>Ga0070735_10000088_pt1 | contig 115022 bp, 87 predicted proteins | sample Coa_R1_FD_66443 | JGI IMG/M metagenome (GOLD analysis project Ga0070735, IMG submission 66443) | Surface soil microbial communities from Centralia Pennsylvania, which are recovering from an underground coalmine fire - Coalmine... | ecosystem: Environmental > Terrestrial > Soil > Unclassified ... | reverse complement strand
GTGCAAGGCACAGACGTGCTTCGCGGACTGAGCCTGCAAGTGGCGAAGGGTGAGACCCTGGTTTTGCTTGGACGCAGCGGCTCCGGAAAAACAACCACGCTAAAAATGGTGAATGGACTGGTTTCAGCGACTTCAGGCGCAGTGCTGGTGAATGGTGCAGCCCACAGCGAGGTCGACGTGATCCGTCTGCGCCGTGGGATCGGCTACGTAATTCAGGAAGTTGGGCTCTTTCCGCATTTCACCGTGTCGCGAAATATCGGAGTGGTTCCGAAGATTGAAGGATGGAAAGACGACCGGATTCAAACGCGCGTGCAGGAACTTTTGCAACTCGTCGGCCTTTCGCCGGAGATCGCCAATCGCTATCCGCATCAGCTTTCTGGCGGACAGCGGCAACGGGTGGGCGTGGCGCGCGCTCTGGCCGCTGATCCAGCGATTCTGCTCATGGACGAGCCCTTCGGTGCGCTCGACCCTTTGACACGAGACGAGTTGCAGCGCGAATTTCTGCTGCTGCAGCGAAGGTTGAGTAAGACCGTGGTTTTTGTGACGCACGATCTGCGCGAGGCATTGCGCCTGGGGTCTCGCATCGCGCTGATGGAAGCTGGAAAGCTCGTTACTGTGCTGTCTCCGCATGAGTTCGTCAAATCCGACGATCCGTGGGCATCGGCATACGTACGGGCCTTTGGAGATGGCCTGGAATCGGCTGCCACTCGAGGGACGTCATGAACGTGATTCGTTTCCTGCTGCAGCATTGCACGGAGGTTCTGGAGTCGACCCTGCAGCACCTTTGGCTGGTCGGACTATCGACGGCCTTCGCCATGCTGATCGGAATTCCCCTCGGCATCATCATCGCGCACCGTACGAGCTGGAATAAGCCTGTTCTGGCCAGCGCTAATATCATTCAGACCATTCCGAGTCTCGCTCTTTTCGGATTTCTTCTGCCGGTGCCGTGGCTGGGTGCGCGTTCCGATCGTCTCGCGATCCTGGCCCTTACGCTCTATGCGTTGTTGCCGATCATTCGGAATACTTACGAAGGGATTCGCGGAGTCGACGTGGCGGTCGTCGAGGCAGGGCGAGGCATGGGGCTGACGGAGTCGCAACTGCTCTTTCAGGTGGAATTGCCGCTTGCCGTTAGCGTAATTCTCTCCGGGGTCAGGATCGCTGTGGTGATTTCCGTGGGACTCGCCACGATTGCTGCAGCAATTGGCGCTGGCGGATTAGGAGAGTTCATCTTCCGCGGGTTGGCCATGGTCGACGACCGAGTCATTCTCGCCGGTGCCATTCCAGCAGCGATTCTGGCGTTGCTTGCGGACTTCGGTGTGGGATGGCTGGAGAGGCGGCTTCGTCCGCGATGATGGGAACTGGCGTGAATGCAGGTAGGATAAACACTCGTACAGGGCCTGCCTGTACCAGCATTCCTGCACTCCTTGCCACTGTTTTTTTCTTGTTGATGTTGTTGTCCTGCTCACCTTCTCACGGAAACCGCATCGTCGTCGGCTCAAAGAATTTCACCGAGTCGTTCATCCTGGGCGAACTGATCGCCCAACAGATCGAATCTCATACTCACCTGAAAGTCGAACGCCGTTTCTACCTGGCCGGAACTTACATCTGTCAGCAGGCGATTCTCGCCGGACGCATCGATGTTTATCCCGAGTACACCGGCACTGCGCTGACAGCTGTTCTCAAGCAATCTGCGACGGGCGACAAGGAGGAGGTCTATCAACGCGTCAAGAGCGAATACGAACGCCGCTTCGGACTTACCCTCGGGCCGGCGTTCGGCTTCAATGACACTTTTGCAATGGAGGTTCGCGGTGAAGATGCGCGACGACTGAACGTGCAGACTCTGTCTCAAGCAGCACAGGTTGCACCGCAATGGCGAGCTGGATTCGGCTACGAATTCATGGAGCGTCCCGATGGATACCGCGGCCTGGTGGCGACGTACGGATTGCACTTTGCCGGTGAGCCGCGAATCATGGATCTCGGATTATTGGCGCGTGCACTCAAGGACCATCAGATCGACTTTGCCGGCGGAAACGCTACCGACGGCTTAATCCCTGCCCTGGACCTCTTTGTTCTTCAGGATGATCGCCATTATTTTCCTCCGTATGAGGCGGTGCCGATCATTCGTGAGCAAACCGTCCGCGAACATCCTCAGGTTGCGCAGGTGCTCGCCGCGCTCGACGGACAGATTTCAGATGCCGAGATGCAACAGATGAACTATGCGGTCGACGCGCAGCATCGCGACACAGCAGATGTTGTCCGGGACTTTCTCAGGGTGAAAAAACTTATCCCCTGACCTGCTGAACACTTTACTTAAAGAAATGCCTGCTTCATGAGGGATCAGATACCAAGCGTTCCTTGCATCGTGAGAAGGGCCCTCCCCTTCAGCAAGACCCGCTCGCCTGCGACATCGCAGCACAACTCTCCGCCGCGACTCGAGAGTTGCCGCGCATGCAACTGCGCTTTTCCCAGCCGCTTCGACCAATATGGGGTCAGTGCGCAGTGCAGCGAGCCGGTCACGTAGTCTTCAGAAACTCCGTAGCTGGGGGCGAAATACCGTGAGACGAAATCTTCACGCTGACCTCGAGCAGTAATCGCCACAACGAAGGGATGAAGATCTGCAAGCTGCCGGAAATCTGGTATCGCGCTCGCAACCATCGCTTCATTTTCCAAGACAGCGATGTATGTCTCGTTTACTTCGAGAACTTCGGTTGGTTCTGCCTTAAGTCCAAGCCTCTGGACGAGTCCCTCCGGTCGAGTTACAGGTTGTTTCGGAAATAATGTCGGAAAGTCCATCGCAAACAGCTCTCCCTCCCTCCGCACCGTAAGAACTCCTTCATGGCGGGTCTCAAAATGCACCGTTTGGCGCCCCGGATCAATCCGTTCGAGCATTACAAATCCCGCAGCCAGTGTGGCATGGCCGCAGAGCCTTATCTCGCAACGTGTTGTGAACCAACGGAGTTGGTAGCAGTTTCTGTCCGGCACAAGAAAAGCCGTCGCGAAAAGATTATTTTCTGCAGCGACCTTGCGCAGCAACCCGTCATCTAACCACGAGTCTAAAAGGCAGATGGCGGCGGGGTTGCCGCTGAAAGGGCCTTCGGCGAAGGCATCAACGTGAAAGATCGGAATGCGCACCATGTCGATTTTATCGGGGAATCAGCATCCTTCGAATCTTTTCATCATCATGAATGGCAAACGCCAGTTTTACGGTAAGAGGAACTGACAAAACCTAGTTAGTCGTAACAAATCCCAAGCAGCTCAATTTGGAGGGCAAATGATCACTGCTCAGAGAGATGCCGCTGTAGGAAACAAGCTGCTGGAGCGTTTCTGGGATGCCCGCCGAAAAAGCGATGCACTTTTCGCAGTCGTGAAACCCGAGGCGCTGTACGACCGGCCCATCCCCGAGCGGCATCGCATCATTTTCTATGTTGGACACCTCGAGGCCTTCGATTGGAATCTTTTGCACGAGAACGTTTTCGGGCTCAGGAGTTTTCATACGGAGTTCGATCGTCTGTTCGCATTCGGGATCGATCCTGTAGGTGGCGGATTGCCCTCGGATCAGCCATCGGACTGGCCTTCCCTGGCAGCAGTTCGCGAATACGTGCAGGACATTCGGTCGGCGCTTGACGACAAGCTTGACGAAAAAATGTCCGCAGATCTAGAGCCCGGCGCCTATGCGCGCGACGGTTTTTCGCTCGAAACATTGCTCAACGTCGCCATCGAACACCGGCTGATGCATGTGGAAACCTTGGCCTATATGCTTCACCAGTTACCTCTGGACCGCAAGATCCAGCAACCCAGACAAGTCTCCCGATCCGATTCGCACGTCTCCCATTCGATGATCCAGATACCCGCCGGTGCGGCGACTCTCGGTCTCTCGCGCCGATCCGAGGCTTTTGGCTGGGATAACGAATTCGAACTGCACACGGTCCAGGTGCCCGCCTTTGAAATCGACCGTTACATGATCACCAATGCGCAATTCCTGGAGTTCATCAAGGCTGGCGGGTACCAGATTCGTAGCCTCTGGAGTGATGACGACTGGAAATGGAAGAGTGCGCAAAATCTCTCGCATCCGGTTTTCTGGAAAGAGAACGGTGACTCCTGGCTTTACCGGACGATGTTCGAGGATGTTCCGTTCCCGTCGCACTGGCCGGTTTATGTGAGCCATGCGGAAGCCGTCGCGTACGCCCGCTGGGCTGGCAAAGCGCTGCCCACGGAGGCGCAGTGGCACCGAGCAGCATATGGAACTCTAGATGGTAGTGAGAGGTTTTACCCATGGGGCTCGGATGGTCCCGATGCGACGCACGGCAACTTCGATCTCCACTGCTGGGACCCGCAGCCAGTGAATGCGCATCCCACAGGGCAAAGCGCGCTCGGCGTCGAAGGGATGTTAGGCAACGGGTGGGAGTGGACATCAACCGTCTTCGCGCCCTTCCATGAATTCGAGCCGTTTCCTTTTTACCGCGGATACTCCGCTGATTTTTTTGATGGCAAGCACTTCGTCATAAAAGGCGGGTCCGCCCGCACTGCGGCCTGCATGCTTCGACCTTCATTCCGCAACTGGTTTCAAGCCCATTACCAGTATGTATATGCGGGATTTCGTTGCGTGAATCTGCAAACGAAGGAGTAAATGATGCTTGTCCACGCCATTCCTACCGATGCCGGCTATGAATTTGCCACCGAAGTGCGCGCAGGACTCACGCGCACTGATCAGAAAGAGCTTCCCTCGAAGTATTTATATGACGATGTCGGCTCGGCTCTGTTTGAAGTGATCAGCCATCTTCCGGAATACGGATTGACCAGAGCCGATGAACGTCTCTTGCGGCGTCATGCCGCGGAAATTGTGGACCGCATGCCTGGGCCAGTGGCGGTGGCGGAACTGGGGAGCGGCAGCGGCAAAAAAACGCGTTGGCTGCTGGAAGCGTTTTGCCGCCGGCAGAGAACGTCGTATTACCCTGTCGAGATATCGCACTCGGCGTTGGTAATGTGCCAGCGGGAGCTCAGCGACATTGACGCCATCAGCATTGTTGGCTTTGAACGTGAGTACCTCGATGGCTTGCTCGAGGTGGCGGCCTACCGGAAAGCGAACCAGCATCTCTGCGTGCTGTTTCTGGGCAGCACCATCGGAAACTTCGACCGCGCGGCCGCGGTGAAGTTCCTGTCGGAAGTCCGTTGCATCCTGCAACCGGGCGACTCTCTGCTGCTGGGTACGGATCTTGAAAAATCCAGCTCGCAATTAGTACAGGCTTACGATGACGAGCTTGGGGTGACGGCGGCGTTCAATCTAAATCTGCTTGCTCGCGTCAATCGGGAACTGGGTGCCGACTTCGATCTCGCCCAGTTTGAGCACTTGGCCCGAATCAATTCTGAAGCCCGCAGTGTCGAAATGCATCTGGAATCGAAGCGGCGGCAGATTGTGAGTATCCCCGCAGCCGAAGTTGTGGTCGAGTTCCAGGAAGGAGAGACCATCTGGACCGAAAGCAGTCACAAGTACTCGCCCGACGAGATCTTCGATACCGCCGGGAAGGCGGGCTTCCGTTGCGAGGTTCAATGGATCGACGACGAGTGGCCGTTTGCCGAAAATCTATTGATTGCTGAATAATTCCCGGGTATTAGTACAGTTTTGATCGGCGCCATGCATGCAGATTGATCGCGCTGAACACCATGCAAAACACGTTTGCCGGTATGAATCCCATCTGTGCCGTTCGAAAACCGATCACGCAAACCACAACACTGTTGATTCCCGATAACACCCAGCCTTCCCAGCAGCGCCGCCCAATCAGGACTGTGGAAGCAATTGTCAACACGCAAGAAAGATAATCAAGACGAAGATAGCTAAGACCCAGCACGTATGAAAACCTCCGCAACTTCATTGTGAAGCACAGGGAACCACTTTTTGCGGAGAGTTGGACCTTCGTAAGATGACGAAGGTCACTTGACCCCAGCGCACCAGTTTGTGGAGAGGGCAAAATGAATAACGGATGCACCCACCTCGATCAGATCAAAATCAAGAGCACCAGCAAGCACGTCTGCGAAGAGTGCGTAAAGACCGGCGACACTTGGGTTCACCTGCGCCTTTGTCTAACCTGCGGACACGTTGGTTGTTGCGATTCGTCGAAGAATAAACATGCAACGAAACACTTCCATAAAGATCACCATCCCCTCATTCGGTCCATTGAACCGGGCGAGTCGTGGGTCTGGTGCTACGTAGATCAGGTCGAAGCCGGCGAACTGTAGTCCGAACGTTTCTATTGATTGCTCGTCACGGGTGCGGCCCGGATGTGGGTGTCGTCGCGGCTTGTGTAACTTTGCGACCGGAGCGCCGACCGTACATCTAAACAGCTTGTTCGCGCCCGTATTTTCATCCTAAATGTTTCTGGCCAGTTTGAGAGCGATATGGCGAAGCCCATTTTATTGACGGTTGACGACGATTCCGATGTGTTGCGTGCCATTGAGCGCGATCTTCGTTCGAGGTATGGCGCGGAGTATCGGGTGCTGAGCAGTGACTCGCCGGTCGGTGCGCTCGAGCTTTTGAAGGAATTGAAAGTCCGGAACGATGGTGTTGCTCTGCTTCTCGCGGACCAGCGCATGCCGCACATGGATGGCGTCGGTTTCTTGCAATCTGCCCGGCAAATGTTTCCCGATGCCAAGCGTGCCTTATTGACCGCCTATGCTGACACGAATGCGGCGATCAGCGCCATCAATACGGCGAGCATCGATTATTTCTTTATGAAGCCGTGGGATCCGCCGACTGAACATCTGTATCCGCAACTGGACGATATGCTCGGGGATTGGCGGGCCTCATATCATCCCGAGTACCAGGGCATCCGGGTGTTGGGGACCCGGTGGTCTCCGCGTTGTTACGAACTCCGCGATTTCCTCGCTCGCAGTCACGTGCCCTATCAGTGGATCGACGTCGAGGGGTCGGCGAATGATCCTGAGACCAAGCGCCTTGTGGAAGCTCTAGGTTCGGATGCAGCCGAGCTCCCCGTTGTTTTATTTCCTGACGGTGGCGGCAGATTGTTGAATAGCACTCCGACGGAAGTCGCTCAAAAAGTCGGACTTCGAACTCGTGCCGAAACCAGCTTCTATGACTTGGCGATCATTGGTGGAGGTCCGGCCGGTTTGGCCGCGGCCGTGTACGGCGCCTCTGAAGGACTCAAGACTGTCATCGTCGAACGCGAGGCTCCCGGGGGGCAGGCCGGCATGAGTTCCCGCATTGAAAACTACCTCGGCTTCCCATCCGGCCTGAGCGGTGGCGATCTGGCTCGGCGAGCTGTTGCACAGGCCAGTCGTTTTGGGGTTGAAATCCTTGCGCCGCAAACCGTAGTTAAGTTGCGCGTCGAAGGTCCCTACCGGATCATCAAGTTGGCCGACGAAAGCGAGATCTCCTGTCACGCCTTGATGATTGCCACCGGAGTGCAATGGCGGCACCTCGAAGCTCCCGGCATCGGTCGCTTGCAGGGGGCCGGTGTATATTACGGCGGCGGAGCGACCGAGGCTCTTTCCTGCAAAGGCGAGATTGTTTACGTCATCGGAGGGGCAAATTCCGCCGGCCAGGCTGCCATGAATTTCTCAAAGTATGCGGAACGCGTCGTCATCCTGGTGCGCGGAGATTCTCTGTCGAGCTCGATGTCGCAGTACCTGATCGATCAGATCCAGGAAACTCCGAACATTCAACTATGGACGCACGCCAGCGTTGCCGAAGTCCATGGCGACACTCACCTGGAAGAAATATCTGTTCTCTGCACCGATACCAACAAGGTGGAACGCGTGCCCGCAAGCTCGATGTTCATCTTCATTGGTGCCTTGCCGCGCACCGACTGGATGGGCGACGCGATCGAGCGCGATGATCGCGGGTTCGTTCTCACTGGGCCGGATTTGATTCAAGGGGACAATAAGCGTCCCAAGAAATGGTCGCTTGAGCGGGATCCGTTTCTTCTCGAAACGAACGTACCCGGCATTTTCGCGGTCGGCGACGTGCGCCATGGATCGGTCAAGCGCGTTGCGTCTGGTGTAGGTGAAGGATCTGTGGCCGTTCAATTCATTCATCAGTATTTGAGCAAGGTCTAAATGGCCGAAGCACGCGAACTGCTGCGGGGTGTCCCCGCATTCGATGGGCTACCCGACGATCAGATCGACTGGTTTCTCGGCCAGACGCAGGATTTGCGCGTAAAGGCTGGCGACACGTACGCGCGGCAGGGCGACCCGGCAGACACTATGACCGTGCTGCTGGAAGGCGAATTCCAGTGGCGCGGTGAATTCGGCGGCGACCCAGTGGTTATCGACCTCAAGGCCGGCGAGGTCACAGGCGTACTGCCTTTCTCTCGCATGAAGAAGTACACGCTCGGCGGCCGCGCGCTGACCGATGGTCGCGTTTTGCGTTTTCCGGCCGCGCTCTTTCCTCAACTTGTGCAGAGGATGCCGGAACTCGCCACACGGCTTGTCGGAATGATGTCCGACAGAATTCGCGAGGCCACTCGCTTCGAGCAACAGCGTGACCGGCTAGCGGCATTGGGCAAGCTTTCCGCCGGTCTTGCCCATGAATTGAATAATCCTGCCTCAGCCGCGAAGCGTGCTTCCAGTCAACTGCGCGAAATGCTGAAGCGGATTCGCGATGCCAGCCACGATCTTGGCCGCCGCGAACTCACCGCCTCGCAGAAGTCTGAAATCGAGAGGATGGAAGCGTCCCTTATGCAGGCGGACGCGCCTCCATTGAATGCACTCGCTGCGAGTGAGCTCGAGGATCAGCTCGACTCTCTGCTCCGCAGTCATGGGCAGGACGATCTGTGGCAGCTTGCCGCGGATCTAGCGAAGAAAAACTTCAAGCCACAAGATTTAGAGCATCTGTTCGCGATTCTCGATCCCCCCACAGCCCGCGCCGCACTGGTGAGAATCTCAGCCCTCGTCGAGGTCGCCGGCGTGCTGAACGAAATCGAGAGCAGCACATCCCGGATCTCTGACCTGGTGAAGGCGATCAAGGAATACACGTTCATGGACCAGGCGCCCGTCCAGAACGTAGACATCGTCAAAACGTTAGAGACCACGCTCACGATTCTCAACCACAAACTGAAGCGTGGTGTCACGGTACACCGCGACTATCAGCCACTTCCCATGCTGGTGAATTCGTTTGGTAGTGAAATCAACCAGGTCTGGACGAATCTGATCGACAACGCAATCGACGCGATGGGCGGCAAGGGCGATCTGAATGTCCGCACCTACCGCGAAGACGACTGCGTTGTCGTCGAGATCGGTGACAACGGCCCAGGCATCTCTCCTAAAGTTCTGCCGCGAATTTTTGAACCGTTCTTTACCACAAAAGGCGTAGGAGAAGGCACCGGACTCGGCCTCGATACCGTACAACGAATCGTGAAGAAGCATCGCGGCAACATTCAAGTGCGCTCGAAGCCTGGCGACACGCGCTTTCAAGTGTGGTTGCCCCTCGCGCAAGGTTCTGGCTAGATCGCAAGTCGTTGTTGTTTAAGCTGGAGCTTCCGCGCGTTAGGCTCTGTTCGAATCTGAAAAGGAAGCGGGACGATGAATTCTGGACTGATCTTCTTGCTTGCGTTCGGGATTGGTGTGGTGGCGGGACTCCGCTCTTTGACTGCCCCTGCGGTTGTGGCGTGGGCCGCGCATCTGGGATGGATCAATCTTAGCGGCTCGCTCCTCGCATTCATGGGCTCGAAGTGGAGTGTGGGGATCTTCACTGCCCTCGCTTTGTTCGAATTGGTAGCCGATCAGTTGCCTTCAACTCCTCCGCGCACGGGGGCGATGGGGCTCGCGGCACGGATTGTGACTGGAGCACTCACCGGAGCTGCCCTCGCCGTTGCTGGAGGCGCCGCGCTCGCGATGGGCGCCGTAGTCGGGGCGACAGGGGGCCTGGTCGGCGCCTTCGGTGGCTATCATGCCCGGGTGGGACTGGTTCGCGGCCTGCGCATTCCTGATTTCGCGATCGCCCTGCCTGAGGATGCGATCGCCATCGGGTTGGGTCTATTCCTTGTCTCCCGATTTTGAGTGATTTCTTACTGAGAAATCGCATCTTAGCCTTGGCTGCGATCAACCACTTTTCTGAGGCCTCCAATGAAAGACTCTCAGCAGTACGATGCAATCGTCATCGGGTCGGGACAGGGGGGCACGCCACTCTCAGAGGCGCTGGCACAGGCGGGGATGCGCACCGCCCTAATCGAGCGAAAGCATGTAGGCGGAACCTGCATCAATGAAGGATGCACGCCAACAAAGACCATGGTCGCAAGCGGACGTGTCGCATACCTTGCGCGCCGGGCTGCAGATTACGGCGTGCGAACGGGAACGATCAGCATCGATATGGAAAAGGTCCGCCAACGCAAACGGGCCATCGTCGATCGCTTTCGAAATGGGAGCCAAAGTGGTGTTGAGAAAACTGCAAACCTAGATTTGATCTTCGGCGAGGCGAGCTTCGGCGGCACCAAGACGCTGTCCGTCAAATTGAAAGATGGCAGCCAACAGTCTTTCTCCGCCAGCAAGATCTTTATCAATACGGGAACTCGCGCCTCGCGGCCGAAGATTGAAGGACTCGATGCTGTTCCTGCGCTCGACAACGTGTCGATCATGGAGCTCGATCGCGTCCCGGACCACCTCTTGATTCTCGGCGGCGGCTACATCGGACTTGAATTCGGGCAACTCTTTCGCCGCTTCGGCAGCCAGGTCACCATTGTGCAATCTGATCGACAGCTGATCACTCACGAAGATCCCGACGTTGCCGAAGAAGTAGCGAAAATTCTGCGGGAAGATGGGATCGAGATTCTGCTGCAGGCCATAACGTCAAGTATCGATCACGCACAGGGAACTGTTCGAATGCAGGTTCGAACCGGAGTGGACGTCCGCACCCTTTCTGGTTCGCACCTGTTGGTCGCTACGGGCCGTAAGCCCAATTCCGATACTCTCAATCTGACCGCCGCGCAAGTTGCGACAGACCAGAGAGGATTCATCAAAGTAGACGACCACCTGCGCACCACCGCCTCCGACATCTACGCTCTGGGAGACATCAAGGGCGGCCCAGCTTTTACTCATATCTCCTACGACGACTTCAGAATTATTCGTTCGAATCTGATCGAACACAAAGATGCGTCCACGAAAGGCCGCTTCGTTCCGTACACGGTTTTCATCGATCCTCAACTCGGCCGAGTAGGCATGACCGAGGCCGAAGCGCGCCGGCAAGGCCGCAACATTCGCGTGGCAAAGCTGCCGATGTCATCCGTCGCGCGCGCCCTCGAAGTCGACGAAACGCGCGGATTCATGAAAGCTATCGTGGACGCCGACAACGATCAGATTCTCGGCGCTGCCGTTCTCGGCATCGAGGGTGGCGAAGTCATGTCGGTGTTGGAAACGGCGATGATGGGCAAGTTGCCCTACACCGCGCTTCGCGATGCCACCTATGCCCACCCAACTCTGTCGGAGTCCTTGAACAACTTATTCATGGCGATGGACAAGACCTAGCCCCGAACGTGTACCATCGAGCACTGTACCGAGCACCAGGGCTTTCGCACGCGCATGAACGTCCACCTCATTGACGGGACCTATGAGCTGTTCCGCTACTTCTTCGCCATGCCCTCGGCGAAAGACGAGAGTGGACAAGAAATCGGGGCCGTCCGTGGCGGGCTCGGCTCTGTATTCTCAATGATTGAAGCCGGAGCGACCCATCTCGGCGTCGCCACCGATCATGTTGTTGAATCCTTCCGTAACGAACTTTACGCCGGATACAAGACGAGTGAAGGAGTCCCTCCTGAACTGCTCTCGCAATTCCCGATTCTTGAGGAAGCCTTGCAGTCCATGGGCGTGATGGTCTGGCCCATGACGTATTTCGAGGCAGATGACGCGCTCGCATCCGCCGCCGCCAAGTCAGCGCAAGATCCTCGTGTGACGCAGGTATTGATCTGCACACCCGATAAAGATCTGAGCCAGTGTGTGGTTGGAACGCGGGTCGTCCAGGTTGATCGGCGCCGCGAGATCACGCGCGATGAGGCCGGCGTTGTAGCCAAATTCGGAGTGGGACCTCAGTCGATCCCAGATTATCTGGCCGTGACGGGCGATTCCGCGGATGGTTATCCCGGCATCACCGGTTGGGGTGCAAAAGCGGCAGCGGCAGTGCTGTCAAGATATCCGCTCCTCGAGGATATTCCGAAAGACTGGCGCCAATGGAATCCTGCGATCAAACGCGGGCGCGCTTTGGCTGAATCGCTGTTCGGAGCTTGGGATGACGCCCTTCTGTTTCGCACGTTGGCAACTCTGCGTCTTGACGCTCCGGTGTTTGAGTCAGTGGATGAATTGAAGTGGGAGAAGCCGTGTCCCGACTTTGAGAAAGTTTGTCATCGCCTCCGCGCGAACGATCTTTACCGCCGCGTTTCGTCTAGGGCTCTTGCGTCTGCCAAATAGCCCCCAGTTTCAGACAGCCAGCAAACGCTGGTAGATTGCCATCCCGACGACCGCGTCGACCCCCATCCTGCCGAGCGCATCGATCTCCTCGGCACTCCGAATCCCGCCTGCAGCAATAAGGCGGCGGGATGTGCAGGCTCGCAAACTTCTTACAATGTCGATTGGGATCCCCCGTAGCAATCCTTCAGTATCGATGTGCGTATAGAGAAATGCGCCGCAGAATGGTTCCAGAACGCGTATCATGTCGTCCGGTTTGATGTCCGTCGCATGCTTCCATCCCTTGATGGCCACCCGGCCACGAAGAGAATCCACCGCGAACACAAGCTTCTCGACTCCAAGCTTCTCTGAGATCTCGCGGGCGAAATCGGAATTGATCCTGCCCTCAGAAATCAAAGAAGAACCCAGGATCACGCGGTGCGCACCCACCGACAATGCTTCTCGTGCCGACTCGATCGATCGAACTCCGCCACCGACCTGGCATGGCAGCCGTCGCGCAATCTCCTGAACCAGACTCCGATTGTTCCCCGTGCCCATGGCAGCATCGAGATCGATCAGTTGTATCAGCGGATATCCATCGAAGCGCTCAATCCACTCTTCAAAATTGTCGAACTCAAGTGCCTTCTTTGATCCTTGGACGAGTTGCACGATCTTTCCACCCATAAGATCGATCGATGGAATCAGCATGGCCACCTCACTGGAATTCCCGCGGAGCCGAGGGACTGCTTGAGTTCTCCCAAGTCGCGCAGGCCATAGTGAAAAATCGAAGCTGCGAGGGCTGCATCGGCGTGTCCGTTGCGGAACACTTCCACGAAATGCTCGGCGCCTCCAGCGCCTCCCGAAGCAATGACCGGGATGCGGACGGCATCGGACACCGCTTGCGTCAGTTCGCAGTCGAAACCGGCGGCAGTTCCGTCCCGGTCCATCGACGTCAACAGAATCTCGCCCGCCCCGCGCGACTCCACTATGCGAGCCCATTCAAGGACATCGATTCCCGTGCCTCTTCGGCCTCCGTGCGTGAAGACCTGCCAGTGCGCGTTATCGGAACAACGTTTCGCGTCGATCGCGACGACCACGGCTTGTGAACCGAAACGATCTCCGATGCGGGTGATCAACGCTGGATCGGCAATGGCTGCGGTGTTCACGCTGATTTTGTCCGCCCCAGAAGCAAATACGGCGGCTGCATCTTCAAGCGTTCGAATACCGCCTCCCACCGTAAATGGAATGAAAATCTGTCTTGCCGTCCGGCGTACAGTTTCGAGCAGCGTGGCCCGGCCTTCATTCGCGGCTGAGATGTCGAGCAGAACGATTTCGTCCGCCCCTGACTCGCTGTGTCTTCTGGCGAGCTCGGCGGGATCGCCTGCATCGCGTAATTGCTCAAACTGAACTCCTTTTACGACGCGGCCGCCGCGTACGTCGAGGCAAGCGATGATGCGTTTCGTCAACATGTCAGATTGCGCAAAAGTTGGCGAGCAGCTTGAGTCCTACCTCACCCGACTTTTCCGGATGGAATTGCACGCCGAACAGATTGCCACGCTCAATCGCCGACGAAAAGTTGACGCCGTACTCACACGATGCGACGGTCCACTGATTCAGCGGAATGCAATAGGAGTGTGTGAAATACACAAGCGACGATTGCGGCACGTCGCGAAACAACTTTGAATCGCGAGTAATCGCCAGATGATTCCAGCCCACATGCGGCAGTTTCCCCGTATCCGGCAATCGCTCGCATGTCCCGCGAAACAACCCAGAACCGCGAGTCTCTGGCGACTCGGCGCTTCCTTCCAACATCCATTGCATTCCAACGCAGATACCAAGAAAAGGAACGCCACGCTCAATGCTGTCCTTGATTGCGGAATGCGCGCCAGAGTCCGCGAGCGCCCGCGTGGAGGCAAAGTGCCCGACGCCCGGCAGGACGATCTTCGCCGCAGCACGTATCTGCGATGGATCACGGGTAATCTGACTGTCTTGCCCCAGCCAATCCAGCGCCTTCTTCACCGAGACGAGATTTCCTGCACCGTAGTCGACTACTGCGATCATCACAACACCCCCTTGGTCGAGGGCAGGAGTCGCTTCATCCGCTGATCGCGCCAGCATGCCGCTCTTATCGCGCGTGCGAAGGCCTTGAACAGAGATTCGATCTTGTGGTGGCCTGACCTTCCGTAAAGCACCTTGGCGTGAACGTTGGCGCGGGCGCCTCGAGCGAAGCCCTCCAGAAAGTCGTGGACCAAGTCTGCCTGTAAATCTCCCACGAGATATGTCCGGACTTTTGTCTCAATCACTGCGGAACTGCGTCCACAGAAGTCAACAGCCGCCATCCCCATCGTTTCGTCCATCGGCATCAGGAAATATCCCGCACGCAGAATGCCGCGTTTGCTGCCGAGAGCTTTATCGAAGAGTTGACCAAGCACAATCCCAACGTCCTCCACGGTGTGGTGCTGGTCGACATCAAGGTCGCCGTGAGCTTTGAGCTTGAGATCGAAGCCGCCATGATGCGCAAAGAGCTCCAGCATGTGATCGAAGAACCGGATGCCGGTCGAGATCTGATACTTTCCGCGACCATCGATATCGAGCGACGCCTGGATCTGCGTCTCTTTTGTCACGCGGATTACTTTTGCCTTTCTCATTGGCGGGCCTCTTGCGTGATGCCGAGCTCTTCGACAGTTTCATGCAACACATCGAGCAGTCTGTCTGTATGATCTTTCGGGCCAAGCGTAATGCGCACGCATCCTTCGCAACCGTAGTCTGTCGATCGATCCCGAACCAGGATGCCGCGAGCGCGCATGCGCTCAGTGAAGAGAGTTGCATCTTCGCGAGTCGCGCCCACACGAATCAGCACGAAATTTGCTTCGCTCGGCCAGAAAGGGATAGCTATGGATCGTAGAGCATCTTGTAACCGTTGGCGTGATGCCTCGATTTGGCTGACATATGTCTGCAGATATTCGCGGTCGTCGAGCGCAACCGGGAGGCAGGTCAGAGCGATCTGGTTGACGTTGTACGGCGAAGATACGCGGCGGATTGCCGCTATTTCATCTGCATGGCCGATAAGTGAGCCGATCCGTAACCCAGCGAGTCCGTAGGCCTTTGAAAACGTCCGAGCCACAAAAACATTTGGATACTCACTGCGATGCGCAAGAACGGTCTGCCCACAGAATTCGAAGTATGCTTCATCGACCAGCACGGCCGTGTTCGGCGCCGACGCAGCCAGACCCAACAATTCCTTTGCTGGAGCCAGAGTTCCCGTGGGATTGTTCGGATTCGCCACCGCGATGAGCCGCGTGCGCTCCGTAAGACTGTTGCGCACCTCAGCAAAAGGGAATTCGAAGTTCGGACCGGCTGGCACGCTGGTGACTTCGGCTCCTGCGGCTGCCATATAGATCCTGTACATCGAATACGTGGGCACAACGATCAGAGCATGATCGCCCCGCTCAAGGTATGTTCCGCAAAGCAGGTGGATGGCTTCGTCGACTCCGTTTGTCAGCAGCAATTCCGAAGATGCGACGCCGAGAAAGTTGGCCATCTTTTCTTCCGCGAGTTGCTTCTCAGGATACGGAGCCAGGTCATCAGAGGTGATCTGACGAAGCCGCTCCAGAACTCGCGGCGAGCACCCGACCGTGTTCTCGTTGAAATCGAGCCGCAATCCGTTACGGCCCGCTAACGGCGGATGGTACGCGGGGATCGAGCGAATCGCATCTCTGGGTCTAAGCACGCTGGCACCTCACACGAATCGACTCTGCGTGTGCGCGCAATCCTTCGACGTATGCGAGGTATTCAACCGTGCCCGCGATGCGCTGCAAGCCTCGATTGGAAAGCTTCTGCACGGTGACCAGCTTCACGAAATCCAGGACGCTGAGACCGCCGCGAAAGCGCGCTTGACCAGAGGTCGGCAGGACGTGGTTGGGGCCTGATGCGTAATCGCCTGCGGCTTGTGGCGAATAATCTCCGACGAAAACGGACCCTGCGTTTCTGATGTAACGCACGTCCTCTTGGCTGACGGTGATGTGTTCAGGCGCAAGCAAGTTTGCCCACTCACGCGCTTGCGAGCGTGTCGTAGCTAGCAGAATGGCTCCGCGTTGTCGCAATGATTCCTGGGCGACCGGATTCGTGTTTGCAAGCCGCGAGAGTTTTTCTGCCACAGCCGCTGCCAGGCGGCGCGAAGTCGTAATGAATACAGCCAGCGCATCAGGATCGTGTTCGGCCTGTGACACAAGATCAGCCGCAATGAACGCGGGATTTCCGGACTCGCTCAATACGACTGCCTCTGTTGGACCGGCAAGGAAATCAATGGCGCAGTCGAATGACACGAGCTTCTTCGCGACGGTGACATATGCATTTCCAGGGCCGACGATCTTGTCCACTCTCCGAATCGTCTCGGTGCCGTACGCCAGAGCTGCGATCGCCTGAGCGCCGCCGACCCGGTGTAGTTCGTCAACCTTCAGCATGTAGCAAGCAGCTAAGACCGCTGCGGATGGATTCGGGGAAGCGACTCTGACCTTCCTGACTCCCGCGCACTGTGCTGGGATCACAGTCATCAACAGCGTCGAGACCAGCGGATGCCGACCACCCGGCACATAGCAGCCAACAGAGCCGAGCGGAATAGCCAACTGTCCGAGCGAGGTTCCGCCGTGGGGCCGCATCCAAGCAATGGGCTTCTGCCATTCGCAGAACTGGCGGATGTTGCGCGCCGCTTCCCGAAGTGCACTCTTTAGTTGAGGGGATGCTGACTTCCATGCCCGCTCAAACTCTGCTAATGGAGCCCTTAGAGGCTGCTTCGGAGACAGGCCATCCCAGCGCTCAGAATAAGTGCGCAGAGCTTTGTCGCCGACGCGGCGAACACGATTCACAATTGTCCGAACCGTTGGCTCCAGTGAATCAAGCTGAATGCCACGATTCGACAATCGTTGCACCAGTGCTGCGGCCGGACGGCCAGAGAGGATCCGCATCAAAGCACCACCTTGTTCAGCGGATACTCGACGATGCCTTCAGCGCGCGCTTCTTTGAGGCGGGGAATCACTTTCCAAGCGGCGGATTCGTCGATCACTGTATTCACAGCCAGCCACTCCTCATCGCTCAGATGAGAGATGGTTGGCTTCTGCAGTGCGGGCAAGACGGCGAGCACGCGCTGCAGGTCCTCGCGGCGCACATTCAACATGAGGCCCACACGGTCCTGGGCTTCCATTGCGCCCTGCAGCATTAGGGCAAGGTTGTCGATCTTGCGCTTCTTTTCGCAATCGCCATAGGAACTCTTATTCGCAATCAGCTGCGTATTCGATTCAAGAACAGTTTCGAGAATCCGCAAGCGGTTCGCCCGAAGCGAGCTGCCCGTCTCGGTGACTTCGACGATAGCGTCTGCCAGCATGGGCGCTTTGACCTCCGTAGCGCCCCAGGAGAATTCGACCTGCACATCGACGTTCCTCTTCTTGAAGAATTGTCGCGTGACACTTACTAATTCTGTGGCGACGATCCGCCCGGAAAGATCCTCGGCGCTCTTGAACGGCGAATCGTCGGGAACCGCCAGCACCCAGCGCACTTTACCGCGGCTGCGCTTGGCGTAAATCAGGTCGCTGACCGTAACGACTTCGAGTCCACTTTCGATAATCCAATCGAGCCCCGTCAGTCCGGCGTCGATGGCTCCGTGTTCAACGTAGCGGGCCATCTCCTGAGCGCGAATCAAGAGGCACTCGATCTCAGGATCAGCGGTGGTCGCAAAGTAAGAACGCCCATTCGTGTATGCGGGCAGGCCCGCACGCGCGAAGAGTTGCAGCGTGGATTCCTGCAAACTGCCCTTCGGGATGCCGATGCGCAGTTTCATCGGATTTCCTCCGCGGCCGTTTGGGCGGGAGATCGGCACCTGATGCGGAACTGGTTTAGTAAAGCAGGAACGCGTACCCAGATGGCAGACGATGCCACTGCCTTCGACGGCGACTTGCAGCAATAAGGAATCGGAGTCGCAATCTGTGCTCGCAGAGATAATGCGCAAGCGATTGCCGGAACTCTCTCCTTTGGTCCAGAGGCGATTGCGAGTGCGGCTGTAAAAAGTCACGTAGCCTTCCGCGACGGTTCGCTCGAGGGCCTCGCGGTTCATGAAGCCAACCATCAGCACCTCACCGCCGGTAGCGTCCTGCACCACGGCAGGTATCAAGCCACCTAATTTTTCGAAATCGAAGCCATTGTTTGTCATGACGTCATCTCCAAAAACAAAAAGCCCGCTGAGCGTTTACGCTCCAGCGGGCTCTAAACTCTAAAAGTGCGAATTACCTCAGAGACACCCCCGCCGTCGCGCGATGCGCGTGATGATGATGGCGGTGATGCTTCCGAACTGACATGCTAACGTCCACCATAAGCTGGACGCTCGACGTGGTCAACAGATTTGCGGCGCTCGCCGAGTCATTTTTTGAATGGATTATATCTGATTATCAAATGGAGAAGGGCGGACCGGCCTCACATTCGCTGCACGCGAGATCGCTCCATCGCTGTAGAACAGGCCCGCTCCAGATGACGCTGGTGACTTGGAGGGAGTTCTTGTGAAATTGCCAGGATTGGGTAAACATCATAAAATCGAACGAACAGGCCCGTAGCTCAGTTGGTCTAGAGCGCTTCCTTGACACGGAAGAGGTCGATGGTTCGAATCCATTCGGGCCTACCATCATTTTCAAGCACTTAGAGCGTTCATCGAAATTCCCGCGCGGTTTTCTACCTGTGATTTCCTACCTGTGACTGCGCGGACAGATTGTGTTGCGCCACATCGTACACCGAGCGGCTACTCTGAACTACCGATGGAGTTGGTCACAAATCAGGACCGTCGATATTTGGAAAGACGACTCGCAGACCTGGCCGTACCGCCACCCAGGTTCCGAACGAAACCTCACGGAGAAATGCATCTTCTCGCGTGATTGCTTTTGTTAGGCCACCCGGCGCTTATTTCTGATCTGCTGTATTCTGCGCGCACAATTCGAACTTAGCCTTCCCCGATTGTGCTTCGTCCTTTGACAAACAGAACCGATCCAGATCGTTGGGCGCCAGAACCGGCCCGCGGAAATATTTCTTCATGCTGTCAACGCGGGCCTGCTGCTCGGCTTTGTCTTGAGGGTCATAGTGATTGAAGAGAACCGAGTGTACTTGGGCTTTCGACGCAAGTTCTCCGAGGCTGTCCACGGTGAGATGTTCCTTCAGCATGTGCGCGGCAAACTGCTGTTTGCGGGCAGGCACCCAGTGGTTCTGGGTAGCCATGTGGTCGATGAACCCGCGTAGCTCGTCCGAACTCTCCTCCACTTCGGAAACGAGAACGTCGGCGCCCGTCGCAAGTTTTACGACCGCATCACTGGGTCCAGTGTCTCCGGTGAATATCACCACACCATGGGGCGTCTGGATACGGTACGAATATGACTTGAAATGTGCCCGGAACCGCGCCGGCATGAGCGCGTAATGCGAATTCTCGGCGGCCGTGATCTGAATTTTGTCGTCGCGGTAAGCAACCCCCTCGGCATCAACTTCGTGGGCGACAAAGGGACTGGTCAAGCCATGGTTCGGCATGCCAAGTTGGAACCCGGGTTTTTCCGCTGCGAATACTTCAAAGGGAATGCTGATGTAGTGAAAGGCGGCTTCGACCAATTCGGTCGTTTGCAGCGGTCCGTAAATATCGATCTTCCGCGGGTCGGAGGCGAGATCAAGGTGGAAGTAATCGTTGGCCATCACGTCGACGAGGCCGAGATCATGATCCGGGTGCAAGTGGGTAAGGAAGATCGTTCCAATCGTTTCCGATGGAATCCCAACCTCGACCAGGCGCCGGATGGTTCCGATGCCACAGTCGATTAGATATGGGCGCCCATCGACGATGAGCAAGGTGGCCGGCTCGGAGCGATCCTTGCGCAATGGCGGGCCGCCCGCAGTGCCGAGCATGAGCAGTTCGGTATCGTCTGCGCGAACCGCCGCAGTGTGCTCTTGAGACGCACCGGGCACGGTGAAGAAAGTTAGCCCGAGTGCGAGAGCTGCAATAAACATTCTTGCACAATGCGATTTGTTCATGCGTGGACACCTCTGCCGCGGTAATTGACTCGACGCAGCGAACGACGGAGGGGTGAGAGTATAGCGTAAGATTCTCTGATTTCCTATTTTCACCTCCTGAGAGAGTTGCGTGCGATTGCCAGTATCACGCGCCCGCGACTGGTAAGATCTGTTCGCTGTCCAATAGAGGACTCCTATGACTACTACGCGGCGTACTTTTCTAGGAGTGACTGTCGGCGCAGCAGCGTCGACGATCGTTCCTCATCTGGCGAACGCAGTTCTGTCCGACCAAAACGCAGCTCCGTCTTCAGCGGCTCCCGGCGTCGCGCGCGTAAATGTAGCAAAGATCATCAATTCTTTCGATCCCGACCAGGCGCTCGTTACGTCGATGGACATTCAGTCGCGCGAATCGATCAATCGCATCTACACGCCTGAAAACGTCAACCTTTGTTTGTCGGCGGGCTGGGGACCGATCAGTTATCGTCTGCATACTCCCGAGACCGTCGACTATTGGCACTGGAATCCCAATGGCCGTTGGACGGACGAAGCCAACCAGCGCGGATATTTCATCGGCAGCTCCGAGTTGGGCGAACCGATCCGCGATTCGTTTGGCTATAGCCTTCCTCACCGCGGCTGCACCCACAATGGCGGCACCGAAGGTGGCTATTCTCGCCTCACGGATGGCGATCCCAAGACTTTCTGGAAGAGCAATCCATATTTGACTAAAGCGTTCACCCACGAAGACGACTCGTTACATCCACAATGGATCATCGTCGATCTGGGCGAATACTACGACGTGAACGCGATCCGCATCGACTGGTGCGAACCGAGCGCCCGCGAGTACGAAGTGCAATATTGGAGCGGAGCCGATCCCATGAACTGGGAAGAGCCTGCCTTGGACTCGACCGGACAGGGTGGTGAGTACCTTCCGGTTGCCAATCAGGCTATGGGCGACTGGCATCCCTTTCCCAATGGTGCCGTTCACGACGGCAAAGGCGGAACCGTAACGCTGAAGCTTGCGGACAATCTGACTTCCACACGTTGGGTTCGCGTCGTGATGACCCAATCGTCCAACCAGCCCGGCCCACACGGAACTGATGACCTTCGCCATCGCGTGGGATACGCCATCTACGAAGTTCATGTGGGCCGAATGGAGGCCGATGGCAAGTTCGCGGACTTCGTCAAGCACGTGCCCGATGGCCGCAAACAGACTGCGACATATTGCTCGTCCACAGATCCATGGCACACCGCGAAAGATCTGAACCCGCGCGGAGACCAGACCGGTTGGGATCTCTTTTACACAAGTGGCATCACCAACGGTCTACCTGCGCTGATCACCGTTCCGCTGATTTACAGCGTTCCCGAAGATGCTGCCGCGATGATCGCGTATCTGAAGAAACGCGGCTATCCCATCAGCTGGGTAGAAATGGACGAAGAGGCCGATGGTCAGTTCTACATGCCTGAGGATTACGCAACACTTTACATTCAGTTCGCGGACGCAATGCTCAAAGTCGATCCCGACCTCAAGTTGGGCGGACCTGTGTTCCAGGGCATCAACCAGGACGTTTCAGTCTGGCCCGATGCCAAAGGAAACAAGTCCTGGTTCGGGCGCTTTTACGATTACCTGAAAGAGCGCAATCGTCACGGCGACTTGAAATTCGCCTCTTTTGAAATCTATCCCTATGAAGCTTGCACCATGAAGTGGGACGACCTGTACCGTAACCGCGAACTGACGCGCAAGACTTTGCAAGCGTTTCGCGATGACGGATTGCCGAGTTCCGTTCCGCTCATGAATACCGAAAGCAGTCTATCCGGTTCGCTCTCGATTTGGATGTCCGATATCTTTTCGGCCTTATGGCTTGCCGACAACGTCGGCGCATTCTTCGCCGAGGGCGGCGCGCTCTACATTCATTCGCCCATCGAGCCCAGCGGCATCGAGCATGGTTGCCAGGGGTGGGCAATCTGGGGCAACGCCCTTTGGGACCGCCATGGGAAGGTCATTGGCTACACCGCCTTTTATCACTCCGGCCGCATGATCAACAACGAGTGGGTGACGCATCGCAGCAGCATGCATCACCTTTATTCTGTCGATGTCGGAATCGAAGATTCTGCGGGAAATGATCTAGTCACGAGCTATGCCGTTCACCGCCCAGACGGCCAGTGGGCCTTGCTGCTAATCAATAAAGATCGAGAAAACGCGCATTCCGTTCGTGTCGCTTTTGAAAGCAGTGGCAAGACCGGACATTTTTCCCGCAATGTTCGCATGGTCACATTCGGCAGTGAACAATACGTTTGGCATGGCGAGGACGCCGCTGCCCATGCCGATCCGGACCTCCCCCCTGTGGTTGCGTCCATCGAAGGCTCGGAACAAACTGTGTTCACGCTCCCTAAGGCCTCGGTCACGGTTCTGCGCGGAGACGTTGCTGGTCTTACAGCCTAGGAGGGTTGTATCGCGATCAAAAAATCTATGACGGACTGATGTTCATTAGGCTCCCTTCAGTCATCTGCTCGTTGCCGCAAAGGTGCATCTAAACGGGAATGGCGTACGCGTGATTCGGCCTTTTCATGGGATGAACCTGTGGGATTCACCTGGCACGGGAAGATGCAGAATTGAGTAACATAGTCACTGCTGATGTCTGACATTCGTATGCAAAGACGAGACGTACTTCGCCTCCTCGCAACCGGGACCGTGCTGCAATTGGCACCCACGAAGTTGTTCGCAGTGCTGCGGGAAGCGCGAAGCCTGGTGCAGCAGCACACATCCCCGCACACGCTGAACCCGCACCAGTACGATACGGTGAAAGTGATGGCGGAGATCATCATCCCGAAAACAGATACACCCGGTGCGACTGACGTCGGAACCCCCGACTTCATTGATCTTGTTCTGAGCGAGTGGTACGACGAACCTGAACGAAAGCGTTTTCTCGATGGTCTGCGAGACGTCGATGATCGTGCTGAGAAGTTGTTTAGCAATGATTTTGTCGGTTGTGCGCCAGCGCAACAGGCGGAAATCCTTCGAGCCCTCGGCGACAAGATGACGGACGATTCGAAGGCGTTCTCCTCTTCCGGACGATCGCAATCTCTTCGCGCATATTCCCACAATTCAAGTTTTTATCCCATGCTCCGACGGCTGACTCTGACGGCTTACTACACCTCTGAGGCGGGAGCGACCGACGAACTGCATTTCGAGATGATCCCGGGAGAATACCGCGGCTGCCCTGAACCCACTCATACCGAACCCGCTCCAGCGAAACCCGCAATCGAGGAGGCGCCGGAGCATCAGTGAGTGAACAAACGAGTTTCGACGCGATTGTGATTGGCTCCGGAATTACTGGTGGCTGGGCGGCAAAAGAATTAACCGAGAAAGGACTCAAGACGCTGGTTCTTGAGGCAGGCCGTCCGATTGTTCCTGAGCAGGATTATGTCGAGCACGTTCCACAGTGGGAGATGAAATTTCGGGGGATGGGCGATCGCCGCTCGTTAGCCGAGAACCAGCCGATTCAGAGCACCTGCTATGCGTGCGATGAATGGTCTTCGAAGTTTTTCATCAAAGATAAGGAGCACCCTTACACCACTGATCCCGGTAAGCCATTTCGCTGGATTCGCGGGCGACAGGTGGGCGGGCGTTCGATCATGTGGGGCCGCCAGAGTTACCGCTGGAGCGATCTGGATTTCGAGGCCAATCTGCGTGACGGGATCGCCATCGATTGGCCGATTCGCTATGCCGACATCGCGCCCTGGTACGACTATGTAGAAGATTTCGTCGGCATCTCGGGCGAGGCGCTGGGACTTTCGCAGCTGCCCGACAGTAAGTTCCTTCCTCCAATGGAATTGAATTGCGTCGAAAGATTTGTGCGAAGTGAAGTTGCAAAGCAATTCGGTGGTGAGCGTATGCTGACCATCGGCCGCAGCGCAATTCTCACGCAAGACCATAAAGGGCGGGCTGCGTGTCACTATTGCGGTCCGTGCGAGCGAGGATGCATTACTCGCTCTTACTTCAGCAGTTTGAATGCTACCTTACCGGCCGCAGAGAAAACTGGCCGGATGACTTTGCGTCCCTTCAGCGTCGTTCATAGCGTGAGCTTCGATTCCAAAACGCGGCGGGCCGTCGGAGTGCACGTGATCGACGGGCAAAGCCGCGCCACGGCAGAATTCCGCGCCAAGGTTGTTTTTCTTTGTGCTTCGTCGCTGGAATCGGCGCGGATCCTCTTAAACTCATCGACCACCGAGTTTCCGAATGGGCTCGCGAATTCCAGCGGCGAACTCGGCCACAACGTCATGGATCACGTGAAGGCAGGTGGTGCCAGCGCTTACATTCCGGGATACGAAGATCGTCTGGAGGTTGGCAGACGGCCGAACGGAATCTACATGCCGCGTTTTCGGAATGTGAAGACGAAGCATCCGGATTTCATTCGCGGATACGGTTTCCAGGGCGGTGCGCACCGCGAAGGCTGGGCGCGGGGCGTGGCTCAAACGGGGTTCGGAGCTGAGTTTAAGAAATCGATCAGCCGTCCTGGTCCCTGGCGCTTCAGCTTCGGAGGCTTTGGCGAATGCCTGTCAAACCACAATAACTTTGTTGAACTCGATAGAGAAAAAGTCGATGCCTGGGGAGTTCCTACGCTAAAGATTCACTGTGCATGGAGCGCGAACGAACTTGCGTTGCGCAAAGATATGGCGATCTCTGCGGCCGAAATGCTGGCTGCGGTGGGCGGCAAAGAGATTGAACCTGTCCAGGGGGACGACCCGCCTGGATTCACCATCCACGAGATGGGCACGGCGCGGATGGGGCGCGATCCGAAGACGTCGGTACTCAATTCGTTCAATCAGGCGCATGACATCAAGAACCTTTTTATTACCGACGGAGCCGCCATGGTGTCGTCGTCCTGCGTCAATCCTTCGCTAACCTACATGGCGCTGACGGCGCGGGCCTGCGACTATGCCGTCGAGCAGATGAAGAGAGGAGAGCTGTAGCTATGGCCAACCGCCGCGAATTTCTCCAACAGGTGTCGTCCGCTGCTGTGGTTTCATTGGCAATTCCACATCTGCTCTACGGCGAGCCGGCGAGCCGTGTCCCGATGGCGTTTTCCACTCTCGGCTGCCCCGCCTGGGAATGGCAAAAAATTTTGAGTTTCGCGCACGATCACGGATTCAAAGCGATCGAACTTCGTGGATTACAGGGAAACATGGATTTGCCGGCAAATCCGGTTTTCGCAGCAGATCGCATCGAGCAGACGAAAAAGGAAATTCAGGCCGCTGGTATGAAGATCGCCTGTGTGAGTAGTTCTTCGCAGCTTTACTTCGAAGACGCGGCCAAGCGCGAGCAACAGATCGCGGATGCTCGCCGCTTCATCGATTTGGCCTCAACTCTGGGGGCGCCTTACGTCCGTGTTTTCGGCGGCAAAGCGGAGTCGGACAAGAACCCAGTCCCCGACGACGCGACGAAAAAACGAGTGGCCGCCGGCTTGCGCGAGCTAGGGCAATATTCAGGTCCGAAGGGCGTGACCGTAATCATCGAGTCGCACGATCACTTCACATCATCCGCAACGCTGAAAGATGTTCTGCAGGCCGCCGGCTCTGATCACGTTGCTTTACTTTGGGACGCGCATCACACTTTCGCAACGTCGAACGAAGAGCCAGAGTTCACAGTCAAGCAACTGGGTCCATGGATTCGCCACACACATTTGAAAGATTCCGTCGGCAGTGGCGAAGATCGCAAGTACGTGCTCACGGGACGAGGAAACGTTCCGATCGAGCGCCAGATCAAAGCTCTGCAATCGATCGGATACAAGGGCTTCTACTGCTTCGAGTGGGAAAAGGTCTGGCATCCTGAGCTGATAGACCCCGAGATCGCAATCGCCGACTACGCCCACGTCGTCGGACAGTGTCTGGGAAACGCGAAGGCCTGCGGAGTTAGCTAGGCTTGCTGTCCGAAATCGTCTCTGTCTTCGGATCCCAGAAGATTTTCTTGCCCGCCCAGTACGATTCCGCGGCCATCATGCAGGCCACCGAGTGCGCGAAGCCCGCGTGCACGGTGCAATGTGGCTGTTGGCGTGAACGCATGCACTCGAACCAATTCGCCATATGCCCAAGCGTCAGGTCGTCAATGCCCATCGGCGGGATCTTCGTCTCGCCCGGCGGCAGAATGTATTTCGCCTCACGCTTCCGGTCGATGTCCGCGTCGTCTTCATGCGTTCCTTTTTCTTCAACGAGTTGATAGTGCGGGCTGCCCTCGCCGCCAATATTGATCAGCGTCGCTTTCTTTCCCATGTAGCGAGTAAAGCTGGGCGCGTCGTTGCCAAAGCTGGTGCAATAACTCACCAGAAATCCCTTCGGATATTCCAGCAATGTTTCGAAAGTATCGGCATTCTCCCGGCCATCATGCCAGGCGAAGACTCCGCCGTGCGACATGGCGGACACGGGATAGTTGTCGTCCATGAACCAGTGCACGAGATCGATGGCGTGACTCATCCACTGATCGGGGATACCGCTGGAAAATTCCCGATACAGACGGAATTCGAAATAGAGCTGCGGATCAAACGGCCGCATCGGCTTTGTCAGCAGCCACTTCGCCCAATCCGTGTCCTGCTCGCGAATCTGCTTTACCTCCGGACGTCCCCGCCACCGCGGCCCGTGATAATTCCATTCAACTTCCACCTTGCTGACATCACCGAGCGCGCCACTGCGTGCGACTTTCTGCGCAGCTTGAGGATAGGGCTCGCTGCGATGTTGCGTGCCCACCTGAACGATGGCCTTGGACTGCACTACGGCGTCGCGGGCGGCCTTCGCCTCATCCAGAACGTTCCCCATCGGTTTTTCCACGTATGCGTCTTTGCCCGCTACAATTGCCATCTTTAGGATCGGCGAATGCGAATGCTCGGGCGTCGAGATCAACACCGCATCGACATCTTTCAGCGCAAGGATTTCTTCCACATGCTGCACCACCCGCGGAGCTCTGCCGTAATAGCCAGTGTTCGTGGAAAGCGCCTTCTGACGATTTCCCACCCACAGGTCGCAAACCGTCGTCATCTCGACGTTGTGGCTCGCCTTGAGCTTCGAAGCGATCAGGTCGAGATCGCCGCCGCGGCTGCCGCAGCCGATGTGTCCCAGAGAGATGCGATCGTTCGCTCCCAGGACCCGGGCATAGGACAAAGCCGTGCTGGGCAGAACAGTACTCGCAGCGATGGCGGCAGATTTCTCCAGAAAATCGCGACGGTTCATGGCAGATGATTCAGTCATTTCTCTCTGTTTCTCCTGAGACAGAATTTGTCTCGAACAATCAGGACAGCAATTTAGAAAACGAAGCTAGGCCGTCTTAAGCCCGTTTGGAACCATAGGTAGCCCGCGCAGTCGCGTGCCAGTCGCATCGAAGATCGCGTTCGCAATCGCCGGGGCGAGCCCGATCATCGGACATTCCCCCGCGCCGACGGAAGGAATATCTTTTCGATCGACCAGAACAGTCTCCAGCTTGGGAAGATCGCTGAAGCGCGGTACGCGATACTGCGACAGCCTTGCGTTCAGTATCTTTCCATTATCGAATTCGATGGCTTCGAACAGAGCGCCACCGAGTCCCTGCACGTTCGAACCTTCGATCTGATTCCGCAGATTATCGGGATTCACGATCGCTCCGCACTCGAAAGCGGAAACGACTCGAATCACTTTTACTTCGCCCGACTTCGCGTCGACGTGTACCTCGGCGAAGGTCGCAATGTTGCCGAGCTTTTCATATCCACCGCCCATGCCGAAGCCTTGTCCGGGACTCTTGCTCCTGCCCCAGCCAAATTGTTTCGCCGCAGCCTGGAACACGGCGCGCAGCCGTTCGTCCTTCAGATTCTTGAGACGAAATTCCAGAGAATCCATCTTGACCGCATGCGCGAGTTCATCCATGTGTGACTCGCGCGCGAAGTGATTGGCGGTCGCCGCCAGCGCCCGATACGAGCCCTGGCGCAGGGGAGACTTGACCTCATGAAAGACGATTCTCTGATTCGGAATGTCGTAGTAGGTGCGAATACCGGCCGACCCTGAGTTGTAGTTATGCATCTCCCAGGCTGTGATGGTTCCGTCGTTGCGAACTCCCGCCGCCACATCGATCACGCCCGCCGGACGGAAATACGCCCAGGTAAATTCCTCTTCGCGCGTCCACACCACTTTCACCGGACGCTTTGCCGCTCGCGCCAGACGCGCCGCTTCGATCGCGGTTTCGCCAGTATGCTTCCCGCCATAGGCCGAGCCGGTATCGGGCATCAGCACGCGCACCTGGTCTTCCGGAATGCGAAATGCCTCTGCCAGTTGGCCCCGCACGCCAAACGGACGCTGCGTCCCCGTCCAAACTGTCAGCTGATCGCCTTCCCATTTCGCCAGAGCCGCACGCGGCTCAAGTGGAACGTGCGCGATATAAGAAACGGTATAAGTGGAGTGTGACTTGTGATCCGCAGCGCTTAATGCCTGGTCGAAAGAGCCAACGTCGTAGCGGTCACCGTCGCCGGTCACATCGTGACCCTCGCTTGTGTTCTTCCTCAGGTAATCGAAGAGTTCTTTGTTGGAAGGCTGCGGATCCGATTTCCATTCAGCGTGAATCGCCGCGAGCGCAGCTTCGGCCGCCTTGGAGCTAGGCGCAGCAATTCCTACGAAGTTGCCATCGCGAACGACGGTTGCTCCCATCTGCTCTGCCTTCTGAGTGTCCAACGAAGTCAGGGTTGCCTCAAATGCAGCCGGCCGCAACACCTTGCCATACATCATGTCGGGCAACTTCTGATCTGAAGGATACTTGTGCCGCCCGGTCACAAAATCGCGCCCATCCACTTTCGGTGCGGGCTGCCCTGCCACCTTCCAGTCCGCCGCCGGAATCAGTGGATCTTCCGCGGGAAGCGACTGCGTCAATTGCTGACCTTTGGTGAGCGCCGCGTATTCCACCGATCGATTGCCGTGAGGATCGGTAACTTCGCCATCCGACGCCGTCAATTGCTGAGCATCGACCTTCCACTGCGCAGCTGCCAGTCCGATCAGAGTGTCTCGCGCGGCGGCCGCCACCTTGCGTAGTTGCAAATTCATCGTCGGAGTTGTGCGGCTTCCGAACGTCCCCATGTCGAACGGCGTAAGCTTGGTGTCACCCATGACCAGTTCAATCTTGGAAATGGGAACATGAAGTTCCTCCGCCACAGCCTGGCTTAACGAAGTGCGAATGTTTTGGCCGACCTCAACCTTTCCTGTATAAACCGTCACCTTGCCGTCTTCGCCAATGTGGAGCCAGGCATCGATCTCTTTGGGCAAGGATTCGCCGCGCCGCTGCCTTCCGCCGGATTCCTGCGCTATCATGGCGGGCTTGAGAACGGAGACGACCACAATTCCGGCTCCGAGAAACTTGAAGAAGTCACGGCGGTCGAGGTCGAAATGATAGGGAGCAGCCGCTCTCAGTTCGTAGCGCTCGGGCTCGAGCGGAACTTCGTAATTCTTGTTGGCCGTGCTAAGGTCGGTGCTCATCGGCTCGCTCCTTTCGCCATCGTGGACCCTTGTTCCGCCGCGGCCTTCTGGATCGCGCTAATGATCCGCGAATACGTGCCACAGCGGCAGACGTTTCCGTCCATGAAGTCGATAATCTGGCTCTCCTTCGGCGATGGATTTTTCTTGAGAAGCGCGACGGCCGACATAATCATTCCGGAAGTGCAGTAGCCGCACTGCATCGCGCCCGCATCCAGAAAGGCCTGCTGCACTGGATGCAGTTGTTCTCCCGCGGCAAGACCTTCAATCGTTGTGATCTGCTTATCAGAGACGGAACCCACACGCGTGATGCAGGATCGCTGTGCCTTGCCGTCGATGAGCACGGTGCAGGCGCCGCACATCCCTTCGCCACAGCCGTACTTGCTTCCAGTCAGGTCAAGGTTCTCGCGCAGCACAGTCAGCAAACTGGTCTGTGGATCGGTGTCAACCGAGTAGCTTTTTCCATTGATTGCGAGTCGGAGCGTAGCCATTGCGAACTCCGGGGGCGAGAAAGCTGCCAAGGGGATTTACAAACGTCGTTAGAGAAAATGATATACCCGCCGAGGACTGATGCTGTAGTGATTCTCGCTGCGTGAAAAGCCCTCGGCGAATGTTTTCAATCAACTTCCATACTAGGAATCAACAACAACTTCTTAGTCGTTGATGGCCTGATAGGCAAGTTCGTGTACCTGACGGTCTAACACGAGGTCGCCCGTCGGGTGCAGTTGCGCCATAAAGACCACGATCATCTGTTCTTTTGGATCGATGGTGAAAGCGGTGTAGAAGAATCCTCCCCAGTTGAAGGTGCCGGGAGTACCTAACTCGGAAAGCGGGGTCTTTATCCCATCGATTCCGAAGCCAAGGCCAAAAGCCTGTTCCGGCCCAATCTTTCCCAGTTGATCGTGCGTCATGAGTTCCACGGACTTGCGGCTCAGCAAACGAGTGTTGCCGAACTTACCTTCGTCCAGCATCATCTGACAGAAGCGCGCGTAATCCATCGCAGTCGAAACCAGGCCCGCTCCTCCCGAGAAGAGTTTCTTGGGTCCTTTCGTCGGATAGTCCGCTGAATAGACAAATGTTCCTTCACGAATCGGCGTGTCCGGGAAGCGATTCAGGCCTTTGTCGGGATAGTAGGTATACGCCGTTGCCAAGCGGTCAATCTTGTTGTCGGGTGGAAAGAAATAGGAGTCCTTCATGCCCAAGGGCTCGAAGATTCTGGTGCGGAAAAATTCATCAAGCGGCTTGCCCGACACAACTTCAATAAGGCGGCCCAGCACGTCCACACTCAGGCTGTACTCCCAACGCTCGCCGGGATTGAAGAGCAGCGGCAGACCCGCGAGACGTGTAGTGCTGTCTCCAATGGTGCCGTCATACTGAAGCAATCCGCTGGCCACGTTGGCAGCCTCGTACGCACCGCCCAGATCGGCGTTCCAGTTGTAGGTCATGCCAGAGGTGTGGCGCATCAGATCCCGAATCGTGATTTCTTTCGACGCTGGAATCGTGTAGCGCTCGCCCTGTGCCGGCTTGACCAGCACCTTCATGTTCTTAAACTCCGGCAAGTACTTTGAGACGGGATCATCCAACAGGAACTTGCCTTCCTCATACAGGATCATGGCGGCAACAGTGGTGATGGGTTTCGACATCGAGCAGATGCGGAACATCGCATCTGTCGGCATGGGCTTGCCGGCTTCGCGATCGGCCTTGCCTTGTGCTTTGAAGAATGCCACCTTGCCATGACGAACGACCAGAGTGACCGCCCCGGCGATGCGCTTGTCGTCGATATCGCGTTGCACGACAGCGGAGATCCGCTCCAGGCGCTCGGATGAAAGTCCGACAGATTCCGGCTTCGCCGAAGGCAGCTCCTGCGCGAAAACCCATACGTTCAAAACAAAAACTGCGAGCAGAACCGGAGTGAGTCTCCGGTTCCACCCGCATGAAAAAGTGGAGCGCATGTTTCCTCCCGAGTGTTATGACTTGATCGTTTTTGACGCCGCATCCCAGGTCACAGGCTTCTGGCGGAAGAACGACTCGTTCGCCATGTGACACGCGATCGCAGCGTTGTTGCCGAACACAGCGTCTTCGGTGACCGGCTTGCGCGACTTGACCGACTCGAAGAAGTTATTCAGATGTGGACGCACATCGTCCCAATCGTGTCCCTTGTAAATCGTGTCCTCGTGTACCGGTTCTTTCCCGAGTGGCGGGTCGTTCTCGGCATGCCACCGCTTGACATATTCCGCGCGCATTGCGGCTGGGAAGCTGAAGCTGTAGTAGCTTGGGTCCGTGTCGACGCCGCTCTGCGCAGAATGCCGTAACTCGAATTCGCCGGCTTCCATGAGGCCTTTTGGACCCATGAAGCGCGCCAGTTCCGGAGTCTCGCAGCCCAGGTCCAGCCGCACGTAGACCGGGATGCCGTGATAGTCGAAGAGCACGGTATGGAAGTCGGGCATGTCGCGGCCATCTTTGAAACGGAAGATGCCGCCCATCGCCGTCGCCGACCGTGGAATCTCGTTCCATCCCAGCGTGACCAGCATGCCGCTAATGAGGTGAACCATCAGGTCTCCGGCAACGCCAGTCCCATAAGCGCGCCAGCAGCGCCATCTTGCGAAGTGAAGCTTGTTGAAAGGAATCTTGGGCGCATCGTTGAGCCATGTATCCCAATCGAGCGTCTGGGGCGACAGATCCAGCGGCGGCGGATATTCCCAGGCTCCGGTCGGATCATTTCGTCCCAAGGTCAGTTCGACCATCTCGACGTCGCCGATGGCTCCCTTTGAGTACAGGTCCTTAGCCGTTGCGCACAACTCCGAACTCACGCGCTGCGAGCCGATTTGCACGATTCGGTTGTTCTTCTGCGCGGCCTCGACCATTGCCAGGCCGTCGGCCACGTTGTGCGACATCGGTTTCTCGCAGTAGATGTCCTTGCCGGCGTTGCAGGCGTCGACGACCACCCGCCGATGCCAGTGATCGGGCACGGCCGCCACGATGCAATCAATATCCTTGCGGTCGAGCAATTCCTTGTATTGCCGCGTCGTGGGAAGGCTCGGGTTGGCCGTGATCTCCTTCGCCAGCGTATGCCGCCCGTCATAAAGGTCTGCGGCGGCCACGCACTCGATACCAGGGATCGTGATGGCACCGCCCAATAGACCTGATCCCTGCATGCCAATTCCAATCATCCCGAAGCGGACACGATCGCTTGGCGCCACCGCCCGGCGCAGTAAAGGTTGAGCTTCCAGTTGGACTGTCTTCGAAACCAGCAAGCCGCCCGCTGCGGCCGCCGCACTTCCTTGCAGGAATGCACGTCGCGAAAGAATGTGTTTCATTCGAATCCCTCCAGTGAAATTGAATCCGTTGTCATGCCGAGCAATCGTGTTTCAGCGGCGAAGGACCTGCGCCAGTCGCGCCCGCGTCAGGATGTCTGCGGCGCGTTCATCCCTTGCGCCCCATCTTTCGCGCGGCCGGCTCGATCCTTAGTTATTTTTTCAGCGGCTTGATGGCGACTTCTTTGAAAAATACGATGTCGTTGTCGCTGTGGTTCTGCAGCCCGAACCAGCCGAACATCGGACGCGGCCCCCGCTGTGGCTCGAAATCGAATTTCTTGGCCGGGACCGGGTCGCCTTCTTTGAAGTCTGTGACCTTCTGCCCGTTCAGTGTCACGATGGTTCGCGTTCCGTCGAGGGTGATGTCCATCGTGTTCCACTCCGGACCGGGCTTCCAGGCTTTGTCGACAAGCGGCTTGGTCAGTGAATAGAGCATTCCGGTCTGGTGGTACTCGTCCTCGCCCGAGGTTTCCGGATGGTTGTCGATCTGTACTTCGTAGCCGTAGTGCACAGGCATCCATTCTTCGCGCGGCTCAATGGGGATGCGGATGAAGACTCCGGAATTATCGTTCTCATCGCGCATCTTGTAGACCACGTGGAGTTCGCAGTTGCCGATCTTGCCGCCGGTCCAGTAGAGCAAGCCCATTCCGCCGTGGGTTCGGATCAGACCATCTTCGACCGTGTCGCCACCGGGACCGACATGCTTCCATCCCGTCAGGTCTTTACCGTTGAACAGTTCTTGCCACTTATTCGGATCGCCCTTGCATACGTTTTCCTCGGCCGCGAACCCGTACATCGCAAAGCCGGCGACCAGAAAAGTGCAGACAATGAAACGTTTCAGCATTGGGAATCTCCTGGATTGTCCTGCCTGGCTGTCATGGGGACAAACCACTCTACTCGCCTGAGGCCTGCGAATCAATGCGCCACTCCACGGTGCGAAATCGAGATCCTGTCCCGGAGCGGTTGCAGGTCCATTTTTTGGGGATCTACGAAGATTTTCGTTGACACTACGAATGTCTTCGTAGTATGTTCCTGCCCATGACACGTTTTCCGCAGAAACCGACTGCTTCCGAGCTTGAGATTCTCCGGGTCCTTTGGAGCCGCGGCCCTTCCACGGTGCGTGAAGTTCACGATGCCTTGAGCGAGAAGAAGTCCTTGGGCTATACGACCGTACTGAAGCTCCTCCAAATAATGACGACAAAAGGCACCGTCCGGCGAAACGAAACCCAGCGCGCGCACGTCTATGAAGCAGGGATTCCCGCCGAGCAGACCAAGCGTCAGCTTGCCGGTGACATGTTGCAGCGAGTTTTTGAAGGCTCGGCGAGCGAACTCATGATGCACGCCCTCGCCGGGCGCAAGGCTTCGCGGGAAGAGATTGACGAACTCCGGCGCATGCTGGATGAATATGAAAGGAACCGCCGATGACCGCATATACAATGATTAGCGCCGCGACGGCCAATCTGCTGCAATGGATTTCTCCTGTGGCGATGCATTCGCTGGGATGGGCTCTGCTGCATTTTCTCTGGCAGGGAACCGCCCTGGCTGCACTCGCCGCGACTGCGATGGCGGTGTTTCGCAAGCCTTCGGCGCGCTACGGAATTGGTCTGGCCGCATTGGCGCTGATGCTGCTCTCGCCGTTGGCGACTTTCTCTTTCTATTTCCAATCGCAGACAAGCAAAACGCCTTCAACGATGTCGTCACCGCTCGCCGCGGCCGCTTGGCCAATTGCGAGGGGCAGCACCGCGGCGAGTGGCGCGACCTCATGGACTCAGGTCACCCGGTCTTTCGATAAATCCCTGGATGCGTTTCCGTGGCTGGTCGAAGCATGGCTGATCGGTGTCGCGCTTCTCAGTCTGCGGTCGGCAGGGGGATTCGTTTTGCTGGAGCGGGAACGGCGCAGGAGATCAGAGGTCGTCGCCGATCATGTTCTCGAAGTCTGCTATGAATTGCAGGATCAGCTCCGGATCAGCCGCGCGATTCAGTATTGTGAGAGTGCCTTCCTGCAGGCTCCGGCTGTGATTGGATGGTTCCGTCCCATCGTTTTCCTGCCCGCGTGTGCCTTGACCGGCTTATCCGAAGAGCAGCTCCGAATGGTTATTGCGCACGAGTTGGCACATATCCAGCGCTTCGATGCATTCGTGAACGTGTTTCAGGTATGCGTCGAGACGCTGCTCTTTTATCATCCCGCGGTGTGGTGGCTGAATAAGCGCATTCGAGCGGAGCGCGAGCTCTGCTGCGATGAAGCTGCCGTAGCCGTTTGCGGCAACGCCGTCGAATATGCGCGGGCATTGACCCTGATGGAAGAATGGCGCACTGTTCCCGCGCTGGCGATGGCGGCGAATCGCGGTCCGCTCTCGGAACGTGTTTTTCATCTGCTGGGCCTGAACGCATCGCGCGCAGGAATGCGCAAGGTCGGATTCGCTGGCAGCATCTTGTTTCTCGCCACCGCTCTGATTGCGGGAAACGCTTTACTTGGGATCGCCAATCCGAAGCCGATTGTTTACGCGAGCACCAGTTCGATCCGGCAGCTTTTCAAATCAGCGGCGGTGCAGGCGCAATCTGTTCCGCAAGCTGCTCCGGCTTCTGCAGCCAGGCCTTCTGCCGCTCAAGCTACACATCCCGATCAACGACCCGTAAGCGCGCAGTCCTACATAGACGGCATGAAGTCGGCTGGCTTGGGCGAGCTTTCCGCTGACGATCTGATTGCGATGAAGGTTCAGGACGTTACTCCTGAGTACGTCCGAGGCATGCACGAACTCGGCTTGCATCCCGATGTCGATGGGCTGGTCGGCATGAAAGTACAGGGCGTTACGCCGGAATACGTGAAGGAGCTTCGCTCGCTCGGCTTCAATCCGGACGTCGACCAGATCATTGGAATGAAGGTGCAGGGAGTTACTCCGGAATATGTTCGCGGCATGAAAGAAGCCGGCATTCCGGCCGACGCGGATCAGATCGTAGGAATGAAAGTGCAAGGAGTCACTCCGGAATACGTTCGCGAGCTGCAGGGACTTGGTCTGAAGGTCGATGCCGACGATGTGGTCGGGCTCAAGGTGCAGGGCGTCACACCTGCTTACGTCAAAGGCCTGCAGGATCAAGGCTTCAGGCCCGACGCCAACGACGTGGTCGGAATGAAAGTACAGGGAGTTACGCCGGAATACATTCACGACATTCGTGCCCTGGGCCTGAATCCGGATGCAGACGAGATTGTCGGAATGAAGGTACAGGGCGTTACACCAGAATTCATCAAGACGCTGCAATCCGCAGGATTCAAGCCAACAGTCGACGACGTGATTGGCGCAAAAGTGCAAGGCTTGACTCCGGCATTTATCGATCTCGCACACAAACATGGGTTTCAAAACTTGACTCTCGACAAATTGATCGAGCTGAAACGTCTCGGAATCTTAGAGAACCCAGGGGAAATCTAGTCAGCCATTCATACGTTTGGCTTCTGCTTGCATGGCAAGCCTGGGGAGAACTGTTGCCATTCGGAATGCAGGAACAGAGGAGAGATTATGAGAATGCGCCGGACTCTAGCCTACATCGTGTTTGCGTCGTGTGTGGTTCTGCTCGTGACGAAGAATCGCGCCGCGGACCTGGGAAACGAGATCCGCAAGGGCGACTGGACCATCAGCAAGTCGGATGAGCCGGGGAAAGTCGAGTTCTCGCTCATCGAGCATCACGCTGGAGGCCGGTCGAGTCACGAGTCAGATTGGCCGCAGAGTTCGTTTCAGGGCGTGGACTTCTCCAAAGCGGGACGACAGGATGTCCATTTCACCATTAGCCGCGATGCAGGGAAGATCGACTGCGAAGGATTTCTCAAGGACGGCGAAGGTGCGGGCATCTTTCATTTCCAGCCGGACCCGAATTATGCCGGTCAAATGCAGTCGTTAGGATTTCCTATTGATGAAGAGAAGCAGTTCGCCATGGCCGTGCAGGACGTGAGCCTGGAATTTGCGCGGCAGATGAAGGGTGAACATCTCAGCGGGCTCGATGCGGACAAGCTCATCGCGTTCCGCATCTTCGGGGTGGATGTGGCGTTCATCGAGGCGATTCGCGCCGAGGGACTCAACATTTCTGAGTGCGACAAGCTGGTGGCTTTCAGAATTCACGGCGTGACCGCGCTGATGATCCGCAGCCTGCATCAGGCAGGTTACAAGCCAGACGAAGACACGCTCATCGCGATGCGGATTCACGGCGCGACTCCGGAATGGATCTCGCAACTGAAGCAGCGCGGATATGACCACATCGAACTGGAGAAACTGATCGCGTTCCGCATTCACGGAGTTTCGCCGGATTTCATCCAGAAGCTGCAAGGGCTTGGTTATTCGCATCCAGATCCGGACGAGTTGATCGCGATGCGCATTCATAACGTCACACCGGAATACATTGCCGACATGCGCTCGCGGGGCATGAAAGACCTTAGCATCGATCAACTAGTGAACATGCGGATTCACGGGATCGACTGAGGGCGATTGCAGATTTTTGATTGCAGATCGCGGATTGAAAAGCGCGCTGTTTTGATTTCTTTAGGCGGGCGATTCAGGGTCTGAGCGGCTTCGGGAAAGCTGAAAAAATAATTCATTCGGGACGCTAGATCCCACCTTTCCTGAATTCCCATAATGGGAATCCGGAGCGACTGCGGGGTATCCCCCTCCCCCCCGCATCTCTGGAATCATCGAGTTAGCGGAAAATCGCAAAGTAATCTATGGGGCTCAAGCAGTTGCGGGCAAAATCTTGAGCCGCAGAGACTTAGGTCCTTCGCTTGGCTCAGGATTTTGGCGGCGGGCTGGACGTCCGCCAAACGCCTCAACTTTCGCCTTGGCAACGATCTGCTCTTTGAAATCAAGGCGCAAGGTCAGATGTCACATTGGGCTGTGGATAAGTTCGCTATCCACGCTAGTCGGTGGGTTCAACAGATATTTTCGTCAAAACGACGGAAGAGGCCCCGGTTTTTCAGTCAACGGATTGCGGATGCGATCGCCGATCCGCTGGATTGCCGCATTGCGAAGTCCAGTTCCGGGATCAATGAGTGTGGCCTGTTCTGACAGTTGGCTCGACCGAGCGACTCAACAGACTTCTGTAAGGCGTCGCGCTGCACATCGGCTTTGCAACGTGAACGGCGCTCTAGCGCAAATCCGTCAGCATAACAGCGTTGATCGAGAGGCTCCCCTTAGCCAGCGCCAAATACTTGCCGTCGCAAGACCACGCATGCCGCCAGATCAAGCCCGAGGTGAAATTCGTAATTTGTTTGGACGGATCGCCATTCACAGGTTGGCTCCACAAGTTCGAAACGCCGTCTTTGGTCCGAACATATGTCAATGCATCGCCTGAGCCAGTCCAGCGAATGGGTAACGTTCCCATGTTCGATTCTGGCGGCACTTGGTTCTCGGTAGGAAATGGCAGGAAACGCGGCGACCCGCTGCCATCGGCAGTAATGATTTCGATCGAAAGTCGTTTAGCTTTCCGATCGTAATGGGGGAATGCAATCCAGCGTGCGTCGCAGGATATCGTGCCATAGCCTGCATCTTGATCGAGCGACACTCTAGTTTTGGCTTCCAGCGAGGTCTTCATCACGCCTCCGGCATTGGAGTTGTAGACGATCCACTTGCCGTTGGAGGAAATTTCCGGATTCCAGACTGAAGTCTTGTCGGTTATGACCAGTTTGGCGTCTGTGCCGTCGGCATTCATGCGCCAGATGCCGGAGTCTCGATCTCCGTTGTCGGCATGAGAAAACACAATTGCATTGCCATCACTCGTCGCTGTTGCGTCCTCGGAATCGCCCTGTAGACGAGTGAGTTGTTGCCTGTGGGTACCGTCGCGGTCCATCTTCCAGATCTGCGTACCGATTTCGGATCCCTGATAGAGCAGGCGGTTCTGGGGAAGCCACGCCACTCCCCGGTTTCCATCCATCTGGCCGCTGCCAGGTAATTCTTGTGCTTCAGAGGGGTTTGCAGCGGATGCGACCCAAATGGAGGAGCTCATTTGCTTCTGGGTACTGACTAGATTCCGCGCATCCTCGGTCAGGCTGACGTTCTGATATTCGTTCAAGTCGTTAGTCAGCCTTCGTGGTTGTCCGTCGGAAAGAGGAAGTACCCACAGCTGCGATGGACCGGACTGAATTCCGAGTCCTGGAGTCGCGGACAACATACCGCTCCCATCCGGCAGCCAGGCTAGTCCCCAAATCATCGTGGAATGGATGAACCGACGCTCGGCGCCTCCGTTGACTCCAACCAGAGCGAGAGCATTCACGTTCCCTTCGGCCTTTTCATCGATACCGAAAACGATCGTAGTTCCGTCCGGCGACCATTCCGGATCCCAGAGTTGTTCTGGATGACGAAGTGTGAGCAGCGTCTTCTCGTTCGAACCATCTAAATCCGCGATATTAAGGTAGAACTCGGCGGGAGTGACCTTACTATTCGTTCTGTTAAAAGCTATCTTTGAGCCAGCTCTCGAAATACTGAAGCTAGAGCCTATCCCACTAAGGATCTTGACGGGGCTTCCCCCGACGGTGGGCAAGCGAAATAAATCCGAATCTTCTCTCGTATTGTCAGTCGTGCGGTAGTAGATGTAATTTCCATCGGGCGAGAAACGCGGGGTGGACACGTAGGCATCGGTGGGAAGCGGTCCCAGGAGGCGTACATTCGTAGAGCTGGCGATCTGTTGTACCCACAATGCGCGGCTTCCCAACTCCCTTGCTATGTAGGCTAGATAGCGTCCGTCCGGAGAAAGAGCAACATAGACAATGTTGCCGGTGGTTGTGAGGCGTGACATACGATAGTTCCGAAAGGCAGATTTGACTTGCGAAGGCCTGAAGAGCCGATATCCCGCGAAACCGAGCGCCACGAGGAGGGACCCCGCCAGTACTGTAATCATGATCCACTTTGGCCGCGTACGACCATGTCGGCTTAGACCGACCTGATCCGCAGGTTCCGTTCTGATTCCGTGCGACTCCGTGTCCCGCTTGATTCTCTTCAGGTCCGCGCGCAGCTCCGCCGCTGACTGGTAGCGCAGGTCGCTATCTTTTTCCAGCGCTTTGCGAATTACCTCCTCCAGCCTTGGTGGAAGATCCGGATTCAATCGCACCGCCGAGGGAGGTTCGCGGTTCAGAATTCCGTCGAAAATGACCCCCGAAGTGTCACCGCGGAATGGCAGCGCGCCGGTCGCCATCTCATAAAGAACGATCCCGAGTGAAAACAAATCCGCTCGCCCATCTAGCTGCTTGCCGCGTACCTGCTCGGGTGACATGTAAGCGATGGTTCCGACAGCTGCGCCGGGGCTGGTCAGGTGTGGTTCGTCGGCTGACAGGGTCTGTGTCTCCGCAGCAGCGATCTGGCTCGCAGATGTTTTGGAGGAAGTTGCCTTCGCCAAACCGAAATCGAGCACCTTGGCGTGCCCACGTTTCGTGACGAAGATATTTGCCGGCTTGATGTCGCGATGAACGATGCCGGCTGAGTGGGCGGCATCAAGCGCGTCGGCAATCTCGATCGTCAGCGAGAGAATTTCTTCGGTCTCCATCGGCCGCCCCGCGATGCAGTGCTTCAGCGTCACGCCGTCGAGATACTCCATCGCGATAAAGGGTTGCGCGTCTTGCTGTCCGATCTCGTAAATCGTGCAGATGTTGGGATGATTCAGAGCGGAAGCCGATTGCGCTTCCCGCCGGAAGCGAGCCAGAGCTTGCGGATCACGAGCCATATCTTCCGGCAGAAATTTCAGGGCGACGAAGCGATGCAGAGTCAAATCTTCTGCTTTGTAGACGATTCCCATTCCGCCACCGCCTAACTTCTCGACGATGCGGTAGTGCGAAATGGTCTGGCCGAGCACGGGGATGAGGGCGGGGAGCCCGACGCTAACTCTCTGCTTATGAACGGTGTATGTCAGTGATAACGGTCACATCTCGGGTATCGGAGCCGACATTGTCATGCAATCAATTACAACAGTAATGCTGTATAGCAGCGATTTCTGCTTAAAATCCGACGTAAGCGACATCGAGGATTCGGTGCCACAGTAGTCTTTCGTTCGGGGGAGGCGCGATGGGTTTCATTGTTCTTATAGGCCTATTTGGATACGTTGTGCCAGTCCCCGCGCTAATTTGGGGTTGGGTGCGATGGCTGAGATCAAAAAGCCGGTTTACATCCCCCGTATGGCGTAACATGGCAGCATTCTGCGCGCTCATCCTTGCTTCGGCTGTTGGTCTGCCACTCTTCCTCGCAGCATTGTACGCTCATGACCTGCGAGAAAGCCCAACCAGATATTCGCTTGAGATCGCATCTCACATGTTTGGGGTTGCCGCAACCATGCTCGCACTGATCCTCTCTCTTGCAGGAAAGGGACCTGCGCGCCTTCCTGCCACACTTGCTTCGTTGGGCTTCGCGGCATTTTGGGCTGTCATGCCTACCTAGTAGTGAACGAACGAGACGATCCGTTTCTCAGAAATTGCATGATCTCATTGCCCACGAGTAGCTGTTCAGGACGCTCTTCTTCGCCGCGTATGTATTTTCGAATCCATCCGACAGTCCGATTCACAAGCCATCTCCATTGATCCGTCGGGCCGCATTCTAGCGTCCTATCGAATGACCTCGCGGGAAACCGATTATAGGTCGGACAGTCGGCGAGAAATCGCGGATGGCACTCATTGACCAATGGTCAAAAACGTGTAAGTGATCTAGTCCACCATTTATCGCCGTCATCGGACGTTGTTGCAGGCCAAAGCGGATGTGCCGTAGCATCTATTGGCGTATAACAGGTGAAGAAACTCCGATTGACGCGGAGGGATCAAGTTCTGTGGAGCAGAAGGGGCATCGACAATGAGTTCAATCACACGGCGTAATTTTCTCAAAACCGGTCTGGCCGCTGGAGCCATCGCGACCACCGGAATTCTTCCACTGTCCGCGGCCGCCAAGCGCACCGCGACCGATACCGTGGTGCTTGGCCGCTCAAAAGTAGATGTGACGCGGCTGGCCTTTGGAACCGGGACGAACAGCGGAGCGGTACAAGCCGCGCTGGGCCAGCAGGAGTTCACGCGGATCGTGCGTTATGCCTACGATCGCGGCATCCGTTTCTTCGAGACGGCTGAGGCCTACGAGACGCCGGGAATGCTGGGAGAGGCGTTGAAAGGCTTGCCGCGCGACAGCTATCAGCTGATGAGCAAGGTGACTACGTTCCACCAGGGGATTGATCCGCAGGCCAAGTTCGACGAACTGCGACGCACCTCGCAGACGGAATACTTTGACATCATGCTGCTGCATTGGCAGCACTCGCCCGACTGGCCGGAGACTACGAAACGCTGGCAGGACGGGATCCTTGAGGCGCAACAGAGAAAGATCATCCGCACCCATGGCGCCTCAGTGCACGGGCTGCCAGCGCTGCGGCAGATGCCGGGCACACACTGGCTCGACGTGGGATTGATCCGCGTCAACCACAACGGGGCACGCATGGACGGGCCGACCTCCGAAGACACTAACCACCCGGCCAACGTGAGCGAAGTGGTCGATCACATCCACACGCTGAAAAACGAAGGGCTGGGTGTGATCGGCATGAAGCTCTGCGGCGGCGGCCAGTTCGAGCATAGTCATGACGATCGCGTGAAGGCAATGAAATTCGCTTTCCAGAACGCGGGAGTGGATTCCGCCACGGTCGGCTTCAAAAGCACGCAGGAAATTGACGAGGCGATCAGCAACTTGAATCTGGCGCTTGCGTGAGCTAACGCGAGATCTTGGAATTCGCGCCGTGGCGAAGAATCCCGGTTACGGTCATTGAGAGGCGTGCATTAAGTTTCTGGTGCTGCCTCCCACTTCGGCCGTGGGCGTTTCGATTTACTTGATTGACTTCGCGATCTGAACGAGAAGCTGGAACGCGTTGGTCTCAAACAAGCGAACGAGCGCGAGGGCCAGCACAAGGATGATGGAGAGCATCGTCGAGTATTCCGCGATACCTTGTCCTTCTTCTCGCAGAGATGCTCTTGCCGAGGCCCGCAAATTGGAGTCCAGATTCAAGAATGATGATGAAAGGGCGACGCAAGGGAGGAGTCTGAACTTGCCAGCGCTGTCTCTTTTCGATTATCGGGATTTCTCGTTAAAAGAGGAATAGCACGAACGTGGCGCTGCCAGGGGACTGCAGGGTTGATAAGGGCGGTGTTAAAAGCCCGTCGGCAAGTGCGCCGAGACCATCTACTACTGACAATCGCTGCGCCGTAGAGGCAATCGGAAGAATCCGAAATTTGAGTGCTAAAGCCTGATTTAGCCTACTATCCTCTCCGGTACACTTGTTGCGCTGGTTTACCACTTCACTTCAATCGTGAGCGATACAAGTAAAGGTCGAAGCACTTCCTCCGGCTACTCAGACGACTACGCTACCTGCGCTGAAACGTACGCAACCCTTCGCGTTTATACAGGGAAAATTCCACCGCAACAGGTAACGGCTGATCTCCGATTGAGCCCAAGTAAATTGCTCAACGAGAGCGAAGACCGAGCTCATCCCAACGGTTGGTTACTTTCATCAAAGGGAAATGTTGATTCGCTTGACGTGCGACGTCACGTGGACTGGTTGCTCCAGCGGATTTTCGATCGGCGAACAGAATTGCTTGCTCTACAGAACCAGCCAGGTGTGTGGATGGACGTTTTCTGCTACTGGCGTTCGAAGGATGGGCACGGAGGTCCTTCACTCAGCCCGAAGCAAATGAAAGCGCTCGCAGAGCTGAACCTGACGATTGGCTTCGACTGTTACTGATAGCTGATGAGAAATCCCAATTGCGCTTATTGACCAACGGTCAAGACGGCTCTTCTGACTAAATCAGGTGCGCCTACATCAGTTGGGCGTTTTATCAGAAGATTCGGTGCGTTTCGCGGATGTTGGAGCAGAACAATGCAGGCGTGTCGCGGAATTTCCAGCGACCTGGCAGACGCCTTGTGATCTGGTTTCATCGCTCAGTGCAGCCGGGAACGCACATGCCACCGCTTCTGCTCGTTTGTCACGCAATGCCAGGATGCACCAGTTCGCCGAGTCCACGATGTCTTGCTCGTTATTGAGGGCGTCATTCAACCTCGCTCTCGAACCGCCCTCAGTGTTTTGCAGAGCAAGCGCCAAAATACGAATCGTGTTCCGTGCCGTGAGGCGCATCTTCTCGTAGTGGACGATGGTTGCGGTGAGCTGCTCGGGCTTCACTTCGGGGTCCGCCGCGGCGGTACTGAGGATGGTCATCTGTCCGCAGGCGCAGGCCAGCGGGAGCAGAAGAAAAACGAAAATAGGATAAAGCCTTGTCATGTCTACTCAACGCCTGCACCGGGGCCTTGCCCTTCGACAACGCTTAACCTGCTGCGAGTATTGTGAACCCGATCTGCATTGAAATCAGCGTGACGGTGGTGTAGTTACCTTCGGGCCAAGTCATCCGCATCCAGTGTTTTGCGGCCTTTTGAGTGAAAACTGCTTCAGGAGTGGCGGCTTCCAAGGGAGTCTGCCGGAGTTCCGGAAGGTTGGCGCAGCCCGTCCGAGGTCCGATTCTGGAATGCTTGGACTCCGGAGGTGAACCCCTCCAGACTGGGTCGTTTAAAGTCCACTGACACGGTAGAGTACGACCCCATGCGACGGAACAACAGCACTGATCGTGCTGGTTATTTTCTTCGTCTCGCCGGTCCACAGGTCGAGCAAGGAATAGCCTTTTTTGTTTTCGGGGAGGGCTGCGGTGGATGCTGGAACGGAGACTTCCTGTGCCTTCTCTCCCGTGTTGAACAAACCGACGATCGCGTCTCCGTTCGGCTCCCTCTTGGCGAACACCTGCCGGTTGCCGGTATGGAGCACCCGTTTCGCGGCGATCGAATCCTGGTCGACAGCAAGGACTTCGGAGTTCTCCAGATATTTGTGCAGATCGGTTGGGTCGAGGTGAGTAACATCGATGCCGAGGATGAGGGGTGCCGCACCAAGAGCCCACAGGCTGATCTGAGTCTGGCGCTCGACCGGAGTCAGCCCGTCGTTGCTGCCATTTCCTATCTCGAGGGAGTCATAGTCGTTAAACGCGCCTGGACCAGCGTAAGGTTGCCAGTCTGCCACGTAGTTGAAGCGTTTGGCAACGTCGGCCCAGCTGGTCAGTGGATAACTGCTGCCATGCTTTTCGCAGCGATAGCATTCAACGTCGGGCGCGAACTCCCATTGATTGGCATACTTCATCAATGTTGGGGCGATCGCAATTGTAAGATCCCCCTGCGTGACGTCCAAGACCATGGGCCGGCCGCTTTGTCGTATAGCATTCGACCATGCCTTCACGTCAGCGGCGTTGCTGTCCTGCATGCCGTCAATTTTGACGTAATCGATGCCCCACGCCGCGATCATATCCGCCCATGAATTCGTATACTCCTGCGCGCCAGGCTTGTTGTAGTCAATACGGATCATGCCCTTGCAGTTGTAGTTGTTCTCCGCTACAGACGGGTCGGCAATCTGGGCGGCCGTGTACGATGTGCCCTTAATCGGCGTGTTCCGGCTGACTGCCTGCTTCGAAATACCCGGCGTAACATAGATTCCGAACTTCATTCCGAGACTGTGGATGTAGTCAGCCACTACCTTAATGCCATCGGTTTCACCCTGAGCCGGGAAGCTCGATGAGTCCGTGATCCAGCGACCATACGCGTCGACGTTCGGGCCTTGCGCTCCCGGACACTGATACCAAAAATCGTCGAGGTTCACGTATTCGTATCCCATTTTCTGCAATCCGGAATTATGCAGGGCGAGCGCCTGCGCTTTCATTCGGTCTGCCGTGGGATGTTTGCGGATGAAGCTCCAGCTACTCCAGCCGAGAACCGGCGTGCGCTCGAGGCCATTATCCTCGGCGCTCGCGTTGTGCAGGGTCCCGGCCGCCACCAGAGCGACCAACAGTGCTGCCCTTAAGGTGTGTGTCCATTCCCACAAGAAAATCATCCGTTTTCTCTATCACAAGCGGCGGGACAAAAACAACTACGCGTGGACAAGCGGTGCATATACATATTCGTGATTGCTGCTACGGCTGTCGAGCACACCGCCGAGGCACGTTAAATCGCGATCAGCCTATTAACCGCGATTTGGGAGAACAACCGGCTACGGCGACCTGGGCGGCGCCGCGAGCGTGGAAATACACGGCGCATGGCAGCAAGACAGGATTCAGCGGGCTACTGCGGTACGTTATTAATGTTCAGAGAATCCACCATCTGCTTGGCTTCCGCTAAGCTGCAGCCGTAGAGTTGGCGGGCGACGTAGATGGCGGTGGTGCTCTGGCCACGGGCGACGAGTTCGCGGAGTTGTTTCTGTTGCTCTTCACGGCTGAGCGCTTTTAGGTGCGTGAAGTCCTGCTTCAACGAAACCGGATCGGCGATGACGGTGTAGGGGCGCAGGGCGTCGAGAAACTTTTGTGCGCCGGGCACAACGTCCCAATGGATGCGAACGGTCGCGGGAGCGGACATGGTGACGGGATAATCCCGGTAAAGAGTTGAACCGGTGCCATACCAGCGTTTCTCCATTGGGGCACTCTCGCCGCGCTCGGACCGCAATGCGTTGGCCAAGGGTGCGGGATCTCCGGATAACTCAAGTTCGATATGGCGCAGGTATTGAGTTTGCGTGCGGCCCGGGTTCGCCATATCGGGGGTCTCGACGCGTTCTTTGACCAGGCGGGCCGACGCGATCTCACCGAAGGAAAGGAAAACGACCGAAGGGTCATCGGCGGACAGCTGGTAGTTGAGATACGAACGATATTGCACGTAGATTCCCGTCTGGTTCATGCGAACAAGCCAGTTGGAAGGATGGAAGCGAGCAGTCACCATCCGGAGCGCCAGAAGCAGAAAGAGCAGCAGAAACGGGCCGAAGAAATAGCCGGGCGTCCACTTTGCGGTGTACGCGTGGAAGAGGAAGGCGGTGGCGGCGGCGAATCCGGCGAGCCAGACGATCAAAGCCCGCAGACGCGCGTGGCGGAACATGCGATCGTTGGGGCCGGTCTCGACGTCTCGAAGGCGCAGCAGGCGCATGGCAGGGCCGAGGAACGACAAGATAGTACTTCGGACAAGCTGGTCACAAAAGTTACTTACGATCACGCCGGACCAGAGGGAACGCGTTAGGGGTGGGGCCGTGGGTTGCGGCGGGATCACAATTGGCGCTTGTCCTATCCAACTGGTTGTCGTTGCGGCTGAACGGAGGAACCTGCTTTCTGGCGGCGTCTGTTCCGGCGCAAGCGACAGCAGATTCCTCGCGGCTTCGCCGCTGCGGAATGACAAGAGTGATTGTCAGGGACTGGCCAGTGCTTGCAGGCATGCTGACAGGGGATTGCCTTGACCATCTGTTTCTCTGGCGATATAGTTCATCACCGCTGTGGCCCCGCAAGTCCTACCTTCCCCGGACTAGAATTGGCCCCGGTCCAACAAGCCCGTTAAGCAAGCGTGTGCATGGAGGCTTCTGATGGCGAGAGTTTGTGGATGGCAGTGGGTGTGGGGAGTGGTTTTGTTTTGTGCGGCGACGGCGACCGTGTCGCGTGCACAGGATGTTTTCACCACGTTGGCAAGTTTCGATGGGACTAACGCTGATTACCCTAGCATGGCACTTGTCCAAGCCACCGATGGAAACTTCTACGGAACTACCGAATACGGAGGCGCCAGCTGTCGCGGTCGCGGAGGATATGGCTGCGGTACGGTTTTTAAGGTCACTCGCACGGGGAATTTAACCAGACTGTACAGCTTTTGTACTGTCTCCCAGTGCGCTGATGGCAAGCAGCCCGGGGATTCACTGGTCCAAGCAACCAACGGAAAGTCCTATGGCACAACTCTGAATGGGGCTCGGGCCCGGACGGCTGCGGCACAGTCTTCGAAATTACCGCCGGAGGGAAATTGACGACACTCCACACCTTCGACGAAATAGATGGGTGCGGCCCGTATTCCGGGTTAGTTCAGGCAGCTAACGGAAATTTCTACGGGACTACTTCGGGAGGCGGAAAGGGTGGTACCGTCTTCGAAATCACAGCTGCGGGCAAGTTCACAACCATTTACGGTTTTTGCTCTCTGCCCTCCTGCGCAGATGGCGAGCGCCCCGAAGCTTCCTTGGTACAGGGCAGCGACGGGAACTTTTATGGGACCACCGCGCTGGGAGGGAGCGGCCTCGATTGTCCCAGTTCCCAGAACCCTGACGGCTGCGGAACGGCCTTTAAGATCACTCCAGCCGGCAAACTGACCACACTGTATAGTTTTTGCTCGGTGCCCAACTGCGCGGACGGCAACGGGCCAGACGCTCCGCTGATTCAAGCCAGCAACGGGAACCTTTACGGGACAGCCTTCTATGGCGGCGCAAACTGCTCCCCCTATGGCTGTGGGTCCGCCTTCGAAATCACGCCCGGAGGCAAGCTGACCACGCTGTATAGCTTCTGTTCGCTGCCCAACTGCGCCGATGGCACCGAACCGGGTCCGCTTGTTCAAGCCACGGACGGGAACTTCTATGGGACGACATTCGCTGGCGGGACCGGCACTGGAAACAATGGGACGATTTTTCAAATTACATCCGTGGGCACCCTGACGACGCTCTACAGCTTCTGCTCTCTACCCAACTGTGCTGAAGGGGGCTTAGGGTCGGCAGGATTGCTGCAAGCCACGAACGGGGTTATCTATGGGACAACCAATGCGGGCGGCACCGGGAACGATGGCACTTTCTTTAGCCTGGACATGGGGCTTGCGCCGTTCGTTTCTTTCATCCGGAATCCGGCGAAGGTTGGGCAGCAGTTCGGCATACTCGGATACGGATTGACCGGCACGAGCAGCGTTCTTCTCAACGGTGTTGCTGCTAAGTTCACAATGCACTCCGACACGCTTCTGATTGCGACGGTTCCCTCCGGGGCTACTAGCGGCTCCGTGACCGTGACCACGCCGAGCGGCATGCTGACCAGCAATGTTCCGTTCCGCGTGATTCAGTAGAGAGCTTTCGTCGGGTCCGGACTCGCCGCACGCGAGATCCCTCGCTTCGCCTGAAAGGCGGCTCCGCTCGGGATGACGCCCCCGCCACAGGACGACGCGACCGGGACTGACGCCCAGTGGCAGTTGACCAGCAACGTTCCGTTTCGAGTGATTCAGTAGGGAGCTTTGGTCGGGTGCATAATCGCTGCACGCGAGATCCTTCGCTTCGCCTGAAAGGCGGCTCCGCTCGGGATGACGCCGTCTCATTTTAGTTTTGAGCCCGCCAGCAGGCCGTGCATTCCGGGTTGTTGGATTCCGCTGCTGATACAATTCTGGCCGTGAAACGACGAGCATTGTTACAGGCGATTCCTGCGGCGGCGTTGATTCCGGCGTCCGTTTGGGCGGCGGGGCAAGATAAGGCCGATTCTTCTCAGGGGACGAGCGGCGTGTTTGAGCTGCGCGTCTATCATGCGGCGGCGGGAAAGTTGGGCGACCTGGAGGCGCGCTTCCGCGACCATACCATCAAGATCTTCGACCGTCATGGGATGGAAAGCGTTGCCTATTGGACGCCGATGGATGAGCCGGAGAAGAGCAACACGCTGATCTACATTCTCCGGCATCCGAGCCGCGAGGCGGCGACGGCGAACTGGAAGGCGTTTCAGGACGATCCGGAGTGGAAGAATGTGAAGGATAAGTCCGAGGCGAATGGGAAGCTCGTGGAGAAAGTGGATTCGACGTTTATGGCGCTGACGGATTTCTCGCCGCGGGTGCGGTAGGGGCTTCCGCGCGGAGAAGCTTCCTGAAGTGGCTCAGGTTGCCCTTTCTGCGCTGATATACGGCACACCTTGACGCCTACGTTTTCACCCAGGGCATAGGGACCTCGCGAAGGCAAAATTTCGAGGTGGGGGAGATCCTTCGCTCCGCCTGAAGAACGGCTCCGCTCAGGATGACGCCCGGGTTGTCGCTCGTACCGGAGTAATCTCAAACACCGTGCCGTAGCCGCGGTCGTCGACCCCGACATTTTGGACGGTTTGCGAGATCACGCGGAGTGATAAATCCTGCACATTGTTTCATCTGCTATTAGAGCTCTCCCGCCGGGGCGCGTAACGTCTGTACTTTATCGACGGTTACCTCTATTAGAGGCAAAAGCGAAGCAAGATTTGTGTTGCAGGCAATGAAAAGAATGAGTGAAAACAGGCGTCAACTCTGAATCCTTTTGATTGGTGCTTAAATCAATATCCGCAATGCTGGGGTAGGGTTACAGCTTTCCACCGAGGGTAAACCAGACAATAGCAGTCTGTTTGTTAGAGGAGAAGGTATGGCGAAGCGGATGATCCTGATGTTGGTGATTATGTTGGCCCTGTTGGGGGGCCTAGGTTTTGTCAAATACAAGCAAGTGGAGGCGGCGATTGCGGCTGGTGCCAGCTTCCAGATGCCTCCGACGGCCGTGACCACGGTGGTGGCAAAGGCAGAGACTTGGCCTTCGACGATGTCGGTGATTGGGACGGCAGCGGCGATCCAGGGCGTTACGGTGAGCGCCGACCTGCCGGGCACAATCGACAAGATTCACTTCGAGTCAGGGCAATGGGTGAAAGAGGGGCAGATCATGGTCGAACTCGATACCCGTCAGGAGCGGGCGCAGTTGGCCAGCCTCGAGGCGCAGCGTGATCTGGCCGGAATCAACTTTGGACGCGCGCAGGAGTTGGTGAAAGAAGGAGTGATCGCGCGCCAGGAATATGACAACGCCGCCGCGCAGCAGAAGGCGACTGAGGCGCAGGTGGGAGATATCAAGGCTGCGATTGCGCGCAAAACGATTCGGGCGCCGTTCACGGGAGTGTTGGGAATCCGGCAGGTCAGCCTCGGTCAATATCTGGCCGCGGGGCAGGCGATCGTTTCGCTGCAGACGCTCAGTCCTATTTATGTGAACTTCGGAGTGCCGCAGCAGGATACGGCGAAGGTCGTCCCGGGACATGTGGTGCGGGTGACGAACGCGGATCTGCCGGGCATGGGGTTCACTGGCCGGATTATGGCGCTGGATTCGGTGATCAGCGAGCAGACGCGGAATATTCAGGTGCAGTCAATCGTCACAAATAAGGACAACAAGCTGCGTCCGGGGATGTTTGTGCAGGTGGAATTGCCGCTGGGAAGTCCGCGGCAAGTCATTCCGTTGCCGGCCTCGGCCATCAATTACGCGCCATACGGCGATTCCGTTTATGTCGTGAGCAACATGACCGACCAGAAAGGAAGGTCATATCGCGGAGTGCGGCAGCAGGTGGTGAAAGTTGAAGGATCGCGCGGCGATCAGGTGGGGATCGTCTCCGGATTGAATCCCGGGGATGAGGTCGTGAGCTCTGGTGTGTTCAAGCTGCGAAATGGAGCGCCGGTCCTGATCAATAACGAGGTCAAGCCGAGTAACAGCACAAGTCCGAAACCAGAAGACAGCTAAACCACGAGCAAATAAAAGCCCCCACTTCTCGCGCGAACGGCGCGAGAAATGGGGCACCCATTTGGCATCTGTAGTGAGGGAGCTTGCATGAAGTTCACAGATCTATTTGTAAAGCGGCCGGTGCTGGCGATGGTGGTCAACCTCGTCATCCTGATCGCCGGGTTGCAGGCGATTCGTTCGCTAAGTGTGCGGCAATATCCCCGCAGCGATATCGCGGTGGTGCAGATTACGACGGTGTACGTGGGCGCGAACGCGGACCTGGTGCGCGGATTTGTTACGACTCCGATCGAGCGAGTGGTGGCCAGCGCCGACGGCATCGACTATATGGAGTCGACGAGCGCGCAAGGACTGAGCACGATCCTGGTCCACCTAAAAATCAACTACGACACTACGGCTGCGCTGACGCAGATTCAGGCCAAGGTGGCGCAGGTCCGAAACGATCTGCCTCCGGATGCCCAGATTCCAGTCATTGATCTGCAGACGGCGGACACACAGTTTGCGGCGATGTATATCGGATTCGCGTCCAAGGAGCTCGATCAAAACCAGATCACGGATTATCTGACGCGCGTTGTGCAGCCCAAGTTGAGTGCTATCAGCGGCGTGCAACGTGCCGACATTCTAGGCAACCGCACGTTTGCAATGCGGTTGTGGTTGAAGCCTCAGGAAATGGCAGCGCGCGGCGTCTCGCCGTCGGACGTGCACGATGCGCTCACCAAGAACAACTATCTGTCGGCGCTGGGGAGCACGAAGGGTTCGATGGTGTCGGTGAACCTGGTGGCCAATACGGACCTGCGGACGCCGGAAGAATTCCGCCAGATGGTGATCAAGCAGGAAAACGGAACGGTTGTGCGCCTGGGCGAGATCGCCGACGTGCAATTGGGCGCCGAAAACTATGACCAAGACGTAAGGTTCAATGGTCAGACTGCGACATTCATGGGGATATGGGTGCTGCCCACGGCGAACTCGTTGGATGTAATCAAGGAAGTGCGCAAGGCACTGCCAGCAATCCAGCAGCAATTGCCGACGGGGATGACGCTCGGCATCCCGTATGACTCGACGGAATACATACAGGACGCGATCAACGAAGTGCTGCACACGCTGACTGAAACACTGATCATCGTCATTGTGGTGATCTTCCTGTTCCTGGGATCGTTCCGCTCAGTATTGATACCGATCGTCGCGATTCCGATCTCGCTGATCGGAGCAGTTTTCCTCATGCTCGCGGCCGGTTTCACGATCAACCTGCTGACTCTTTTGGCCATCGTGCTTTCGGTCGGACTGGTGGTCGATGACGCCATCGTGATGGTAGAAAACGTCGAGCGGCATTTGGAGATGGGCAAGTCGCCATACCATGCCGCGAAGGATGCCGCGCGCGAACTGGTGGGGCCGATCATCGCCATGACGATTACGCTGGCTGCGGTGTACGCCCCTATTGGAATTCAGGGCGGATTGACGGGCGCGCTATTCCGGGAATTCGCCTTCACGTTGGCCGGTGCGGTGGTGGTCTCCGGCATAGTGGCACTGACGCTGTCACCGATGATGGGTTCGAAACTGCTGCGGGCCGGTGCTTCGCACAAAGGATTCGCTGGCGTCATTAATCGGACCTTCGACAAGGTGCGCGACACGTATACCAGTCTTCTGACGGGAACTCTGAAGTACCGTCCAGTGGTGCTCACCATTTGGGCGATCGTGGCTGTGTTGATGGTCCCGTTCTACATGTTCTCGATGCGGGAACTGGCACCAGCGGAGGACCAGGGCGTGGTGTTCGGCGTGATTCAGGCTGCGCCGAATGCGACCATCGATCAGACAAATCTGTTCACCAATCAGGTATACGACGTGTATCACTCGTTCCCGGAGAGCGCGAGCACCTTTCAGATTACGACTCCGAACGGGGGCTTCGGCGGCATGGTGACGAAACCGTGGAGCCAGCGAACGAAGACGACGCAGCAATTGCTGGTTGAGTCTACGGGACCGTTGTCGAAGATTGCCGGCATCCGAGTAATTCCACTGACGCCGCCACCGCTGCCTGGGGGCGGAAATTTTCCTGTCGACTTCGTGATCGCATCAGCGGCTGAGCCGCGACAGGTGAGTCAGTTGGCAGAGCAGATCGTGAAGAAGGCAATGGCGAGCGGAATGTTCATCTTCGCGGATACCGACGTGAAGTTCGATCAGCCGCAGACCGAGGTCGTGTTCGATCGCGACAAGCTGCGCTCGCAGGGCGTGGATCTAAGCCAAGCCGGACAGGACTTGTCGACTATGCTAGGCGGCAACTATGTGAATCGCTTCAGCATACAGGGCCGCAGCTACAAGGTGATTCCGCAAGTGAAGCGCATCGATCGGCTCACGCCGGATCAGCTTTCACAAATCTACGTGAAGGGATCGGCGGATAAACTAGTGCCGCTATCGACTTTCGCGACGCTGAAGACGACCACTGAGCCACGGTCGCTGAATAAATTTCAGCAGCTGAATGCCGTACGGATTCAGGGTGTGATTCCCCCGAATGTGCCACTCGATCAGGCGCTAACGTTTCTGGAGAATGAAGCCAAGCAAGTTCTGCCGCAGGGATTCACTGTCGATTACGCGGGGGAGTCTCGTCAGTTGCGCGTGGAAGGCAGCAAGTTTCTGGGAACGTTCCTGCTTTCGGCGATCCTGATTTATCTTGTGCTGGCGGCGCAGTTCGAGAGCTTCCGCGACCCGTTCATTATTCTGGCGGGATCGGTGCCGCTAGCCATTTCGGGCGCGCTGGTGTTCTCGTTCCTGGGCTTCACGACTCTGAACATCTATAGCGAGGTTGGTCTGATCACGCTGGTCGGCCTGATCGCGAAGAACGGAATTCTGATCGTCGAGTTCGCCAACCACTTGCAGGAAACCGGGCTCAGCAAACTGCAAGCCATCATTGGAGCGTCCGGGACACGACTGCGACCGATTCTGATGACTACGGCAGCGACGATATGCGGCCACTTCCCGCTGGTGCTGGCAAAAGGGCCGGGTGCGGGGGCCAGAAACAGCATCGGCATCATGCTGGTCAGCGGCATGTTCATCGGAACGGCATTCACACTGTTTGTGGTGCCGTCCATTTACATGCTGGTAGCCAAGACGCACACCGCGATCCGAGAGGACGACGAAAAAGAGACGATCACGGTTCACGACACCGAGGAAGCGATAGCATAAGGGGTTCCTCAACAAAAGCCCACCCTATCGCAGAGAACGCGACAAGGGTGGGGCTACCGCGATTACCTGCCAAGACGAAAATCAAAATCCCCACTTCTCGCGCATAAAGCGCGCGAGAAATGGGGCGCCCGCCTAAACTTAAAGATCTAGTGCGTGAATGTAATGTTCAAGCCAGTGGTAAAGATGAGGTCGTTTTTCTTGGCGCCCACCGGCGGATTGGAAACGTAGATGTCTCCGAACTGGTTCTGCCAGCCCAGCCACTTATTTAGTTTTGTTACCGTGCCGAAATTAAAGGTGAAGCGGTAGTCCCCGGTCTGCTGCAGATCGGGGAAGAAGCCGAGTGTTTGCGTCAACGTCGTGCTCTTTCCCACCTTTTGATCCCACTCATCCCCTAGTGTTAGAGCGACGAAGCGGTTAGTTACGCCGTAGGAGGCGAAGATCGGCGGCGGGCCGGCGACGACCACAGCGCCGTTCGAATAGGTTTCGTGGGTGTAGTTCAAGCCGCCGAGAAAATCCAGAGTAGTTCTATCCGACTTGATGGCGTGGTAGCCGAGACCGCCGCTGTAGACCTGACGCAGATCAAGGTATTGCAGAGCGTTGCTCATGAAGTCGCCAGCCACGAAGGCGAAGACTTTGGGGTTAAGGTCGTGGTCGTAGCGAATCCCACCCTGGTTCAGGTTGGCCACTGTGCTCGGGGTGGCGAGATTGTTTGTGGTATCGATGGAGCTCGCGTACAGCGTTGTCTTGTCATGCTCGGTGGGGTGGACGGCATTGAACGCGATCGCCAGGTTCTCCGTCTCGCTATTTCCGCGTGCGACCGAGAAGCCCAGATTGATTCCTCCATTCCAGCCATGCATCAGGCCGGGGTGGAGTGACTTGTCGTATGCGGCCTGGTCGGCATCATTGCGCATGACGGTGACATCGCCGGTTGAGGCCTCGACCGGGCCGGATTTCGTGGCAATGTTGAGCTTGCCATCGCTGGTGGTAACGGGACCGACAGCCGTCTTGCCGCCCTTCAGGCCGACATGAAGCTCTTCATCCGTTTTGATGTCTTGAACAGAGTCGAGTTTAACGTCGATATCGCCGGCGGCATCGGTGTGGATAGTCAGCGTCTTGCCATCGGATTTGACGACGGTTCCGGTCAGACGGTCGCCGTTTTTCAGGGTGACTTGATCGGCGAAGAGAGCGGTGGAAAGTCCAAAAAACGCAGTAAGGGCCAACACTTCAAACTTGCGTAGCACAGCCTAGCCTCCAGAATTCAGAGAAAGTGAGTAGCTATCAGGGACCCAGTTGCAGTGAACCGAAAGAGACGAAGACAGCGAGGCGCAATGCTGCTGCCCAATGCGCTTATCGACGCGGGGTCGGTTAGCTCTTGGTTTCGGTGTTCTTCTGGTCGGTCGAAGCCTGAGTCGGGGGATGATCCTTCATGCCATCTTTCAAGGCACGAATCCCCTCGCCCAGACCCTTGCCGAGCTCAGGCAATTTCTTGGGACCGAACACCAGCAGGGCAATAAAGAAGATCACCAGCAGGTGCATCGGTTGAAATAGACCTTCAAACATCGGAGCCTCCGAGGGTTATAAGCAATTTCGATCATACGCTATTTGAGGGTAGCAGGGGAAGTTTGGGGGACTCGCCTGCAGGCTCAGATCAGCTTCCTTTGTTGTACGGGAGGAGCGGTCCGGATTCGGTGAAGAGTGCCACGGATGGGTGTGATTAGGATCACGCCGGATCGCTAGAACAGGGGGGAATCTTAGAGACCGAGTCATTTGTGCAAGTTACCTTCGTGACCTTACCGCCGGAAAGCATGGCAGGCTATGTTTCCAGAGGGGCTTTGCGGACGCCTGTGTTTCGTCGAGCCCGGAAACCGCACCACGCAAGCCAATCCACAGTTGGGGAGTCCGGTGAGAGCCAAGGCTTCGGTTATTTTCTGTCTGTTCCTTCTGGCCACTTTGGCCGCGCATTCCTCTGATTTCCCGTCTCAAGCGGTGACAACGACAGAACTGGCTGCCTGGCTGACGGGCGGGGTTTCGAGCAGCCAGCTTACACATCTAGTGAAAGAGCGTGGTCTCGCCACGCTGCCGACGCAGCGCGAACTGCGAGATCTGGAAGCCGCCGGCGCCGGAAAGGATCTGATTGCGGTCGTCAGTTCGGGAAATGCGCTGTCGGCGCAGATCGGACCGGAGATTCCCGCTGCCGTGCTGAAGGCTGCCACGGAGGCCCGGGCAGAGCGGTACCAGGAGGCGGAGACTGACCTGCAGCGAGCGGTTTCTTCCGACGCGAACAACGCGGCTCTCCATTTTGCTTTGGGAGTGGTATTGCGCCAGCAGGGCAAATTCGACGACGCCTACGACGAGTTAGCACGCGCGTTGAAACTCATGCCGGAACTGCCCGAGAACCACAGCGCGATGGCTTACCTTTTTTATCGTCTGGATGACGGGCCAAATGCCGTTGCGGAAGCTCGCACGGCGCTCAGCCTCGATCCGACGAACGCCGAGGCCTACCAATATTTGGGGCTGGCCCACTACTCGCTGGGGCAGTATCAAGCGGCGGTTCATTCCTACACCGAGTCGCTGGATCGTGATCCCGACAATCCCGACACGTTCTACGATATGGGGATCGCGTTGCATGCAGATGGGAATGTGCCTGCGGCAATCAAGGCTTACGAACGCGCCATCCAGTTGCGACCCGGTTTTTGGGAGGCGCATTCGAATCTTGGTTTGATCCGTCATGAGGAAGGGAACTTGCCGGAAGCTGTTACCGAGTATCGTGTGGCGAAGTCCCTGGCTCCGGAACAAGCGTCGGTCCGGAACAATTTGGGCAATACGTATTGCGATCAGGGCAATTATGAGGCGGCTATTGCCGAGTTGAAGGAACTTTACCGCGAGCATCCCGAGTGGCAGCAGGGCCACGCATGCCTGGCCAGCGCGTACATGGCGAAGAACGACTATGACGCAGCGGTTGAGGAACTGAGGCTGGCCGTGCATCAGAATCCTACGGGATCGGCTGAGCACCGAATCCTTGGGCAAGCGCTCTTGCTCGACAACAAGACCGAAGAGGCGTTGCACGAACTGCGCATCGCAGTCTCGCTGAATCCGGATTCCGATCTGGCCCATCACCTACTGGGCACCGTGCTCTACCAACAGGGGGAGTTGAAAGCAGCTGAAAAAGAATTTCGGGAAGCCCTGCGAGTGAATGCCTCCGCCGACAACCACTACTCACTGGCAGCTTGCCTGATGAGCCTGGATCGATATCCCGAGGCGCTATCGGAAATCGAAGTTGCAGCCAAGCTGGATCCAGAGCGGACCTTATATCGCGCGCGTCGCGAAGAGCTCCTGAAGCTGATGAAGGAATCGAATACGCGGTGACACGCGCTGAGTGACGCCGCGAATGAGGAATGACCGCTGGGACAACGTGGTGGGTGCACTTCTGGTCCATAGGCGGCACAGTCCGCAGCGGTTTACATTGAATCCGGGCATATCTACATAACGTGACGAGGATTCCGGTGGCGACGAATGTAACTCGATCTCAGCAAGTTGCAGCGGGAGCTGCCGTTCAGCCGGCGGTGGCGAAAGACCTGGGCGCTCGCCGCATGGCGCCGGATGCGGCGGACCAGGCGCAGCGCAAGGCCTCGGGATATGGCCTGCCGTGCTCGAAATGCCATTTGTACTATCCAGCCGACCTTGATGCCTGCCCTACGTGCCGTCACAAAGAGCGGGTGTCGCCGATCGCGCCGAAAATTCCTGCGAAGCCGGTGCAGACTGCGCCCGATCCGATCCCAGATACCAGCGTATTGGAGCAGGAGCGGGAAGAATTCCTACGCCAGTTCAAGTCGCAGCTTCTGGAAGCACACGCGGAAATAACGAATGCACCCGAATCTGTATGCAAATTCGGGGAGCATCATCCGGGGGAAGCCAGCGCTGCCGAAATCTGCACGAGCTGCTACGAGCGAATCCAGGAGCGGTTGGATATCTGCGAGGCCGCGTTGCAGATAGACGTGAAGGAAGCGGCACAGATTGTGTATGACGCGGTCTGGGCTGACCCGTCTGATCCAAACAAGACCTATCAGAACGCGGCCGGAGCCCTGCTGACCGAATTGCGCAAGCGCGCCGGGATCAGCGCGGTGCTTGGCCCGTTTCAGCCGCTGGAAGATTAAAATCAGCTTTTAGCTCTCAGCTCTTAGCTTTTAGCCAAAGGCGATTCGTCTTCGCCTCCACTTGCCGCGCGACTATTCCGCTTTGATCGCGATCCACTTCTTCCCTGCGTACAGCTTGTAGCCATCGTCATTTGCAACCAGCTTGAGCGGCACAGCGCGCTGTAACGCCTGATCCGTCTGATATGGAACGCTGAGGACGTCGCTATTGGCCACATCCATGACTACGAACTTGCCGTCAGCGGCGAATCCGAAGCCGTACTGACCGGGAGGCAGAGTCGAACCACCGATTTCGAGTTTGGTCTCCGTAATCAGAAGCCCCTGATACTTCTGCTGGATCGCAGTGGAATATCCCGAGGCGTCCACCAGAGCTGCGAGCGTCATCTTGCTGTCCGACAGCTGGAACCCGACGGCATTCCGGAGCTGAACAGGCGCCTTCTGGCCGCGGTAGAAATACTCGGTCGGAGTGGCCTTCTTCACTTCGTCGGCGCTGAGGATGTGCTTCGACGTTTGCTGCGCCCAAGCCGATGCCGCCAGCATCAGTATCAGTGACGCGAACATTATGGAGCGGATGCTTTTCATGAGAAGTTATCCTTGTAGGAAGAGATCGTGAAAATGGTCACAGAGACTTTACTTGTTTTGCCGAGCAGTCGGCAAACATTTTCGGTCCGAGGTGCCGGAAAGTCAGTTTGAACGCAAGAATCGGATAGCTAGTTTCTATGCGGCGCTTTAGTCTTTCCTTACTATGACAACGAATGCCATACTCGCAACGGAAACTTCACAGCTGATGCTTTCCCGCGTATCAAAGACGGCACCGATCGACGTAGCCGACGGTCTTCGATCTGACGATCTTCGGTCCGACGACCCACGATGGACTGCAGTCGTTGCTCGCGATTCCGGCCGCGACGGCGAGTTTGTCTTTGCCGTTTCAACCACCGGTGTCTATTGCCGGCCGTCGTGCGCAGCCCGGCGTCCGCGGCGGGAGAACGTGCAATTCTTTGCCGCTCCGGAAGCGGCCGAGCGCGCGGGCTACAGGGCTTGTCTACGCTGCCGTCCGAAGGCGATCAGTGGCAACGTCGAGACGGATTCGGTTAAGGCTATATGCCGTTTTATCGAACAGCATCTGGACGAGCCTGTGACGCTCGGCCGTCTGGCACGAGAATTTCGTCAGAGCTCGTTTCATCTGCAACGCAGATTCAAGGCGGTCCTCGGGATTACTCCGCGCGAGTATGCCGATTCATGCCGTCTGCGCACGCTCAAGCGCAGCCTGCAAGCGGGGGACTCCGTGACCCGGGCGATGTATGACGTCGGCTACGGCTCGAGCAGCAGGCTCTACGAGCGCACAGCATCCCAGCTTGGGATGACGCCCGACAAATACCGCCGCGGGGCGATCGCGGCTTCGATCCGGTATGTATGCGCCGACTCCCCGCTTGGACGCATGTTGATCGCCGCCACCGACCGCGGCATTTGCTCGATCCAGTTTGCCAAGAAAGATGGCGAGCTGATTGAGGGACTGAAGCGTGAGTTTCCTTTTGCCGTGCGCAAGTTGGATGAAGGTGGTCTGCACTCGTGGGTCGAGGCCCTGCTGCGCCGCATGCGCGGTGAAGATCTGAATTCCTTGTTGCCGCTGGACATTCGGGCGACCGCCTTTCAGCGGCGTGTCTGGACTTATCTGCAATCGATTCCTTGTGGCGCAACGAAGTCCTATAGCGAAGTTGCGAAGGCGATCGCCAAACCTCGCGCTTGCCGCGCTGTCGCGCGCGCATGCGCTACAAATCCGGTTGCAGTGGTCATCCCGTGCCATCGCGTGGTGCGCGAGGACGGCAGCAACGGGGGATATCGCTGGGGAATAGAGCGGAAGAAAGCGCTACTCGCAATGGAGCGTTTGTAGCGCAGTGGGCTATGCGCTTGAAAGAGACGTTGCAAGTAACGTCCCTACGATCGCTTGCGCACAGCCAGCCAGTTTAGAAAAGCGACTCCCACAGCCGCGACCAGGATCAGGGACTTGTTGTATTCGATCTGCGTCAGCAGGGCAGCGCAGAGCAGCGCACCGACGACTCCTATTATTGTTCCGCCGGGGATCCGAATCAGCGCCGGTTCGCGGTCCTTCTTTCTGAGAACGGGCAGAGCGGCACATACCACGCCATAATAGAAGAGACGCGATCCAGCCGAAAGCGTTGCGTTTCCTGCGAAGCTACCGAACAGGGCCAGCAGCCAGACCAGCACTGCAAAAGCCAGGATAGAAAAATAAGGAGTGTGAAATCGTCGATGCACCAGCGCGAAGACGGGAGGGAAGTCTCCGCGCTCGGCGAGAGCGAAGGTAATGCGAGGCGTCGCCAGGATGTTCCCGCTCAAATAGCCGTAAATCGAAAACAAAGCGCCCAGGGCCGTGAGTGAGGCCCCGCTCGGTCCGAGCACGATCCGCGCAACCTCGGCTAGCGGACGCTGGCTGTGTGCGGGATCGGGCAATATACCGACGACGATCCACTGAATCAATCCATAGACAACGGCGCACGTGAGCAATGCTGCGAATAGTCCAAACGGCAGATCGCGGCGCGGGTCTTTGGCTTCTCCGGCGGAAATGAAGGCAGCCTCGAATCCTCCATAAGCAAAGATGAGAAGCACGATTGCTCTGGCCCATTCGCTGCCGCCCGGCGCTAGATCCGCATGCGGGATCACCCTATGGGTCACGATCAGGTAGATACCGCCTGCAATGCAGGCAAGTCCGAGCGATGCGAGCTTCGCGACCGTAAAAGATGTGCTCACGCGTGCGCCAGCCTTGACTCCACGGAAATTGATCGCGGCGAGGATCCCCAGGAGCAGCGTCAGAATCGCCAGTTTCATAGCGGGGCGCGTTGCGTCTGGCCAGAATTCACCGAGATAAACGACGAAGAGATTCGCATTGGCGGCGCATGCGGTGAGGCGTACGAACCAGACCAGCCACGCCACCTGGATTCCCATGAATCGGCCGAACGCTGCTTGCGCGTAAAGATAAGGACCGCCGGTTTGCGCGAACCTGGAAGCAACCTCGGCAAAGCACGCCATGATGATGCCGACTGCGACAGCAGCCATGAGAACTGCCGCAATGCTGGCTCGTCCCAGCAGGTTCGCCAGAACCGAGGGTAGTCCGAAGACGCCGCTACCGATGATGCAGTTCACCACGAGCGCGGCCATGCTCCAGCGCCCGATGGCGCGAACGAGTCCCTCGGTGGACCTGGTGTGGTGGACGGTTTCGGTCACGGCGAGTTTGTATCACAAAAGCCGAGCGAAAGACTGACTGAGTTTTCTAACCCAGAATGACGAAGTAACTTTGGAGTAGACGCGGAGTGCACTAAGGTTCGGCGGCCCGACGCCTTGCGTAGAAGATCTCTCCGCCTGCCCACAAGTTGCCTCTTGGGCCCCGCGAAAAGCCGCGCCAATCAAGGCTTTTGGTATGGTGACCTCCGCTCGGACCAAAGTAATGACAGAATTACGAAAGCGCATGCCCGTGGGACATCTACTCGCTTGCATTTACGGATGAGATGGTGGATGGACGAACAGGATGGCTCGCGAAGACATGGACGATCTTCATCTCCGCATCGCACGCGTCACCGAAGACCTGCGCAAGATTCAGCAGGAGCTGAATTGTGCTGCGATGCAGGCACCCAGTGACCCTGAACTGATGGAGGCTCTCAATTCGTTGGCCGAAACCGAACCCATCGAAACGCTGCGCGTGGCGCTCGATCAAATGCGCCATTTTCTGTGGTTCTACGCGCAGGTGATGAATAACGAACCGGAATTCGGCGACAAGTTGCGGCAGAATGCTGCGGCAAAGATTGCGACGGATGAGGCTCCTAAACTGGAGAGCACATTTCTCGAGCGGCTCTCGCGCGCGGATGAAATTGTCCTGCTGCAACATCTCGCCGAAGCGAAACAGCGCAAGCCGAATTAAGCCCCGCGTCCTGCAACGATCGTTTTCAGCACATCTCCCGAAGAACTCAGAACAGTGAAATCGGCAGGTGCGCCGACAGCCAGCTTGCCGTGCTGAGTAGTGAGTCCGACGGCCAGCGCCGGGTTCAAAGTGGCTGAGCGGACGGCATCGCGCAGAGTCCACTCGGAAAACCGGGTCACATTTCTCACGGCTTGGTCCATCGTGAGGACGCTTCCGGCAAGGCTTCCGTTGGCCGTGCATTTGCCGTCGTTGACGTTAACCTGGATGGGGCCGAGTTGATAGGTGCCATCCGGCATACCGGCCGCAGAAATTGCGTCCGTGATTAGCACGGCACGCTCGCGTCCCTTGGAGTGCAAGAAGATCTTTACGACCTCCGGCGATACGTGGATCCCGTCGGCAATCAGATCGGCCGTAATCCCGTCATCACTGAGAACCTCGCCGATAATCCCCGGCTCGCGATGATCGAGTGGCCGCATAGCGTTGAACGTATGCGTCGCGTGACGGGCGCCCGCTTTGACCGCATTGCGGGAGGTGGCGAGTTCGGCATCCGAGTGTCCAATGCTCACACAAACATTTCGCCGTGCGGCTTCGGCGATTACCTCCATGGCTCCGGGAATTTCCGGCGCGATCGTCATCATTCTTACGTGGCCCCGTGCGGCCTGCCAGAGACGATCGAAAATGGGAACCGTTGGTTCGACCAGATACTCCGGCGGATGCACGCCTCGCCGCTTATGACTGAGGAAGGGGCCTTCAAGATGGATGCCAACCGGCTGGGCCTGTACCGGGGCGCCATTGGCTGGCTGAGATGCTTCAATTGCATCGGCGAGACGCTCGAGCGTGGCGTAAGTCGCGTCAAGTGGAGCAGCGACTGTCGTGGGGAAGTAACCGGTCACTCCATGTTTTGTAAGGAACTGGCCCAGCGGCGTCAATTCCGAGAGTGAAGCCCGCATAAGGTCGACACCGGCTCCACCGTGCATGTGAATGTCGAAAAATCCGGGGGCAAGAATGGCATCTCCAAAGTCGGTGACAGGGGGGCCAGTTGGCAGCGCTTTTTGCGCGCGGGAGGAAATGTCGATGATGCGGCCGTCCTCAACCACGAGCAGCGGATCAGCGATCTCCTCGGTGGGAGTGAAGAGGCGCCGAGCGGTGTATGTGCGTTTCATGGGTTTTGTTGAGAATCCATATCGTAGTCGCGGGTGGGGGTTTCAGACAACCGCGCACGACATGACATCGAAGAAAAAAAGAGACTGCATGAAAGCGCGCCAACGAATCGGCTATGCGCCAACGTTCAAAAGCAATCCGGTTTCTGTCGGGGAAGTCCTGCGTGGTCTGTGCACACTGAATGCTATAATTCTTGAGTTCGGCAGTTTCCATGAGGCGCGTGAGTCCTTCATTGCGCCGTCGCGTGTCGGGGAGTGGCTCAGCCTGGTAGAGCACCTGGTTCGGGACCAGGGGGTCGGAGGTTCAAATCCTCTCTCCCCGACCAATCTCTTGTTCCTGTCGCTTCGCTCCAAGCCGCTTGAAGTCCGTGCATTTGCGATGGTCAATTATGCTCCTGCAACGCGCTACGCTGCCTTGACCGGCCTCTCCGCTTCCCCGTGTCTAAAAAGACAAGTTCGGAAATCGTCTGCCAGGGCCGACCATTTATTTTCATTCCTTAGCTGATGATTCGGTTTGCACTCCCGGCCTTGGATGGCAGTCGAAGACAACTCTTCCAAGTTACTGAAAATTCCCGATGGCCGGAGGGGTTGTTGGAAGAACGATTAGCGGCCTTGTTCTTCCACCTTCAGGATTTGATCGGAAGGGACATTCCGTAGCACCTGCCGGGTGCCGCTCGGCCATGTAATCTCGATTTCGCGGATGACTCGTGCGCCACCGACGCCGAAGTGCACGCGAGAGTCGCTGGCACATGCGTAGCCGACCGCAGTCGTGGCCTCGTTGTACTGAACTTTACCGTCCTCGCCCGTGATGCGCACTTGCGCCCCAAGTCCCATACGATTGCTCTTCTTGCCGACAAGCTTCAGGATGATCCAGTGATTATTGTTCTTTGAGACGTTGTGGAAATATCGCAGGGGCCCATTCAGGACAGTGACTACGGCATCAACGCGCCCGTCATTGTCTATGTCTCCAAAAGCCACTCCTCGATGTGGGGCTGCTGTCTGGAAGTCGGTACCGGCTTCGCTGCTGACGTCCTGGAACTTTCCATTTCCGAGGTTACGAAATACTGAGTTGGGTTCCTCGTACTTCCGGTTCGAGAATTGCGCGATGTTATCGAGTACATTGCTGCGGGCGACGAACAGGTCCTTCCATCCATCATTGTCGAAATCAAAGATTCCGTTTCCCCATCCAGACATGGTTCGAGTTACGGCCAATTGAGCGGGAAGCGTATGTTCCACGAACTGGCCGCCACCCATATTATGAAACAACGGGAAAGATTCGTTCTCTACCGCAGTGTGCCAGATATCGGGGCGTCCATCGTTATCGACATCTTTGAAATCAACACCCATGCCGGAAAGTGCGCTGCCGCTCTGGGCGTAAGCGACGCCCGATTCCAGAGCAACTTCTTCGAATTTCTTGCCGCCGAGATTATGAAAGAGAAAGTTGGGGCGGTTATCATTCGCGACAAAAATGTCCATGAATCCGTCACCGTCGTAGTCGGCAATGGCTACACCCATTCCTTTCCCAAAGTACTTCGCGATTCCGGTTTCCTCCGACACATCGGTGAAGGTGCCATCGCCATTGTTGCGATACAGAGTATTGGGAAGATTCGCGTAATTGTTGGGATGACAATATGCACGCAATTTGGGAGTCGGACCACAGTATGGATCTTTATTGACCTCCCACTTGCAGTAATTCGAGACGAACAGGTCAAGCAGACCGTCATTGTTGTAGTCCACCCATGCCGCCGACACGGACCACATCTTCTTGCCATCGAGAAGGCCTCCTGCGACCCCGGCTTTGTCGGTGACATCGGTGAAGGTGCCGTTCCTGTTGTTGTGGAGCAACTGATTCTTGCCCACGTTTAAGACATATATGTCGGGCCAGCCATCGTTGTCATAGTCGCCAACAGCTACTCCCATGCCGTACCCGATGCCAGCGACACCGGCTGCCTCGGTTACGTCGGTAAAAGTCCCATCATGATTGTTATGGTAGAGACGGTTCCAGTACTTCGGGCTCTCTTTCTGAAGCGAGGGAATGGCAGCTCCGTTCACGACCAGAACATCGAGATAGCCGTCATTGTCGTAATCAAGCAGCGCTACGCCCGCCACCATGGTCTCGGGCTGATTTTTGTTTTGTGTGGGACTACTGTCGGTCACGAAAGTCAGGCCCGAGCGCTGCGCGATCTCCTCAAAAGCGATAGGGCCGGTTGCGGGCGGGGTCGTGAAAAAGCCTGTTCCAAGCAGAATTAGCGATAAAATGCCGAGATAGGACTTCATGCCCAGAAATCAGTTTAGCACCTGGCCAGCGCTGGCCCCTTGCTTGTGCCTGGCCGTTTCCCTCATCTTTCTTCTGGGTTCTGGGTCAGCGCCGTCAAATAAACGACCCGGCTTTGTGGACGTCGCACCACTATCCAAGATCACATACATCAGCAACAACAGCCCCGGCGGACACAAGTATTTCCCGCAGCCAATGTGCGGAGGAGTGGCCATCTTTGATTTCGATAACGATGGCAGGGAGGATATTTTCTTCACTAACGGCGCGCAGATGCCGGAAATGAAGAAGACGAACCCCTCCTACTACAACTGCCTCCTGAAACAACGCGCCGATGGCACCTTTGAAGACGTCACGGCCAAGGCAGGCTTGTTGGGCAAGTCCCTGGATTTCAACTTCGGGGTCGCCGTCGGCGACTACGACAATGACGGCTATGAGGATCTATTCATCTGCGCCGCCGGCCGGAATACCCTGTACCACAACAACGGAGACGGGACTTTCACCGATGTGACCGATGTCTCTGGGATCGACACGAAACCACCCAACACTCTCAGTGTCGCGGCCGCCTGGTTCGATTACGACAACGATGGTCTTCTCGATCTGATTGTCTCGAACTATACGATCTGGACGCCGCAGACTGATCTTCGCTGCACCATGGGAAGCACAGAATATTACTGCGATCCCAGGCGCTACAAGAGCGTGCCTCACCGTCTCTACCACAATCTCGGCAACGGCAAGTTCGAGGACGTGACTGAAAAGTCGGGACTGGGAAAATATCCAGGCAAGGGAATGGGTATCTCGATTGCCGATTTCAACGATGACGGCTGGCCGGACATCTTCATTGCTAACGACACCGAACCCAACTCACTGTTCATCAATATGCATAACGGAACCTTTGAAGAACGTGGGCTCGAAATGGGAGTTGGCTACGACGACAACGCGCGGACAGGCTCCTCGATGGGTTCCGACGCGAAAGATTTTGATAACGACGGCAAGGTCGATATCTTCTACAACAACCTCAGGCAACAGGTCTGGCAGTTGCTCAAGAACGAGGGCCATTTGTTCAGCTATGCGTACTCCTCGAAGATCCAGTCGATGAGCATCCCTCACTCAGGTTGGAGCAACGGATTCATCGATTACAACAACGATGGTTGGAAGGACATTTATTCCGCGAATGGCGACGTCGACCAAGTGAATGAATCATCACCCGAGCACGACACCATGTTCGAAAACGTTGACGGTAAGACCTTCATCGACGTGTCCGACGAAATGGGGAAGGATTTCCTGCGCAAGGGTTTCCAACGAGGGTCAGCATTTGGGGACCTTAATAATGACGGCTCTCTCGACATTGTTGTCACTTCCCTCAATGACAAGCCGAGAATTCTGATCAACACGGCCGACAGCGGCAATCACTGGCTGATGTTGAATCTGATTGGCCACAAGAGCGCGCGCGATGCGATTGGAGCGAAGGTCAAGCTCACCACTACTTCAGGCCGCGTACTCTATAACCACGTTTCGATCAGCACTGGTTTCATGTCTTCCAGCGACAAACGGGTTCACTTCGGGCTGGGGGAAGAATCCAAAATAGCGTCGATTGAAATCCGGTGGCCAAGCGGAATTCGGCAGGTTCTGAAAGACGTCGCGGCCGATCAGTTCATGAAGATCGACGAGCCCGCAAAATAGGGCGTGCGGCCACTACGTAGTGGGTAGGGATGCTTCGACTGCGAGCGAGATCGCTTCGCGATCTCGCTCTCCGCTCAGCATGACAAAGGCCTACTTACGGTCTCGATTGCGCTTCGCCTTTGACTTTTGACTGCGCCGCATCCTGCTCGGCCTTAAGCTTCTGGACGATTTCCCGCTCACGGTCGCCATCTTCTTTGCGCCGCAATCGGTAATAGACCTGTGCGAGTGAAACGTGAGGCTCGAGAAAGTCTGGGTACTCTTTTACCAGGGTTTCTAAAGAGCTGAGAGCACGATTCATATCTCCGGCAGCAAGGTATGTCGCTCCGACCTGATACAGCGCGCCAGGGTCTTTGGGACGCACCAGCAAGGCGCGGTTCAGCAGTTCGCGGGCGCGGTCGTAGTTGCCGTCCTGTTTCAATAAGACCGCCAGCCGCACGTTCGACTCAAAGTCGTTGGGATTGGTGCTGAGTTCCTTCTCGAATGCTGCTCGTGCCGCTTGCATATCTCCGCTGGCCATTTGCGCCTGGCCCAGATACGAATACACGTCCGGGAGATTTGGATCAGCCTGCGCCGCCTTGGTGAGATCTGCAATAGCGTCTGGATACTCCATCGCCTCGAACTTCGACATCCCCAGAAGGAGATGCGATTCAGCGGAGTCGCCGTTGTGCAGAATGCGATCAAGCACAGCCGCTCCCTCGTCGCGCTGCTTGTTTCTGAGCAGTGCTGTGCCCAGCATGTAAGCGATCGCAAGATCGTCCGGGTGATCCTTGGCCAATGGCTGCAGAAGGTCAATCGTTTTCTTATTCTCGCCCATTCGCAAATAGCAATCGCCCAATAGCAACACGGCTTGTTGGTTGGCAGGTTCTTCGCGGTGCACGCGGACCAATTGCGTTGAAGCCTCGGAGATATATCCCATCTTGTAGTAGGCCAGCGCGAGATTCAGGCGGGCCGCAGGAAATGAAGGCGACTGCTTCAGCGCAGTTTTGTATTCGGTAACGGCCTCCTCGTAACGACCGAGACCAGCCAATGCTGCACCAAGATTGGCGTGAATGGGGGTGGCTTCGGGATGCATCTTCAGAAACTGCTTGTACTCGCCGATGGCTCCGCTAAGATCGCCTGCCTTCTGCTTGTGCATGGCGTCGTCCACCAGTTGCTGGGCAGCAATCTGCGGGGATTGAGCGCGGACGAGAGTGGAGAATATGAGGATGGAGAAAAGACCGAGTCTATGCATACAGCGTGGCCGTCTTGAACAAGTCTATAGGAAAAAGAATGGGATGGCCGGGGCCATCCCATTCTGTAGGTTGACATCGATCGAGTTAGAAGGTGTACTTCATCCCCATCTCGATGATGCGGTGTCCCTGCTTTTGGGTGGTGACGCCGAAGTCCGAATTATTCGGCTGCAGCGTGGTCTTGTCGAAGCTCAGGTTGAGGTTGCCGCCGTTGAACGAATACAGCGGATGGTTCAACCAGTTGTAAAAGTTGAAACGGAACTGCAAATTCTGCCTCTCCGTGACCTTGAAGTTCTTGAACACGCCCATATCCCAGTTGAAATAGGCAGGTCCGTAAATCGTCGGGAGAATGGTTGGGCCGTTCTGACCGGGCGTGGTCGGAACCGCGAAACAGTTCCCGTTGATGAACTGATGCGCCTTCAATCCGCTTGTTGGATTACAAGTCACGATCGGGTTCAGTTGAATATCCGGCGTGCCTAGGATCGAGACATTGTTGATCGCGTAAGCAGTTCCGGGAATCACGGCGTTGTTGAGGTTCATCCCGAAGTTCTGGTTTTGGAAGCCGGTGAGGTTCGGTCCGCTCTCAATCTGAACGATGCCGGTCACCTGCCAGCCATTGATGACTCCCCCCGCCCACCTGTTGACGTTGGCTTTGGGCAAATCGACGGCGTATACAGCGTTGAACAGGTGCTTGCGGCTGTTCGGCGCCACGCCAAAGTTCTTGTTGACGTCGAACTGGTCGATGAGATTTGTCCCATTGCCCAGGATCTGCTCGGACTTGCTGAACGTGTAGTTGAGGTTGATCGTGTAACGTCCTCTCGTACGCGCCCATATCGCCTGCAAGCCGTTGTATTTGGCGTGGCCGTTGTTGGTGACCACGTACAAATCCGAGTAGCCCTTGATCGAACGGAAGCTATCGGCGTTTAGCGTGGCAGGATCGACTCCACCGTTTTTCGACGACAGCATCGCTCCCACCGGCACTGGGTTTATGTTCAACGTGTTCAAGCCCACGCTGCCACCATTGCCGCTGCTCGGGATATCTTCCGTTCTGTTGCCAATGTAGGAAAGCTCAAAGATGCTTGACCACGGCAACTGGCGTGAAACAGTGAAGTTCCAGTTGTCGGTGTACGCCATCTTGTTGTCGGTGCCATCTACGGCCGCGGGACCGGATGCCACTGCGCTGAAGTTAACTGTATCTAGACCCGCGTTCCCACTGGCGCCACTCCATGGAGCCATGCTTGCCAAGGCTGTGGGCAGTGGGTTGACCAGAATGGGCTGGCTCGTACTTGTTCCGGTGGAGAGCTTCCCATCGAACGAGGTTGACTTCACTCCCGCAGATGCGTCCAGGCCGTTCGTAAACTGACCGGTATGGAAGTAGTAGCGGCCCCAGCCTCCACGAAGTATCGTCTTGCCATCCCCACGCAGGTCGTAGGCGGCGCCCAGGCGAGGCTGGTAGAACAGCGAGCGCGTCGGATATCCACCCAAGGGAACAGAACTGTCCTTGGCATGCCACTCATATCCGCAGAAGGTTGGCGCACCAGTACAAGCGGCGCCGCCACCAGCGGTGTAGGCATTGAGATTGAATATGGAGAAACCATCGCCCAACCGGTCATACCAAGGCTGAATGTGACTGAAGCGGAGACCGACGTTTACGGTCAGACGCTTGGTCGCTTTCCAGTCATCCTGTACGAAAAACTCGTAGCTGTTGTAAGCAATATCGTTGACACGGTTTTTCGTGGTCTCATCATAGTGGCTGGCGATACCCAATACCTCGTCAGCATACGAATCACCCGAGGTATACAGGGAGTCGTTCGAGGAAACAAACTGCAACTGGCCGTTAGTGTCATTATTGGCAGGCTGTGCGTTGCGGATCCACTCCCAGAAGAAACCGCCCTTGAGGGTATGCGTGCCCCAAACCTTGGTCAACGTATCACCTATGCTGGGCATGTACTTGTTGGCATACAAGCCTTGCGATGCCCCACCGGCTTCGAATCCACCCGGATTGAAGATCAAGGCGGCTTCATTGCCGAAGCTTCCGAAAGACGGAATCTGTGTGACACCGTTTTTGAACAATCCCTGAACATTGAAGCCGACGTTTGCGCGATTGACCTTCGCAGGATCGGCGAAGACGTTCGGGAATTTCACCAATGTGTATGCGACGACCGTTTCGTTGGTCATGGTCGGGCTAAACACGTGAGTCAGCGATCCCGATATGGACTTGGACCTGTTCTTGCCTTCAATCGCTGTTGGATAAGGAACCTGGGCTCCGTTACGCCACCACAGGCCGACCGGGAACTGCTGCGTTTCCTGCTGATAGTTGTAACGCACGAACAGCTTCGTACTGTCGCTGATGTTGTAGTCTTCGCGCGTGGTGAACTGAATGTTGTTCTGGTTGAAGATTTCGGACTGGACGTAATTGTATCCGCCGTCTGTACTGGGATTCGCGTTAGCCCCCGGATAAAGCTTCATGAGGGCGAGCATGTTCGAGTTCAGGTCTGCCGTCGGAATGTTGACGTTGTATCCGCCCTTTCCGTCGGGTGTGCCGCCGAAGGCTGCAATCGCCGCCGGGTTTAAACATGGCTTGTAGTTGCCCCCAGCGACGCTGGTACCGGCGCAGGCCGAAGCTACAGGAGCGCCAGCAGCTGTGTTGTAGTTGTTGGTGGCATCACCGATTTTTTCCAGCTCAGACGTAGAGAAATTCCCGTTGAGCATATTCTGCGTCGGAACTGTGGCGCGCAGCAGGCCGGTATCGAGTACCTGGTAGTAGTATTCGAATCCAGCGAAGAAGAACAGCTTGTTGTGCGTCTTAGGAACCGGGCCGCCGAACGTGCCACCCGGGTAGTAATACTTATTCCCAGGTTTCGGAGTGTTTGTGTAATTGTTCAGCCAGTCATTCGCGTTCAGTTGGTAGTTTCTGGCAGAGAAGAAGGCGCTGCCGTGATACTGTTGGCCACCTGCCTTGGTCACTGATGTGATAAGGATCGGACCTTTCTGGTTCTCGGCGCTGAAGTTTCCTGCCAGTACTCTGAACTCCTGCAAGAAATCAGAGTTGGGATTGACTGGCGTGTCGCAGTTGCAACCAGGATCGGCCACGTGCGCGCCGTCCATGGTGATGTCGAGCGAGTTGCTCGGCAGTCCGTTATACGTAGACGCATTGTTCAGCGGACTCTGGCTGCCGGCATCGCCGTTGGCATTGATGCCAATCACTTCGCCCGTATAGTTCGCCTTGTTTTGCGTGCCGTTCTGGACAGCAAATCCCGGCATGATCTTGATGTACTCGGCCGCATCGCTTCCGACCTGCACCAACTTCTGCAACTCCTCGTTGTTCAGCGTGTATGACTTTTCGGCGGAGTCTGTGGTCACAAGCTGGGTCGCTTCAGCGCTGACCTCCACCGTCTGGCTGGTCGAGCCAACGGTGAGAGAGACGTTCAGGTTGCGCTTTTCAGCGCCGCCTAGTTCGATGCCAGTCGCCTTATAGTTTTCAAAGCCTGATGCCTCGACCGAGATGTTGTATTTGCCTACTGGAACTGAGGCAAATGTGAAATAGCCATCACTGTTCGTCTCCGTGGCGCGAACCGATCCGGAAACGGCGTCCGTTAGAATGACTTTTGCGCTCTTTACTATCGCACCGGTAGGATCGGAAACCACGCCTGTCAGTGTGGCGAAGATTCCTTGCCCCCAAAGGTTGACGCCAATAAGCAGCGCCAACACACAGCCAAGAGCGCCTCTTAGTTTCAAGCTCTTCAACATAGGTTTATCTCCAATTGTGAATAGCTGTAAGCGACCGTCCCGAGTTTCGGCCGAGGAATGGAAACGCCCTGTTCCATCCCAAACGTTAGGAGTGTGAGACTAGTGTTTTTCTACTACGGAGTGATTACGCGCCCTTTGGATGAACGTTGTCAAGAAAAAAATCGTTTTTCTTGACCATTTTGAGGTGATTTGGATCACAGGTAATCGTGATCCAACCGCCGGCTATTAGGCGGCGCGCTACACCTCCGGCAAGCCAGGGTCTCGAAAGGGATCATCGAGGCCATTAAGGATTGCTTTCGTGCCTCGGTGAGCCCTTCGGCAACGCCGAGAGGAGGCACGGCCAATGGGCACGACCCGTCTGTCGGTGCTTTCGGGCGAGGGACTCCGCATCCGAGTGATTCCCCGAGAAGCGTAAAGTTCGCGAGTCCTGCCATAAGTGACAGCCCCGGACTTCGTATGCCGCGATGAGCCGTCCAGCAATGTCTGAGCTGGGGTAGGCGGGCACGAGGGAGCCTCACGCTCGAGTCGCATGAGCTCAACCATGGCGTTCGGGCTCGCTCGCCCTGCGGAGCTTGCCACACCATTTACAATGCTCTGCTCCGCAAGAGGTCCTGCAATGAAGAAGTTCGTCCGGATATCCCTGGTACTTTTCCTCAGCGCATTTCTCCTTTGCCCCGTCGTGGCAGAGCAGCCGGCCGCGCACTCCGTTGCCGACTGGATTAAGTCCGCAGTGATTTACGAAATCAATCCTCGCACTTTCTCTGCGACCGGGGACTTTCGCGGCATCGAACCGCGTTTGGATTATTTGAAAGACCTGGGCGTCACGGTGATCTGGATCATGCCCGTCCATCCCTTGGGACAAGCAAAGAAAAAGGGCAGCATCGGCAGCGCTTATTCCGTTCAGGATTACTACGCCATCAATCCGTCCTACGGCACCAAAGATGACCTTAAACATCTCATCAACGAAGCACACCGGCGAGGGCTCAAGGTCATCATCGACATCGTCGCGAACCACACCGCATGGGACAGCGTCCTCATGAAGCACCCTGAGTTTTACAAGAAGGATGCACAGGGCAACATCATTCCGCCTAATCCTGACTGGTCCGATGTAGCTGGACTCGACTACAGAAATCCCCAACTGCGCGCCTACATGACTGACATGCTGAAGTACTGGCTGAAGGATTTCGACCTGGACGGATTTCGTTGCGACGTAGCCGGCGAAGTGCCTACCGACTTTTGGGAAAATGCCAGGGCGGAACTGGTGAAGATCAAGCCGGACCTCATCATGATCGCCGAGGCGAATAAGCCGGAGTTACTCACCAAAGCCTTTGACCTCGACTATGCGTGGCCGTTTCACAGCACGATGACGGACGTGCTGGAGAACGGTGCGCCCGCACAGGCAATCACTCTTAACTACCAGAAGGAGCACGAACGCTATCCCGCCGGAGCACTTGAGATGCGCTTCTCCGACAACCACGATGAAAAACGCGCGATAGCCCGCTTTGGCGAGCGTGGAACTCTAGCAGCCTCGGCGCTGGTTTTTACGATGGATGGCGTACCTATGCTTTACAACGGAATGGAGGTTGGCGACACGACAGAATCCGGCGCGCCGGCGCTGTTCGAGAAGCTTCCGGTTTTCTGGCCAATCGCCGAGCGGCGATCGAACTTCTCCCGTTTTATAAGCAACTCATCGCACTCCGAAAAGCGCATCCGGCGCTGCAACAGGGTGAGACGGAGTGGGTAGCAAACGGAGCTCCAGAGCGCGTGCTGACATTTTTCCGGCGCAGGGCTGGAGAAGAATACCTTGTCGCTATTAATGTCTCGAATCAGCCGTACGCTGGAGTCGTCGACGCTCCCAATGGCCAATACGTGGACCAAACGCCCGGACTCGATGAAGCCTCTCGCAAGAACGCGACTCCGCCGGTGCTCGTGCTGAACGGATGGGATTTCCGCATCTATCGCAAGGTTCATTAATCTGAAGAAGCTTGATATGAAGAAAACGCAGTTGTCCGGAGCAAATGCGCCCTTGCGTGTCGCACGCCAACTATTTATGGTTCTCCCATGAAGTTCCCCCGATCCAGCGGGGTCTTGCTGCACCCGACGTCGCTGCCGTCACATCACGGAATTGGCGACTTCGGGCCGGAGGCGTATCGCTTCGTCGACTTCCTGCATTCTGCGGGACAAAAACTCTGGCAGGTTCTTCCTCTCAATCCGACCGGCTTTGCTGACTCGCCCTTCCAATCTTTTTCCGCAAGTGCTGGAAATCCGCTGCTCATCAGTCTCGATCATCTTGCAGAGCAAGGCATCCTGAGCAAAAACGACTTGCAATCAGTACCGGTATTCCCGACGGAAGCTGTCGACTATGGTGCCGTCGCTAATTTCAAAATGCCGTTGCTGCGCAAGGCTGCGACGAATTTTTTCGCCAACGCTCCTGCTGACAGTCGACGCGAGTTGCGGAGATTTGTGGAGACTCATGCGTCATGGCTCGATGACTTCGCGCTGTTCATGGCACTGAAGGAAGAGCACGACCTTGCAGCATGGACACAGTGGCCGCACGAGATCGCCACTCGCCAGCACGAAGCGATTCTACGAAAGCGGGAAGAACTGGCATCCGCCATCAACGCCCAGAAATTTTTACAGTGCATATTTTTCCAGCAGTGGCAGAAACTGCGTGCCTACAGCCGCGAACGCAATATTCGTATCGTGGGAGATGTGCCCATTTACGTGGCGCACGACAGTGCCGACCTGTGGGCGAATCCGCAGTTCTTTTTGCTCGATGAACGCGGACACCCGCTCAAAATCGCCGGCGTCCCTCCCGACTACTTCAGCGCTACCGGACAGTGCTGGGGCAATCCCATTTACAACTGGCCGCTGCTCAAACAAACCGGATTTCAATGGTGGGTCGAGCGGATACGCGCCGCGCTCCGCCTCTACGATTTCATCCGCATCGATCACTTTCGCGGTTTCGAAGCTTACTGGGAAGTTCCGGGCGATGAAGCCACCGCTGTCAACGGCCGCTGGGTCAAAGCTCCCGGCGTAGAGCTGTTCTCGGTGCTGCGCAAAGAGCTTGGCGATCTGCCCATCATCGCGGAGAACCTCGGGGTCATCACGCCCGAGGTCGAAGCGCTTCGTCATGAGTTTGGTTTGCCGGGCATGGCTATACTGCAGTTCGCCTTTGGTAACGACCCGCAGGCGCCCACGTTCAAGCCGCATAATTACGTGCGAGATCTAGTCGCCTACACAGGCACTCACGACAATGACACCGTTGTGGGCTGGTGGATGAGCCGAGGAGGGCGCGATAGTACGCGCACTGCCGAAGATGTCGTCAAAGAGCATGCCTACGCTCGTGCCTATCTTGATTTCAAGGATGAGCCCATTCACTGGGTTCTGATCCGCGCCATCATGTCTTCGGTTGCGAATACCGCAATCACACCAATGCAGGATCTTCTTGGTTTGGGCAGCGAGGCTCGAATGAATTTGCCCGGCGCCCCTAGCGGCTACTGGAAGTGGCGGATGAAGCCCGGCGCAGCCAGCGACGAAATTGCCACGATGCTCAAGGAATTAACTTCACTTTACGACCGTTAGACCGTTAAGTGCTCAAGGCTGAAACTTAAGCCGAGGCGGTGCACATGGAAAAGCCCAATAAGTCGTTCTGGCAGATCTGGAACATGAGTTTCGGATTCTTCGGCATTCAATTCGGCTGGGGCCTGCAGATGGCCAACATGAGCGCCATCTATGAATATCTGGGTGCCCGAGCCGACCAGATCCCCATTCTCTGGCTTGCTGCTCCACTCACCGGATTGATCGTGCAACCGATCATTGGCCACGCAAGCGACCACACCTGGGGCCGCCTCGGGCGCCGTCGGCCCTATTTCCTCACGGGAGCGGTCCTCAGCTCGATCGCCCTCATCCTGATGCCGCGTTCGTCAGTTCTGTGGATGGCTGCAGGCCTTCTCTGGATTCTCGACGCATCGATCAACATCAGCATGGAGCCGTTTCGCGCCTTCGTCGCCGATCTGCTCCCAGAAGCGCAACGGACGCGCGGCTTCGCCATGCAGAGCTTGTTCATTGGACTCGGAGCGGTCATCGCTTCGGCCTTGCCATGGATGCTGACCAACTGGTTCCACCTGGGCAAAGGCGCAGCCGGACACGCCATTCCTTTAACCGTACGACTCTCTTTCTTCATGGGAGCCGCTGTGTTCTTTGGTGCAGTCCTTTGGACCATCATCACTACAAAGGAATATCCCCCGGATGACGTTGAAGCGTTTCTTCGGATGAAGCGCGAGAAGCGAGGCCTCGCTACCAATGCTCGAGAGATTCTCGATTCCGTTGCCGGCATGCCGAAGACGATGCAGCAACTGGCGCCGGTACAAATCCTGACCTGGCTCGGACTCTTTTGTATGTGGTTGTATTTTCCTGTAGCCGTCGCACGCAACGTCTTCGCCGCGCCCGGCACGGCTTCTCCTCTTTATTCTGCCGGTGTCGAGTGGGGTGGCATCTGCTTTGGTCTCTACTCGGCGGTTTGTTTTGCTTTCTCGTTCTTTCTTCCAGCAATGGCTCGCGCGCTCGGGCGCAAACACACTCACAGCTTGTGCCTCGTCGCTGGTGGCCTGGGACTGATCTCCGTTGCCTTCATCCACAATAAATATGTTCTGCTGCTGACGATGTTGGGTGTCGGTATCGCATGGGCCAGCACTCTCGCCATGCCTTACTCGGTATTGGCGGGATCGTTACCCAAGGAGAAAACCGGCGTCTACATGGGCATCTTCAACTTTTTTATCGTTACGCCCGAGATTGTCGCGTCGCTGTTTTTCGGCTGGGTGATGAACCACTTGCTTGGCAACAACCGTCTCACCGCGGTCGTCGCCGGGGGCTGCTTTATGCTGATCGCAGCTCTTCTGATGCAGAGGGTTTTCGACCCCGGAGAACAGATGCAGCGGAAGGAAGAGAACCAGGCTGCCGAACAGCTCAGCGAAGTCGCAAGATAAGACCCGCCCCGATTCAACCTTGGTGCTGTGATTTCAATCACGGCGGGGCATTTGGCCGCACGACATACTTCCCCCACTGTGGCACTTCCGCCTGAAAAAACGTCCGGATCTGCCAATAGGGCAATCTTCCTGACGGTTCGGGAAGAGAGAGCTCTTCTGCCTCAGTATGGGAGTATCTGTGCGCGCACAACCTCCTGAGGCCCACATTTCAGCTGTTGTTCGCACACCCTTATCGCGGGTCAGGACTGCTTGCCTGAAACTTCTTCTGCTCGCAGTTGTTAGTGCACTCATTGCTCTCTGCGCCGTCGGAAACCTCAACGCCAATCACTCTTTGGGCAGTGACAATTCGAACCCCAGTTCCGCCATCACGATAGACTATCCCTCCAATCACACGCTGTTTCCTCCGGACTTTGCTCCTCCCACCTTCCAGTGGCGCGACGCAGACTCCGCCTCGACGGTTTGGCGAATCAGGGTTTCCTTCGCTGATCGATCCTCAGACATTGAGATCAAATCCAATGGCGAACGGATGCAGATTGGCAGAATCGATGAACGCTGCGCGAAGGCTGGTGCTGTGCCTCCCACACTGTCGCCAGAGCAAGCTGCCGGTCACGCCTGGAAGCCCGATGCCACGACTTGGGAATCAATCCTCCGTCATTCAGTCAAGAAGCCAGCCAATGTAACCATCACCGGCTATTCCGACGAGGGCATGACCAAAGAGCTGTCGCGAGGGGAAGTCGCCATTCAGACCTCTAAGGACCCAGTTGGAGCCCCGATCTTTTTTCGCGATGTTCCCCTGATCTCCGTTCCTACCGGTGAAAAGGGTGTGATCATGCCCATCCCGACTGAGGCCGTTCCGTTCATTGGATGGCGGTTGCGCTATGTAGGGGAAACCGAAAGCCGCCTGATGATGCAAGGTCTGCCGACTTGCATCAACTGTCATTCCTTCTCGCGTGACGGGGCAACCATGGGTCTCGATGTTGATGGCCCCGGCAATGACAAGGGACTCTACGGCATCGTGCCCGTCAAGAGTCAGACCTCGATCCGGAACGAAGATGTGATTCGCTGGAGCTCGTTTGCCGAAGAGCGCGCCAGTAAGCGCTTCGGCTTCATGTCGCAGATCTCTCCTGACGGCCAATATGTAATTACATCGATCGAAAATCCTGGCTCGCACATCAAGGATTTTGACAGCCGCTTCTACAACGGCTTCTATCGCGACTACGGCTTCGGGCAGGTTTTTTTCCCAACAAAAGGAATTCTCGCCTGGTACAGCAAGCAGAGCCACAAGCTGAAACCTCTGCCCGGAGCCGATGATCCGGCTTATGTGCAAGCCGCCGCGTTCTGGAGTCCCGACGGCAAATACCTGATTTTTTCCAGGGCCGCCGCGAAAGAGCCTCATCATGACGCCCAGGCGATGGCGCAATACGCGAATTCTCCGGATGAGACTCAAATCCAGTACGACCTCTACCGCATCCCGTTCAATGAGGGCCAGGGTGGGAAGCCGGAACGTATCGAGGGTGCTTCGCAAAACGGAATGAGCAACAATTTTCCGAAGGTCTCACCGGACGGCCGCTGGATTGTCTTTGTTCAGAATCGCAATGGCCTACTCATGCGCCCAGACAGCCAGCTATACATCGTTCCTTTCAAGGGGGGTACTCCCAGGCGTCTCGATTGCAACTTCTCGCGCATGAATTCCTGGCACACCTTCTCGCCGAACGGCCGCTGGCTCGCGTTCTCCTCGAAAGGGCGCTCCCTTTACACTCAACTCTTCCTCACGCATATTGACGAGAATGGCCAGGACTCTCCAGCGATCCTCATTGAGAATGCGACTGCCGCCAATCGTGGCGTGAATATCCCCGAGTTCGTCAATATTCCTCCCGACGGAATGGTCAAGATGGAAGCCCCCGCCACGGAGTTTTACCGGCTCTCCGACGCTGCCGGTGAACTGGCTCGCAAAGGCGATTACGCCGGGGCCGCAGTGCAATGGAGCAAAGCCGTCGAGGTTGACCCGGACGACGGCAAGGCTCGCTATCACTATGCCTACGCACTCGACAAGCAAGGTCAAGTGGAGCAAGCGATTGAGCAATACCGCAAGTCCGTTGAATTGGATCATTCGAATGCCTCAGCGTTCGCCAGCTTATCCATCGCACTCGCTCGGACCGGAAATGCAAGTGAGGCAATTGCCGCCGCCAGGCAAGCTCTTGCGCTAGATCCCAAGGACGTTGTGACTGAAGGCAATCTTGCGGCGAGCCTACTGGAAATCGGACAAACCGACGAAGCGCTTGCACACATCCGCAGGGCTTTGGAGCTCGATCCGGATTTTGCTGACGCTCACAACATGCTCGGTATCGTTCTCGCTCGCATTGGTAAACTCGATGAAGGAATCGGGCACCTTCAGCAGGCTGTTTCGCTTGCACCTGAATCTCCTGAGTACCACTTCAACTTCTGTCGTTTGCTGGCGGCAGGACATCGCTTTCCTGAAGCGATTCCAGAATGCGAGAAGGCCGTAGAACTTTGGGGTGGAAACGAAACGCAAAGCCTCGCGATGCTCGCAGCTATGTACTCGGAAGTGGGTCGTTTTTCGGATGCGGCACAGACCGCGCGGCGGGCTCTCAGCCTGGCCTCGGCTCAAAACGATGTGTCCCTTTCTCAGAAGCTTCGCGCTAAAATCGCCTACTATGAGTCGCAAGTAAGCGCGGGCGCGCAGCCATAATCTCCGCTTCGCTCGACTTCAAAAAAGGAAAGACCTGAGGTGTGCGGGAGAGCTTCGACCACCGGAGCCGCCATATCACCGACAGGGCATGGGGGTTCAGCCGCTTGGGGCAGGCTAGTTCGATCATCATCATGGTCATGCGTTGGATCCTCATGTTTCTGGTTCTGCCGGTCCTCTCGCTGGCCCAAACAGCCGAAACGGGCGCCAAAGCTTGCGTTTCTTGTCATACGCAGGCCAAGACCCAGCCTTACACCTCGATGGGACAAGCGCTCGAGACGGTCGAGGACTGCAAGGTATTGATCGATCACCCCGTGCTGACTGCAACCATCGGAAAATTTTCCTACCGAATCGAACGCAAGGGCAGCCAGAGCGAGTACTCGGTTACCGACGGGATGGAGACGATCACCGCACCAATTCGCTGGGCGATGGGAGCTAGCTCTTCCATCGGACAGACTTACATCCTCGAGAGGCAGGGAGAATTGTATGAAAGTCGCGTCAGCTACTACCGCGAATTGCAGGCACTGGCGCCGACTATGGGTTCGGCAAATTCCGTTCCAGCCAGCTTGAATGAGGCGTTAGGACGATTGATGACCGTTGAGGATAAGCTGAGCTGTTTTGGCTGCCACTCCACGGCTGCGGTATCGGGCCACCAATTCACGCCGGCAAAATTAAGGCCGGGGGTGCAATGCATTCACTGTCATGAAGGCAGCGACTCTCATTTGTTAGCGACAATCCAGTTTGGTGAGGGTGCGACGTCGGTCATACCAAAGTCCATGGCAGGTGGACTTGCCGCGGAGAAAGTCTCAGATTTTTGCGGGCAATGTCATCGCACGTGGGCGGATATCGTGATGCAGCCAGGTCTCGGCATCGGGAATGTGCGTTTTCAGCCTTATCGGCTGGCCGGCAGCAAGTGTTACGACTCGGACGATCCGCGAATTAGTTGCCTCGCTTGCCACAATCCTCATCAAGAACTAGATTCCGAGACTAGGGACTATGACCCCAAATGCCTGGCTTGCCACGCCGGAGGTAAGCCACGCGCAAAGTCCTGCAAGGTAGCCAAGTCGAATTGCGCCTCCTGTCACATGCCCAAGCTCGAGCTTCCCGGAGCACACTATAAATTTTCGGACCATCGCATTCGGATCGTGAAACCGAACGAAGCCTATCCAGAATAGGTTCACGAACTGGTTAACCTTCAGTTGTTTATGCCGAGACTGGCAGCATCGAGGCTAGGGCTATTTTCACTTTTGGGTCTTCGCGATCAGGTCCAACAGGCCGTCTACGATCGCGCCTTCGGCGCAGCCGGGCTTTAACTTCGATCCCAGCACCTGAAACGTCTCCGCTCCAAAAGCTGTGTCGTTGGGGATATAGCCGGAATCTGCTCGTCCATTTGCCAACGTAACCATCATGGTATTTGCCATCGGAGATTCCCGCTTCAGTCGCATGCCGATCGCGCTGTACAGTTCGGCATCGACCGAGGTCAGCGCGATGTTGCCGATACGCAGCGCGCCGAGACGTATCTCGACCGGATCTCCATCGACGTAGGTGCCGGGCTTGCCCTCACGGCCGTTATCGGTGCGTTTGCGTCCCGGACAGGTCGCGGTCTTCTGTTCCGCGGCAATGGTTGGACTGGCGTCGAGCCGCTTCGTGTTGCTCATGACGCGAATGACTTCTTCGCCGAGCAGGACGCCTTCGCTGTCCATGATGCGCTCGAGTTGATCGCGGACCTGGGGATCGAGCGGGCCAGCTTGCGCGTTACCGTCACGGATCGGAGCCTCGATTTTCTCGCGGGTCAGGACGTACCCAGTGATCGTTGCGCCGCTGCGCGAGGCCAACGCATTCGTCGATGCCCGGAGGTAGAGAGGATTCTGGTCGCCGCTGGCGCCTTGCGCAAAAACCGCGACCGGCGTGTCTCCGAAGGCCTGCTCCACGTAGCGGGACGCCGCTCCCGCGAAGTCAGCGCTAGTGAGTCCTGTCAGGAAACCATTGACCGGATGCATGGCGTAATCCATATAAATAGCGATTGGTTTGCCGTTCGTCGCCAGGAATTCGACGACTGCGACCGTCTTGTCGGAAGGCGCGTCAAGGTTGGGTGCTTGCGTCCAAAGATGCGTTTCGGAGTCAATGGCGTCGCGATTCACGTTGAGGTAGGAGTTACCCGTACCAAATCCGACCTGCGCCGGCTGAAGCTTCGCTTTGGCTTGCCGGACTGCATCGACCATCTGTCCTACGATTGGTGGCGGCGGGCCATTGGGGTCGGTGAGCGCGCGAAAACCGCCCGGCCCCCAGCCGCTGTGAGTATGTGTCATCGACATGATGATGTTTTCGACCGGGCACTTCAGTTCGGCGGCGATTTGCTTCGAGGCAGCCTGCCAAATGGCATCAGAGAATCCGCCTTGATCGGCTCCGATCAAGGCAGCACGCGTCGCGCCGGAATCGAGGACAATCGCACGCACATAAAGCTTTTCGTGGGCATACTTGCCACTCGGAGGATTGACCGGATCCGATGCTGGAGTGATATCAATTCGTGCAGCACCCACGCGAAGCGTGCCTTGTGCGGCGACGTTATTTGCAAATAAGAAACTGAGAATGAGCAGAAAGATGAAAGTAGAGATTGGCGTCTTGCGCATTGCATGCGCTCCTTAACGGTCTAGATTTGTGTAAGCGACGTACTCTCCGCATCTGGTCCCGTCGATGTGTGCCCAGGCGTGTCACATTTTCTCGACGCTGGCGGTTCAGACATGATGTTAAGCCTCAAGTGCATGAGCGGCGATTCTACAGATCTCTGATGTGTCCGGCGCAGTGACCGCCATCACTGACATCGGCGTACACTCGTGACGAGAGTACCTTCAGCTTTCGAGCCAAAGGTCTCGATTAGTCCGCGACATCCGAAACGCATGACAAGAGGCTTCCTTCACTGCGCAATCGCTTGCTTTCTGATACTTCTGTCCCCAGCCATTGGCCAGAGCGGAGACGATCAACCAGTCTCCGCCGACCGAGAAATCAAGTTGGGAACGACCCTGCTCCAGCAAAGGGAATATCAAGAAGCCAAAACTCACTTTGAACGGGCTCAGACATTGCAGGGCAAGCCTACAGCGGAAACCAGCGCTGGCATAGGCCTGGCCGATTTGCAGATGGCACAGTTTGAGGCCGCGCGCCAGATGTTCAACCTGGAGTTGCAACTCGTCACTAATGACCACGCACGTGCACAGGCCCATTACATGATCGGGTCGGCATGGTTTCGTGAAGCTGGAGACAGCACGGCCGACACAGACAAGTTGCAGGCGGCCGAAAAGTCATTCCGCGAAGCCGTGAAGGTGGATCCACTCTACGACCTGGCGTATTTCAACTTGGGCTACGTGCTGCTCCGTCTGAACAAAAAAGAGGAGAGTAGCGCCGCCTTCAGAGATTTCATACGTGCTGCTGGAGAAAACCCCGAATCGGGAAGAGGTCTTCCGCTCAGCCCCAAGGGACGAGCCGCTCAGTTCACCCTCGTCGACAACGCAGGGCATACGCTGTCCTCAGAGTCCACACGTGGGCGATTTGTGTTATTTGATTTCTGGGCGACATGGTGCCCTCCGTGCATTCGCGCCCTTCCCGCGATGCGGGAGCTCGCGCACTTCTTTCCCCAGAACCAGTTCCTGCTGATCAGCGTCAACGAGGATGGCGATCAGGTCGCTTGGCGCCAATTTAGCCGAGCGCAGGAGATGAACTGGACTCAAGTCTGGGATCAGAATTCGAACCTCTACCACGCTTTCGGGCTGGCGCCCGGCTCAGAACTGAGCCTTCCGCGCTATGTTCTGGTCGATGAAGATGGTTTTGTGCGACAGGTTTATAGCGGCACCGACCAGCTCGGGTTGCTGGTGGGCCAGGTGGTCAGGACAGTCCAAACCGAATACCACGACAGAGCCACGAACTAAATAAACCGTGTCAGTCCATCAACAAAGTCACACCAAACGCCGTCCCGATGGCGGCATCCAGTTTCCAATTGCCTTTGAAATCTCCGGGGCCATCCCACGGGTAAGCAAGCAGCCGTGATGCAGCACGGGCCTTGGCAGTACGGCTCCTCAAAATCCAGCACATACACTTCCTGCGAGCCCACGTCGCGCTAGCGATTCGTCTTTCGGAGAGCGACGAACCAGGGCAGGTTAGACTCGCTGACACCGCTGAGCAACATCGAGCCTAGCGTTCGGACCGACAACAAATTGCCGGAACGAGCGTGGTGCCATGGCTGCCAAATACATTTCGTATTCCACCTGCTTTTGGGGTTGGTAGTTCAACACTGCACAATCTTGCATCTTGACAGCCCGATACACCTAAAGCAGAATCCCCTCCTCCTCTTCGGGACGCCCGTCTCGGAGGTGAGCCAGGAAACGCGAAAAGCTGAGGAGGAGATCGTATGAAATTCAAATGTGCTTGTTTGACAATCTGGTTTTGCGGTGCGATGGCATTTGCCCAGGTTACCGGCTCCGGCTCCCCAGGCTATGTTGCCGGCTGGAAAACAAAAACTGCGCTCACGAGTTCGGTGATTTTTCAAAGTGGCAAACAGGTTGGCGTGGGGACAAAAACTCCGGGCGCCGAGCTGGATGTGGAAAGCTCAAGTACAACGGAATCGGCGATTCTTGGGAATAACACTGCCACCAGTGGTACACCCTCGGGAGTGACTGGCATTGCAACTTTCTCTGCAGGGGTCGGACTGCTAGGCGTCAACAACGCGACGAATGGCGGGAGCGGTATCCTCGGTATTTCGAACGCTACTTCTGGCTTCGCAAACGGGGTCTTAGGACAAACGTCCAGTCCTGGTGGATACGGAGTATTTGGAACCTTTACTGCTGCTACGGGAGGTTCCGGTGTTGGCGGACAAACCAGCAGCCCGCTTGGTTTCGGCGTCATTGGAATTAACAGTTCCACCTCGGGCCTAGCGAGTGGTGTGCTGGGCACTACCAGCAGTAACAGCGGATTTGGAGTCCAGGGCGATGCCACGGCGACATCCGGAACCACGACCGGAGTGTTTGGCCAAGTTCGTAGCGCAAGCGGAATTGCAGGTGGATTCTCGAACCTGAGTGGGCAGGGGCTCATTTTGTGGGGTGGTTCTGGGACGAGCAACACGACAGTATTTTCGGTCGATGCAGGTGGCAACGGATTCTTTGCGGGCAATCTCAGCAAAGGTAGTGGTTCCTTCAAGATTGATCATCCTCTCGACCCGGCGAACAAATACCTGGAGCATTCGTTCGTAGAGTCTCCCGACATGATGAACATCTACAACGGGGTGGTTTTGCTTGATGAAAAGGGAGAGGCGTCAGTGAAAATGCCTGACTATTTCGAGGCCTTGAACAGTGACTATCGGTATCAGTTGACGGCCATCGGAGCACCGGGACCGAACCTTTATGTGGCTGAGGAAATCTCGGGCAATCGCTTCAGGATTGCGGGAGGAAAACCGGGCGCAAAGGTTTCATGGCAGGTTACAGGAATTCGTCAGGACGCCTACGCCAAAGCGCATCGCATCAAGGTGGAAGAGGATAAGCCGACGCAAGAAAGGGGACACTATCTACATCCCGAACTATTTGGCGCGACCGGAAAAGATGCCGTTGGAGCGAACAGTTATCCTCCGAGTACGCCTGGTACATTATCGGAAACCGCAGGAAGGGGTATGCGATAAGGATAGATACACGCGATCTGCGCGAAGGGAGTGACCTTTTTGCGCTTATCCGCCTCCGTATCGCCGGGTAGAACCCGATCGTCGTCAAATCGAACCTTGGCCAAAAGACGCTGAAGATGAATGTTCCCCTGCTTGACCTCAAAGCGCAGTATGCCAGCATAAAACCCGAGATCGATGCTGCCGTGGCGGAAGTGCTCGAATCACAGCGCTTCATTCTAGGTCCCAAGGTAGATGAATGTGAGAAGAGGATTGCCGAGTATTCGAACTGTTCCCATGGAATCGGTGTTTCGTCAGGCAGCGACGCCCTGATGGTGTGTCTCATGGCCGAGAACATTGGGCCCGGAGATGAGGTCATCACGACGCCATATTCGTTCTTCGCCACCGCCGGTGCCATCGCCCGCGTCGGTGCAACGCCGGTGTTCGTCGACATCGATCCCGTCACCTACAACATCGACGCTTCCCAGATCGCCTCGAAGGTCACTGGGAAGAGTCGCGCACTGATTCCGGTTCACTTATATGGGCAGATGGCAGAGATGGATTCGGTGATGGAAGTTGCGGATGAGAATCATTTGATCGTAATCGAGGATGCGGCTCAGGCAATCGGCGCGGAACATAAAGGTCGCCGGGCGGGCTCGATCGGCCATTATGGATGCTTTTCTTTTTTCCCTTCCAAGAACCTTGGCGGCATAGGGGACGGAGGCATGGTCGTCACGAACGATTCGAATAAAGCCGCGAAAATCCGTTGCCTGCGAGGCCACGGTGCGGAGCCAAAGTATTACCACAAAATGATTGGTGGCAACTTCCGCCTAGACGCGCTGCAGGCGGCTGTGGTTTCGGCCAAGCTGACGCACTTGGATGCCTGGACTGCGGCCCGTCAGCAAAATGCCAAACGATACGACCGACTATTTCGAGAGAGCGGCGTTACGGTCGGACTGCCCGCTGTATGCACGGATCGGCACATCTTCAATCAGTACGTCATACGATGCCGGAACCGAAACGGCTTGCAGAATCACCTAAAGAAGATGGGTGTTGGAACGGAAGTTTACTATCCTGTTCCGCTGCATCTGCAGGAGTGCTTTGCCTACCTCGGCTACAAAGCGAGAGTGTTTCCGGAAAGCGAGCGTGCCGCGGAAGAGACGCTTGCCCTGCCTATTCAACCGGAATTGACGGAAGCGCAGGCAAGATACGTGGTCGATTGCGTCAGCCAGTTCCTTCAGTAGAAAGGCTGGGCAGCAGGGTGGTGGGTAATCATCGGCGGAGATCTTCGGTTCAGGCGGCTTCGCTGGCGATCTCACAACAGGTTTGATCGATGCGATACAGGCGGTGGCACTCATTGCAGGTCGCCAATCCGTCAGAAGCTTGAAGCCGAATTCCGCAGTAGCAAACCCAGCCGATCTGCTTGGCCGGTACTCCTACTACCAATGCGTAGTCAGGGATGTTGCGTGTGACCACGGCGCCCGCTGCCACGAATGCGTAGCGCCCAATTGTAATTCCGCAAACCACGGTGGAATTTGCGCCCAAAGTTGCTCCGCGCTTTACCAAGGTGGGCTTGTATTCGTGGCGTCGAATGATGTGGCTGCGAGGATTGATCACATTGGTGAACACCATAGAGGGGCCGCAAAAAACGTCGTCTTCCAGGATCACGCCAGTGTAGATCGAGACGTTATTCTGGACCTTCACATTGTTCCCCAGGGTCACCCCAGAGGCGACCATGACATTCTGGCCGAGGTTGCATCGTTCACCAATCTTGGCATTGCTCATGATATGAGTGAAATGCCATATTTTCGTCGCATCTCCGATTTCGCAACCATCGTCAATCACCGCAGTCGGATGTGCAAAGTAATTCGCAGCCGTCGTTTGAGTGTTCTGCGATGTTGCAGTCAAGTGTGACATTGGTATTTGGACACCGTAAAAGACATTCTTGAAAACGCGGCCCGCGGAGATTGGGGAGTTTCGAAACTGGGATCCCCGCGCGAGTGATTCACCCAGCAACGCGTGACAACAAACCCATATTCTCGCGAACCAGTTCGATTGGCTTCTTGTTGAAAATGCTATGGGTATCTTGCAGCATCGTGCTCAGGGAGCGTTCCAGGGCTTCGACTTGGTTGATTCTGATTTGACCCTTGACCTTGTCGATCAAGTTCTTGCTGAGTCGGAGGAGTTCCGAGCATTGATTCTCAGTCATTCTCAGCCAGTAGTAAGCGGACTCCTGGTTCTTCTCTGCGCCATACCCTTCAAGATGTGCGAGCGCAAGGACGAGTTGGGCGGGCACAAATCCATCTTGAGCTGCGTGCATGTATTTCTCTGTCAAGCTTCTGGAGTCGGCTTCGGCGACCTCCGCACCCGCGTGCTGCGGGTTCGTATCATTTGGTTTTCTCTCGTTCACCATGAGAAAAAGAAGCTCGATACGATTCGAAATGTTTAGTTTTTCAAAGACCCGGAACAGGTAGTTCTTCACCGTATGTTCGCTCAGTGCCAGATGAGCTGCGATCTGCTTATTGGTTAGACCTTGAGCGGCGAGTTCAGCCACTTCAATCTCACGTTTTGACAGCGTATTTACCTGAGAAATCGCGTCGCAGGTGGGAGCGCTCTTGATTGCGTCGAGCAAGAACTCAGTGCCACCATTGTGCACCCAGATACGACCCTGGCTCACCGCGAGAACACATTCCTTGAGCTCGGAGAGCGCCTCGGTCCGGCAGAAAACGCCACGTGCTCCATTCCGGAACGAGGCAACGATTTCGTCTCCCGTGACCTCGACCAGGATAACGATGTTGATATGAGGATAACTGGCGCTTAAACGTCGGGCGGCAAGCAGTCCCTTACGAGGCACAGATTCGAGGTCAGCGCTAATCACGACGACGTCAGGGTGGAAGGCTGCTGACATCGAAATGATTTCGGCCGCTGTGGTAACGACTGAAACGGTGAAACGTGAATCCTGTGCCAGCGACTCGGCTAAGAGTTGGCTAGCCATGCGATTGCGGTCGGCGATAAGAGTCCTGATCGACCGTACTTTGGACACACCTGTCAGCGCGGCCATAAAGCCCCCTGTCTTGCAATTTCCGGAATTGTCGAATGATCCCCGAGAAAAAAGCGGATTTGCTGTTAGCCCCAATTACCGCAGCGCCAAAAAAGTACTTCGAGGCCTCAGTCGTGTCAAGGAAAAACGACGTGGAGTTCGACCCCCGAAAGTTTGATTCGTGCTAGAGAGGAAAGACCCTTATGTAGGGACCAATTTCTTATAGCTCAATGCTGTTTATGGTCTTTTGGCCCCGCCCGCTGCGAGGAGAATCTTCATTTGCTGAATCTGAGGATGACGATCGCGAGAGGCCGGTCGGCCTACAAGCGGAGGGGATTACTTTCTCGCAAAGAATGAGGGAAGAATGCCGGGGGACCTGAGGAATTTCAGCCGCTTGTTCGAACGTCAAGGCCGGGCTATCTTTCGCGCCTCTGATTTTCGGTGTGATGCGGAACACACCGATTGGGACTCAAAGGGCGGAGCTACAAACCGAGACAGAAAACAGCGTGGAGATAGGGCGCATTCCGATTGTCGAACTTTTTCTGCCCGTAACTAACACGGCACGTCATTAAAAATCTGGAGAGACTTCTGGAGCGTGTCAGGGTTAGCCAATGCTGGAGGTAACGGTTATGCAGCAGCGCGCCCCCTTCAAGCTGTTGTGTGTTTCACTCGGTCGATGCATTGCGATTCTCCTTCCTCTCTTCTTTTGCGCATCCGCATTGTGTCAAGAGCAGGATGAAAATCTAAAAAATGATTTTTATCTTGAACGAACATATCCTTCGGGACGGATTCCGGCTAACGCCTTAAGTGAGGCCCGCAAGCAACTGGCGAAACAAAAGACCGCAACGCCTGCGAGTTTGCCAACTCCCTCATGGAGTCTGATCGGTCCGCAACCCACCACTCCTCGCAATCTAACCTATCGAGGATCTCCCGTCGTTGCCGGACGAGTTACCGCCATTGCTGTCGACCCTGCGAATTCCAAGCACGTTTATTTGGGGGGCGCTGTTGGCGGGGTCTGGGAGACAACAGATGGCGGCAGTACATGGACTCCTTTGACCGATAACCAAGTGACGCTTTCGATCGGTTCGATTGCCATTGATCCAACGAACACACAAATCATTTACGTCGGAACGGGGGAACAGGATTACCTGAACTCGTATTACGGGGCGGGCATTTTGAGATCGAAAGATGGTGGTGCTACCTGGATGCAACTCGGACAGGCGGATTTTGTCGGGCCGTTCTCGGCTGGTGCGGGTGGCGCCTACATTGGCTCGTTAGCGGTTGATACCAAGACGGGCTATCTCTTCGCTGGGGTGCTCTCCACAGGCCCCTTGGGAAGCGGCATCTACCAATCGACGGATGGAGGTAGTACCTGGACGGTATCGCTGAGTGGTGCGGCTGGAAATGCAGTTCTATACGACACCAATTCGGGCTACTTGTACGCAGCGTTGGGCCCGTGTGGGTCAGTTTGCGGGGGCAGCGGAACTTTGCAGGCAGGTGTCTTCGTCTCGAAAGACGACGGTACGACCTGGACGTCATTGAATAATCCTACGTTGTCGACAACGGATGTTGGACGCATCGGGCTGGCGCTCTTTCCGTCTACAGCTACGTCGCAAGCGATACTGTACGCCGGCATCGCGTATGCGACGGGTGCTTCGGCGGGCTCCCTTCAGGGCGTCTGGAAGTCGACCGACGCAGGGACTACCTGGACGCTGCTGACGGCGTCGACGCTAACGGACTATTGCACCCCGCAGTGCTGGTTTGACAATGTCATCGCCGTGTCCCCGACAAATTCTAATATCGTGTTTGCGGCTGGCAAGGTGCCTGTGTACCAGTCTTTGGATGGTGGATCTACCTGGACCGACGTGAGCACCACGGCAAATGGCGTGAGTGTGCATTCCGATACTCATGCCTTAACGTTTTCTGCCGACGGAAGCTTGCTTTACATAGGAGATGATGGGGGGACATGGGTGGGTTCTACTCCCGGGACGACGGGCGTGAACTGGACTTCTCTGAATTCGCGCTTGGCCCTTACCCAGTTTTACAAAGGACTTTCGATTAGTCCGACTTCAGTCAGCACCACCATTGGTGGAACGCAGGACAATGGGACACAGTTGTATTCAGGTTCTCTGACATGGGAGCAGGTCATTTGTGGGGATGGTGGGGCGACCGCAATTAATCCGTCTCAGCCCGACGATATCTTCGCCGAATGCGTTTCGAATGCCGGAACTTCCATCTACGAGTCGACGACCGGGGGCGGCGTAGGTACTTTCACTCAGGTTTTCACAACCACAGATCGATCGTTTTTCGGCGAGACCCTGGTTATCGACCCCAGCAATCCTCAAGTCATGTACTTTGGCAGCTATCGGGTATATCAGAGCACCGATGGCGGGCAGACCTGGTCCCTCATCTCCGGGGATTTGACGAATGGCGGATATGTTTCAGCTCTAGGCGTCGCACCCGGATCGAATGCCAGTTCCGGGTCCACTTCGCAGGTCGTCTACGCCACCACCTCAGACGGCAACGTCTGGGTGACGACGAATGCGGCCGCTGGCACGGCCGCGGTCTGGAATAAAGTGACGTCGGGTTTGCCGAACCGGTGGGTTTCGGAAGTCTTTCCGACGAGCGCTACGACGGCATACCTCACGTATTCAGGATTTAAGTACAGCAGCGATACTCTCGGGCACGTCTTCATGACTACCAATAAAGGACAGTCGTGGACCGATGTGAGCGGAAATCTGCCGAACGTCCCAGTGAACGATATCGCGGTCGATCCACAATCCCCGAACATGATCTACATTGCAACTGACGTTGGGATTTTAGGATCTACCGATGGCGGGGCGACCTGGACGACGCTAGGCAGTGGATTGCCGAACGTCGCGGCTGTGGGTCTTCGGATTCATGCTGCATCCCGGATTTTACGCACGGCAACGCACGGACGCAGCATGTGGGATCTTCAGCTGCAAGATTTTGGAGTGTCGCTTAATCCGACCAGCGCAACGGTTACGGCGGGCCAGCCCGCAAGTTCTGTCATAACGCTTACTCCAAACTCCAGCGGGTTCGGCACTGCCATCACTTTGTCGTGCAGCGGCCTGCCCACAGGCGCCAGCTGCCAATTCAACAACAATCCGGTCACTCCGGGCTCAAGCGTAGTCACGGTAAACGTATCCATTCCGACTGTTGCGGCAAAGAGCGCTTTTCGCGCGGCAGACGGTCGTCCTTCGGCCCAGTCAGCGCGGAGGGAAAAAGCCGAGACGGATGTTGCATCGTTGGGTTCGCACAGGCGCGTCGCGCGATATCCGCAAGTAGCTTTTGCCATTGTGTTGCCCTTCACATTAATTTGTCTCGGTTTCCTCGATGATCTTTCCAAGCGAAAGATCCCACCGCATTTTATTGGGGTGCTATTAGCTTTCTGTGTGGTCGGCCTGATATTCCAGATGGCGTGCGGTGGTTCTTCGCCTTCGCCTAGTCTGAATCAAGGTCCTGTTTTCACGAGTGCGAATAGCACGACCTTTACTGTCGGTACCGCCGGTTCTTTCAACGTGACCACGACCGGAACTCCGACACCGACTGTGACGGAGACGGGCAACCTGCCGGCGGGTGTGACATTCACAGCCAACGCTTCGGGCGGCGGAGTTCTAGCTGGTACGCCCACCAGCGCGGGAACGTTCCCGATTGGTCTCCAAGCCACGAATTCCGCTGGAACTGCGAATCAAAATTTCACGCTGACGACGAGCACCAGTTCGAACTCGTACAGTATCGTGATTACTGGAACATCCGCCGGAGTGCAACGCTCGGCAACGTTTCAACTATCGCTGCAGTGAGGTCCGCGGAGAAGTGGAGCGTTTCTTCCAGACTGGCCTAAACCTGACGATTCACGAAGCATTCGAAATAGCGGCTGCATCCCCAGCGGTCGAGACGTAAACCGATTCCGTACGATCAAAGTGCGGCGGACGAGGCAATTAGATGTATAGACGATTCTACAATCTGACTCGGTATCCGTTCGAACTGAGTCCCGATCCATACTTCTTCTACGCCACACCCGGACACAAGGAGGTTTTGCTCAACCTAGTTTATGGGATTCAGCGAAAGAAAGGCTTCATTGCCGTGACTGGCGAAGTAGGGACGGGCAAAACGCTGCTGATTCACTGTCTGCTGGAGTTGCTCCGCCGGATCGACGTGCCGGCCGCTTATGTGAACAATCCGCAGGTATCGTCTATCGAACTCATCCAAAGCGTGCTCGAACAATTCAAATTGCCTTTCCGCGGTATAACGAAGACGGATGGGCTTGATCGGTTAGGCAAATTCCTCGGCGACCAATTTCGCCGAGGCCGGACTGCAGTACTCATTGTGGATGAAGCTCAGCTTCTGTCGTGGAAGATGTTGGAAGAGATCCGTCTGCTGGGAAACCTCGAAACTGCACGGCAAAAACTGCTGCAGATTGTTGTTGTTGGCCAGCCGGAACTGGACCGACGAATCGACTCTCCGAATAGCGTTCAGTTGAAACAGCGCATCAGTCTGAGGTGCAGGCTCTGTCCCCTGAACGAGGAGGAAACGAGAAAATATATCGTCAGCAGGCTGGAACTGGCGGGGGCGAATTCTAGCGCCGAACATGTGTTTTCTCCGGAAGCAGTCGCTGCTATCTATCGTTACTCGCGAGGGATACCGCGTGTCGTGAACGCGATTTCCGAAAACGCGCTCATCGTAGGTTATTCCTGCCAAGCTCGTTGCATCGGAGTCGAACTGATCGAAGAAGTTTCTGCCGGGCTCCATCTATCACCCGCTGAGTGCCGGCTGGCAGTATAAGCCCCAAACGAAATAAGGATCACTATGCACGATCTCAATCCCCTTCTCGACACTGAGAATGTGCCGATTATGCCGCAACGTGAACAGCTAAGCGGAACCACAGAACGGGCAGACATGAATCTTCTTGATCTGCTTGCGCCGGTCGAGCGCGGGAAAACCGAAGATGTTGCGGAAGAGCCGCCGTGGGTTGCGGAATTTCTGGGGCAATACAGGCTGGTCTTCGGCAACTCCGGCCAGATCGCACCGCCATTGAGAAACGAAGCTGATTCAAGTCGCATAGAGAAGTCGCAGCCTGGATCTGCCCATTCTCTGCCGGACAATTTAGTATTCGGGAATTTCGATCCGATTCCATCGGAGCACCGGGAGGAATCCTCGAGTTCAGCCCAAGGGTCGACCGCCGATGAAGTTGCCTTGGTTGGGAACTGGACGTGGATCCATTCCGCGATTGCGACAGCCCTCGTCGCCCTTGTGGCGGCACTACTACTGATTTTTCTCCGACCACGGGGGCGCGAAATCGAAGGAAAAGGTCTCCCAGCAGTTCCGATCGTCCAATCGCAGTTCACAAAGTCCGTGGCGTCGATGTCTACCTCCGAGCTGCCAGAAGCCCATATCAGCGCTGACGATGTTGGAAGCGGAGTTCCGTTACGGAAAGTTCTTCCCACCTATCCAAGCGCGGCTTTGTCCAGGAGATTAGAAGGAGACGTCGCTCTTGAGGCGGAGATAACGCGAGACGGAAAAGTAAGCGGAGTGACCGTATTAAGTGGGGACCCGATTCTGGCACGCGCGGCGGCTGACGCGGTGCGCCAGTGGGTCTATGCGTCCTCGACGTCTGACGCCGATCCTCGCGAGCAGCGAGTGACGATTCGATTTAAGGCACCCTAATCTGATCAGGACCAACACAAGAGACAGCGTCTTTCAACGTGCGATATCTCCCCTGCGTTATTCAGCAGTGTGTTAACTAGCCAATCGGCGGATCAGTAGAAAGAGGAAACACAATGGGCAGGCTTTCGGATGCGTGGAACCGGGCCGAGGCAGAGAGCTTGGAGGTCGTCGAGACATCCCCGGGAGCAGTCTGCGAACCAGGCGCGAAGGCAAGTCCGGCTCCCTCTGTCGAGACACACGAAGATGCGGGCACAGAAGCCAAAGGATTTTCTCTGGGGAGCCGCAATGGTGCACCAACTCCATTTCCCCGGGAATGGAATCCTGACCGACACCACTTAGTGTTTCTCAACGGTAATGGGAATGGTCACCACAAGGCGGTGGCGGAGCAGTTTCGTAGCGTGAGCTCTCAGCTCTACAAGATTCGACAATCGCGCCCGGTCACAAGCGTTCTGATTTCCAGTGCGGCGGGGGCAGAAGGGCGAACTTTTGTTGCGGCGAATCTTGGTCTTGCCCTCGCACAGCAACCTGACCGCCGCGTGCTGTTGATCGATGGCGACATGCGAAGGCCTGCGCTCCACAAATATTTAGGCACGGAGTGCGAGCCTGGCCTTTCGGAATACCTGGCCGGAAGAGTGGATGTTCCGGCGATCATTCAAAGAGGACCGATTCGAGGTTTGTTCTTCATCCCGAGCGGTGGTGCCAGAATCGACGCTGCCGAGTTGCTCGCGAATGGCCGGCTCAGAGGACTGCTTGAACGCGCCGCGCGGTTCGATTGGATCGTGCTCGATTCGCCACCCACGAGCACGGTCTGCGATGCGAGCATTATGGCGGAGGCGTGCGATGGAGTCCTGCTGGTCGTCCAAGCAACGAAAACACCTTCGGTGCTGGCAGAAAAGGCCGTTCAACAGTTCGCTGGAAGGCCGATTCTAGGAGCATTGGTCAATCGAAGTGACCTATTTCGTCCGTATAAAAGAAACGGCAGCTAAACAAAGACTGTGCAGGTGTCCTTATGAGTCGAGCTAAGACAACTCGTTCTTCCTCTGGTGCGAAGTTGACCGGTGTCCTTTGTTTCTTCGTGAGCTGCGCGATCGCCTTAGCAGCCCAAGAACCGTCCGCGCCGCCAGACCCGGTTCAACGCATTTCCCCAAATGCCGTGGTGGATGTGACAGCGAGGACAATGGATGCCGTGTCAAACACGCCAAAGGATTCTATTCCTCAGCTGACCTATCGGATTCCAAGGGGGAATGAGCGGTATCTTCTCGGTCCTGGAGATACGGTGCTGATTACAGTCTTTCGGTATCCAGAGCTTTCACGGGCGGTGCGAATCGAGGGCGATGGCATGATTCGTGTTCCGTTAATTCATGCCGACATCCACGCGTCTTGTTTGACTACAGATCAACTTGCTGAAGAAGTTGCAAAGCACTATCTCGAGTATTTGAAAGATCCGCAGGTGGACGTTTCGATCCGAGACTATAGCTCGGAACCGGTAGCGGTTGTGGGTGCGGTAAATAAACCGGGAAGCTTCGCATTGCAGCGGCGAGTTCGTTTGCGAGAGATTCTCGCGTTTGCCGGAGGCCCCTCGCCGGCAGCAGGTCGACTGGTGCAGATCATGCATGACGAACCGGATGGTTCTGGTTGTGCGAGTGCGCCCACAGACGCCAATAAAAATAAAGATGAGGCGCCAAATTCGGCCGCGCCGACCACTGCTGCGACCGCGTCGAATGCTGATGGGGCAGTTTCCAAAGATACGGCTAATCCTGGTGCTGCTTCTGGTCCCAGCGCAGCTACCTCGACCAACAAAGACGATTCTCCAAGTCCAGGTGCTAAACCAGCAGAAGGGACGAATTCGAACGGCGGCCCAGTTGCGTCGTTGAGTACGCCTGCAAACCCCGCACCCGCTCCGGGAATAACCTATGTAGATCTTGTGGAGTTGATGCAAGGAGGCGGTACCGATCCCTACATCCGCCCCGGTGACATCATCAACATTCCTGAGGCGTCATCTGCGTTCGTCGTTGGGGATGTCAACCATCCAACGGTCGTTCCTCTGAACAAGCAAATTATGCTTTCTCGCGCGATTGCGCTGGCTGGCGGGCCGACTGCGAACGCGAGCTCTAAAGTTCGCATTGTGCGGTACATCGATACCAAAGGCGGCAATACTGAGATCGTGGTCAATCTCAAAGACATCTACTCGAACAAACGAGAAGATGTGGCGCTTAGAGCTGGGGACATCGTGCAAGTACCGGGTTCAACCGCCAAGAGCTTGACCAAGGCAATCATGTGGTTGGGAGCATGGTGGAGCGTCTACAACGCGTACAACATCATTCAGTGAGGTGGTCGCGCTGTGTCTAAGCACGAGAAGTCTAATTGGAGCTGAGCTATGTCAGACCAGAATGAGAATTTCGGTCACGCCCTGCCTGAGAGCATAACCGCGCTAGTTCCGCATACAGATGGTCATTCGGCACTCATCATTCGGAACGGTGAGCGGAGCATGCATCTGCGGGATTATTGGCGCGTGATTCAGAACCATCGCAAAGCGGTGCTTTGGACCGTCGGGATCTGGATGTTTCTGGCTACAGTGCAGAGCCTGTTCACTCCGGATTTCTATGTGGCAAAAACTCGGGTCGAAATTGATCCGGAGACTCCGGCGCTGCAGCTACCAGCCGATGGAACCGACGCTGACTCGGTCAATACCTATCCCGTTTACCTTAATACGCAGCTTCAGATTCTTCGCAGCCCGGCGTTACTGGATCGAGTGGTTACGGCATTGGATTTGGAACATGATCTTTCCTTTCGGATGCATATGACGCGCGGGGGACATACGATCCGCAAGATCCTTAGGCTCGGATATTTAGGACCAAAAGATCCTGGCGAATCGAACCCGGTACCGCTGGCCCAGTCGCTTCAGCCTGCCATTACCACTGAGGCTCTGCAACAGGACGAGAGGTTACTGCCGTACGCAACCGATATCCAAAAGAAGCTTCTCGTCGACACGGTCAAGGAACCTGGAGCCGTTACTCGGGATACACGACTGGTGGATATCTACTACTCGGATCCGAATCCAGTTTTGGCGGCGAAAATCCCTAACGGCATTGCGGATGCTCTTGTCGAATTTAATAAGCAAAGAAGGGCCGAGATCGGTAAAGCTACGCAACAATTTCTCCTCAAACGGACTGGCGAACTGAAATCGCAAATACGAGAGGATGAGCAGCAACTCTCAAATTACGCCAAGAGTCACAACATCCTGACGCTAGATCCAGGTCAGAATACGGCGCTAGATCGTTTGGGAGTCTTGAATCGACAGTTGGTTGAGGCAGAAAACGAGCGGCGTCTTGCTAAGGCCATCTACGATGCGCTCAAGGATCCCGGCGCCGCGGATGCTCAGGCGGAGCAAGATGCCAGACAGATTGCAGAAGCACGCTCCAGCCTGGTCGCGCTACGCGAAAAACGCGCTCAGTTGCTGGTTGGCACGACGGACAAGTGGCCAGAAACCCAAGAAGTCAATCAGGAAATCACGGAACTTGAGAGTTACATCAACGAGACTCAGAAGCGGGCGACCAAGGTTGCGGTCACCAATGTGGAGACACGTTACCGCGCCGCTCTTGGACGCGAGCAGGATCTGCGCGGAACCTTCGATACACAGCGTGCCGTCATGCTGAAGCAGGACGAAGCCGCGGTGGTCTACCGTTTGATGCAACAAGAGATCGAGAGCAATAAGGTTCTACTCGCCGATCTGCTAGGGCGTTTAGGCGCAAACGACGTTCTGCAAGCGACAACAGCCAACAACGTCCGAGTCGTTGAGTATGCGGGTACGCCTAATCCAAACGAGCCGACGGGACCTTTCCGCCTGCCGCATCTGTTTGTGGTTTGCCTTCTTGCTTTCGGACTGGCGTCAGGCGCGGCATTCGTTTTGGAGTACCTGAATAGCACATTGCGATCCCCGGCCGATGTTGAAGGGATCTTGCATCTTCCGGCACTCGGTTCTATCCCATCGCTTCCAGCCCCGAAGAAATCTCTATTTTCATTTGCAGCTTTGCGCAATCGCATCAGCAGCCGCAGCGCGGTTTAGCCCCAGCATTTGAGAGGGACAAAGTGAGCCTTGTACAAGGCAACACGAGGTTGAGTTTTCAACTGTCGCTTATCACCGCGCTCCAGATTGTGCTCTCGTTTGGCGTGCAATGGTACGTTGTCACGTACTATGGCGCGGGTTTTAAGACAGATGCTCTCTACGCCGGGTGGACCATTCCGCAGGTGTTGATCACGATATTGATTGATACCGTTTCGGTCGTATTGATTCCAGCGCTTTCCAAGCGTAGTGAAGATGAACTCCAAAGTTATGGCTGGATGATATTTCTGGCGATGGGCCTGGGTTTCCTTGGCGTGTCCGGAGCACTTTTCCTCCTGATGCGTTGGATCATCCCGATCATGGTCCCGGGATTTTCGCCTGTCGCGAAACAGTTAGCGATATCACTGAGCCGAATTCAGATTTTTGGAATTGTGGGGACTGGTTGCTACGCAATTCTGGCGGCGCTTTGCCAGGTACGCAACAAGTTCATTTGGCCGGCGTTGTCCATATTTCTCGCGGCGGCGGTGAATCTGATATTCGTGGTGTGGCAATTGCCCCGATTGGGCATCGCCTCGGCGGCATGGGGCCAGGTCATCTTTAATACGCTTCCCGCTCTGTTGTTGTTGCCGGAGCTGGGGCGTTTACGAGTGGGGCACTGGCGAATCGCAGTGTTCAAGCGTGGATGGGAGCAGGTGCAGCCCATCGTCCTGCTCAAAGCCTATAGCATGACCAGTCTGCCGTTCGATCGATTCCTCGCATCATTTCTTGTTCCAGGCAGTGTCGTTACCTTTGAGCTGGTTTGGCGCTTCTATAGTGCGGCAATACGAGTATTGAGCAAAGGTATTCTGACGCCATTTTTCCCGTGCCTCTCCCGATTAGCCCACGGCAGTGACTGGCAGGAGTTCTCCAATGTTTACCGGCGCCAGTCCAAAATCATGTTCGGAGCTGCTTTGCTGGTCCTGACTGTCGTTGGCGCGACCGCGCTCGCGACACTTCTGGCAGTTCCTGCGATGCCCTTGCGGCGGTTCGCCGGCAGCTTGACCTCGCAGGACCTGTCTAGGATTTCTGTTGTCATACTTTGCATGTCGGGCATGCTGCCCTTCGTCGGACTGTCGAGCTCGCAAGTGAACGCCTACTACGCAATCGGCGATACAAAAACGCCGGCGAAGATTGGTTTTGCGGTGTACACACTCGGCCTTGTATTTCGAATTGTGGGCTTCTTTGCTGGCGGGCTCCCTGGAATGGCGCTCGCAGTGAGTGGCTGGGCAGCCTTGAATTACATTGTCATGGAGATCGCCCTCAAGAAGCATTGGGCTATGCAGAAACCTGTGAAAGATGCAGGTGAGTTGCAGGCCAATGGGTTTTCCAGTGATAAGAAGGGGCAGTCCGTCAGCCTCTTAGATAACCTCTACTAGAGTGCAAGGGCAATCGGCTGAGTCAGATCCCAATGATTGAAAGTAATTGCCAAGCGGTTGACCGACGGTCAACAACAAACGCGGTTCAGGGATTCTTTGACCAGACCGATCGATACCTCACCAACAACGGCAATATTGAAATCAGATGCAAAGTGGTACGGGAGCTGGTAGGAGACATTCACAACTCCAGGATTCTCGATCTCGGCAGCGGGGACGGAAGCATTAGCCAGCAATTTCTGGAAGGGTCAAACTTTGTCACACTGGTCGATATCTCCAAAAACATGCTGGATCTCGCCAGGCGCCAGACGCCAAGCGACCTGCGAGCAAATATCGAATACGTGAATGAAGATTCGTCCAGGTATCAGAGCGCGTCGAAATATGACCTCGTGTTGTGCCTCGGCCTTCTCGCGCATGTCGATTCCGTGGAAAGTACTGCCAGGAACATTGCAGAGCTGCTGAAGGTCAATGGTCGGTGCGTTCTACAGATAACCGATGCCGACCGCACCCTGGGCAAGTTGACCGGAGCGTACTGCAACCTGCGGAACCGCGTGAATCATCGTTATCCGCGCAACATGAATTGCACTGGGACGGAGTCTATTTCATCGCTGTTTGCTGAATTTAGCGTGAAGTGCGTAGCAGAGCGGAGATATGCAGGCTTGCTGCCTGGCATGGGGCGATTCCCTATAAACTGGCGAAGACGATTTCAGCTGCTCACGCTTGATACCAAGTGGCTATCAAAGCATTGTTCTGAAGCAATTCTCCTGTTTACCAAGACTAGCTAAACTGCATTGTCTGCTGCCATGCGAGTGCTGTATGTAATCCCGTGCAAAGCCGAGGGGAACGAGTTCGTTTTCGCGAAACGGCAGATCGCATGTCTGGAAGCGGCCGGGATTACGACTCGCAGGTTCTACTTGACGTCACGAACGTCTATTTTTTTTCTGATCAAGGCGCTGTATCGACTGAAGGATGAGATACGACAGTTTCACCCTGACGTTGTCCACGCACAATTCGGGACTGTCAACGGAATCCTCTGTGTCTGCGCTGGAGCGAGTCCGTTGGTGGTGACCTTTCGCGGAGGCGACCTGAATCCCACGCGAGAAGTGATTTGGATTCGGTCGTTGGCAGGCAGGCTACTTTCACAGTTAACGGCCTTGCGGGCAGAGTCCACGCTATGCGTTACAGACCGCTTGAGGAATCGACTGTGGTGGAGAAGGAATCGATCCAGAGTTATCCCGAACGGGCTGGATCTCTCGCTGTTCGTCCCAATCCCGAAGCTTGAGGCCCGGTGTGAGCTGGGATGGAATCCGACAGAACAAATTGTAATATTCAATGCCGGAAGGAACGAACGCGTCAAGCGTCTAGATCTGGCAATGAGCGCGATCGAACGTGCCCGGCACTCGATTAAAGCTTTACGTTTCGAAGTTCTGCACGGCGACACTCCTGCTGGAAAAGTGCCTATTTATCTGAATGCGGCCGATTGCCTGCTTGTCACCAGCGATTGGGAAGGCTCTCCAAACATCGTTAAGGAAGCACTGGCTTGCAATCTGCCTGTTGTTTCGGTGGACGTGGGAGACGTGCCGGAGCGTTTGTCAGGTGTTACTCCATCTTGCATCGCAAAACGCACTCCGGAAGATGTTGCTCAATGCATTGCGAAAGTGCTGCGGGAGAATCGCCGCTCCAACGGTCGGGAGAAGATTGCCCCGGTATCCGACAAGGCGATCACCGACAAGATTCTAGAAGTCTATCGACAGGTAGTCTCTGAGGCGCAAGGTGTTGTCATGGCGGTGAATCAACCTGTCATTCCCAGCCCGAGACAGAATCACTAGACACATCGTTCTGAAAGATCAATCGCATGCAGTTCTACGTGGTGTTAACCGCGGCAACCGCGATCATCGGTCTGTTAACGCTAGCCATATGGAAGAAGACGGGCAGCGTGGCATTTCCGATCGGAATCGCGTTGCTGTATTACTGGACCCTTCTTGGGGCGTGGTTCATCGTTGCGGACTCGTTAGGCGGCAATACTGGAATGCGATACCAGTATTACTTCTACAAGTTGTTTCCTGTTCGGCTCGACGACGACTATTTTTGGACTCTGGTGCTTTATGCAAGCTTTATCGTGGTGATCCAAGTAGCCGTCCTTCATTTTGTTCGCCAACCGGACGGGACCGGGCCCGGCATTGCACCGATCCGGATCTCTCATGCAAAGATCTTGTTTCTAACGAGTGTGGCCGGGCTGGCCGCATACCTGCTCGTCAGGAATTCGCTGGCCAGCGCAGCGGCGGGAAACAGATCCGGCTATGCCTTCGTACGCTACGATCCCTCGGTGCGACTCTTCACTGTGCATCAGCTTTTGAATCGTGTCGCAATCTTAAGTCTGTGTGTGGGAGCCGCCATCTTTGCAGCAGGAAAACGAGCCCGCTATATCGTTGGTGAGAGCGCGCAATGGACGACATTCGCGTGCTACATCATCGAACTCGGATTGCTCTTCCATTTCAACCTATTGATGGGCAACCGGTACGAAATTGCGAACTCAGTCATCGCCGCGACATTATTCTACCTGGCCAACGATCGAAAACCGAGCAAAGCGCTGCTTGCCGCGGTCTGCTTTGCCGGATTGGTTGCTGTCGGTTACGTCGGCTTCACTCGGGGGTACGGGGGAGAAGAAATACTTCTAAAAGGTGACTTTGGCGCGGTAGTGAGCAGTTCGCTCAACGAGAACGTAGTCAGCAACGAGCCATTTGAGGCGCACCTATCCCTCTATGGCGTGATTCACAAAAACGTTCCAATCACCTACGGAACGAGTTTTGTTTCGCTGTTAGCATCCGTTGTGCCGAGAGTGTTCTGGCCCACTCGGCCGGATAGTATTTACATCTACTACATCAGACAGGTCGGTGCGCCGGACACGCAGGGATACAACATTCATCATGCGACCGGGTGGTATCTGAATTTCGGTGTACCGGGAGTTGTTGCGGGAGCAGTGCTGTTCGGCTGGTTCTGGGCCGCTCTCTTCAACAGACTCCATTCGGACTTGCGCAATGCATCACATCTCGCGCGTTTGTTCTCGATATTGGCATTTTGCACATTCACGTCGGCAATTCCGGCAATCGTGCGGGCTGGAATTGAGGGCTACAAGACGATCGCGCTGGAAGCCCTGATCTTCCCTACAGCATTATTCATGGTGGCCAGTTTGCGGGTCGTGTTAAGAAAAAACAAACCGGCTCTTGCGATTCATGAGCCTGTCAACGTCAGGACAGTCCGCGTACTTACCTCAAATCTTTGGACGTAAGTCAGTCCGAATCTTATGAAAGTTAAAGTTGCATTGGTGGGCCTCGGGTACTGGGGACCAAAATTGGCGCGCAACCTGTGCTCCCTTGATGGGTGCCAACTGCGTACGATTTGCGACCTCAGGCCGGAGTTCTTGCAACAATTCCGCGACCCAAATTCTGATGTGTCGCTCGTGACGGACTATGACTCCGTGCTGGCGGACTGCGGTGTGGATGCGGTTGTAATTGCCACACCCGCTGAAACTCACTTTGCTCTGGCGCAAAGTGCCCTGCTGGCGGGAAAGGATGTGTTCGTCGAGAAGCCGCTTTCGCTGACGTATCCGGACGGGGCGCGGCTGGTGCGGTTAGCGGAGGAACGCGGGCGAATTCTGATGGTGGGGCACGTGCTCGAGTACCACCCTGCAATCGCGCAGTTGATTCGAATGGTGAGGCGCAATGAACTCGGCAAAGTTCGCTACATTTACTCCAATAGAGTGAGCCTGGGCCGGGTGCGCCGGGAAGAGAATATCTTGTGGAGCTTCGCGCCGCACGATGTGGCCGTCATTCTGCGCTTGATGAATGCGGCCCCATTCCAGGTGTCAGCCTGTGGTGGAAGCTACCTTCAGGCAAATATTGCCGATGTAACGATTACAAATCTATTGTTTGACAATGGTGTTCGGGCTCACATGTTCGTCTCCTGGCTGCATCCTTTTAAAGAGCAACGGCTGGTTGTGGTCGGTTCGGAGAAGATGGCAAGTTTCGACGACGTCGCGAAACGCTTAGTGCTCTACGACCAGAGAGTCGAAGCGGGCAACGGGCCGCCCACCTACGTGAATGGACTCGGCCATGAGGTGTCCTTTTCGGATGAAGAGCCTCTGCGTTTGGAATGCGAAGCCTTTATTCACGCAGTAAGCACACGTCAGCCGCCATTGACTGATGGAATAAGCGGTCTCAGAGTTTTGCGCGTTCTGGAAGCTGCTCAACACTCTTTGATTATGAACGGCCAGCCAGTGGTACTGCCGGTCGAAGGATGGGAGCACGCCGAACGATCCATCCCGCTACACATTGCGGTCTGAATTCTCGGGCAGAGCGATGAAAATGGTCGAAACCGCGGTCGAAATCAATTGCCAAGGCAATTCCAACCAGGAGAACGAGCATCCCTCTTTACAGCGGAAAAACAGTGGGACAAAGAAGATTGTGACGGTGATCGGCGCCCGCCCACAGTTCATTAAAGCGGCGCCAGTACACGATGCGCTAACAAAACTGACGCATGATTTCGAGGATGATAAAGGAATCACGGAAATCGTTGTGCATACCGGGCAGCACTACGACTTCAACATGTCTGGGAATATTTGTAGTCAGCTCGGATTAGCCCCAGCTCTTAACTTAGGGATCAATGGCGGAAGCCACGGCGAACAGACGGGCGCAATGATCCGGGAACTAGAAAAGGTCTTTATTGCAGAGACACCCGCAATCGTCCTGGTCTATGGCGATACGAATTCGACTCTTGCCGGTGCACTCGCGGCTGCGAAGCTGGGAATCAGCATAGCTCACGTGGAGGCAGGACTAAGAAGCTTCAATCGGGCTATGCCGGAAGAGATAAATCGCGTTGTGACGGATCACGTGGCGAATATCCTCTTCGCTCCGACAGAGACAGCGGTTCGTAATCTGCTGCAAGAGGGAATCAGAGAGAACGTGTTCTTAGTCGGAGACGTCATGTACGACACGGTTCAGCAAAATCTGATCCGGGCCCGGAAAGACTCGCACATCCTCGAGGATTACCAATTGAAGCGGAAGGGCTACATTCTGGCCACGATTCATCGCGCAGAAAATACCATCGCGGCGCAACTTCGACCGATCGTTGATGCACTGGGAAGAGCCAGCGTTTCTGAAACAGTCGTCTGGCCGATGCACCCACGGACGCGGCACGTTCTAGAGCGTGAACATACGACGCTCAACGATTGTCACGGTCGCCTGAGAATTATCGAACCCGCGTCTTACCTCGACATGCTGGCGCTGGAGTCGAACGCCAAGGCTATCGTGACGGATTCGGGAGGAATACAAAAGGAAGCGGCGTGGCTGGGCGTTCCCTGTGTCACTGTCCGGAATGAAACCGAATGGGTAGAAACGGTGCAATCCGGATGGAACATGGTCGTCGGCACGGAAGTTGATCGGATCATCGAGGCAATATCCGAGGCGGAGGCGCGAATCAGCGGATTGGAGCCTTTCCCGGTCCAACCCGGCGCGGCCGATGCTGTAGCCAAGCACTTGGTGGAATGGCTGATGAACTCTAATTGAGAAATAAATCCAGCGAAAGCGGTGTCCGCGCATCCCAGAAAACCTTGAAGAATTAGAGCCGAACAGTCAAGAGATATTTGCCCCAAATTAGCGCTCGGCAGTACTAATCGCCGAAAAATCACGCCCCAAAGCAGCGCAATGCGATTTCTATTCCTGACACAGTTCTATCCGCCAGAGGTGGGAGCTACTCAGAATCGGGTCTCAGACCTGGCGGAGAGGCTTGCGCGTGCCGGACACGCCGTGACCGTGCTCACCGCAATGCCCAACTATCCAGAGGGCAAGATATTCGATGCATATCGGGGAAGGCTCTGGATGGAAGAAGCTTCCCGTCATGTACGGGTGCTACGGGTGTGGGCCTATGCGAGCAACAGCGTAGGCATAATCGCACGACTGGTTTCGTACTGTTCATTCACGCTTGCCGCTGCCGTGATGGCGTTAGTGAAGGGTGGGGAGCACGATGTTCTGTACGTGGAGTCGCCTCCCCTATTCCTGGGGCTGACGGGGATCTTGGTCAGCCGATGGAGAAAATCCAAACTCCTATTCAATGTCACCGATCTGTGGCCGGCCAGTGCTGTTGCACTTGGTATTCTGCGGAATCGAACCGCAATCCGTTTCGCAACAGCGCTGGAGCGCTTCATCTACAACCGCGCAGACATCATTACGGGCCAGACCGAAGGGATCGTGCAAGGTGTTAAGGAGCGGGCCCCGCAAATCCCTGTTTCTCTCGTCATGAATGGCGTCAGTCTCGAGGCCTACTCGACCCCGAGCACAGCACGTGACCACAAGCGTAAGGAGTTCGGCTTTACAGATTCTTTCGTTGTGGGATACGCGGGCCGCCACGGGATCGCCCAGGGACTGGAGACCGTTCTGCAAGCCGCAGAAAACCTATCGAAGGTACGCGAGATTCAGTTCGCATTTTTCGGCGACGGTCCGGAGAAAGCAAGTTTGGTCGAACTAGCCCAACGCAACGGTCTGAGAAACGTTCGTTTCTTCGCTCCGAGACCCGCTGCCGAAATGCCGTCGATTTTGTCTTCTTTCGACGCAGCAGTAGTCCCGCTTAAAGGGCTCGAACTTTTTCAAGGTGCACTACCCTGCAAGCTGTTCGAATGCATGGGTGCCGGCATTCCGGTTGTCGTTTCGATCGCAGGAGAAGCGAAGAGGCTGGTTGAGAAAGCGAATGGTGGTATCGCCATCGCGCCGGAAGATCACGAGGCCATGGCAGACGCAATTCTGACGCTCTGGCGAAACCCAGAACTGCGAAAAACGATAGGACAGAGCGGCCGCGAGTACGTTTTATCGCACTGCAGCCGACAACACGCTGCTGATGCAATTGAGAATCTTTCCACCACTGCTTTGTCCGGGAAGTCAGTCCACTCTACAACCGACGTCCGAACTACCTTAGCGAACTGAGTGAATCCATGAGAGTACCGCTCTCCAAACCAGAAATCACGGAAGCAGACATCAGTAGTGTCGTTGATGTGCTGAGGTCCAACCAACTCAGTCTTGGACCTCGAGTCGAGGAGTTTGAGCAGAACTTTGCTGCTTACGTTGGGACTAGACATGCCGTAGCAGTGAGCAGTGGAACGGCCGCGCTGCACCTGTGTATTCGAGCGTTAGGAATTGGTGCCAATGATGAGGTAATCACGTCCTCATTCAGCTTTGTTGCCTCGGCTAACTGCGCTTTGTTTGAGGGTGCCCTCCCAGTGTTCGTGGATGTCGATCCAGTGTCATTGAATCTGGATCCAGTGTCTGTTCGCAGGTTTATTGAAGAGGAATGCGAGTGGCACTCCGGCCCCGAGGTCCTGGTTGACCGGAGAAACGGTCGCAGAGTGAGAGCGATTCTCCCCGTCCACGTTTTCGGCCTCCCGTGCGATATGGATCCGATTTTGAAATTGGCCCAGGACTATCGCCTCGTCGTGGTCGAGGACGCATGTGAGGCTTTAGGAGCGAACTACCGCGGGAAAGGCGTTGGAACCTTTGGCTGCCTCGCGACATTCGCTTTTTATCCCAATAAGCAAATGACGACGGGAGAGGGCGGGATGATAGTCACTGCCGACGAAGAGTTGGCCCGGCTGTGCAGAAGTATGCGAAACCAGGGACGTGACGAGGGATCGTGCTGGCTGCAGCATGACCGTTTGGGATACAACTACCGGCTCAGTGACGTGCATTGTGCGTTGGGAATTTCGCAACTCCGCAGGGTCGATGGAATGCTTGCAGCAAGAGAGAACGTCGCCAGTGCTTACAGCCGCCTATTGTCGACTGAAAACCGGGTGTGCCTGCCCCATTCGCCGCTAGGGTGCCGACGTAGTTGGTTCGTCTACGTGCTTCGAATCACGCCTCTGGACCAACGTCCCCTGAAAGAGGTTCGCGATGCCGTGATTCTGGAATTGCGAAAACGAGGTATCGGGGCCCAGGCTTATTTCCCAGCTATTCATCTTCAACCCTACATGCGGCAATACGAGTTCGTGGTGCCACGGCCCTTGCCTGAGACTGAGGCGGCCAGCGACAGTTGTCTCGCTATTCCGATGTTTGCCCAAGCCTCCCTGGCAGAGATCGAAGCTGTTTGTACGAACCTGCGCGAAGCCCTGGATTGTTCAGTATCCCAAGGTTCATATCCAAAGGAAGTTGCTGTCTGAGCAGGTTTTGCCGTGGAGATCGTAATTTCTGCGAAGGTTCCGCTCCTCCAGAAAAATAACTTCATGACCGGTTACACCATACTTATTGCTTTTGGCTGGTGCGTAATCTCACTCCCCGTGGTCATCAGGGCTGCCGAGCGATGGAATCTCTTCGATCCAGTCGGACCGTTGAAATTGCATACTCGGCGTGTATCCAGAATGGGGGGAGTCGCTGTCACCTCGGCAGTGGCTGTCAGCCTACTCTCATCCAGAACATCTCATGCGGTGAGGTATTTGTTGCTCGCGCTTTTTCTGCTTTGGGTGACAGGAATGATTGATGACGTGCGCGGGCTATCTCCGGGTTTGCGGTTAATGGCGCAAGCGATCGCTGCTCTGATTCTTTGTTGTGGTGCCGACCTGACGTTACCGCTGTTGGAGAAAAGGCCACTCGGGTGGGTCATCACCGCGCTTTTCGTCGTTACTTTGATTAATGCCTTCAATCTGCTGGATGGTGCGGACGGCGTCGCCGCTGGAGTAGCTGCCATCATCGCGTCGGGATATCTCGCGCTCGGACAACAATCCGGAGCTTCGCAAGCGAGCGCTGCCGCTTTGCTAGGAAGCTACCTCGGATTTCTAGTCTTTAACTTCCCTCCGGCCAAGATCTTCTTGGGGGATTCTGGAAGCACATCGCTGGGGTTGATCATCGCCTTCGCCGGGCTGTCCTTGCGCCAGAGTTCTCCAGTGATGAGTGGCGGCGTATTCATATCGACGGTCTTTGCCGGCTTGCCCCTTCTGGACCTTGTCCTTGCAATCTTCAGGAGACTGCGCTCCGGCGGTTCTCCTTTTACTGGAGACCGAAGACACTTCTACGACCTTTTATTGCAAAGGGGATGGTCACCCCGCAAAGTGGCTCTTTCCACCTATGCAATCACAGCTGGATTCGTTTTGGTCGGACTCAAATCGAGTCAGTCTAGTCCGGTTGATGCAGCTGGCCTGATACTCGCGGCAGCGATTCCATTCTTGTTTGTCGCAGTTCACCTCGGTGCCCTTCGTCCGGCGGTATAGCCGCGCCCAAGCCAGGCAAACAGACTTACCACTCTATGAAAAACAAGATGCCAGTAATGGTGCTGAACTCATGGTTGGAACTGCTATGGATAAAGCGGTACCAAATCTGTGTGGATACCATCGTGATGAGCCTCGCATTCAGATCGGCATATTGGCTCACTCTTGGATTCAAAGCTCCCATCCAAGTGGGATGGTGGAAAGTGCTGGCTTGGGTAATTCTGGTCCAATGGATCGTAATTCAGTTGTTGGGCATCCATCGGATCTTGTGGCGCTACATCAGCCTGTCGGAATTCCACCTCTTCGTGAAGGCGGCACTTTGGTGGATCGTCCCGGATATGCTCGCCGTCGCTGCCGGTACAAGAAAAGCAGAGAGTTGGCTCTCCCAAGTGTCCATTGCGCTCTTAAACGTGCTGCTCGCGTTCGGGGGTCTTCTCGTTGTCCGTGTTATGTGGAAGATGCTGTGCGATATAAGTGCTCGGCGTGAAGGAGTTCCGACTTTCGACCATCAGCGCAAGAAAGTGGTTCTGATCGGAGCGGGGGAAGCCGGCGAGCGTGCACTCAGTGAAATTCTTCATGCAGCCTCAAGAGAATTTGACGTCAGAGGTTTCGTCGACGATGACCGCAGAAAACGGCAATCGATGATTCACGGAGTCCCCGTCTTAGGTTCGGTGAGTGATCTGCCGACGATCGTTAGAGAATTGCAAATCGATCATGTGATCATCACGATGGCGCAGTGTCCGCGCGATAACTTCAGACGCATATTGAATGTTTGTGGCCAGATCCCAGTGAAGGTTCGAACCATCCCCAGCCTGAATGAAATACTGCAAGACAACGTTAAAGTGAGCCGGATCCGAGATCTTGGCATCGCAGATCTTCTGGGACGTGAACCAGTGCAGCTGCTAGACGATCAGAGGCGGGAGCTGATCAGGGGAAAGTGCGTGATGGTCACGGGAGCGGGAGGCTCCATCGGCGCAGAGTTAGTTCGACGTGCGGCGCGCTCCAATCCATCAACGCTTTTGTTGGTCGAGCGCTCCGAGTTCGCGCTGTTCACGATTGACAATGAAATCAGAGCGGTTTGGCCGGAGCTGAATTTTGTTCCAGTACTGGCAGACGTTACCAATCGAGCGCGAGTAGCCCAGGTGTTCAAACAGTACAGGCCCAATATCATCTTGCATGCGGCGGCCCATAAACACGTTCCACTGATCGAAAACAATGTCACTGAGGCAATTACAAACAATGTGCTCGCGACTGAAATCGTCGGGGAACAAGCCGCTCAGTGGGGCGCAGAGGTCTTTGTGCTTATTTCATCCGATAAGGCCGTTCGACCCAGGTCGGTCATGGGTGCCTCGAAACGAGTTTCGGAACTAATTGTTCAGGAGTTGAACCGTCGACACCGTACACGATTTCTTGCGGTTCGATTTGGAAATGTGATTGGTTCGACGGGATCGGTGGTTCCCAATTTTGAGGACCAGATTCGAAAAGGGGGACCGGTAACGGTGACGCACCCGGAGATGCAACGTTACTTCATGACGATCCCGGAAGCAGCTGATTTGGTTCTCGAGGCCGCAGCAATGGGTGAAGGCGGCGAGATCTTCGTTCTGGACATGGGCAATCCCGTACGAGTCGTTGATCTGGCAAAGGAAATGATCCTGCTCTCTGGCCTCAAGCCGTTCGAAGATATTGAAATCGTCTATACGGGAATACGGCCAGGCGAAAAACTGTTTGAAGAACTTTCCTCCAGCGACGAATGCATGTCAAAGACTCGCCACCCGAAGATCTTCATCGGTCAGATGGGGGATCCTCCCGGGGAAAAAATCTTTCCAATCGTGGAGCAACTCATACAACTCTCTGGGCAGGGTAATGAAGCGGAAATTAAACGAGTGCTCCGCGAGTTGATTGCGGATGCACAATTTGAACCCACGAAACCGCCAGTTCCCACAGTCATCAGCGATTATCGTCCCCATCCGATTGCAGGAAGCGCCACTTCCTAATTAAATGATTCCGCTCGGCACAAGTGAACGGTTGACTGACTGGACCGCCGCAATAGGCTGGCGGTTGTCATTCGCGAAGTTTCTGGCCCCGCGCGACCCCGTCGTACTTATGTACCACGGTGTCCCGGAGCACGCGGAAGGCAGTTGGCTCGATGCCGCTTCGTTCGAAAATCAAATTCGCTTTTTGAAGAAGAATTTCGAGATCATTTCGCCGCTCCAGCGGGAAGTCCGCAGCAAAGGCCGCGGCCGCGTGCAGGCTCTTTTGACATTCGATGACGGGTTTCGCAGTAACGCCGAAATTGCGGCTCCAATTCTCCGGCGCTATGGAGTTCCGGCGTTATTTTTCGTCGCGTCCCGTCATGCCCGGCCGGGCAGCTATCTTTGGTTCACTTACATCCGAGCGCTCTCCAAATATTTTGAGGGCAACGGTTTTACGTTCCGCGGCCAATTTATGGATATGTCGCGCACCGTGCGAACCGCGACGATCGGTCGATTAATCAGAACTCTTCTCGAAATGCAACCTCATCCTCAGGCCATGTACAACGCGATTGAAACGGAACTGCCTCCGCTCAGTGACTTCGTGAATCAAACCGAGATGGATGAGCGCGGAGCAGGAATTACAGCGGATCAGATGTCACAATTAGCGAAAGATGAACTCTTTCACTTCGGAGCACACACTGTGGATCATCCGTTGCTTACGCGGTGCAATGAAGCAGAGGCACTCCGGCAGATTCTGGAAAACAAAATCTGGATTGAACAAGCCACGCATCGAACCTGCGACGCAATTGCGTATCCCATGCAGGACTATGACGGTAGGGTGATCGAACTGTGCAAGCAAGTCGGTTTCCGTCATGGATATAGCGTGAGCAAAACTCTGAATGTAGATGCGGCATTCGAAATTCCCCGGGTGGGAGTTTACCGGAAGTCTCTCGACCGACTTGGTCTTAAGGTCCGCTGGGCAACCATTCTCCACTGAAGCCGGCGTCAACTCCCTGAAAGCGGCGGTCGGCTCAATTTTCTTGAACTCATAAAGACACCACTATGGCAGTGATGAACAACGCGATTCCTCCCTCGGAAGACCAGTTGCGTGAAACATTGCGTGCTGCACTTCTCGCGGATGCGGCAGTCTACGACTGCGCGGTCCTGACAAAGAAAGATGGAGGATCGCGCAGATTTATCGCGTTCATAGTCCCGAAGGGTCCTATTGCGACGGAGCGCCTCAGCTTCCGACTTCGGACTCTGCTCGGTCCCGAGATTAACGCACTGCAGGATTACGTGCTTGTCTCGTCACTCCCGGTTATGCCGGATGGCAAGGTCGACGAAGGCAGTTTGTACTCATTGGTCGTGCCTGACGACGAGCAGTTCCAATTGTGGGAGAAAGAACTGAAGGAAACGAGCGCCGTTCACGACGTCGCCATCGTCAGCAGAAATGTCAATGGCAGATGGAGCCCACCGACGCCCGCCGAACGACAGTCTTATGCTTCTGCGTCAACCGTATCACTGCATCGTGTGGTTTGGCGGCGGGCGAATCAACGATCCTACATACCGATTTGGGGTGACGTGCTCGTATTCGCTGATGGCGAAGGGGTCGCTTTGTGTCTTTGCGGCAGCCTGAAGAATTATGGCATTCGGACGATCATGGTTGAGGCCGGGAAAAAATTCATCCGGGTCGGTGAAAACCACTATCAAATCAATCCCACAGAAAGCAGTGATTACAAACTGCTGCTTCGGTCGCTCGCAACCGATGGAAAGCACGTCAGCAACATCTGTCATTTATGGTCGTATACCCGCCAGCAGGGTGATTGCACTCGATTGGATGAGATCGACTCAACTCATGAACTCGGATTCTACAGCCTTGTGCACCTCACACAGGCGTTGGCACAAGAGCACACGAGCGGGGATATTCGGATTTGTGTAGCAGCAAACTACGCTCAGCGAGTTCATGCCGGTGAGCCGGTCAATCCGGCCAAAGCGACAACCATCGGATTGCTCAAAAGCCTTGTGCTCGAGTTGCCATGGATCGATGGTCATCACGTCGACCTCGAGGCGGATAAGCCGGATGCGAACGCGGCTCTTTTGTTAGCGGAAATGACTGCATCGCGCGGACGCGTGGAGATCTGTTATCGGGGAGGCCACCGATTCGAACCTGGTCTTTCGCGACTGGAAGAGGTGCATGATCCAACTGCGAGTTGCCAGATCAATCGTGGTGGGTTGTATCTCATTGTCGGAGGCCTTGGTGGAGTTGGGGCCCAACTTGCACGCGCATTGATCACTGAGTTTGATGCGAAGCTCATTCTTACAGGTAGGACCCGACTACCTGATTCCGCAAGCTGGCCCAAACTCTTAAACAAAGATACAACGCTCTCGCGACGTATCAAGAGCTATCTCGACATAGAAAGCGCCGGCGGGGAATTTGTATATCGCGCAGTCGACGTGTGTCACACCAAGAGAATGCGCGATGTGATCTCGGGTGCAGAGAACCGCTGGTCTCAGCCGCTATCGGGCGTATTTCACCTGGCCGGATCGCTGGGGTCATCCATGGATCTCTCTACTTATTGGCGGACCGCAGAACAGCACGGCGTCGCCGTCGAGTCTGTGGAAAAGATGGCCGAGATTCACAAGCCGAAAGTCCAAGGGACCGTGGCTTTGTTTGAAGTATTGGAAGATCGGCCGGACGCTCTGTTCGTAGGCTTTTCGTCGGTTGCCAGCTACTTCGGCGCCTCGACGATGGCTGCCTACACCTCCGCGAATTCTTTTCTCGAGTCTTACGTGCTGGCCCAGGCAGACTCTCGGAGACCAACCTACACATTTAGCTGGACAACATGGGACGGCATAGGCATGAGTTCCGGGAGTGCTGGATATGCGGAATTTCTCCGAGAGATGGGGTACCGCCTGCTCTCTACAAATGAAGGAATTCGGCTCCTGCTTGCTGGTCTCTCTCAACGAGAGCCGCACTTGATCGCTGGGTTGGAGGAGGAGATTCCGAGAGTCAGCCGCGACGTCGTAAACAGATGTCATTCTCTGGATCGCATTGTCGTGTACTTCACGGCGCCCCAGGGGTCTGTTGCGACTACGTCGATTCGAAGCAAGATTCGCGAAAGACTTCGACACGAACACTTCGAGGTCGTGCATTTCTTCCATATGCCACTGAGCGCTGATGGAAGCGTAGATCGGCTGTTACTCGCGAAACAGCCAGCTGGCCAGCCTCCGCCACTGGAATGGAAAGATGCTCCCAGAACCTCACTGGAGAAGTTGTTAGTGGAGATCTGGGGAGAGGTGTTGGGGTTGGAGCGGGTGGGAGTGCACGACAACTTTTTCGATCTGGGCGGGCATTCGCTGCTGGCCACCCAGGTGGTGTCAAGGATCCGGGAAGGGTTGCG
>Ga0070735_10000084_pt1 | contig 115795 bp, 101 predicted proteins | sample Coa_R1_FD_66443 | JGI IMG/M metagenome (GOLD analysis project Ga0070735, IMG submission 66443) | Surface soil microbial communities from Centralia Pennsylvania, which are recovering from an underground coalmine fire - Coalmine... | ecosystem: Environmental > Terrestrial > Soil > Unclassified ... | reverse complement strand
AACCTCTCGTGGCTGGCGGGGCTGCCCGCGGTGCCGGTCGAACGTGACGCGTCGGTCGCCGTGGATCCCGGAGCCGGGCGGGGCCGGTGATCCGATGACGTCCGGTTCGCGTCGGCGCGTGCGCGCGACCGCGCCAGCCGGACGCGATTCGACCCGCGCGGACCGCGAGCGCCGGATCCGCGAGATTCTCAGCCAAGAGCCCGTGGAAACGCAGGAGGAACTGGTCGAACGGCTCAGGCGGCAGGGGCTCGCAGTCACCCAGGCGACGGTGTCGCGCGACATCAAGCGGATGGGGCTCGTCAAGGTGCCGTGGGCGGACGGTCGCTCGCACTACGTGGCGCCGGAAAAGCCTTCCCCGGTGGACGTGCTTCGCCGGCTCCAGCATGCCGTGACCGAATACGTGCTGTCCGCCGAGACCGGCGAGGCTTTGGTCGTCATCCACACGCTCACCGGGCGCGCGAACGCGGTCGCGGCCGCGATCGACGAGATGCAGTGGGACGACGTCGTCGGCACGGTCGCAGGCGACGACACCATCCTGGTTGTGCCCCGCCGACGCGCGATGCGAGACCGTGTGCTGCTCCGCCTTCGTGATCTGATGGAGGGCCGCGCTCCGTAACAACTTCTGCCGGCGGGATCGGCGCGTCATCCGCGGGAGGTGTCGGCACGCCGAGGGACGAAAACTTCTCGTCGATACGGACGCTGTGCCGTAGCGTTCCCGAACGAGGCGAACAGCCGATGGAAGTCTGGGTCACGAACCTCCAAAACAAGATCGCCGTTGAGCCGAATTTCATCCGGGATGTCGTGAGCGAAGTGCTGCGCCTTGAAGGCCACCGAAACCCACCAGACGTGAGCGTGGCACTGGTCGACAACACATACATCCGCATGCTGAACCGGGAGTATCGTGGCACCGACCAACCCACCGACGTGCTCGCGTTTCCGATGGAACCGGACCGCGACGGCTCCGGGGAGCCGGCGCTCGGCGACATCGTCATCTCGGTGGAGCGCGCGCGGGAACAGGCCCGCCAGTTCCGACATCCGCTGCGCCGTGAGGTCGCGTTGCTCGCGGTGCACGGATTGCTGCACCTGCTCGGGTACGAAGACGAGACCGAGGCGGGCGCGTCGGCGATGTGGTCCAGACAAAAGATGCTGCTGGAGAAGATCCTCGGCGCGGAGGCCCGGGACGCGCGGTAGCGGATTCCGCCGCTGCCGTTGGGCACCGCCGCGGTCCGGCGTGGGACGGCTGCGTCCGAGACGCCCCGCGCACGCGCGCCGCCCGGTCCGTTCGTAGATGTCCGCTCGATCATCCCGCCCGCGGTCGTTCCTGACGTCGGTCGCGTGCGCCGTCCGGGGTCTCACCGGCGCGGCGCGCACGCAGCCGCACATGCGGGTCCACCTCGTGCTCGCCGCGGCCGCGCTCGTCACCGGCGCGTGGGCCGGGTTGACCGGGGTCGAGCTCGCCGTGATCGCGCTCGCGGTTGGCCTCGTGCTTGCGGCGGAGCTCGCGAACACAGCGATCGAATGGTTGACGGATGCCGTCCACCCCGAGCCGGGGCCGGTGGCGGCCGCCGTGAAGGACGCCGCCGCCGCGGCGGTGCTCGTCGCGGCCGCGGTCGCCGTATGCGCGGGCGCGTTCGTGCTGGGCGCGCGCATCGGCGCGCCGACCGCGGCCGTGGATCGCGGGCTTCCTCTGCTGGCCGCGGCCGCGTGCCTGGTGGCGCTCGCCGCCGGAGCGGCGCGCGTCCGTCGATGAGTCGCGTGCGCGCGTCCCACAGGCGCGTTCGGCGGAGTCGCCCGCGCGGCGGCGTCCGTGGTATAAGTATAGTGATGACGATCGCGAACGCACCCTTGAGCCGGTCGACGCGCGGCGCGCGCACCACGCGGGACAGGTAGGTTATCCCGCCGTGGCCGGGTCGAACCTTACCTTGTGGGCGGTGGTGCTCGCGCTCCTGATTCTGTCCGGGGCGTTCTTCAGTGCGTCAGAGACTGCGCTGTTCGCGTCCAACCGCATGACCCTCCGGCGGATGCGCGACCGCGGCGACCGGCGGGCTCGCGTGGCGCATCACCTCCTCGAGGCCCCGGGCGACCTCTTGACCACCCTGCTTGTCGGGAACACGATCGCCGACGTCGGCGCGTCGGTGTTGGCGACGTCGATCGCGATCTCGCTCGCCGGGCGACACGGGGAGTGGATCGCGTTCGTCGGCGTGACCCTGATCGTGTTGATCGTTTCCGAGATCGCCCCCAAGACCCTCGCGGCCCGTCACGCCGACCGCATGGCGCTGTGGGTGGCCGAGCCGATCCACACGATCGGCCGGCTGTTCCGGCCGCTGATTCGGGTCCTGTCGCTCGTGGCCACGATCTTGATCCGGCCGTTCGGCGCTCCGATCACGACGCGCCCCCCGCTGGTGACCGAGGAGCAGCTTCGCTTCCTCGTCCAGGTCGGCGAGGAGGAGGGCGTGATCGAGGAACGCGAGCGCGACATGATTCATTCGGTCTTCGAGTTCGGCGATACGGTTGTCCGCGAGGTGATGCGCCCCCGGATCGATCTTGTCGGCGTGCCCGCGTCCGCCACGATCGACGAGGCGCTCGGCCTCATGATCGAGAGCGGGCACTCGCGCCTCCCCGTGTACGAGGGCAGCGCGGACCACATCGTGGGCGTCGTGTACGTGCGTGATCTGCTCGCGCCCCTTCGCCAGGGACAGCACAACCAGCCCGTCCTCGACGTGCGGCGCCCGGCGTTCTTCGTGCCCGAGACGAAGAAGGTCGACGAGCTCTTCCGCGAGATGCAGCGCAACAAGGTCTCGATGGCCATCGTCCTCGACGAGTACGGCGGCACCGCCGGCCTCGTGACGATGGAGGATCTGGTCGAGGAGATCGTCGGGGAGATTCAAGACGAGTACGACTTGGAAGAGAAGCCGATCCAGGTGCTCGACGAGCGGACAGCCGTCGTGAACGGGCGGACCCACATTCACGAGCTGAACGAGGCGCTCGGGCTCTCGTTGCCCGACGAACACGTGGACGTGGACACCGTCGCCGGCCTGATCTACGAGACGCTCGGCCGCGTGCCGCAGCAGGGCGAGACGCTGACCGTGGCCGGTACGGAGCTCCGAGTCGAACGGACGCACGGGCAGCGCATCACGAAGGTACGGGTCACGCTGCCGGCATCCGTTCCCAAGGAGGAGCCGGCCACGCCGTAGATGGAGCCTCCCTGGCTGCCTCCGCCGTTTCGCCGTTCGCTATTGGATGAGGTGCAGGTCGCCGAACTCGTGCCAGAGGTAGCCCCCAGCAATGGCGGCGCGATATGCCTCGGCCAAGTGAGCGCGCCCGGCGAACGCCTCGAGCATCGCGAGGTGTGATGCGCGGGGTTCGTGGAATCCCGTCAGCAACGCGTCCACGGCGCGCACCCCGCGTTGCGGGGTCACCACCAGATCGGTCCAACCCTCGCTCGCGATGACCTCCTGATCGACGGTGGCGGCGCTCTCGAGCGCCCGGACCACCGTCGTGCCGACCGCGACGACACGCCGGCCCCCACGCCGAGCGGCCCGGATCGCGGCCGCGGTCCCGGACGGCACGCGGTACCACTCCTCGGCCGGCGGTTCGTGGCGCTCCGGGCTGGCTACCCCGGCGTGCAGCGTGATGTGCGCCAGCCCAATTCCGCGCCGCGCGGCGCGCGCCAGCACCGCCGGGGTAAACGCCCGACCAGCCGAGGGCATCTCCGCCGAGCCTGGCTCGCGCGCGTACACCGTCTGGTACGCGTCGAGCGGCCACGTTCCGCGGACGTACGGGTAGGCGATCGGCCGTCCGTGCCGGCCCAGGTACTGGCGCAGCGGGGTGGGCAGATCGAGACGTGCGATCCAGAGGCGCCGGGATCCCGGATAGGTGATGAGCAGGCGCGCTCGGGCGCCGTCCGGCAGTTCGAGCGTCTCGCCCGGTTCCGGGTCGACCTCACGCGGTTCGACGATCCAGAGCCCGGCGGGGAGCCGGGTGGAGAGGTGGAGGGCCGCCGCCGTCCCGTTGCTCCGCCGCGCCCGCAGCGCCGCCGGGAGCGTCGCCGAGTCGTTGACGATCAGGAGATCGCCGGGCGCGAGGTGCTCCGGCAGATCCGCGAACCGGGCATGAACGATCGCTCCGGTGTCCCGGTGCGTGACGAGCAGGCGCACGCCGTCGCGGCGAAGCCCACGCGCCTCGGGCGGTTCGTGTGCTTCGAGGTCCGGCGGTAGCGCGAACTCCAGGGGTGCCGCGTCCAGCGGCAGGGTCTCGGACGGAGCGGGTTTCGTGACCCCAGACGCCCGCTCGAGCGCGGCCGCCGCCGTGCAGGTCATCGGAGCACGCTCCCGGCCGGGTCCGCCATGCGCTGCGCTTGGAACCGTCCGAACGGCGCCGCTTCCCGCTCGACCAGGGAGACGAACGCCGGCGCCACGGCCGCGGGCGACGGCAGGTGCGACAGGTCGACGCCGGGTTCCGCCTGCTCGTGCATGCGCGTGTTCATGTCGCCGGGATCGACGACGTAAACGCGGATCCCGAGGCCGTCGAGTTCGGCGGCGAGGACGCGGGATAGGTGCTCGAGCGCGGCCTTGCTCGCCCCGTACCCGCCCCACCCCGGATACGCTTCGACGGCGGCGTCCGACGTCACGTTGAGGATCAGGCCACAACGCCGCGCCTGCATCGACGGCAGAAGGCCCTGGATCAGTGCGTGTGGGGCGAGGACGTTGACACGCAGGACCTCCCACAGGGCTTCGGGGCCGAGATCCGCGAGGCGCGGCATCGGGCTGGGGCCGAGCGCAGACGCATTATTGACGAGGATGTCGACCTGGCCGAACCGCTCAAGCCCGGCCCGAACAAGCGCGGCGATGTGGTCCGGGTCGCCGAGGTCGCCGGCGAGCGCCAGGACGTCTTCGGGTCCGACCGCGTCGCGCGCTTCCGCGCGAATCGTGCGAACGGCCCGCGCGAGGGCCTCCTCGTCCCGCGCGGTGAGCACCAGTCGCGCCCCCCGGCGCGCGAACACCTTGGCCACTTCGAGTCCAAGCCCCCGGGATGTGCCTGTGATGAGCGCAACCGAATCGCGAAGCTGCATGAGCGTTGCCTCCTCCGGACGTTCCTTGTCACTTAGTGTGCGCCATCGTCCCCTCACGCCACACCGTGCGTCGTGCGGGGCGTGCTTCCGGTCGTAGGAGCGGTCGCGGCCCCTGTCCGGGAGGACAGGCGACGAAACGGCGAGCCGCCGAGGGGGGGAGCCGGCGTCGCCGTGCGATGGAGCCGCTGAGGGGGAATCGTGTCAACGCAGCCCCGATCTCGTGCTGGTGTCCGAAGCCCCTAGGGACATCCCTCGAGGCAGCGCCGTGAACGCGGGATCGGTGTCCTCCCGGCGTGGAGGGATGATTGAGGCGGAAGCAACTCCGGGAGTGGATGCGCCGACACTAGAGGAGCCCGCGCCGCGCCGCCTCCGCAACCGCCTGCGCGCGGGTTTCCGCGCCCAGCTTGTTCAGGATCGACCCTACGTGGAACTTGACCGTCCGCTCCGTGATGGCGAGGCGGGTCGCGATCTGCTTACTGGAGAGACCGTCGGCGACGAGGCGGAGCACCGTGCGCTCTCTCGGCGTGAGCGTCCTGCCGCGTTCCGGCGCGCGGACCTCAGTCAACACCTTTGCCGCGATTCTCGGGCTGAGGTGCGAGCCGCCTTCGTGAACGGCCCGGATCGCCCGCGAGATCTCATCCCCCGTGACGCCCTTCAGGAGGTACCCTCGGGCGCCCGCCCGCAGGGCTCCGAGCACCCGCTCGTCGGTATCGTATGCCGTCAGCACGATGACGCGTGTGTTGGGAGCCGCCGTCGAGATGCGCGGGATCGCCTCGACACCATTCATGTCGGGCAGCTCCAGGTCGAGGAGCACGACGTCGGGTCGATCCCGGCCGGCCGCGGCGATCGCGTCCGCGGCGGAGCCGGCGGTGCCGATCACCTGGATCTCAGCGTCATCCTCGAGGATCGCCACGAGCCCCTCGCGGACCACTGGATGGTCGTCCACGATGAGGACGCGGATCACGTCGGCGTGCCTTCGAGCGGGATCGACGCGCCCACGGTCGTGCCGTGCCCCGGCGTGCTTCGGATGCGCAGCGTCCCCCGCAGCAACTCGGCCCGTTCTCGCATGCCGACCAAACCAACGCGGCCGTCTGCGACGCGCGCGGCGGCGAAGCCCCGGCCGTTGTCGTGGATGGTCAGGTGCGCCCGGCGCCCTCGCGTCTTGAGCGTGACGGTCACCTCGGTGGCCCGGGCGTGCCGGCGCACGTTCGTCAACGCCTCCTGCGCGATGCGGAACAGTTCTGACTCGGCGCCGGCGGGGAGGGGTGTCGCCCCGGACGCATCGACTCGGATACGGATGCCCGTGTCGGCGGTGACCGCGCGAGCCAGGGCGGTAAGGGCCTCGGGGAGCGGACGACCGGCGAGCGCGGTGCCGCGCAGCGTGAGCACCGACCGGCGCGCTTCCTCCAGGCTGTCCCGCGTGACGTCGAGCGCGCGCTGGACCCGTTGTCGTGCGCGCTCGGGGTTGCGGTCGAGCTGTCGCACCGCGGTTTCCAGATGGAGCGCGATCGCCGTGAGCGCCTGGGCGAGCGTGTCGTGGATCTCTCTGGCGAGCCGTGTGCGCTCCTCCGCTCGCGCGAGCCGCGCGCTGCCCTCGGCGAGCCTCGCCCGCTCGATCGCGATCGCCACCTGGTAGGCGATGGTCGAGAGCAGACGCAATTCGTCGGCGGTCAGTTCCCGCCACGACGGTCCCGTCACGTTCATGATCCCGAGCGGTGTGTCCCGAAAGTAGAGCGGGATGCTCGCATGGTACGCGAGCCCGCGCGTCAGGTCCGTCGCGCGCTGCCGCACCGCAGGTCGGAGGCGACTGCACTCCATGACGTCGATGTTCTTCGGCGTGAGCCGACCCTCGCGAAACTCGTCCAGGCACCAGCACGAGCGTCCGGCCATGCGCACGGGTTCTTGAAGGTACGGCGGCAGGTTCCGCGCCGCGGCGTTGTAGAATCGGCCCGTCTCGGGGTCACGCAGCCAAACCCATCCCGTGCGCAGGTCCAGTAAGTCGGCGACCATGGCGAGCGTCTGCTCGAGCGCCCGCTGGACGTCCGGCGCGCTGTTGAGGGCTTCCGCGATCGCGTTCAGGATCCGCAACTCCCGCGTGTGTCGGTCGTGCGCCGCCGTGCGCGCCGGCGCGCGGCGCGTCTCGGACGTCGAGCGGACCCCACCCGCCGGTTTCCTCGTCACGTGCGTCACGTCTCCGCTCGTTCTACGGTAGCCGCTGGCGCCGCCCGCCGCACCGTCGGTCCGGCCGGCTGCGTCCCCGGCCATTCGGACAGGTGGCGGCTCCGAGTGGCGCACTTAGAGGGTGACCCGCGCGTAGGCCTGCGCAAAGCGCGCATCCTGCAGCCGGAACCCGTCGGGGTTCGTCCCGCGGGCCATCGCCAGGTGGTATGCGAAGAGTTGCAACGGGACGACGCACGTGAGCGCCGCGAGCGGCTCCGGGACCCGCGGCACCGTGCACACGCCGGCGCCGGGCGGCGGTTCGACGCTGCCGTCGCCGACAACAAAGAGGCCCGCACCGATCGCACCGACCGCGGCGGCGAGATCCGCAACGCGCGTCTGAGCGGGGCCCTGCGGCGCGATCAGCACGAACAGATCCTCGGGCTCGGCGCACTGGAACGGTCCGTGCAGCATCGCCTCGACGCTCATCCCCTCGGCCTGCAGGTAGGACGTCTCCTTGATCTTGAGCGCGGCCTCCTGGGCCGTGACCGCTCCAGGCCCGCCGCCGGCGAGCCAGATCCTCCGCCGTCCTACACGCGCCCGCGCCTCCACCGCGACGCTCGGTTCCGTCCCGAGGGCGGTGCGGAGTGCCTCCGGCACATCGGTGCGCAGGAACGCGGACCCGAGCGGCCGCCGTCCCGTGCGACGACCACCGAGCTGGTCGGCCACGGTGGCGAGGGTCGAGACGGCCCCGATGTAACTGATCGTGTGCGCGGAGGACCGTTCCTGTGGCACGGTGTGCAGCGTGACGTCGGCGTGTGCAGCGCCCGTCGGTCCGTCCTCGCCGGTGATGAGCATCGTGAAACATCCCGCCTCAGCGGCGCGCGCGAGCGATGCGGCGGTGTAACGTTTGGTGCCGCGGTGGCTGATGCCGAGCACCGCATCGTCACGCGCGAGCGCGGGACCGTACAGTGCGAAGTCGAACGCGTGAACGGCGCGGACCGGAAGGCCGCCGCCGTACGCCCCCACGAGGTATTCTCCGATCTGCGCCGCGTGGTACGACGTGCCGATGCCCACGAGAAAGAGGCGCGCACACGAGGCGAGCCGTTCGACGAACGCTTCGGTCGCCGCTTCCGTCCGATCGCTGACGCGCGAGAACGCGTCCGGCTGGCCTTGGATCGCGTCGTACATGAAGTACGGGTGATTCGCGCGCGGGCCGGGCGCCGTGCTCATTCCAAGCACCTCCACGACAGTCTCAAGTGTACGTGAACCTGCCGGCCTCTGGTCATCCGATCCGGAGACCACAACGGATCCGGGCAAGGCAGGATACTGAGTTGGGTCACCCGGATCCCCTCCTGAAGCCGGCCCGCGCGGCGGATCGCGGGCACGGACCAGCGGAGGAGTCTGCGACACCACCGGCCATCATGAGATAAACTAGAAGCCACTCGGAACTCGCGACGGCGATCAATTTCTCGACGAGTCATGAAGACCCTCCCGCATCTCCGGTGGCGGGAGGGCTCTCCGGGAGGTCGTGCGGTGTGGCGTCTTCGTTCCTGAGCTCTCGCGCGCCGAAAGGGTCATCCGGCCGGTGCTGGTCTACCTGTTCCTCGTGGTCGTGGTCCGCCTGGCGGGCCGGCGGCAGTTGGCGCAGCTGAACTCATTCGACCTCGTCATGCTCATGATGCTGGCGCACACGGTGCAGAACGCCACGATCGGCAACGACAACTCGATGGTCGGTGGCCTGATCGGCGTGAGCGCCCTGATTCTCGTGAACTACCTGGTGACGCGTTTCCTCTACCGCCGGCCCGCGATCGACCGGCTGTTGGAAGGAGCGCCGACGGCGCTGATCCAGACCGCCAAGATCGTCCCGGAGAATCTCGCGACGGAGGCCATCACCGAAGAAGAGTTGATGGAGGCCGTGCGGAAGCAGGGCTTCGGGTCGCTCGGGCACGTGGCCGAAGCAACGCTGGAGCGAGGGGGCGTGATCAGCGTGGTGCCTCGGACGACAGCCGAAGAGCGGATCCGTCATGTGGACAGGAAGTGCGACGCCATCCAAGTGCAGCTCGATGAGTGGCGGCGGCTGCTGCGACCGCACGACGCGCAGCCGTCGTAAGGGAGGATGGGACGGATGACGCACGTGATGCGGGTGCGAGCGTCGAAGAGGACATCGTCGGGGGCGGCGCCGCTCGCGCCGGCCCTGCGCCGGCTCGTGCGCGCGGCGGTCGCGGCGCGGCGACGCGCGTACGCGCCGTACTCCCGTTTCACCGTGGGCGCGGCGGTGCTCGCCGTCGGCGGCGCGATCTACACGGGCTGCAACGTGGAGGACGCGTCCTACGGGCTGACGGTCTGCGCCGAGCGCGTGGCCATCCACACCGCCGTTGCGGCCGGTCGGCGCCGTCTTCGCGTCGTAGCCGTCGCCGGGGCGCCCGGCATCAGCCCGTGCGGCGCCTGCCGCCAGGTGATGGACGAGTTCGGCGTGGAGACCGTGATCCTGGTATCTCCCGCGACCGAGCCGGTCGTTCTCGCGCTGCGGGACCTGCTGCCCCGTCCGTTCGCGAGGCGCGCGGGGTCGGCTCCTCCCCGGGAGGCGCGGCGTGCCGGTCTATAAGGCCGAGGGAGTCGTGCTCCGGCGGCAGGTCATCGGCGAGGCGGACCGGACGATCACCCTTCTGACCCGTGAGTATGGCAAGCTGCGGGCGGTGGCACGCGGTAGCCGGAAGATCACGAGCCGGCTCGGCGGTCTCGTCGAGCCGTTCACCCACGGCCGGTTTCTGCTGGCGCGTGGACGCTCGCTCGACATCGTCGCGCAGGTCGAGGTCGTTCGGGCATTCCCCCGGATCCGTGATGATCTCGTCAGGTCCGGGTACGCTGCGTACGTCGCCGAGTTGGTGGACCGGTTTCTCCCGGAGCGCGATCGCCATGAGGACGTCTTCGACCTCGTACTCCGCGCGCTCGCCGGTCTCGAGCAGGCGGATGAAGAGGCCGCCGAGATGGGGACGCTCTGGTTCGGCCTCCGCCTCGCGTCGGACCTCGGTTACCGCCCGGAGGTCGAGACATGCGTCGAGTGCGGGCGGAGCCTACCCCGGCAGGCCGCCGGGCCGGTTGCGGCCTGGGGCTTCAGCCCCGGCGCGGGCGGCGCGCTCTGCCCCGCATGCGCGGCGGGCCAGCCCGAAGTGATCCCGGTCGCCCCCGGCGTGCTGGCGATGTGCGGGTACCTGCTGCGCACGTCGCCGGAACAGGCCGGGCGGCTGCGCGTGCCACCCGCGCAGCGACATGACCTCGCGCGGTTGGTGCAGATCCACTTCGAGTACCAGTTGGACGCCAAGCTCCGCGCCCCGGCCGTGATCGGACGCCTCCGGCAGGGCGGGCCTGGGTCATAGATCCGTCCGTCGATCGCCGGCTAGCATGACCGGGCCGGGCCCGTCCTCGGCCGGCCCGGTCCGTCGTGCGGCGCGACGCCGTCTAGGCGGCCGCGATCCCGGGCATCGTGCTAGCGAGGGGGCGTGGCGGCATGGACAGCGGTCGTGACGTCGGAAACCTGCGTCGTGCAACGCGCCGTCCGGCCGGGGCGGCGCCCGACTCCGGCTTTCGCCTCCTCTTCGATCACAACCCCCTGCCCATGTGGGTGTTCGACCGCAAGACACTCCGCTTCCTCGAGGTCAACGCGGCCGCCGTCGAGCACTACGGGTATTCGCGGGAAGAGTTCCTGGCGATGACGATCGCGGACATTCGTCCGCCCGAGGACGTGCCTCGACTGCGCGCAGACGTGTCGAACCGACCGCTCGGACTGCGCCGGTCCGGCGAGTGGCGACACCGTCTCAAAACCGGCGAGATCATCGACGTCCAGATCACTTCGCATTCGTTGCGCTTCGGTGGACGAGACGCCGTGCTCGTCGTCGCGCAGGACATCACCCGGCAGAAGCGCGCCGAGAAGACCCATCGGGCGACCCAACAGGCGCTGCGGGAGAGCGAAGTTCGGTACCGCAGCCTGTTCGATGGGATGCCGGCTGGCCTGTACCGCACCACGCCGGCCGGACAGTTCCTCGACGTCAACGCCAGGCTGGTGAGCATTCTCGGGTATCCAAGCCGCGACGATCTCCTGGCCGTCAACGCCTCCGATCTCTACGTCGACCCCGACGTCCGTCGGCAATGGAGCCACCGTCTCGAGCGCGACGGCGCCGTGACCGAGTCCGAGGTCCAGGTGAAACGATACGACGGATCGTGGATCTGGATTCGGGAGAACGCCCGATCGGTGCGGAACGGCGCCGGCCGCGTCGTCTGCTACGAGGGCGCGGTCTCGGATGTGACGCGGCGTCGGGAGGCGGCCGCGCACCTCGAAGCGCTCAACGACATTGTCCTGGCGGCCGCTGGCGCCGCCGACCTGCGGACGTTTCTCGGGACGCTGCTCGACCGGACGCTCGCGGTCCTCGAGGGGGAGCGCGGCGGCGTGTGGCTCACGTCGGAACCGGACGCCCACGTCACGCGCAACATCGCCCCCGACGTTAGTGTAGCGCGCGTCGCCGAGGCGGCGGCCGCCGGGTTGGACTTCTCGCGGGTCGTCGCGGTGGACGATTGGGAGACGCTCACGGGCCCGCTCGCGGACACGCTCCGGCCGGCGCTGCGCCGGGCCGGCGCCGCCGGGGCATCATTGACCGGACCGCTGCTCGTCGACGGCCGCGTGATCGGTGGCTTTGCGATCGCCACGTCCCGGCCGCGCCGCTGGTCGCCGGGCGAGATCAAGCTGGCGGAGGCGGTCGGCCGGCAGGTCGGGTCCGTCGCGGAGCGCCTGCGGCTGCTCGACGAAGTGCGGGCGCACGCGCGGGAGATGGACGCCGTGCACAGCTTCGGCACCGCGCTCCGGCGGGCCGGCGATCTTGATGATCTGTACGCTCTGATCACCGAGCGCACGATGGCGTTCCTGCAAGGCGCGCACGCCTCGCTCGTGTTGGTGGAACCCGACGGCGCGACGTTCCGGTGTGCGTGCGCGCGCGGCGTCGAGACGGTGGCGGAGGGGGCGACGTTTCCGATCGCGGGTAGCATCTCCGGGAGGGCCATCGATCTCGGCGGCGCGTTCCTGACCTCCGACCTCACGGCGGAGCCCGAGTCCGTGGGCGGGCTCTCTCCCGCCCGGGGCACCATGGGCCCGTGCATCGCGGTGCCGATGCGGGAAGGAGAGCGCGTGATCGGGGCGTTGGCGATCGCCCGCCTGCGCGGGTCAGCGCTCGGCCCGTTTGCCCCCCGCGACGCCGGCACGCTGACGGCGCTCGCCGAGCTCGCGAGTAACGCGATCCATCGGGCGCAGCTCACGCAGCAGCTCGCGCAGGAACTGGAGAATCTCCGGGGGCTGTACGAAAGCGCCCAACGGATGGCGGGGGTCCTCGACCTCCCGCGCCTCGCCCACGACGCCGTGGCGCGATGCGTCGACGTCTTCGGCGTGTCGCTTGCGTGGATCGCGACGCTCGACGCGGGAGGCCGCCCGCGGCTCGTGGCCGGTCACCCGGCCGACACCGACCTGCCGCAGTACATCATCGCGCTGTGGTCCGAGTCGACGGCCCAGGGCGCGATCGGGCGGTCCCTGACTGGCGGGGATACCGTGGTGGTGGAGGACGTCGCGCGGTCCGACACGCCTCCGCCGTGGGAGCCGGCCCTGCGGGCGCGGGGCCTTCGCAGCGTGGGCGCGTTTCCGCTCATCAGCCGGACGCGCACGTTCGGCGTGCTCGCATTGTACAGCCGCCAGCCGGGTTTCTTCACGAGCCAGCGCGTCGCGTTTCTTCGCGGCTACGCGCACCAGTTGGCGGGAGCCCTGGAGAACGCCCGGCTGTACGACGAAACGGTGCGCCGCTCTGCGCAGCTTCAGGCGCTTCGAGAGATCGATCAGGTGATCACCGGTAGCCTGGACCTCGGCGTCAGCCTGAACGTCGTGCTCGCCAAGGCCATGGCGCTGTTGCGCGTCGACGCGGCGTGCGTGTTGTTGTTCAACCCGCACACCCAGATCCTCGAGTACGCCGCCGATCACGGGTTTCAGACCGCGGTGTTGCGTCACGTGCGCATCAATCTCGGCGAAGGCCTCGCCGGTCGCGTCGCGCTCGAGCGCCACGGTCTCGGCGTCCCGGACCTGGACGCCGCTCCCGACACGCTAGTGATGACCCGGTTGCCTCAGGGTCGCACGGAGCGCTTCAAGGCCACGTATGCGGTCCCGCTCGTCGCCAAAGCGCAGCTGCTCGGCGTGTTGCAAGTGTTCTATCGGCATCCAGTGTTGTTCGATGAAGACTGGCTTGAGCTTCTGGGTATGCTGGCGGCGCAAACAGCGATCGCCATCGGCGACGCCCGGCAGTTCGAGGCGCTGCAGCGGTCCAACGCGGATCTCGCGCTCGCCTACGACACGACGCTCGCCGGGTGGGCCCGCGCGATGGAGCTCCGGGACCGCGACGTCGAGGGGCACACGCAGCGCGTCATGGACACAACCGTGCGCCTCGCGAGCCGGCTGGGGGTGTCGGCCGACGAGCTGGTGCACGTCAGACGTGGCGTGCTGCTGCACGACGTCGGGAAGCTCGGGGTGCCCGATGCCGTGTTGTCCAAGCGCGGCCCGCTCACGGACGAGGAGCGGGCGGTGATGGAGCGCTATCCGGCATATGCGTACACGCTGCTGACGCCGATCCCGTACCTGCGTCCGGCGCTGGATATTCCCTACTGTCATCGCGAGAAGTGGGACGGCACGGGATACCCCCGCGGCCTCAAGGGCGAGCAGATTCCGCTGGCGGCGCGGATCTTCGCCGTCGCGGACGTCTGGGACGTCGTGCGATCGGACCGTCCCTACCGGCCGGCGTGGAGCGACGAGGCAGCGACGGCGTATCTGCGCGGCCACGCGGGCACGCAGTTCGACCCGACGGTGGTCGAAGCGTTCCTCCAGATGGTCCGCGAGGAGTTCTCAGCCGCCAAGACGACGTGATAAGATAGACGTCGGAGGTGGTCTCATGGAGATCGACCTGGAGCGGGTCCAGCGGGCGCTCGCCCACTTCGGATCCGCGATGGAGGAAGCGCAGCGCATCGTGCGGCGCGGCCCCGCCGGCGCCGTGCGGATCCACACCGATGATCGGGTCATCGAGTTGCCGCTGAGTTGGGCGGCCGCAGGGCTCGCCGCGTTCGTCGTCGCGACCATGCTCACCTCGCTGCCGGTGCGCCGCGAACGAGAGGAGGAACCGCTCGGGATCGGATAGGGCGACCGGCTCCGCCTCTCGCCAAGGGCAGCCGCTCGATTCGCAGGAGGACCCCATGACATTTCAAGACCTCATCCTCGGCCTGGAGCGGTATTGGGCCGCCCGCGGATGCGTGATCGCCCAACCGTATGATCTGGAAGTGGGCGCGGGCACGATGCACCCGGCCACGTTCTTGCGGGCGCTCGGACCCGAGCCGTGGGCCGTGGCGTACGTCCAGCCGAGCCGGCGGCCGGCCGACGGCCGCTATGGCCAGAATCCGAACCGCCTCTACCAGCACCATCAATACCAGGTCATCCTCAAACCCTCCCCCGACGACGTGCAGGATCTCTATCTCCGCAGCCTCGGCGCGTTGGGGATCGAGCTGCGCGACCACGACCTCCGGTTCCTCGAGGACGACTGGGCGGACCAGACGCTCGGGGCGTCCGGCGTCGGGTGGCAGGTGTTTCTGGACGGTCAGGAGATCAGCCAGTTCACCTACTTTCAACAGGCCGGCGGGATCGATCTGCCGGTGGTGCCGGTGGAGCTGACGTACGGGCTGGAGCGCATCGCGCAGTTCGTGCAGCGCAAGGACAACATCTTCGACCTTGAATGGGCGCCCGGGGTCACATACGGTGAGATCCGGCGGGAGGAAGAGTTTGAGCACTCCAAGTACGCGTTCGAGCACGCAGACGTGCAGATGTTGCGGGACCAGTTCACCGCGAACGAGGCCGAGGCGGGCCGGTTGCTCGACGCCGGCCTCATCGTGCCGGCGTACGAGCACGTGCTCAGGTGCTCCCACACCTTCAACCTGCTCGACGCGCGCGGGGCGGTCGGCGTCGCGGAGCGCGCAAGCCTAATGGCCCGGTGCCGGATGCTGGCACGGCGTAGCGCGGAACTCTATCTCAAGCATCGCGAAGATCTGGGCTGGCCCCTGCTCCGGAAGCGGCACGATGCCGCGTAACCCCCGGACGACGTCCCCATCGGCGCGGCGCCCCCGCCCGGCGGCGCGGACCGGCACTCCCGCGCGCCTTGTCTTCGAGATCGGCTGCGAGGAGCTGCCGCCGCAGGCTGCGTGGGATGGAGCGCGGCAGCTCGCAGACGGCGCGCGGAGCGCGTTCGAGGCAGCGCGGATCACCGTGGGCGAGATCCGCGCCGTCTCGACACCCAGGAGGCTCGTGCTGATCGTCGAGGACGTCGCGTCCCGCCAGTCCGATCTCGTTCGCGAGGTGCGGGGGCCCGCCGCGCGCGCGGCGTTCACCCCCGACGGGCGCCCGACTCCGGCGGCCGAGGGGTTCGCGAAGGGGCAGGGCGTGCCGGTGGGGGCGCTTGAGCGGCGTGCGACGCCCCAGGGGGAGTATGTGTACGCCGTGCGGCGCGAGCCGGGAGAGCTGGCGGCGCGGGTGCTCGGCGCGCTGCTGCTGCAACTCGCCGCCGGGCTGGCGTTCCCGAAGCCGATGCGGTGGGGGACGGGGACGGTGCGGTTCAGCCGGCCGGTGCGGTGGCTGGTCGCGCTCTTCGGGACCCGTGTTGTCGCCTGCGAATTCGCCGGGGTTCGGGCTGGACGGCGGACGTACGGGCATCGGATCCTCCACCCGAGGTCGGTGGCGGTCGCCTCCGCCGGCGTCTACGAGGCGACGCTGCGGCGAAGTTTCGTGTTGGTCGATCCGGAGGAACGCCGGCGGCGCATCACAGACGCGGCGACCCGAGCCGCCCGGGCGGTCGACGGTCGTCCGATCCTCGACCCGGACCTGCTCGACGAGACCGTGCAGCTTGTGGAATGGCCGGAGGCATTCGTCGGCCACTTCGCCGAGGAGTTTCTCGCGCTCCCGCGCGAGGTGCTGATCACGGTGATGCAGCACCACCAGAAGTACTTCGCGGTCGAGGACGCCGCGGGGCGGCTGCTGCCCGCGTTCGTGGCGGTGCGCAACGGCAACCGGCGCGGGCTCGCCACCGTTCGCGAGGGAAACGAGTGGGTGTTGCGGGCGCGGCTCGCCGATGGCCGGTTCTTCTTCGACGAGGACCGCAAGCGGCGGCTCGAGGACCGGGTCCCGGCCCTCAAGGACCTCGTGTTCCTCGACCGGCTCGGCACGATGGCCGACAAGACGGCGCGCCTGGAGCACCTGGCGCGCATCCTCACCCGGCTGCTCGGACTCTCGACGTCCGACGGGCAGCTGCTGGCGCGCGCCACGCATCTCAGCAAGGCCGATCTCGTTACCCAGGTGGTGCGCGAGCTGCCGGAGCTCCAAGGCATCATGGGCGGCATCTACGCCCGGCTCGACGGGGAACCTGCGCCGGTCGCAGACGCGATCCGCGAGCAGTATTTGCCCCGCGGCACCACCCTGCCGGCCTCGACGACCGGCGCGCACCTGGCGCTGATCGACAAGGTCGATACGCTGCTCAGCGCGCTCGCGGCGGGCATCACGCCGAGCGGGTCGCAGGACCCGTACGGCCTCAGGCGTGCGGCGTCTGGGATTGTTGCGATCGTGCTGCGACACGAGATCCGGGTGAGCATGGACACCCTCGCGCGTGAGACCGGCGTCATCCCGGCGGCGGATGAGGCGCGCGTGCTCCACGAGTGGCGGAGTGCGCTGCGCCAGCGTCTCCGTGCGGCGCTGATCGACGAGGGAATCAGTTACGATACCGTCGACGCCGTGCTCGAGGCCGGCGCCGACGATCTGATCGACGCGGCTGCTCGGGCGCGCGCGCTGTGGGAGTTTCGGCGGACGGCGGCGTTCGCCAGCGTGTACACGGCGTTCGACCGGGCGGCTCGGATCCTGCCGAAGGGTGTCGGGGGGGAGATCCGCGAGGAGCTCTTCGCCGCACCGGCGGAACGTGCGCTGCTCGGGAGCCTGCGCAAGGCGCAGGACGTCGCGGGCGCGGCGGCGCGGCCGGGCGATCAGGCCGTCCAGGACGGCGCCGCGCGCGGCGCGGACGCGCTCGTCCGGCGGTACGGGATGGCGCTCGCGCGGCTTGCCGGGCTGGCCGGTCCCGTGGATCGGTTCTTCCAGGACGTGCTGGTGATGGATCCCAACGAGACGATCCGCCAGAACCGCTTCGCGCTGCTCGCGGGCGTGGTCGGGTTGATCCGGCCGATCGCAGACCTGTCGCGCGTCGTCGTCGGAGAAGGAAAGGCGGCGACGTCCTCCTAAACGCACAGTGGTACCGCGGACGATCCGATACTCAGAACCATTACAAGGTGAGGTGACTTGAGGATGGCAGTACGCACTCGCGCAAAGGCGTCCGGGCGACGCGTGTCCGCGCCGCGCCGGCGCAGTGCGGCAACTCTGGCGAAAGGGAACGCCCGCAAGGGCATCTGGTTGTTCGAGGAAGGCAACGCGACGATGCGGGACCTGCTCGGCGGCAAGGGCGCCGGGCTCGCAGAGATGAGCCAGGTCGGACTCCCGGTGCCGCCAGGGTTCACGATCACGACCGCGGTGTGCAACGCGTACAACGCGCGGGGCCAGCAGTTTCCGGCGAGCTTGATGGATGAGGTGCGCCGCGCGCTCGCGACGGTCGAGCGCAAGATGGGCAAGAAGTTCGGCGACCCCGAGAACCCGCTGCTCGTCTCGGTGCGGTCCGGGGCGAAGTTCTCGATGCCCGGGATGATGGACACGGTGTTGAACCTCGGGTTGAACGAAGCCACACTCCGCGGTCTCGCGGCGCTCACCGGCAACGAACGGTTCGCACAGGATGCCTACCGCCGCTTCGTGCAGATGTTCGGGAAGATCGTCCTCGACGTTCCCGGCGACAAGTTCGAGGCGATCCTGGAGGCGCACAAGCATCGCACCGGCGCCCGCATCGACACCGACCTGAGCGCGCAGGACCTGCGCGAGATCGCGCAGGCGTTCAAAGACCTGATCCGGCGGGAGAAGGGTGTGGAGTTCCCGACCGACCCGTGGACGCAGCTGGAGCTGGCGATCCGCGCGGTGTTCGACTCGTGGATGGGAAGGCGCGCGGTCGACTACCGGAACTTCAACAAGATCGCCCACGACCTCGGGACCGCGGTCAGCGTCCAAACGATGGTGTTCGGGAACATGGGCGAGGACAGCGCGACCGGCGTCGCCTTCACGCGCAACCCCGCGACCGGCGAGAAGAGCCTGTACGGCGAGTATCTGCCGAACGCGCAGGGCGAGGACGTCGTCGCGGGCATCCGGACGCCGCACCCGATCTCCCAGATGTCCAAGGAGATGCCGGGCGTGTACACGCAGTTCCAGAAGGTCGCGACCATGCTGGAACGCCACTACAAGGAGATGCAGGACCTCGAGTTTACGGTCGAACGCGGCAAGCTGTGGATGCTCCAGACCCGCACCGGCAAGCGGACGGCGCAGGCCGCGGTGAAGATCGCCGTGGACATGGTGCGGGAGAAGTTGATCTCGAGGGACGAGGCGCTGTTGCGCGTCGAGCCGGACCAGATCTACCAGCTGCTGCTGCCGCGATTCGATCCGGACGACAAGACGGCCGCGGAACGGGAAGGCAAGCTGCTCGCGACCGGCCTGAACGCGTCGCCCGGCGCCGCGACCGGCGTCGCGGTGTTCGATCCCGACACCGCGGTCGAGATCGGGCAGCAGGGCACGGCCGTGATCCTCGTGCGCCCCGAGACGAACCCCGACGACGTGCACGGGATGCTCGCCGCGCGGGGCATCCTGACGGCGCGGGGGGGCGCGACGAGCCACGCCGCGGTCGTGGCGCGGGGGCTCGGCAAACCCTGCGTTGCGGGGGCCGAGGCGATCCGGGTGGACCCGCAGAGTCACCAGTTCAGCGTCAACGGCACGATCGTGCGCCAGGGCGAAGCGATCTCGATCGACGGCACGACCGGCGAGGTGTTCGGCCGCGCGATTCGCACGATCGACCCGGACGTCAGCAAGGATCGCGATCTGCAAACGCTGCTCGGGTGGGCCGACAAGACGCGGCGGCTCGGCGTGTGGGCGAACGCCGACTATCCGCGGGACGCGGCCCGGGCACGGGCGTTCGGCGCCGAGGGCATCGGGCTGTGTCGGACCGAGCACATGTTCTTCGAGGAGGACCGGCTCCCGATTGTCCGCCGCATGATTCTCGCCGAGACGGAGGCCGAGCGGCAGCGCGCACTCGATGAGCTCCTCCCGATCCAGCGGCAGGATTTCGTCGGCATCCTCCGCGAGATGGCGGGGATGACGGTCGTCATCCGGTTGATCGACCCGCCGCTGCATGAATTCCTGCCGCAGTACGACGAGCTGCTGATCGAGGTGACGGAGCTGCGCGTCCGCGGGAACAACCCCGCGGAGCTCGCGGAAAAGGAGCACCTGCTGCGTGAGGTTGCGAAGATGCGCGAGCAGAACCCGATGCTGGGGCTCCGGGGGATCCGCCTCGGCATCATGTTCCCCGGCATCATCGATATGCAGACGCGAGCGATCCTCGAGGCGGCATGCATCCTGGCCAAGGACGGCGTGCGCACGCATCCGGAGATCATGATCCCCCTCGTCGGCCACGTGAACGAGCTCAAACTCGTCGAGGACCGCGTCCGCCCGCTCGCGGACCGCGTCATGACCGAGCAGGGCGTGCGGGTCAAGTACAAGTTCGGGACGATGATCGAGGTGCCGCGGGCGTGCGTCGTCGCCGACGAGATCGCGCAGGTCGCGGAGTTCTTCTCGTTCGGCAGCAACGACCTGACGCAGCTGATCTTCGGGTTCAGCCGGGACGACGCGGAGGGGAAGTTCCTGCTGGAGTACGTGAACATGAAGATCCTGCCCGAGAACCCGTTCCAGGTGCTCGACGAGAAGGGGGTCGGGGCGTTGATCGACCAGGCGGTGCGGCTCGGCCGGCGGACGCGCTCCGACATCGAGCTCGGGATCTGCGGCGAGCACGGCGGGGATCCGGCGAGCGTGGAGTTCTGCCACCGGGTCGGGCTCAGTTACGTCAGCTGCTCGCCGTACCGCGTGCCCACCGCGCGCCTCGCGGCGGCACAGGCGGCGCTCAAGGAGAAGCGGGCCCGCGGCGAGCGTGACCGGTAGTCGCCGGCGCCGAGGCCTCGCCCGCTCGAGCGCGGATCGAGGAGACGGGGGTCCGGCCGGCCGAGAGGCCGGCCGGACCCGCAGGGGGGCGATTGGAAGCCCATGACGCCGCGCGAGACCACCGAGGCGTTGGAGGACAAGGTGCTGTCGACTCGCGGCGCGCGAAGCGCACGCTCGCGGGGCCGGCAGCGGCCCGAACCGTTGGACTTCCTGCGCACCGAGTTCCAGCGCGATCGCGATCGCATCGTGCACTCGAAGGCGTTCCGTCGGTTGATGCACAAGACCCAGGTGTTCGTGGCGCCCGAGGGCGACCACTACCGGACCCGACTGACGCACACGATCGAGGTCGCACAGATCGCGCGCACGATCGCGCGCGCGATCCGCATCAACGAGGATTTGACCGAGGCGATCGTACTCGCCCACGATCTCGGCCATCCGCCGTTCGGCCACGCCGGCGAGGAGGTGCTCGACCACCTCATGGCCGATCACGGCGGATTCCGACACGATCTGCAGAGCCTGCGGATCGTCGAGGTGCTCGAGCGTCGCCGGACGCGCGACGGCGCGTACGAGGACGGCCTGAACCTCACGTGGGAGGTGCGGGACGGCATCGGCGGGCACTCCAAAGGCCGGAAGGACCTGGAGGTGCTTCCGGGGATCGAGGAAGCGCTCCCCGAGCGGGTGCCGGAGACGATCGAGGGACAACTGGCGCGCGTGGCTGACCGGATCGCCTACATCCACCACGACACCGACGATGCGATTCGTGCCGGGCTGATCGATGAGCGGGACGTGCCGGCGTCCGTCCGGAGCGTCCTCGGCGAAACGCGCGGCCGGTGGGTGGACACGACGGTGCGCGACATCGTCAGCCACTCCACGGACACGCCGCGTCTGGGTATGAGCGACACGGTCCGTACCGCCCTCAACGAGCTCAAGGAGTTCCTGTTCACGACCGTGTACTTCGGCTCGGCCGCCAAGGCCGAGGTCGGCAAGATGCAGCGGCTGCTGGAGGTTTTGTTCGCTTACTACGTGGAGCACCCGGAGGAGATCAACCCGGACGCGCGCCGGTTGCTGGACGAAGGCCGGGCGACCGTGCACCGCACGGTGTGCGACTTTCTTGCCGGGATGACCGATCGCTTTGCGATCCGGACTCAGGAGCGGCTGTTCGTCCCGAAGGCGTGGGGTTTCTAAGGCGTGCGGCGGTCATCCGCCGCCGAGGTACAACGATTCCAGCCCGACGAGCCTCTGGGTGATGAGCACGACGACGAGGGCCATCCCGATGCTGATCGTGCCCGCTACGGCGGCCGTGGGATCGAACGAGAACCGCAGGTAGTCGAACAGTTCGATCGGCAGCGGGGTCGTGCCGACGCCGCTCAACAGCAGCGAGATATTGAACTCGTCGTAACTCGTGACGAACGCGAACACCGCCCCGGAGATGAGCCCCCCTTTGATCAGCGGCAGCGTGATCCGCCAGAACGTCTTGAACGCGTCGGCCCCGAGATTGCGCGCCGCTTCTTCCAGCGTGCGGTCGAACCGGATGAGCACCGCGCTTGTGATGAGGAACACGTAGGGTACGCAGATCAGCGTGTGGCCGACGATCAGCCCCGCGAGCCCGGTCTTCTCCCATCCGACCGCGTAGAAGAAGATCAGCAGCGCGATGCCGGTGAGGATACCGGGCACCGCAAGCGGTGCGACCATCAGAATCCGCAGTGTGTTGCGGAACCGTCCGGAGAACCGGACCACCCACAGACTGGCCATCGTGCCGACGACGGTCGCACACACGGTGACCACGGTCGCCAGTTCGAGGCTGAACCGGAGCGATCGGGTGAACGATCGACTGTGGGCGAACGCGACGAACCATCGAATCGACAGCCCCTCGGGCGGGAACCGGAGATAGGCGCCCGAGTTGAGCGCCGCGAGCACGACGACGACGATCGGCGCCAGGAGAAACGCGTAGACCAGGCCGACGGCGAGGTTCATCCACAACCGCTCGCGGGGTCGGATCATCGTGGAAGGGCGCCCCGGTGCGTCACGACAGATGAGCCGCGCGGCCCATCGCGCGGACGTAGAGCCAGATGACGGCGAGCGAAATGACGAAGAAGAGGATGGCGAACGCGCTGCCCCCCGGCCAGTTGAAGAGCTCCGTGACGGTGCGAACGACGAGCAGCGGCACGGTGAGCACCGTGAAGCCCCCAAGAAGCGACGGGATCACGTACGAGCTGACCGTGAGGACGAAGACGAGGATCGTGCCGGCGAACACGCCGGGCAGGCTCAAGGGTACGACGACGCGCCAGAACGTCCGCCAGGCCCCCGCGCCGAGCGACCGCGCAGCGAACTCGAGCTCCGGGTCGATGTGTTGGATCGTGCCGGCGATCGACAGCACCATGAACGGGATGAACACATGCACGAGGCCGATCAGTACGCCGGTGTTGTTGTACATCAACGGCGCCCCTCGCAGCCCGACGGCGCGCAGGAACTGGTTGACGAGCCCGGTGTCCTGCAGCAGAATCATCCATCCGTACGTCCGGATCAGCACGCCCACGAGCAGCGGCGAGATGACGAGGACCATCAGGACGCCCCGCAGCCGGCGGGGCGCCCGGGCCAGATGGTACGCGAGCGGGTAGGCGAGCACCAACGAGATCGCGGTCGTGACCCCGCCGATCCACAGCGTATGCCAGATCACCTGCCAGGTGAACGGATCGCGCAGCAGCGTGGTATAGTTGCCGAGCGTGAGGACGCGCAGGTACGGCGCGCGGTGGCTCGGCGTCATGAGGCTGATCACGAGCAGGTTGAGGTACGGCAGGACGAAGAAGACGACGAGCACGGCGAGCGCCGGGGCAACGAGCAGGTGGCGGCCGACGACGCGCCGTGAGGCGTCGGCGGCCGCGCCGTTGGCTGCGGCGCGTGCGACGGCCACGGCTAGCCGTCCCCCCGCGGCAGCGCCCAGCCCGCCGCGGGGTCGAACGACACGGCGACGATGTCGCCCACGCGCTCCGGCGCACTCACGTTCCCCTGGATACGCAGGACCAAGTCTCGCCCGACGTCCACGCGGAAATCGATGAGGGCGCCGAGAAACGTGCGCTCGCGGACGGTGCCCCGCATTCGGTTGCGGCCGTCCTCGGGCGAGACATCCGGGCGGCGGAACTCGAGGTGCTCAGGGCGGATGCTGAGGAGCGCGTCCGCCCCCTCTCGCAACGACGCGTCGCCGAGCGACGAGACGTGGCCCCCGGCCGTGTCGAGTACGACGCGGTCGCCGGCGCGCGCGCGCACGCGCCCGGGGATCAGATTGGTGAGCCCGATGAACCCGGCGACCGCAGCCGACCGCGGCCGCTGATAGACTCGTTCCGGCGGATCGTACTGCTGCAGCACGCCGTTCATCAGGACTGCCACGCGGTCGGCCAAGACGAGCGCTTCCGCCTGGTCGTGCGTGACGTACAGCGTCGTGATGTGGAACTCCCGCTGCAGCGATCGGATGTAGAACCGCATCTCTTCGCGGAGCTTCGCGTCCAGGTTGGCGAGGGGTTCGTCAAGCAGCAGGACGCTCGGGTTGATGATCAGGGCCCGCGCCAGCGCCGTCCGCTGCTGTTGGCCTCCCGAAAGCTGGCGCGGATACCGCCGGCTCAGGCCACGGAGCCCGACCTTCTCGACGATCTCGCCCACGCGGCGGCGTACTTCGGTGCGGTCGATCCCCCGCATCTCGAGTCCGAACGCCACGTTCTGTTCGACGGTGAGGTGCGGGAACAATGCGTAGTTCTGAAACACCATGCCGCAGTTGCGTTTCTCCGGAGGCGCGTCGGTCACGTCGGCGTCCCCAAGCCGCACGCGCCCCTCGGTCGGCGTCTCGAAGCCCGCGACCATCCGGAGCGTCGTGGTCTTCCCGCATCCCGACGGACCCAGCAGGGCGACGAGCTCGCCGGACCCAAGCTCGAGCGTCAGGTCCTGGACCGCGACGGCGTCGCCGAACCGCTTCGTCAGGTGATCGAGGGTGATTTGGGCCATCGTCGGTTAGGCCGGCGTCTCCGCCACGCCTGCTGGCCGGCGCGGCGTGGCGAGGCGGCGCGCGGATTCTCGAGATCGGCGGGCGCCCCGGGACGGGCGGATGTTCACGTCGGCGTTAACAGTGCCCGGTCACCTCGTGGTTCCACGCATCCGTCATCGCCTCGCGCGCGCCCGAGTTGTTGAGCCACACGTAGTCCCAGCGGGGAATGCGCGTCAACTGGTCCGGGGTGACGGGGATCAACTTCTGGAGGTCGCTGCTGATCGTCACATGGCCGTTGGCTGGCGTCCAGTAGAACTTCTCTGTCCACTTCTGCTGGACGGGCGGGCTCAGCCAGTAGTTGATGAACGCATACGCGAGATCTTTGACTTTGCTCCCGGCCGTCACGTTCATATCCTGCTCGAACATGCCACAGTAGCCTTCCTTGGGGAGCACCCACTCGACAGGGAGCCCCTTGGCTTTGAGAAACGCCCAGTCGGGGGCGTCGATCACGCCGACGTACGTCTCGCCCTGGGTCAGCATCGTCTGCTCCGTGCCGCTGAAGTCCACCTGGCGCGCCGCGCACAGGTTCTTCGCGATCCAGTCGACCGCCGGTTTGTAGTTCTTGTAACTGCCCGTCAGAATCTGGGACATCTTCATCACGTGCTGCGGTTCGCCCGAGTTCCCGATGGTGAAGATCGTCGTCTTGTTCCCGTACTTTCCCAAGTCGGTCCACGATTTCGGGACATCCTTGACTTGGTCGGACCGGTAGGTGATCCCAAGCGCGCCGACGAGCCCCAGGACGCCCACATCTTTGGGCTGGCGCAACGGTTTCGGCACGAACGCGAGGTTCGGCAACTTGTCCGCGGGCAGCGGCGCGAAGTAGCCTTCGAGGCGCAGTTGCGCCAGATAGGTTTCGTTGGTGACGAAGATGTCGTACGGCGGGTTGCTCTTTCCCGCGGCCTGCATCTTGGCGAACCAATCCTTCGCGAGCCCGATCGCCAGCTCCACCTTGGCGCCGGTGAGGGCCTCGAACGGCGGGATGTGTTCCTGCTCCATGAAATCCTGCCAGGTGCCCCCGTAGCTCGTGACCACGAGGGTCTGGCCCTTGAACTGCCCCGTCTGAGCGAACGCGGGATACCCCTCGCCAAGGGCGCTGATGAGCGTCGACGCGGCTCCAAGGCCAATACCCAGCGACGTCAGGCGGTGGAGGAGTTCGCGCCGCGTGAGATGCGCGGCGCTGGCCGGATGGAGCGTGCGTCGTACCTCGCGATGCCGCAGCAGATCAGCGATGTGCATCGATGCCTCCGCGGTACAGCGTGTGCGCGCCGGCGTCTCGGCCCGCGGCGTTCACCGAGTGTTCCACCCGCGTGGCGGACGTTCCTTCAGCACCGCACGAGGGCATTGTTGTACGTCGCGAGAATACTCCTCACGGCGGGATGCCGTAGGGCTTCCGCGTATGACGGCGCGTTCGGGGAACGGCCGCATGGCGCTCAAGCAGACGCTCGAAATCATGGAACTGGTCGATTCGGCGCGGGCCTCCGGCAGCCGCGTCGCGGCACTCCTGAAGGCGAGGGGGCTCGACCATGTGTCCGTCGAGCCGATCCGCGGATCGCGGGGCGCGACCGAGTTCCTCACCGTCACCGTTCCGGGTCGTACGGGCAAGCTCGTCGGCGGCGCGGCCCCGACCCTCGGGGTGGTCGGTCGTCTCGGGGGGCTCGGCGCTCGGCCGGAACGGATCGGGTTGGTGTCCGACGGCGATGGGGCGGTGACGGCGCTCGCCGTCGCCCTCAAGCTTGCCGATATGGCGCGGGAGGGTGACCGTCTGATCGGCGACGTGCGCGTCGCCACGCACGTGTGTCCGAATGCGCCTACGCAGCCGCATGAGCCGGTCCCGTTCATGGGGTCGCCCGTCGATATGCGGACGATGAACCAGCGCGAGGTGGATCCCGCGATGGACGCCGTTTTGTCCGTAGACACCACTCGCGGGAACCGGATCGTCAATCGCCGCGGCATCGCCATCTCGCCCACGGTCAAGGAAGGGTACGTGCTTCGGGTCAGCGATGACCTGCTGGATCTGATGCAGATCGTCACAGGGCGTCCGGCGGTGGTCCTCCCGATCACCACTCAGGACATCACACCGTACGGCAACGGCGTGTATCATGTGAACAGCATTCTTCAGCCGAGCGTCGCGACGAGCGCGCCGGTCGTGGGAGTGGCGCTGACGGCCGAGATCGCTGTCCCGGGTTCGGCGACGGGGGCCAGCCAGGCGACGGACATCGAACAGGCCGTGCGGTTCTGCGTCGAAGTGGCCAAGGCGTTTGGCGCAGGCGGGTGCCGATTCTACGATCCAGCCGAATACGCTCGGCTGCTCGAACTCTACGGATCGCTCTCGTGCTTGCAGGGGTCAGGAACCGAACGGCGTGCCGCACATTGAGGGGCGCGACGTGGAGCGCGCAGGAGGGGGAGCCATGCGGACCGTTGGGTTCGTCACGATCGGACAATCGCCCAGACTGGACCTGATCGACGAGTTCGACCGGGCGCTCCAACATGCGCGGCTCGTGCAGGCGGGCGCGCTCGACGGCTTGAGCGACGCCGAGATCGCCCAGTTCGCACCGCGCGACGACGATGCGGTTCTCGTCAGCCGTCTGCGCACCGGGCGTGAGGTGCGGCTCGCGCACGGCTGCGTCGCACCCAGGGTGCAGGCCGCCGTGCGCCGGCTCGAATCCGAGGGGGCCGACCTCATCGTGCTCCTCTGCACCGGCGACTTCCCCGACCTCGTGTCCCGCGGCGCGGTCGTGTGCCCGAACCGGATGTTCCCGCACGTCGTCGCGGCGGCGCTCGAGGGCGTTCGGGCGCCGGGCCGGGAAGCGCGGCTGGGCGTGACGGTGCCTGACGCCGCGCAGGTGCCGTGGGCGGAGACTCACTGGGGTCGGCTCGCACCGGCGACCGCCGTCACGGTGTCGCCGTACAGCGAGTCGGGCGCGCTGGACGCCGCGGGGCGGGCGCTCGCGGCCGCCGGTGTATCGCTCGTGGTGATGGACTGCATCGGCTACACGAGGGCGATGCAGGGTGCGCTGGCGCGCGCGGCCGCGGCGCCAGCGGTGTTTGCGACCGGTGCGGTCTCGATGATCGTGCGGGAACTGCTCGCGGGGGCCGCCGCGCCTGAGTACGTCGGGCCGACGGCGACGCCACAAGACTTCTCGGCGGGAGCGGGACGATGAGCGACGGTCACACGGGGAGTCGCGTTGACGGCGTCGAGGTCACGGGGGTGGTGGAGGCCCGGCTTGCACCGGTGCTGAGCCCCGACGCGCTCCGGTTCGTCGCGCGTCTGCACCGCGAGTTCAACCCGACGCGGGTGGCCCTCCTTCGGGACCGCGCCGATCGGCAGGCCGCATTCAACGCCGGGGCGCTCCCAGCGTTCCTCTCCGCCACGCGGAGCATCCGCGAGAGCGCGTGGCGCACGGCTCCGGTTCCCGACGACCTTCAGCGGCGGCACGTCGAGATCACCGGCCCCGCGGAGCGGAAGATGATCATCAACGCGCTCAACTCTGGCGCGGATGTCTTCATGGCCGACTTTGAGGACGCGCTCTCGCCGACCTGGGCGAACGTCCTCGAGGGACAGCAGAATCTTATCGACGCGGCAGGTCGGACGATCGCATACACCAGCCCGGAGGGGAAGACGTACCGGCTGGGCGAGACGATCGCGACGTTGCTCGTCCGTCCGCGCGGCTGGCACCTGACCGAGAAACACGTGCTCGTGGACGGACGACCGATCGCCGCGGGGCTCTTCGACTTCGGGCTCTACTTCTTCCACAACGCGCGGCGTCTGTCGGAACGGGGCACCGGACCGTACTTCTACCTGCCCAAGCTGGAGAGCCACACCGAGGCACGGCTGTGGAACGACGTGTTCGTCGCGGCGCAGGACGCGCTCTCGGTGCCGCGCGGCACGATCAAGGCGACCGTGCTCGTCGAGACCGTGCTTGCCGCGCTCGAGATGGAAGAGATCCTCTACGAGTTGCGGGATCACTCCGCCGGCCTGAACGCCGGTCGATGGGACTACATCTTCAGCGTCATCAAGAAGTTCCGGGACCGCCCGGGGTTCGTGCTGCCCGACCGTGCGCAGGTGACGATGACCGTGCCGTTCATGCGGGCCTACACCGAGTTGCTCGTCCGGACATGCCACCGGCGGGGCGCGCATGCGATCGGCGGCATGGCCGCGTTCATCCCCAACCGCCGGGACGCGGCGGTGACCGAGGTGGCGTTGGCCAAGGTTCGGGAGGACAAGGTCCGCGAGGCGCAGGCCGGCTTCGACGGCACCTGGGTCGCCCACCCGGACCTCGTTGCGGTGGCGGCAGGTGTTTTCGACCGGGTGCTCGGGTCGCGCCCGCACCAGGTCGAGCGCCTGCGCGACGACGTCCACGTGACGGCGCGTGAAATCCTCGACGTGCGCGTGCCGGGCGGCGAGACGACGGAGGCGGGCCTGCGCAACAACATCAGTGTCGCACTGCAGTACCTCGAGGCGTGGCTCGGAGGCTCCGGCGCCGTGGCGATCTACAACCTGATGGAAGACAGTGCGACGGCGGAGATCTCCAGAAGTCAGGTGTGGCAGTGGGTGCGCCACGGGACCGCGCTCGCCGAGCACCGGCATGTCAGCGCCGAGTTGGTGCGTCGGATGTGCGACGAGGAGGTCGCCCGGCTGCGCCGTGAGCGCGGGGACACGGGCGGTGCCGCGGGTCGGCTCGATTGGGCGCGGAAGCTGTTCGAAGAGGTGGCGCTCAGCGAGACGTTTGTGGAGTTTCTGACGCTTCCCGGGTACGCTGCGTTGGACTGACCGGTTAGTGCAGCCCCAAGATCCTGGCGGCGTCCGGCACAACGCCCCAGAACATCACCAGCGCGAGCGCAATCAGCGGGATCACGATGACGTACATCATGACCAACCGCTCGAACTTGAGGTTCATGTAGTACGCGCCGATGAGGCTGGCCTTCAGGCACGCCGTGATGAGCAGGATCGTGACGCGCATCGCGGCCGGGAGCGCGAACACGAGCACGACGCTGACCTCGACCGCGGTGAGGACGAGCAAGATCAGCCACGCCGTGAGGAACGTGCGCGGCGGTGCCATGTGATCATGTTCGACGATCTCCGGGTCATGGTGATGCATTCGTTGCGCCCTCCCGCTACAGTAGGTAGATCGACGGCCAGATGAATACCCACACGAGATCGACGAAGCCCCAGTACAGGCCCGCGACCTCGAGCCCGCCAGCCCCGGACAACCCTTTGGCGATGCGATGCGCCATCGCCCACAGGTACACGCATCCGCCGACGACGTGCAGCCCATGATAGCCGGTGATGATGAAGAACGTGAAGCTGAACGCCGGCACTCCCCAGGGATTGGTGTTCAGCCGGGCCCCGTCCGCGATGAAGTGCGTCCACTCCGTCGCCTGGAGCGCGGCGAAGATGAACCCCGCCACAATCGTCGCCGCGATAAACCACACCGCTCGTTGCCGGGCGCCGCGCCGGGCCTCGTAGACCGACAGCGCCATCGTCGTGCTGCTGCAGATCAGGATGACGGTCATGATGCCGACGAGCCGGATGTTCATGATGTGCGCCCGGTCGGGCCACGTCGGACTCCCGAGGCGGAGCGTCCACAGGCCGATCAGCATGCCCGAGAACGTCAGGGCATCGGACATCAGGAACAGCCACATCATCAGCTTGCCCCAGCCGACGTCGAACGGCGACCGCCCCCCGTCCCACCTCGAGGCCGCCGTCTGATCCGGCTCGTGTGCACCTACCGCCGTCATCATCGCCTCCCCAGTGTCGCCGCCCCCGTCAGACCCAGAACAGGAGCACGAACAGGTACACCCAGAGCAGGGCCATGAAGTGCCAGTATGTCGCGCAGTTCGTGATCCCGGCGTGATTCTGCGCGGTGTAGCGCCCGCTCCACGTCCCCACCAGCACGAGCGCCAGCGCGGCGATGCCGCCGAGCAGGTGCACGCCGTGGACCGCGGTCAGCACGTAGAAGAACGAGCTGTGGGGGTTCGTGGTCAGGAACAGACCCTGCGCGGCGAGTTGCCGCCACGCGACGACCTGGCCGAGGACGAACAGCAGGCCGAGCGTCGCCGTCGCCTCGACCCCGCGCCGCAGCCCGGCGACGTCCCCCGATCGAATGCGCCGGCGCGCCCAGTCCAGGGTGACGCTGCTGCTGAGCAGCACGGCGGTGTTGAGCCACAGCACCCAGGGCGCCGCAAACTCGACCCAGCCCGTTTCCTGACGGCGGACCAGGTACGCGCTGGTGAATGCCAGAAACAGCATCGTGACTGCGGCGAGGAATGCCGCGACCCCGAGCAGACCCGTCCCGACCGGTGCCGGCTCGCGCCCCGGCGCGGCGCCTCCGCCCGAAGGTCCCCGTCCCCGGCCGCCGAGGCCGCGGAGGGGGGAGCCCGGGCGTTGGCGTTCAACGAGTTGCGTCGGCATCATCGCTCCTGGATGACCCCGTGTGGGTCACCGCGCCCCCACGTCTACGCTTCTCCGCCGCCCGCGCTCGCGGCAACGGGCACCGCCTGCACGGTCTGCGGCACGTAATCATCCTTGGCGCCGGGGACGCTGTAGTCGTACGGCCACCGGTACACCGTCGGCAGCTCGCCCTCCCAGTTCCCGTGCGGCGGCGGCGTCGTGGTGGTCCACTCGAGCCCGTTCGCGCGCCACGGATTCGGGCCCGCCGCGGGGCCGTGTTTCAAGCTCCAAAAGAAGTTGAAGATGAAGAAGAGCTGGGCGAATCCGAGCAAGAACGCGCTCAACGAGATGAACACGTCGACCGGCCCGGTGTTCGCGAGGAAGGGGTACGCGGTGTTTTCGTAGAGCCGCCGATCGTTGGAGTGGATCCCGATGAAGTGCATGGGGTAGAAGGTGCCGTAGATGCCGATGAACGTGAGCGCGAAGTGGATCTTGCCGAGCGTCTCATTCATCATGCGGCCGAAGAACTTCGGGTACCAGTAGTAGGTCGCGGCGAGAATCGCGAACAGCGACGCGCTCGCCATGACGAAGTGGAAGTGAGCGATGATGAAGTAGGTGTCGTGCAGGTAGATGTCGACGGGCGCGATGGCCAGAAAGATGCCGCTCAACCCGCCCGTGACGAACACGGACACGAACCCGATCGCGAACAGCAGCGCGGTCGTGAAGTGAATCCTCCCGTGCCACAGCGTGGTGCACCAGTTGAACGTCTTGATCGCCGACGGGACCGCGATGATGATCGTGGATCCCATGAACGCGGCGCCGAGCAGCGGGTGCATGCCGCTGACGAACATGTGGTGGCCCCAGACGAGGAAGCTCAAGAACCCGATCGCCGAGATCGACAGCACCATCGCCTTGTAGCCGAAGATCGGCTTGCGCGAGAACGCTGAGATAATATCCGACACGACGCCCATCGGCGTGAGGATCAGGATATACACCTCCGGGTGGCCGAAGAACCAGAAAAGGTGCTGCCACAGCAGCGGGTCGCCGCCCTGGTGGGCGACGGCTCCGCCCCCGATGATGAGGTTGGACGGTTCGAAGAAGCTCGTGCCCGCAACCCGGTCGAGCAGCAGCAGCCCGAGGGCGGCCATCAACACGGGGAACGTGAGCAGGGCGAGCACCGCGGTGACGAACGCGCCCCAGATCGTCAGCGGCAGGCGGCCCATCGACATGCCGCGCGTCCGCATGTTGAGGATCGTCGTGAGAAAGTTCAGCGAGCCGAACAGCGAGGAGACGACGACGAACAGGATGGCGATGATCCAGAGCGTTTGGCCGAGTCCCGCCCCACCTTCGGCCGCGGGGACTCCGGAGAGCGGAGCGTAGGAGGTCCACCCGTTGCCGGCCGGGCCGCCCGGGACGAAGAACGACGCGAGGATCGTGAGCACCCCGGGGACGAACGTCCAGTAGGAGACCATGTTCAGGAACGGAAACGCCATATCCCGGGCGCCGATCATCAACGGGATCAGCAGGTTGCCGAGCCCGCCGGTGAGCATGACCGTCAAGAAGAAGAAGATCATGATCGTGCCGTGCATCGTCACCGTCTGCAGGTACTGCTCCGGGTTGAGGACGCCGTTGTCGGGCCACCCGAGATGAGCGCGCATCAACATCGCCATGGCGCCGCCGACGAGCGCCATGAACATCGTCGTGAGGAAATACTGCTTCCCGATCATCTTGTGGTCGAGGCTGAAGATGTAGTGCCGGATGAAGCTCTCTTTCGGGTGGGCCTCGTGGGCCGCCTCCGGCTGGTGTACCGCAACCGCGTCCATGGAGTCTCCTTTTCCTCAGCGCGCTCGGCGAGCTACTTTTCCTGGGACTGGAGCCATTGGTCGAACGTACTCTGGCTCTCCACGATGACGTTCCCCCGCATCGTGTAGTGACCGACGCCGCAGAGCTGCGCGCAGACGATCTGGTAGTTGCCGGCTTTGTCGGGCGTGAACCAGACTTCGACGGTTCTTCCCGGCATGGCGTCTTGCTTCACACGGAAGTTCGGGAGCGAAAAGCTGTGGATGACGTCTATCGAGGTGACGCGGACGGCAACCGGCCGGTTAAGGATCAGGTGAAGATCGTTCACCGTGATGACGTTTTGCTTGTTCTCGGGATCGCTGGGATCCATCCCGAACGGGTTGCTAGCGGTGACGAACTTGGGATCCGTCCGGCCGAACTTGCCGTCGGGGCCGGGGTAACGAAACTGCCATTCGAACTGACGCCCGATGACATCGACCTGTTCGGCGTTCGCGGGTGGCGCGCTGTAGATCTTTGCCCAGACCACCTCGCCGAAGACGCCGAGGATGATGAACGCGATCGTCGGCACAATCGTCCACGTCAGTTCTGCGCCGAGGTGTTCGTGCCAATGCGCCGCCCGCTCGCCTCCCTTCGCGGGAAACCGCCAGAGGGAGATCCCCAGGAACAGATGGACAATTACGAACGGGATCGCGGTGAGAATCAAGATGACGTAGAACAGCTGATCCAGGACGACGCCCTGCGCGGACGCTAACGGGAGCAGCCAGTACGACCGTGCCGACCAGACGAACGAGAGGACGCCAGCGACGAGAATGAACATCATCAGCGCGGACATCCAGCGTCCCGCCCACCGCTCGTCCTTGACCTGGCCCGGGTGCTCCATCTGCCGTTATCCTCCAGAAAAACGCTTCGCCGCGGGTCGTCGCCCATGCCACGGCCCGCGGTCGCCTGCAGGTCTGTCAGTGGCCGATCGCTCCCTCAAATCTTCATCCTCGGCGTGACCGATCCCTCTCAGATGCGCGGGCACGGTCCGTCCACTCCCTCGCCCCACGATCGGCGGTCACGTTCGTTCGCGGTCGGCACTCGGTGGCCGATTTCGACCGCCTGGCCTCCGGCCCGGCGTCGTCGTGACTTTCGGTGAGAGGCTTCGTGCCCGGCGCGATCGACCCCGAACTGGAGTTCGTTACGCCATTACGGAAAGTCCACCTTGTTATTGTGCACACTCGAAGGAAAACGGAGCGGCACGGGGAATCTTACGCCAAATTCACCGCCGATGCCGGCGCGCTCGACCTGATGCGAGAAGGCATTGGGATTCCACAGCTCGGCGCGAGAGGAGGGGGTTATGCCCGTACGGACGACAACGCTATTCGCGAGGATTCTCGCGTTCTCGCTCGCTGCGACCCTCGTCGTCACGCTCACGATGTTCGGCAAGTCGTCCACGTCCTTCGCCCAAGCCAAGACGATCTACATCGGGATCGACCTGCCGCTGACGGGTGCGGACGCAGAGGACGCGACCCTGATCAAGGACGGCGCGCTCATGGCGATCGACGAAACGAACGCCAAGGGCGGGGTCGCCGGCTACAAGCTGGAGGCGATCGTCCTCAACGACGCGACCGCGACGGCCGGTCAGTATGATCCGGCGCAGGCGGCGACGAACGCGCGCCAAATGGTGGCGAACGTCGGCATCGTCGCGGCCGTGGGCCCGCAGATGAGCGGTGCGGGCAAGGCGATGTCGCCGATTCTGAGCGAGGGGGGGCTTGCGACGATCACCCCGAGCTCGACAAACCCCGACATCACCGACCCGAAATTCGCCTCGCAATACCGGCCGGGAGGCAAGGCCATCTACTTCCGCACCGTCACCACCGACGCGTACCAGGGCCCGAACATGGCCAACTTCTACGCAGAGACCCTGCACGCGAAGTCCGTCTATGTGCTGGACGACTCCGGCGCCTACGGCGTCGGGATCGCCGACACGTTCCAGAAGCAGGCGGCCGCGAAGGGCATCAAAGTCCTCGGGCGCGATCAGCTCAATCCTAAAGAGGCCGACTACACGACGGTGCTGACGAAGATCAAGGGGCTGAGCCCGGACGCGATCTACTACGGTGGTGTGGACCAGGCCGGCGCCAAGCTGGCCAAGCAGGCATACGATGTGATGCCCAAGCTGCTCAAGGGCGGCGGCGACGGCATGTACAGCGCCAACCTTCTCAAGGGTGCCGGCTTCCCGGCGTCCAACGGCTGGTACGCCACGATCGCGGGGCCGCATCTCACGGAGAGCCCAGCCCTCAAGCCGTGGGTGACGCAGTTCCACACGAAGTACGGGTCGTACCCCGGAGACTACTCCATTACCTCGTACGACGCCATGCTCGTGATCATCGACGCGATCAAGCGCGTGGCCGCCGGCGGTAAACCGGTCACCCGCGACGCGGTCCGCGATGCGATTCAAAACACACATCTCCAGACGCTGCAGGGCGTGATCGAATTCGATCAGAACGGTGACATCAAGAGCCGGGTGGTCAGCGTGTTCCAGGTGGTGCACAACACCGAGTACCAAGACGTCGACATTCTCCACCAGTTCAAGTACATCGGCGTCGCGCCGCAGAACTAGCGTGGCCAAAGTGCACGATGAGCTTCGGCGGAGCGGGCCGGCCTTAGCCCGCTCCGCCCGCCTATTGAGCCCGTGACTCGGAGCCCGGCGCGATGACCTTTACCGACGTACTGCTGCAGCAGATCATCAACGGGCTGAGCCTCGGCGCGATGTACGCGTTGCTCGCGCTCGGCTTCACGATGGTGTACGGCATCATCGAGCTCATCAACTTCGCGCACTTCAACGTGTTCATGGTCGGGTCTTTCGTCGCGATGTTCGTGCTGCAGTGGGTCGGCCTCTCCGGCCAATCCCGCGTGCTGACGGGGGTCCCGCTGATCGACGCGCTGGGGTTCGCGTTCGCGGCGACGATGCTGTTCTGCGGCCTGCTCGGGGTGGCGATCGAGCGCATGGCGCTCCGGCCGATGCGCCACGTTCGGGGCACGGCGGCGATGATCACCACGATCGGCGTTTCCTACATCCTCTACAATGTCGTGCTGTTGACGGCGGGCGCCGCGTCGCTGAACTATCCGGACCCGATGCCGCCGGTTTCCTGGCACATCGGCGGGGCGGTGCTGCGCTTACGCGAGGTCCTGCTCTGGACCGTGTCGCTCGTATTGATGGCCGCGCTCCACATCTTCGTTCGGCGCACGAAACTCGGGAAGGCGATGCGGGCGACTGCGCAGGACCAAGAGGCCGCACGCATGATGGGCGTGGAGGTCGACCACGTCGTCATGCTGACGTTCTTCATCGGGTCCGCGCTCGCCGGCGCCGCTGGGCTGATCTTCGGCCTCTACTACGACTTCACGAATTTCGTGATCGGGTACACGGCCGGGCTGCGCGCGTTTACCGCCGCCGTGCTGGGCGGCATCGGCAACATCCCCGGGGCGATGATCGGTGGCCTCGCGATCGGGCTGATCGAGTCCCTGGGCGGCCAGTTGCTTGCGGTCCGCTGGACCGACGTGATCATCTTCTCGATCCTCATCATCGTGTTGGTATTGAGGCCGTCCGGGCTCCTGGGGTTGTCCTCGCCCCAAAAGTCGTGAGGCGGGTCAATGGCTGACGTGTCTCCTTCGCCCGCGACGAGCGCCGAGGCCGTCCCGAGGTCCCGGCCGCGGTCGTGGACGGACGCGGTCGCGGCGCCGGTCCGCCGGATTCCCGAGACGACCCGTCGTCGGACGGCTCTGGTGCTGGTCGCCGTGGCGGCGCTTCTGTTTCCCGTGATCGTGCAGAACGGCGGGGATATCGACGCTGCGGCGAACGCCTGCTCGTTCGCGATCCTCGCGCTCGGATTGAACATCGTCGTCGGGTTCGCCGGCCTGCTGGACCTCGGGTACGCCGCGTTCTTCGCCATCGGCGCGTACACGTATGGAGTGTTCGCCTCGGGCCAAGTGCACCCGCTCTGGGGTGCCGCGTGGGAGCCGCTGCGGTGGCTCGGTCTGGTCAGCCGTTTTCACATCGCGGGAGCCCCGGATACCGTGCAGATGCAGTTTTCGTTCTGGCTGATGCTTCCCGGGGCGGCGCTCGTCGCGGCGTTCTTCGGCATCTTGTTCGGTGCGCCGACGCTACGGCTCAAAGGGGATTATCTTGCGATTGTCACGCTCGGCTTCGGTGAGATCGTTCCCATCGTGGTGCGCAACACGCCGTCGCTGACGAACGGCGCGATGGGGCTCAACGGGGTGATCTCGCCACAGATCTTCGGGCATCGGTTCGGCGTCAACGCGACCCCGTTCTATTATGTAGGTCTCGTCATGATCGCGTTGCTGCTGTTTGTCAGCTTCCGGTTGAAAGACTCTCGCATCGGGCGCGCGTGGATGGCGATTCGCGCGGATGAGATCGCCGCCGGCGCCATGGGGGTCAACCGGACGCGCCTGAAACTTCTCGCGTTCGCGGTGGGCGCGGCGTTCGCCGGCGCGACGGGGACGTTCTACGTGGCCAAGCTCCAGACTGCGACACCGGAGATGTTCATGTTCCCGGTGTCGGTGATGGTGCTGGTCATGATCGTGCTCGGCGGGACCGGGAGTCCCACCGGGGTCGTCGTCGGGGCGCTGCTCCTTCAGTTGCTCCAATCCTGGTTCCTCGAGGACCTCACCCAGTGGATCCACGCGTTCGGTCGGTTGGTGCATAGTGCTGCGATTCAGCAGATCGATCTCGTGCAGTCGATCGAGTTGATCTTCGGCATCATTCTCGTCGTGATGATGCTGTTCCGCCGTCAGGGTCTCATCCCGGCGACCCGCACGATCGCGCCCTTATCGTTCGCCGAGCAGGCCGCGAGCCCGACCCGCGGCGGCATCGGTGCAGAGGTGCGCGGTCTACGGCAGCCGGATCCCCCGTCGGGCGCCGCGATGCTCGAGACGCGGGGGCTCACGAAGCGGTTCGGCGGGATCACCGCGGTGAAGGGCGTGGACCTGACGATTCTGCCCCATCAGATCGTCGCGCTGATCGGTCCCAACGGATCGGGCAAGACGACGTTCTTCAACCTCGTCACCGGGCTGGACGGTCCCGACGCGGGCGCGGTGGTGTTCATGGGTACCGAGATCACCCGGCTGCCGGCGCACGTGATCGTGGAGCGGGGGATTGCACGCACGTTCCAATCGCTGCGGCTGTTCAACGACATGACCGTGCTCGAGAACGTCCTCGTGGGCATGCACGCGCGGATGCGGACCGATGCGATCGGCGCGGTGCTGCGGCCACCGTCTGCACGTCAGGAGGAGCGGCAGACCCGCGAGTACGCGATGGAGATCCTGGGGGTCTTTGGGAACCGACTGGTGCCGCGTGCCAATCACCTCGCGCACAGCTTGTCCTACGCGAACCGGCGCCGGCTGGAGATCGCGCGGGCGGTGGCGTCCCGGCCGCGGCTGCTCCTCCTCGACGAACCCACCGCCGGCATGAACCCGGCGGAGACCTTGGAGTTGGCCGATCAAGTGCGCAGTCTCCGGGGGATGGGCGTGACCGTGCTGATGATCGAGCACAAGCTCAACGTGGTGAACGATATCGCCGACCGCGTGGTCGTGCTCGACTACGGCGAGAAAATCGCGGAGGGGCTCGCCCGCGACATCCAAGAAGATCCGGAGGTCATTCGTGCCTATCTCGGACGCACCGCCACTGCTCGAGTTTAGAGACGTCGACACCTATTACGGCGAGCTCCACGTCCTCAAACAGGTGGGCTACCAGATCTTTCCCGGCGAGATCGTGTGCCTGCTCGGCGGCAACGCGTCCGGGAAGTCCACCACGATGAAGACCGTGCTCGGGATCGTCCGCCCGGCGCGCGGGACCGTCCACTACCGCGGGACCGTGATCAACACGTTGTCCACGTCCGAGCGCGTGCGCCGCGGCATCGCGCCGGTGCCGGAGGCCCGCCGTCTGTTCCCGCGGATGACCGTGTCCGAGAACCTGGAGATGGGTGCGTTCACGCGCAACGACCGCGCGGGGATCGAGGCCGACCTGGAGCGCGTCTACACGCTGTTCCCCCGGGTCAAGGAGCGACGCCATCAGCTCGCCGGCACGCTCTCGGGCGGCGAGCAGCAGATGGTTGCGATGGGGCGTGCGTTGATGGCCCGCCCGACGCTGTTGTGTATGGACGAGCCGTCGATGGGGCTCAGCCCGTTGTTCGTCGAGCAGGTCTTCGATATCATCCAGGAGATCAATCGTCAGGGCACCACGATCTTTGTGGTGGAGCAGAACGCCAACATGGCGCTGTTGATCGCCCACCGCGGCTACGTGCTGCAGACCGGTCAGGTCGTCCTCTCGGGATCGGCGCAGAGCCTCCGCGAGAACGAGATGATCCGGCGGGCATACCTGGGAGAGATGAAGACGGCGTGAGCCGCTGACGCCGGCGGGTTCCGTCCGGTGGTCACGCGAGGTCCTCGCCCCTCATGCGTCCCCGTCTTCTCGCAACCACTGTTGTGCGAGCCCTCGTCGCGCCTTGGCTTCCCGCACGCCCGTGCTGCGCAGTTTCATCGAGACCCCCAATCATTGTGAGCTTTGTGATCACTGGATGCGTCGACGAGGGGGCCCGCTGCGAACTGACAGATGATCTCCCGCCTCGCTATGCGAGCGCGTCGTCCACCGTGGTCCGCAGGAGCCGCCCGAGCTCGGCCATCTCGTCCGCGGTGATCGTTAGCGGCGGGCCCACCAGGATCTGATCGGCGACGCGGCCCGGCAGCGCCCCTCCCGCGGGGTAGACGAGGAGGCCGCGGCGCATCGCCGCGGCGACAACGGCCGCCGCAGGCGACGCGGCCGCGAGATGGCCCTCGGGGACCGCGAATTCGATGCCCCACATCAGACCGCGCCCGCGCACCTCCGAGACGCGCGGATGTCGCCGGAGCGGTTCGAGCTCCCGCGCGAGCCACTCGCCCTTGCGGCGGGCGGCCGCCACCAAGTCGTGGTCGCGGACGTACTGGAGGACCGCAGCCGCAGTGGCGCAGGCGAGCGGGTTGCCCGCGTACGTGTGGCCGTGGATGAACCGCCCCGAGGTGCGCAACAGCTGATCGGCGATGCGCTCGTGCGCGACGACTGCGCCGATCGGTACGTACCCGGCGCCCATGCCCTTCGCGCAGACGATGAGATCCGGCACCACGCCCCAATGGTCCAGGGCGAAGTTGGCGCCCGTGCGGCCGAATCCGGTCATCACCTCGTCGGCGATCAACAGCACGCCGTGGCGGTCGCAGATCTCGCGGATGCGCGGAAAGTACTCCGGTGGGGGCACCACGGCCGCGTTGGCCGCGCCCGACAGCGGCTCCGCGATGAACGCCGCGACGGTCTCCGATCCTTCCCGCTGGATCGCGTGCTCGAGCTCAGCGGCGCACTCGATCCCGCATCCGCCGTAGGTCAGGCCGAACGGACATCGGCGGCAGTGCACTTCCGGGATCTGGGGGAAGGGGATGAGGAGCGGGCCGTACGGCGCCCGCCGCGCCGCGAATCCGGAGAGCGACAACGCTCCGAGGGTCGCCCCGTGATAGCTCGCACGTTTGCTCATGACCTTGTACTTAGCGGGCCGGCCGGCGTCCACCCAGTACTGCCGCGCCATCTTGATGGCCGTCTCCGTGGCCTCGCTGCCGCCGGACACAAAGAAGACCCGCGTGAGGCCCGGCGGAGCGAAGCTCACGACCAGGTCCGCGGCCTGCTCCTGGGCCTCCGTGGTGAATTCGGAGCCGTGGGCGAACGTGAGCAGCCGCTGCTGGCGTTCCATCGCCGCGAGAATCTCCGGGACGCTGTGCCCGATGTTCGCCGCGAGAGGGCCGGACGATCCGTCGAGGTAGCGGCGCCCCTCGCTGTCGTACACGTAGATGCCTGCCGCCCGCACCGCCCGGCGGAGGCCGGCGCCGCCCTCGCCAGGGGCCCGATACAGGACGTGGGTGGGCGTGTGGGACGTCGCGTCGGCCATCGATTGCCTCCTCCGGGGGCGTGCGAGGAGGTTCGTGGTGGGGCGACCGTTCCCTGCGGCCCGTGCGAACCCGACGACGTTCGAAGAGAGGACCCGCTTTGCGGAGCGGAGAATAAGAGGACAGTTCTGGGCGGGCCTTATCGGGCAACGATAGGGCTCTTTTTCGCGGGTGTGGGGCGGGTCGATGGCTGGACGATCGAGAGACGTGACAGACGAGATTCGCCACCGGGTCAGCATCCTGGAGGTCGTCTCGCCGCATGTCACGCTGCGTCGGGCCGGCCGCAGTTACAAGGGGCTGTGCCCGTTCCACTCGGAGAAGACACCGTCGTTCAGCGTCGATCCCGAGCGCGGCGTCTTCTATTGTTTCGGCTGCCACGCCGGCGGGGACGTGTTCGACTTCGTGATGCGGATCGGCGGGCTGGCGTTCAGCGAGGCGCGAAGGGACCTTGCCGAGCGCGCTGGGGTGCGCCTCGAGGAGAGCCCGGACGCCGAGCAGCGGGCGGGCGAGCGGGAGCGGCTCCTGCGCGCGGCGGCGGAGGCGGCCGCGTTCTTTCGCGTTCAACTTGCCGAAGACGGGGGACGTCGGGCGCGTGAGTACCTCGCGTCGCGCGAGGTCGCGCAGACGGTGATCGAGACGTTCGCGATCGGCTGTGCCCCGGCGGGGTGGGATCACCTACTGCGGGCGCTTCGGGTCCGCGGGTTCGACGCGGCCGCGTTGGAGCAGGCGGGGCTCGCGGTCCCGCGGCAGGGTGGCGACGGCCACTACGACGCGTTCCGGGACCGGGTGATCTTTCCGATCCATGACCTGCAGGGGCGGCCGATCGGCTTCGGTGGGCGGGCGCTCGACGACGCGGTGCCGAAGTACCTGAACTCCCGCGAGACGCCGCTGTTCGCGAAAGGGAAGGTGCTGTACGCGCTGGATATCGCCCGGGCAGCGATCCGGGAATCCGGCGAGGCGGTGGTGGTCGAGGGGTACATGGACGCCGTGAGCTGCCACCAGTTCGGTGTCCACGCGGCGGTGGCATCCCTGGGGACGGCGCTGACCCTGGATCAGGTGCTCCTTCTCAAGCGCTTTGCGTCGCGGGCGGTGTTGGTCTACGATGCCGATGCCGCAGGCGCGGACGCCGCGGTGCGGGGGTTGGGGCTGTTCGACCAGGCGGAACTCCCGGTTCGGGTGGCGGTACTGCCCGGCGGCACCGATCCTGATTCATTCCTGCACACCCGCGGCCCGGCGGCGTTTACGGAACTCCTGGAACAGGCGCTGCCGATCTTCGACTACCGTCTGGCGATCGCCATGGAGCACCACGACCGGCGGACAGTGGAAGGAAAGGTTGGAATTGTTCACGAAATGAGTCAGTTAATCACTATAGCGCTTAACCACGTCCGGCAGGCGGAATATGTGCGTATCCTGGCGGAGCGGTTGGGTGTACGAGAGGACGCCATCCGGGACGAGCTTCGGCGTCTCGGGCATCGTCAGGAGACGCGCCGGCCGCAGGCAGCGACGTCGACCCCGGTTCCGGTAGCGAGAGGACGTGCGGCGGCGGAGGAGTTGTTGTTGCACCTCCTCGTGGCCGACGCCACGCTGCGGGCGTCGGTGCGTGACGCCGTGGTCCCGGAGATGTTTCGGGCGCCGGGGCACCGCGAACTGGCGGAGGCGCTGCTTGCGCCCGGGGCGTCCACTGACGACGTGGGTCGGTTGCGTGAGCGGCTGCGGGAGGAGGCGGCGGTCTCACTCCTGAGCCGATTTTTGATTGCCGAGCCACCGGTGAAAGGCGATCCGCATAAGGTGGCCGGGGGGTGCGTGCAGAAGATCAAGTTGAGCGATCTGGAGGAGCGAATCGCGCAGCTGATGGAGGCCCACGGCGATGCGGTGCGTGCGCGCGACGACGCGCGGCGAGACCGCCTCGCCGTCGAACTGCTCGAGGCAGGGAACGAAAAGGAGCGACTTAGGGAGTTGAAGGTGAGTGTCTAGGACCCGACGAGCACAGGCAACGACAGACGCGGACGCCACGGCCTCGAAGCGGAAGCTCGAAGCCGAGAAGGCGATCGCGACGCTGCCCGCTGAGCTGCGCCAGCTGGTCGAACAGGGGCGTCAGCGCGGGTACGTGACGTACGACGAGATTCAGGCCGTGCCGGAGGTGGAGCACAACCTCGACGAGTACGACCGGATCTACGGCATGCTGGTGGATCTCGAGATCAAAGTTGTGGACGATCCCAAGGACGCCGAGAAAAAGGAAGATGAGGACGAGGCCGAACCTGTCGAACTGGAGCCCCTGGAAGGCGTCAGCATCGACGACCCCGTCCGGATGTACCTCAAGGAGATCGGCAAGGTGCCGCTGCTCAATTCCGCGGACGAGATCAAGCTTGCGAAGCGGATGGAGCGGGGCGACGAAGAGGCCAAGCGTCGGCTGATCGAGGCGAACCTGCGTCTCGTGGTCAGCATCGCGAAGAAGTACGTGGGCCGGGGGATGCTGTTCCTTGATCTCATCCAGGAGGGCAACCTCGGTCTGATCCGCGCCGTCGAGAAGTTCGACTGGCGGAAGGGATACAAGTTCAGTACCTACGCCACCTGGTGGATCCGGCAGGCGATCACGCGCGCGCTGGCGGATCAGGCGCGGACCATTCGGATTCCGGTTCACATGGTCGAGACGATCAACAAACTGATCCGCGTGTCCCGCCAGCTCCTCCAGGAACTCGGCCGGGAACCGACCCCGGAAGAGATCGGCCATATCATGAAGATGCCGACCGAGCGGGTCCGGGAGATCATCAAGATCGCCCAGGAACCGATCTCCCTGGAGACGCCGATCGGCGAGGAGGAAGACAGCCACCTCGGCGATTTCATCGAGGACCAAGACGCGCTCGCCCCAGCGGAGGCCGCGTCGTTTACGATGCTCAAGGAGCAGCTCGAGGGCGTACTGGAGACCCTGACGCCCAGGGAGCGAAAGGTGCTTCGACTCCGCTTCGGCCTGGACGACGGACGTCCGCGAACCCTGGAGGAAGTCGGGCGGGAATTCGGCGTGACCCGCGAACGGATCCGACAGATCGAGGCCAAGGCTCTGCGGAAGCTGCGTCACCCGAGCCGCAGCAAGCGGCTCAAGGACTTCATCGAGTAGGGAACCCCGCCGATCGCTCGCCACGGGGGTGTGTGCCCGGCCGCCGGAGCGGCCGGGCACCCTCGTATTTCACGGTCGCGTCGGTCTCAGGCGTTCCAGGAACCCCCGACGCGCGCGTCCAATCCTGCATTCGATCGGTCCACTGGACGCGGTGGAGGAGAGAGTGGCGCGATGCGGCCGGAGACGGATCGGTGGGGTCTGGTGATCGTTCGGATGCTCGTCGGCGCGATCTTCATCGCGCACGGATCGCCGAAATTGCTCGCGGCGCGCCGGAACCCCAGCCTCCCGGACTTTGCCGCGTCGCTGCATCGGATCGGCCTGAACCCAGGCCTGTTCTGGGCGTGGGCGGTCACGATTGTGGAGTCTTTTGGGGGCGTGTGCCTGTTCCTCGGCGTGTTCACGCGGGCCGCCGCCGCGCTGATCGGCGCCGAGATGATCGTCGCCGGCCTCAAGGTCAACGGCCTCCGGGGATTCTACTGGACCCACGGCGGGTGGGAGGTCCCGTTGGTCTTCGCCGTGCTCTGTGCCGTGCTTGTGCTCACGACCCCTGGGCGGCGCTCGGCCGGCCAGGCGCGGCGGTAGAGAAGGAGGCGGAGCGATGCCGGGACTGCGATTTCGGGCCGATGCGCTTCGGACGGTGGCGGCGCGGATCTTCATCGCGATCAGGACGCCGGACGATGTCGCCGCCGTGGTGGCGGACACGCTCGTCGAGGCGAACCTGATGGGGCACGACTCGCACGGGGTGCTCCGCGTCCCGCAATACGTCGGCGCGGCGCGGGAGGGACGCCTGAAGGTCGCGGCGCGGCCGAGACGCGTGACCGCGCGCGGCGCCACGGCGTTCGTGAGCGGTGAGTGGGGGTTCGGCCAACTGACCGGGAGGCTGGCGATGGACGAGGCGGTCCGCCTGGCGCATGAGTACGGCATCGGTGCCGCGGCCGCGATCCGGTGTACCCACCTGGGGCGCGTCGGCGACTACGTGGAGCGGGCCGCCGCCCACGGGTGCGTGGGGATGGCGTGGGTCGGGGGGTTGCATCCGGCCGCCGTGCCGTATGGGGGCCGCAGGCGCACGCTGGGGACCAATCCGATGGCGGTCGGGTTCCCGGTCGCCGGCGACCATCCGGTCGTTCTCGACTTCGCGACGACGATGATCGCGGCGGGGAAGATCGCGGCGGCGCGGGCGGCCAAGAAACCGCTCCCGCCGGGACGCATCGTCGACCGCGACGGCACGTCGGCGACGGACCCGCAGGCGTTCTACGACGGGGGCGCGTTGTTGCCGTTCGGGGAGCACAAGGGGTACGCGCTGTCCACGGTCGTCGATTTGTTGGGGCAGGCGCTCACCGGAGCCGAGCGCCCGGACGAGCATGGCGACGTACAGCCGGGAGAGCGGCGCTCGGGCGCGCTGTTCATCGCAGTCAGTACCGGCGCGTTCCGGCCGGCCGAGGACGCGGCGGCCGCCGCGCGGTCCATCGTCGACCGGTTGCGCGACGTGCCAACGGCACCCGGGTTCGATCGGGTGCTCACGCCCGGACAGCCCGAGGCGCTCATGCGGGCGCGGTGGCTGCGGGACGGGATCGAAGTGGCGGAAGCCACGTGGCAGGCGATCCGCGACACGGCGGCGGCGGCGGGTCTGGCCGCGGCCGCGCTCCCCGAACCGATGGGGTAGCCGCGGGTCTACCCGCAGACGTCCCTGAACACCCGAAGATAGTTGAGCCCCAGCAACTTGCGCAGTTCCTCCTCGTTGAAGCCCCGCTTCGCGAGCGCGACGGTCAGGTTCGGCCAGTCGCCGAAGTTCTCGTAGCCCCGGAGCACGTGATCTCCGAGCAACCGGTGCTCCTTGAGCCGGAACCCCGCCCAGTCGAACGTTGCGGGGTTGTGGCGCGGCATCGAGTCCGGATACTCGACGAGCGACTCGGTGCCCGGTCCGGGGCCCATCTTGTCGGTGCCGATTCCCACGTGATCGATCCCGCACACGTCCACAAGGTGCTCCACGTGATCGACGAACGCGTCGAGCGGGACCTCCGCTTTGTCGGAGATGAACCCGGGGATCACCACGACACCGAAGTACCCGCCGCGGTCGGCGACCGCCTTCGCGAGTTCGTCGGTCTTACCGCGGTCGTGGTAGCACACCGCCTTGCTTGCGGAGTGGGACACGATCACGGGGGCCGTCGAGATCTTGAGCGCGTCCCAGCCGACCTGCTCGCTGCAGTGGCTGACGTCCACCAGAATCCGCGCATCGTTCAGGGCCCTGACCATCTCCCGACCGAAGTAGGAGAGCCCGCCCTGGCCGGTCTCGGTGCAGCCGTCGCCCACGAGGTTGCGCAGATTGTAGGTGAGCTGCACCATCCGCAGCCCGAGGTTGTAGAAGTGCCGGACGCGGTCGAGGTCGTCCCCGAACGGGGTGGTGTTCTGGAAGTCGATCACGATCCCGCGCTTGCCCTCGCGGTGGACGCGCTCGATCTCGTCGGCGCGCCGAACGATTTCCACCGCCCCGCCGAGCGCGTCGGCGATGCCGTAGGCGCGCGAGATCAACTCGTTCGCGCGTTCGTACGCGCCCGTGTATCGGTGCGTACCCGAGAACGTGCCGCACGCGATGGTGACGCCCGATCGGTCCCACAATGCGAGGTACTGGGTCCGAGCCTCCGGGGACGCGATGATCTCCTCCGCCGTCATCGCCGCCATGCGGGGAGCGATCTCGTCGCGCGCCGTCATTCCCTTGCGCATGCTGTCCTCGAGCGCCTGCTTCATGCGCGGGGTAAACAGCGCGCCGCTTGTGATCGGAGGCTGCTGCGTGTCTATCACGAGCGCGTCGCGATGAATGCGGCGGGCTTCGTCCGGGGTCACGCGTGGTGTGCGCGTTCGAGCCATTGAGTCCCTCCCATGGTGGTGCGCGGCGGCCTCGCCCCGGCCGTCGTCCCCGACGGCTTCTGGGTTTCGCGGCCTGCTTCCTCTGGCGGGCCGGACGGACGCGTTGGAGCCATCGCGCCCGGGCGGCCAGATCTCAGCGCAGGGCGATCTCCAGCCGGCGGTTGGTCTTGCCTTTGTTCTCGGTCTTCGTGATCGTGAGACGGCCGATCTCGCCGGTGCGCGCCACGTGCGTGCCGCCGTCGGCCTGGGCGTCGAAGCCCTCGATCTCGATGACGCGTACGGTCTGGATGTCGGGTGGCAGCGAGACGTTCGCGAGCCGCGTGAGATCGGATCGTTCGAACTCCTCGCGCGCGACGAACCGTGCCAGGATCGGTCGGTCCTCCGAGATGATCCGGTTGGCTTCTGCCTCGATTGCTGCGATGCGTGCCTTGCTCAGGTCCTCCAGCGCAAAGTCCATCCGCGCCCGATCCGGATAGATCGCGCCGCCGGTTACCAGCGCGCCGAACAGGCGGTAGACGGCGCCGACCAGCACGTGCAGCGCGGAGTGGTGGCGCATGATCGCGTGGCGGCGCTCCCAGTCGATCGAGCCGCGCACCGAGCTGTCGCGCGCGGGGCCGGCGTCCTCCAGCACGTGCCAGATCGTGCCCCCGTCCCTGCGCTGTCCCGTCACGCGGGTCTGGCCGTCGCTCCATGCGAGCGTTCCGGTGTCCGACGGCTGGCCGCCGCCCCCGGGATAGAACGCGGTGCGATCCAGGGAAACGGCGCGGCCGTCCACCGTGGTGACGGTCGCGTCGAACTCTCGCATGTAACTGTCGTGGAGGTACAGCAACTCGGTCATTTCGCCTCCGCCCGTGCCGCGTCGACGTCGTTCCGGCGAACAGATACGCCGTCGCTCACGACCGAACCCTTCCGTGTTCGCCCCGTCGTCGCACAGCCCGGCAGCCGGACCGGCCGGTTGCGGTTTTATGGCATTGACTCGTCCACGGTGATCGACGTCGCGGTGAAGCTGCCGTCCGCGCCGGCGGTACCGCGCACGGTCACCTTCATCTGCGGCTTGAGCGCGCTGCTCGTCACGACCGCGAGCCGGTGGATCGACGCAGACGGCGGCACCGCGATCTTCCAGACCTGACCTTGGTAGCTCAGCGCTACCGTCCGGCCGGACACCGCCGACACGTACTGCGTCACGACCGCATTGGTCATGGTGTCCCCCGAGTCCATCAGCCACTGGCCCTCTCGGGCCCGGCCCTTGAACTCCGGCGGGAAGATGTTGATCGAGACGGCTGTGAGCGATCCATCCGCACCCTTCTTCGCGTCCACCCCGATGAAGTCGCCGCTCTTGATGTCAGACAGGGGGACCGTGCTGCGGCTGATGAAGTTCGTTGTCTCGGTGGTCTTGACCGTCTTCGTACCGTCGGCGGTGGTCAGGACCACGGCTCCGGGTGCCGCCGACGCGATCGTGCCGGCGAGCGTCGTTGTCGCTTGAGCGGCGCCGTTTTCGGGGGCCGCGCTGAGCGCACCCGCCACGACGGCGAGCGCCGCGAGCATGGGGAGTAGCGCGAGCCGGCTCTTGTGGTGTTGCATGCGGTGCACCTCCGGGTGTCGTCTCAAGGTCCGTCGAGACCGGCGCCATTCTAGCACATCCCGGTTGTCGGTTCGTCACATTTGGTTAACGAGTCGACCACCCGGCGCACCTGGGGCGTGTGCGGGATGCGCACACGGCTCCGGCGAAACTCTTAGCCCGTACCGTGCGGATCCCGCGAGACCGAGCAGGCCCGGCACGGAGGAGTTCACGTGCGCGTCCATCGATCGACCACAGTGGCCAGCGACCGACGACAAGCCGCGGTCCCAACCGCAGAGGCGGCCCCGACGGCACGGTGGACTGCCCTCGCACTGATCGCGGCCGCGCAGGTCGGGGCGATGAGCACTTGGTTCAGTGCGGCCGCCGTCGGTCCGGCCTTGGCGGCGGCGTGGCACCTGTCCGGCCCGCAGCTCGCGCTGCTGACCGTGGGCGTACAGCTCGGGTTCGTCGCGGGGGCGCTCGCGCTTGCGGTCGGCGGGATCGCGGACGTGTTCCCCACGCGCGGGGTGTTCGTCGTCGCGGCGGTCCTGGCCGCGGCCACGAACGCGTCGATGCTGTTGGCCGGCGGGGACATGCGGATCGCGCTTCCGCTTCGCTTCGCCCTCGGCGTCGTCCTCGCCGGCGTCTACCCCACGGGGATGAAGCTCATGGCGGGGTGGTTTCGTGAAGGGCGGGGCTTCGCGATCGGCACGCTCGTCGGGGCCTTGACGCTTGGGGCGGCGCTCCCCCACCTGTTCGCGGGCCTCGGTGCGGCAACGTCCACCTCCTGGCAGGGCGTGATCGTGGCGACGAGCGTCGGGGCGCTCGTGTCGGCCGCCGTGATGGCCGCGTTCGTCCGGCCCGGGCCGTTCGAGGCGCCGGCGGCCCGCCTTGACCTCGGGTGGGCGCTGCGGGCGCTTCGCGATCCTGCGCTCAGGCTCGCGAATTTCGGCTACTACGGCCACATGTGGGAGCTATATGCTATGTGGACGTGGATCCCGGCGTTCCTGCTCGCCAGCCTGCGGGCGTCCGCAGGCGCCGCGGATCCGCCCGGCGTGGGGCGCGTCGCCAGCTTGGCTGCGGCCTTGGTGATCGCCGCGGGCGCGGGGGGGTGTGTCGCGGCGGGGTGGGTCGCCGACCGCATCGGCCGAACCTACACCACCGCGGGCGCCATGGCGTTGAGCGGGACCTGCGCGATCGCCACGGGACTGCTTTTCGGGCGCGCGCCGGCGCTGGTCATCGGCGTGGCGGTCGTCTGGGGGATCGCCGTCATCGCCGACTCGGCCCAGTTTTCCGCGGCGATCAGCGAACTCTCCGAACCTCAACGCGTGGGCAGCTCACTCGCGCTTCAGACGTCGGTGGGCTTCCTGCTCACCGCGGCCAGCATTCAGGTCCTACCGTACGTCGCGCGCACGGCGGGATGGCCCGCAGCCTTCCTGCTCCTGAGCGCCGGCCCGGCGGCAGGCACGATCTCGATGCTGCGTCTGCGCGCCAGGCCGGAGGCGGCCCGTCTCGCCGGCGGGCGCCGCTAGGGTGGACCCGGCGCCCGCCGATTCGCCTTAGCGCTTTTCCTCCGCAGGCATCTTCGTCGGATACGTATGCACCGGGTGCCGCCCGTCCCCGCGGAGCACATCGAGCGTAAGCCGAGCACCGACCGCGTGTCCTCCGACGGCTAGCAGGAGGTCGTCCAACGTGGCCAAGGGGCGCCCGTTCGCGCCGACGAGGAGATCGCCCGGCTTCAGGCCGGCGGTCGCGGCGGCGCTTCCGGGTTGCACCTCGGTGAGCCGCACCGCTGTCGGCGCCTCGACCCCCGCGGCCACGGCGATGCGGCGGTCCAACGTCACGGTTTGCGCCGATACGCCCAGGTACGCGCGCTGGACGCGTCCATACCGGATCAGCTGGGACGCGACCCAGGTCGCGGTGTTGATCGGAATCGCGAAGCAGAGCCCCTGCGACCCTGCGATCACCGCGGTGTTGACGCCGATCACCAGCCCGCGGGCGTCGGCGAGCGGACCGCCCGAGTTCCCTGGGTTCAGCGCCGCGTCGGTCTGAATGACGTTCTCGATCAGGCGCCCGCTCTCGGCGCGGAGTGTACGGCCGAGCGCACTCACGACGCCGGCCGTGACCGTGGCCTGGAATCCGAGCGGACTCCCCATGGCGACGACCAGCTGGCCGACTCGCAGGCGCGACGAATCCCCGAGCGCCGCGGCCGCCAGTCTTCCCTCCGCCACCCGGACGACCGCTAGGTCGGTCGGCGGGTCGTTCCCGACAACCTCCGCGGCCAACGCGCGGCCGTCGGCCAGCCGCACTTCGACGCGGGCGGATCCGTTCACGACGTGACTGTTAGTCAAGATGTACCCGTCCGGTGCGATGATCACCCCGCTGCCGCCGCCGCGCAGTTCGTGCAGGCCCCGCCGCCGCAGCCGTTCGGGAGCCGGACGCGCGACCGCCAAACTGGCGACTGCCGGGCCGAGTCGATCGACCGCTCCGATCACCGTTCGGGAGTAGGCGTCCAGTGCCGCCGCTTCATCGCCGGCGGCACCCGGCCCGCTTCCCGCCGGCGCCGTTCCGTTCGCTTCGTGCATCAGAAGTTGCGCCGTTTCCATGATCTCCTCCCGCCGTCAGATGCCCATCGGCGACTCGTTCTCCCTTTACAACGTTCCCGAGGGCCGCCCCTATTTCACGCAGCCGCGGACGTGTCCGACGCGATGTCCCCCGCGCACGGTCGCTACCCGAGCGCGCACGGCAGGGGCCGATATGCCCTCGTCGAAGTCGATTAAGTTACCGTGGGAACGCCGCCGAGGGCCCGGATGCGGGCGTGGCGTTCCCCTGTGGAGGTGGTTCGGTGAACAGCGATGTTCAGGATCTCAGACTCGCCTCGTCGGGCTGGGATCGGATCAGCTGGGCGGACGGTGAGATGCCGGTGTTGCGGGCGGTGCGCGATCGCTTTTTGAACGAGAAGCCGCTTGCCGGTGTCAGGATTGCGGCCTGCCTGCACGTCACGACCGAAACGGCCAATCTGATGCGGACGCTGCGGGACGGAGGCGCGCAGGTGGCGTTGTGCGCCAGCAACCCGCTGTCCACGCAAGACGACGTGGCGGCGGCGCTCGTTGCGGAGTGGCACCTGCCGGTGTTCGCGCGTCGCGGCGAAGATCGCGACACGTACTACCGTCATATCCATCAAGCGCTCGACACGAAGCCGCACCTGACCATGGACGATGGCGCCGACCTCGTTTCGACGATCCACAACGACCGGACCGAGTTGCTGGCCGGCGTGCTCGGGGGAAGCGAGGAAACCACGACGGGCGTGGTCCGCCTGCGTAGCATGGCCAGGGCCGGCGTGCTCCGGTATCCGATCGTGGCGGTCAACGACGCGCTGACGAAGCACTTGTTCGACAACCGCTACGGGACCGGCCAGTCCACGATCGACGGGTTGATCCGCGCAACGAACTTGCTGTTGGCGGGGCGGACGGTGACCGTGGCTGGCTACGGGAACTGCGGGCGCGGGCTGGCGTTGCGTGCGCGCGGGATGGGCGCGCACGTGATCGTCACGGAGGTCGATCCAACCCGGGCGCTCGAGGCTCACATGGACGGATACCGCGTGATGCCGATGCTCGACGCCGTGCACATTTCCGACATCGTGATCACCGTGACGGGCAACACCTCGGTGGTACGGCGCGAGCACTACGAGATGATGAAGGATCGAGCGGTCATCGCCAACTCCGGGCACTTCGACGTGGAGCTGGACCTGTCCGCGCTTGCGGACCTCGCCGAAGAGCGCCGGATCGTCCGCCCGCAGATCGAGGAGTTCCGCCTCCGCGACGGCCGGCGGATCTACGTGCTGGCCGAAGGCCGGCTTCTCAACTTGGCGGCCGCCGAGGGACATCCGGCGTCCGTCATGGATATGAGCTTTGCGAATCAGGCACTCGTGATGGAGTACCTGGCGCAGAATGCCCGCACGCTGGGTCCTGAGGTCTATCCGGTCCCGTCGGTGATCGACCGCCAGATCGCGGCCCTGAAGCTGGCCGCAGCCGGCGTGACGATCGACCGTCTCACCCCGGCGCAGGAGCGCTACCTCAACTCGTGGGAGGAAGGCACATGATTCCGGCGGACGCACCGGGGCGCGCGGGGTCCGCGCAGCCGCCAACGCCGGCCCTCCGGCTGGCCGAGCGGATGGGGCGGCTCGGCACCGAGACCGCGTTCGAGGTGTTTGCGCGGGCCAGGGCGCTCGAGGCACAGGGCCGGTCGGTCGTCCATCTGGAGATCGGCGAGCCAGATTTCGACACCCCGGCGCACATCACGGAGGCGGGGATTCGCGCGCTGCGCGACGGGTTGACCCACTACACGCCGCCGTCGGGCCTGCCAGAGGCGCGCGAGGCGATTGCCGAGTACGTGTCCCGGACGCGCGGGATCGAAGTCGCACCCGATCATGTCGTGATCACACCGGGCGGCAAGCCGGTGATGTTCTTCCTGATCCTGGCCCTGGTCAACGCGGGCGACGAGGTGGTGCATCCCGACCCCGGATTCCCGATCTACGAGTCGGTCGCCCGGTTCGTCGGCGCGCGGCCGGTGCCGTGGGTGTTGCGCGAGGACCGCGGGTTTCGCGCGGATCCGGAGGACCTCCGTCGGCTGCTCTCGCCGAGAACGCGGCTTGTCATCCTGAACTCACCGCACAACCCGACGGCCGGGGTGCTCTCGCGCGAGGACCTTGAGGCGGTCGCGGAGATGGTCCGCGACCGGCCGATTACCGTCCTCTCCGATGAGATCTACGGACGGATCCTCTACGAGGGCACATTTGCCAGCCCAGCGTCGGTGCCTGGGCTGCAGGCTCAGACGGTGATTCTCGACGGCTTCAGCAAGACCTATGCGATGACCGGATGGCGGCTCGGGTACGGCGTGATGCGCCCCGATCTGGCCGCACGTCTCACGCAGTTGATGGTGAATTCCAACTCGTGCACCGCGGCGTTTACGCAGATGGCCGGGGTCGCCGCCCTGCGCGGGCCTCAGGACTCTGTCGACCGCATGGTCGCGGAGTTCCGCCGCCGGCGGGACGTGATCGTGGACGGCCTGAACCGCCTGCCTGGCGTCTCGTGCGGACAGCCTCACGGCGCGTTCTACGCGTTCCCGAACGTGCGCGGGGTGGACGCGGATTCCCTCCGGCTGCAGGATTACTTGCTGCAAGACGCGGGTGTCGCTGTGCTGTCCGGGACGTCGTTCGGATCGCACGGGCAGGGGTTCTTGCGGTTGAGCTACGCGAACTCCGTGGAGGCGATCACGGAGGCGCTGCGTCGCATCGGTGCCGCCCTCGAACGGTACGCGCCCCGCGCCCGCGCCTGACGACGCCGGCGCGTCAAGACGAGGTGCGTGAGGCTTCGGCCGGCACGTAGGTGTAGGCATCCACCGTGCGGCCGTCGTGCGTGCGAACCTCGATGACGACGCGCCGGTACTCGGTCCCCTCGTAGGCGTCGAGCGCCGCGAGCGCGGCGACATCCACCGTTTCGATCACCCGACCGTCCACACTCGCCCCGGTCGAGGGGTGGACCACGTGGTACCCGATCGATTCATCGAGGGTCCGGCGGTACCCCTCCAGGACCGCCCGCCGCCACGGAAGCCGACGCCCGACAAGGCGCGCGACGAGCGCGTCGTCTTGGAGCGTGCCGTACACGAATAATCGTGAGGGCGTCACACGACCCGCCCGCGTTGCTGCAGCCAGTCGCGCAGCGCTTCGCGTGCCGCGTCCCACCCCTGGCGGAGCGCTTCGCGCGCGACTGCGCGCTCGGCATCCTCTTCGCCGCCCCCCCGGCGGTGCCCCAGGGCGGCCCGCAGCCGGGCCTCCGCCACGGGCGCCGCGTCCTCGAACCGCATCCGCTCGAGCGCGGACCGCAACTCCTCCGGTGCGATGCTGCGGCCGACTTCTACCGGCAGATGCTCCAGCCGGTGCAGCAGTTCTAGGTGGCGCTGCGCGCTCCGTTGCTCCAGGGCCTCCAGGCCGTGCTGGAACACGTGCGTGGGATCCTTCTGCGGGCGGTCGCGGTAGCCGTCGATGAAGAACGCCGGGGGCTGGTTGAGCGCCTCGCACAGCCGCAGAAACGTCTCGAACTTCGGGAGCGCCTTGCCGCGTTCCCAATCGCCGACCGCGACGCCGCTGCGGAGCCCGAGCTGGCGCGCCAGTTGGGCTTGACTCAGCCGCGCGGCGTGCCGCGCTTCCTGAACTCGTTTCCCGAATGCGCGCCGAAGATCGGCGACGAACCGCTTCTCCATGCACTCAACGCCGCGGTCCCGTCCGCAACGTCCTCCCTTCGCTAGGTGCCTGCGGCGGCCGCACCACGCGCGACCGCCGCCACATTCAGAGGATACTCTCCCCTCTGCGAAAGTGCAATTGCTCAGAACAGCCGTTCCTGGACGCGCGGCCGGTGCATCCGTCGCACCGCCTCGCGCGCTGCGTCGAATGTCAATCCGCGCTCGGTCATCAGAGAGTGGATCGCCTTGCCGTCGTGCCCGGGTAGAAATCGCGCGCCCGGCGTGATCGTCGGATGGCCGCAGCCGCAGAGACACGGACCGCCGCCGTTCGCGCCGCGCGGGCTCTTCACCACGCGGCGATTGATCCAGCGTTGGAACTCACCCTCCTCGATGCGCCACGCGCGGCCCACGCGGATCGCGGGGAGCTCCCGCCGACGGAGGAGCCGCCGGATCGCCTCGGCGGACACGCGCAGCTGCGCGGCGACCTCATCGGGCGTGAGGAACTTCCGGGCCATGGTGCTCCTCTGTTGGCGGTCGGAGCGGCGTCTCCCTGCCTCGTGTTCGTGAGGCCCGCGCGGCGCGACCGGCATCCGTCGTGCTCGGTCCCGACGGATCCGTTGGGCAGGTGGCGGTTGGTGCGGCGGCGACTAGAGCCGGTCGAGCGATGACGCTGGGCTCAAGCCGAGGCCGCACGACGCGACCGGCAGGATCACTCCGGTGATCGCCGCGGTGGTGTTCGATGTCGGAGCGGAGCCCGGACCGAGCGATAACGAAATCGCGGCGGTCCAACCAGTCTGAACGCCCCACGTGCCCTGCATGGACGCGCCGCCCCCGAGCCCCACGGCGAGCCCGACGCTCGTACCCTGGCCCGGCCATTCGGCCGCGGACAGCGTGACCGACCCGGTGCGCAACTGCAACGAGGGAACGCCGCCGGTTGGTCCCACCAGGTATCCCACACCGAGCGGACCGAATCCCAGCGTCGCCTGGGTGGCCGCGACGACATCGCCGGTTTGCGTCAGCAGCGCGACGCTCGACAGTGTCACGTCCCCTGCCGCCACCGTCGCTTCTCCGATCGGGCCGAGCGTCGTGTCACCCACGACCATCATCATCCCGGTGCCGAGCGGCATCTGATACGCCAGCGCCCCCACGCTCTGGGTGGCCGTGACGTTCCAGCGATCCCACGCGACGTCCACTCCCGGGCCGCCCGCGATGCCCAGCAGCGCAAGCGGCGTGCTCAGCGTGTGCGACGCGGTCACCCGTCCGTCGCTGTCGGGAAAGTTCCAGAACGCCTGCCACTCGCCTGGCGACCACTTCACCCCCGTGGTCGGGTGCGGGAACGCCGCACCGGCCGGGCTCACCCCCACGACCTCGAGAGGGGTCGAACACATGCTTTCGGCAAACAGCTGATGCGGGTCGGCCGGCAAGACCTGCAGCGAGCGGGCTTCGATGCCGTCCGGCGAGGTCAGGATCAGGGTGGCCGTGCCGCGTTGGAGGCCCCAGAGGATGAGGTGATCGTCACCGGCCCACGCGCCGGCTACCCCCGTCGGCGCGACATCCACCTGCGTGATTCCTTGAGCCGGGACATCGATCACACCGCCGACCGGCATCGTCACCGCGACGAAGGGGGACGCGCCGGCCGGTGAGACGGGCGCGCCAGTGACCAGCGCGCCTGCCAGTGCAACGACGCGGAGCATTCGATTCAGAAGCGTTCGACGCCGATCGGAGGCACGTGTTCCTGGCATGGACGATCCCTGCTCGAGACCGCGGCGCCAGCGCCGCTGGGGATTGACGTGCACCCGCGTTCGCGGCGCCGCCTAGCCACGATGATACCACGCCCGCGCGGTGCGCGCCGTTCTCAGGGCGTCCCGTCGTCGGCGGCGCCGGGGTTACCACGGAGCCGTGCGCACCGGCCACGCGAGCATCGCGACGCGCAGCACGACAGTGCCACGCAATTGCGTCACCACGCGGAGAAACGCGGCCGTGGCGCTCGCGGTGTCCTGTACGACGCGGAAAGACAGCCAGAGCGCGGTCGCGCCGAGGACGAGCGCCGTACTCCACGCGCCCGCTCCCGCGGCATCCGCGGCCAACGCACCGGCTCCGGCGGCCGCGAGGAGTCCCCAGACCGAACACCGCGGCCACGACCACAGCAGCACCCGCTGGCGGCCGGCTCCGTGTTCCTCGATCGCGAGGCGGAGGCGCATCCCGCCGAGCGCACCCCCGCGTACCTCAAGATCCCATTCGTCGAAGTCCCCGCCCCGCGCCACCACGGCGCCTTCCTGTTGCAGATCGTGCTCCACCGTTTCCAGCCAGGTTTCGGCGGCCCTCCACCGTTCGCTCCAGACTGTGGACACCCGGGGCCACGGCGCCGTTGCGCCGGTGACCTGGTGGCGCCGCCACGGCGTCAGGCCGTTCCGGATGCGCCCGTACAGCCGGGCGGCGGGGTGGATCAAGTGGAGCAGCGTCATGATCGCGTGGCGCTGCGCCCGCTCGAGAGGCCCGCGCGGCGTGCGTTGCGACGAGAGCGACCGGGCGGCGCACGTCGCCGCGTGGACGCCCAGCGCCGCGACCGCGAGGAGCAGCACGGGGATCGCCATCCGCAGCGGGGCCCAGAGCGCACCGAGCGCGGACAGCCCGGCGAGGACCGCCACGACGAGATACCACTCCGGAACCGAGGGGAGGGACCACAGCGGATGAAACGGTGCCGCGTAGAGCGATTGATACGCCGCGAGCCCCCAAGTTCCATGGTAGACACGGCCGCGGCGCGGGGCCGCGGCGGGCTCGTACACGCGACCCTGCCACGCGAGGTGCCCGGCGGTGTTGTACTTCTGCGGCCACTTCTGCTCGAGCAGCGCCTCGGATTTGCCGTATCCGACCTGCTGCGTCCAGTACCGGGGGATTGTGTCCCGTCGCCGGTGCCAGACTACGGCGGTCGGGCTGAAGCCGAGTGTCCCGCCGGCGCCTTGGATGCGCCAGCAGATGTCCACGTCGTCGCCCGCGACACGGAAGCGCCGGTCAAAGCCTCCGATCGATTCCAGGGACGCGCGGCGAAACGCCATGTTGCATCCCGGGACGTGTTCCGCCTCGTCGTCCGTAAGCATGACGTGCGTGGGCGTGCCGGGCGCCACCGCGAGGCACTCTTCGATCACGCCCGGGGTGTGTGTCGGCCCCGCAGGAGGGCGATTCGGCCCACCGACCGCGGCATGCGCGGTGCGGCCAAAGGTCGTAGCGAGGTAGTACAGCCAGTGCGCCTCGGGGCTCGCGTCGTCGTCGAGGTACGCGATGATCTCCCCCGTGGCCTCCGCCAACCCGGCGTTGCGCGCTGCGCTAAGCCCCGCGCCGCCACCGTCGATCGTCTTGGCGCCGTACGCGCGGGCGATCGCCGCGGTGTCGTCCACGGAGCCATCGTCGACGACGATCACCTCATAGTCGGGATACTCCAACCGAACTACTCCCGCGAGGCACTCCCCGATGGTGCGCGCCCCGTTCCGGCTGCACACGATGACGGAGATCCGCGGCCAGCTCAGGTGCCGGGCGAACGGCGTGTCCTTGAGCGCGGCGCAGACGGCGGCCATGCCGGGCTTGGGCGCCCGGTCCCGGTCGGTCAAGCCGAACGCCCACTCCTCGATGTCGTATCCTCCCCGATGCCACTCGTCTGTCCACGCGAACACACACACGCCGGTACATCCCGCCGCGAACGCCGCCCGCGCCTGGCCTGCGACGACCGTGTAGGCCGTCGCGCCGTGGCTGGCGGTGTCGCACCCGATCTCCGTGAGCACCAGGGGACGGTCCCCGGCGATGTTCTGCAGACGGCCGACGTAGGACTCGAACCGGCTCTGCGATTCAAGGTAGACGTTGAAACAGACCAGGTCCAGGAACGGCAGGTCCAAGTACTCGGTGGTGGGGTAGTTCACATACGTGACGAGGCTTCCGGGATCCTCGGCCTTCGCCGCGTTGTACAGACGCCGGATGTAGCGCTCGATGCGCCGTGCTCCGTGCCAGCGGACGATCGACGCCGGGATCTCGTTGCCGACCGCGTAGCCTAGGACGGCCGGATGGCCAGCGCATCTCCGCACGCCGGCACGCACCCCGGTGACGATATCTCGTGCGCGAGCGCGATCGTCGAGGAACGCGATGTGCTGTTCCCAGGGGATCCCCACCAGTACCCGCAGGCCTCGTTGTTGGGCGGCATCCAACAACCACAGCGGGGGGACGGTGTAGGTGCGCACCACGTTGAACCCGTGCGCCGCCATGCGTTCGAAATCCGCAACGACGACATCGCGCGCGGGATACTCGATTCCGTCCTCGCGAGGGCGGAACGGCCCGTAGGTGACGCCTCGGATCCACAGCGGCCGGTCGCCGACGCGGACGAACTTCCCGGTCACCCGGGGGCGCGGCGGTACCTCGGCGGAGGGCCGCGCGACGGGCGGAGACGTTGTCGCGCTACGCGCCATGACGTGTGGGGCTGGCCGGCGGCGCCGGTCGCAGCGGGGTGACGGCTCGGCCGTGCGTCCGTCGCTGCCCGCGGCGAGGACATCCGGCGGCGGTACCGCAAGCGGCGCTGCCGGACGATGAAGCCGGCGGCCGCCGCTTGCGCATCAGGGGCATCGTCACGCGGTTGATGGCTCCTCCGAACCTGCTCGACTGTTGGATCGCGATGAACCGGCGGCGTTGCGAGGTCCGTCGGGAAGGCGGTCGTGCGGCGATCCTTGACTCACCGCCGCGGCGCGACCGCGGTCCCTTCGCGTTCCCTATTGATGTGATACCCACGAATCGCCGATCCAAACCTCGGTCTAGCGTTCCGTCCGGCGGGATGGGGAGGCGGCGGACCGCCAATGTACGTGTTCTGCGTAACCCTCAGAGAGGTGTTCTGAATAGGTGTTTCGGGTAAGTATTATAAGTATTAATGGTACGCATCATGAGGACCCCGCTGCTGTTGCTTCGATATCTGCGGCCGCACTGGCGCGAAGCGCTGGGCGTATTTGCGACGATGCTCGTGACGATCGGCATCGATGTACTCCGTCCGTGGCCGACGAAGCTCCTGGTCGACCAGGTGCTGGGACATCAGCCGCTGCCGGCCTGGCTGCGGGGCGTCGCGGGCGCGTCGCCCGCCGCAAGCGGCGCCGGGCTGCTGCTGTGGGTCTGCGTCGGTACCGTGCTGATCTTTGCCGTCGGCGCGGTCTCGTCGATGGTCGAGACCACCGCCGCCGTGCGGCTCGGCCAACGCATGGTGTACGATCTCGGCGCCGATTTGTTCTCGCATCTGCAACGCCTGTCGCTGACGTTCCATCGTCGCCGGCCGGTCGGGGACACGATCTCGCGCGTGACCGTGGATTCCTATTGCGTGCAAGCCCTGTTGAACGGCGCCCTGCACCCGCTGCTGCGCTCCGTGGGTACGCTGGCCGCGATGTTCGCGGTGATGTGGCGGCTCGAGCCGCGCATGACCGCCCTCTCTCTGCTGGTCACCCCGCTGCTGGCGCTGACCATCCGTGTGTGCGGCGAGTCGATGCGGGTTCGGCACCGGCGGCGGCGCGATCTGGAAGGGCGCATGATGTCCGTGGTGGAGCAGACCATGAACGCGATCGCGGCCGTGCAGGCGTTCGCACGCGAGGAGACGGAACAGGCCCGCTTTCGCGCCTACGCAAAGGACACGGCGTCCGCCTACGTACGCGCCACGCAGGCGGACGCGCGTTTCGGTCTGTTCGTCGGCCTGGTCACGGCGGTTGGGACCGCTGCGGTGATGTGGGTGGGCGCGGTGGATGTGCTTCACGGCCGAACCACCGTCGGAACGCTGCTCGTGTTTCTCGCGTACCTCGCGGCGCTCTACGTCCCGCTCCACGCGAGCACCTCCACGGCGTCCACGGTGCAATCCGCCGCGGCGGCCGCGGAACGCGTGCTGGAGTTGCTCGACACGGCGCCCGAGGTGCGGGACGGCCCCGACGTCCTCGATGGGCGCGTGCGCGGGCACATCCGCTACGAGCACGTGACGTTCGGGTACGAGCCCGGGCGTCCGGCGCTGCGGGAGGTCTCGTTCGACGTGCACCCGGGCGAGATGGTGGCCATCGTGGGTCCCACCGGTGCGGGCAAGAGCACGCTCGCGAACCTGCTTGTGCGGTTCTACGATCCGTGGTCCGGCCGAATCACGATCGACGGCCACGACCTGGCCCGGCTTCGCGTGCGGTCGCTGCGCCAGCAGATCGCGATCGTGCTGCAGGACCCGTTCATCTTTCCCCTGACGGTTGCGGAGAACATCGGCTACGGGCGGCCGAACGCGACGCGTGAGGTGATCGTCGCCGCCGCGGTCGCCGCGAACGCCGACGCGTTCATCCGGCGTTTGCCGGACGGATATGACACCGTCCTCGGGGAGAAGGGCGCGACCCTGTCGGGCGGCGAGAAACAGCGTCTGTCCATCGCGCGGGCGTTTGTGAAGGACGCGCCGATCCTGATCCTCGACGAACCGACCTCGGCGGTGGACGCGCTCACGGAGGCGGGGTTGCTCGCGGCGTTGGAGCGGCTGGGGAAGCACCGCACGACGTTCGTGATCGCCCACCGGCTCTCCACGATCCGGCGGGCCGACCGGATCCTGGTCCTCGACGAGGGCGCCGTCGTCGAGGAGGGGCGGCACGCCGACCTGATGGACCGGAACGGCCTCTACGCGAGGTTGTGCCGCCAGCAGACGGTGTTCGTCCCACACGACCCGGCGCTCGCGAGCCATGGCGCGCCCGGCGGGTCGGCGGACGCATGACCCGGCGTCCGCGCCTGGTCGTGATGGGCATCGCGGGCCGGCTGCCGTTTGCCGGCGTTGCGTGGCAGACGCTCCATTACCTCGAGGGGTTCCGGCGGCTCGGCTGCGATGTTGCCTACGTTGAGGACACGGGCGCGTGGCCGTATGACGCGGAGCGCAACACGGTGACGGACGACCCCAGCTATACGGTCGCGTACCTGGCGCGTCTGATGGCCCGACGCGGCCTTGATGCACAGTGGGCGTTTCGTGCCGCGTCGCGAGGGCGGCGGGTGTACGGCATGAACGAGCGCCGGCTCACCGATCTGTTCGAGGGCGCCGACGCGCTCATCAATCTTTCGGGAGCGACCATGCTTGGCGACGAGCACCTCCGCGTGCCCGTGCGCGTTTACCTCGAGACGGATCCCGTGCGGAGCCAGATCGAGGTCGCCAAGGGAGATGCGGAGGCGATTGCGATGCTCGAGACGCACACGCACCACTTCACGTACGGGGAGAACCTGGGCGCGCCGGACTGCGGCGTGCCCGTCGAGCGGTTCACGTGGTCGGGGACGCGTCCCGCCGTGGTCCTCGATTGGTGGAACCCGGGCCCCCCGCCGTCCGACGACGCGCCCCTGACCACCGTGGCCAACTGGAGTCAGTCCAACGACGTCGAGTGGAACGGTGAGACCTATCGGTGGAGCAAGCACGAGGAGTTTCTGAAGTTCATCGAGCTTCCCCGCCACGCCGCGGTGCCGTTCGAGTTGACACTCGCGTGTGGCGACGCCGAGACGGTACGCAAACTCGCGGGGTATGGCTGGCGAGTGCGCGACGCCCTCGCCCTCTCCAGAGACCTCGACCCCTACCGTGAGTACATCCGCTCGTCGCGCGGGGAGTTTACCGTGGCGAAAGACCAGAACATCCGGCTGCGGAGCGGGTGGTTCAGCGACCGGAGCGCGTGCTACCTGGCGGCTGGCCGCCCGGTGATCACTCAGGACACCGGCTTCGGTAACGCGGTGCCGACCGGGCGCGGGTTGTTCGCGTTTCGCACGATGGAAGATATCGTGGAGAGTGTCGCTCGGATCAACGCCGACTACACCCTTCACGCCCGGGCGGCGCGGGAGATCGCGGAAGAGTACTTTGGCGCGGACCGCGTGCTGGCCGATGTCCTCCGGCGAATGGACGTGTAGCCGCCCGCGTCGAGCGCGGCCGGGAGACGCGATGGATCGCGTGGGGGGGGGCGGCGCTAGTGGCTGTGTTGCTGGTAGTCCCGAACGAGGCGCTGGTTGGTGTCGGCCGCGGAGATGATCTGCTGCCGCGATGCGTCCTGCGTCGATGCGACCGCCTTCTGTACCGCCGCCATATACGCGTCATGGGAGGCGAATCCCGTTGGTGCCAGCCCGTTGGCCGCGTACCCTTCTCCACCGATCAACATGCCGTTCGTGACGAGGGTGAACTCGATCCGAGCACCGAGGTAAACCCCGAAGAACAGCAGCGTCGTGCGATCTCCGTTGACCGTGAGCAGGATCTGGCCGTTGGTCGATCCGGCGGCGGTCGTCAACGAGAACGTCCCGCCGCCGGCGGACTTGCTGGCGCCGAGACCGTAGCGAAACTTGCCCGTCTTGATGGCCACGCCGCCGAGCGTGCCCGCGATCGTCCCGGAGTAGAAGGTTTGCACGTTCTGATCGTTGGGACTCCCGGGAGGCGGGATCACACCGCCGATGGGTGGTGTCTGGACCGCATTGGGGTCGGTCACCGAAAACCCCGGGAGCACCAGCGGGATCTTGAAGTTGAAATAGAGGGGGTAGGACGGCTGGGCCCCCAACGGGACGGGCGAGAGGGCGCACGCAGCCCACGCCAGCGTCAACACGGCGCCCCAGGTCGCCGCGAGTCGCCACATACGGGGTACGCAGACGCGTCGCATCGTGCCGTTCACCTCTTCTCATGGGTTCGTCGAGGCGGAGGATCGTCCCTCCGTTGCTTGTCATGCCATCGCAGGTGGTCGTATAATGTGAGTAAACCCAACGTTGATCGCTTGACTTGCACCGCACGTTTTGCCGGCACCGGTCCCTGGGGGAATGTACTTTGGGGTTCGCGGACAAGGCCCTCCAGTGTCTCGACTGCGGCAAGGAATTTGTCTTCACGGCGGGGGAACAAGAATTCTATGCCAAGAAGGGATTTACGAACGAGCCGTTGCGGTGCAAAGATTGCCGGGACGTCCGGAAGCGCTCTCGCGAGTCCGTCGCGGGACTGCCTCGCGAGATGTTCGACGCGATCCGCACGAAATGCGGGTCCAAGACACAGGTTCCGTTTCGGCCCCGAACCGACCGGCCAGTGTACTGCCCCGATTGCTTTCGTGAACTCCGCGCGCAGCAGCGCCGGGCGTAGGGGCAGCCACCAGTTCGTTGACGTGGGCGCAGCACTCACTCCGTGTACGTGGCGCGTGAACCCAAGAGCATGCCGTCGAGCCGTTATCGTCGATGGCCCGACGAGCGATGGTGTGCGTCCGTCGCCGGCGGACTTCCGGCGCGCGAATCGGCGGCAACACCGTCCGCCGATGTCCGTGGACACGGTCCCGCACGTCCGCAGGAACGGGCACGGTTGAGACACACGTGGGTCTCGTGACGCTCTGGTGCGGCCCGTTGCGTGCCGCGGCGCGCTCGTCGTGGCTTCGGCGCGTCGCGGTGCCCGCGCTCGCAGCGCTTGCGCTCGTAGCCTGCGGAGCTCGTACGGGGCAGGTACCCCCGCTCCCGGCGGCACCGCATGTCGCCGCCGTCGGGCCGACGGTGGACAAGATTCGCCGCGCCGGGGTGTTCCGAGTTGCCGTGGACCTGTCGTATCCACCGATGGCGTTTCGCCGGGACGGCGCGCCGGCCGGATTTGACATCGAGTTGGCGACGTTGCTCGCCAGATCGCTGGGCGTCCGGCTCGTGGTCGTTGATACACCGATCCTGACGGTCCGCGACGGAGTGCCGGCGGACACAGACGCGGTGGTTGGGGTCGCACCGCAGGCCGTCGTGCCTGGGCTACCGTCCGACCCGTATTACACGTCACAACAAGCCATCCTGTCCCAGGGGCGCAGCGCCGTCGGGTCGCTCGACGGACTGCGCGGCCTCCACGTGGCGGTGGCCGCCGGGAGCCGAGGGGTGGCGGTGGCGCAGGACGCGGGGGCGATCCCGGATCTCACCTACCTGCCCGAAGAGGCGCTTGCGGCGGTGGCGCAGGGCCGTGCGCGGGCTGCGGTCGCCGACGCCCCCCTGGTGCTCGACTATGCGGCCAGTCACGCCGGACTGCGGGTCGTCGGCGGCTTCGGCGCCCCCGTTCCGCGGGTCGTCGTCGTGTCGAAGGACGCCCCGGATCTGGCCTCGGCTGTCTCTGCCGCGGTGCACGCGCTCGATCGTGACGGAGGCCTCGGGCGGCTCCGGGCGCGGTGGCACCTGTAGCCGGCCGGTCCGGTCGTGGAGCGCGTGCGGCGTGACGGGTAGGGGCCGGACAGGAGCGGCGGCGCCGGGGGATGAACAGTACGGTACGAAGGCGGTCGTCGCCGCGTTCGGAACGCGAGGCCGGCGCACGGAGTTCCGGAGGGGCCCGGCGGCCTTCGCGCGCGGGCCGGACCGGTTCGCCGGATCCCAAGGGGGGGCGATGATGGAGCAACCGCGGCGGTCGCTGGCGCACGAGGCCGAGGAAGCGGTGCGCCGTCTCCGCGGCGTGTCGGCCGTGCGGGTGGATCTCGGAGAGGACGGGGCGATCGCTCGTGTGCACGTGTTGGCCTCGGCCGAGCGTAGCCCCAAGGTGATCGTTGCGGATGTGATCGCGACGCTCGCGGCGCAGTTCGGCGTCAGCCTGGAGCCGGGGCACGTGAGGGTCGCGGGCCTGCGCCCCGGCCAGGCCGAGTCGGGTCCGTCGCCGGTGCGGTCCCGGCTCAAGTCCGTCGGGCTGACGGTGTCGCGGCTCCGGTCGTCGGCCGAGGTACGCGTACAACTCGAGCACGACGGGCTGATTTACGAAGGCGCGGCCTCCGGGCCCAACGCGGCGTCCCACCTGCTCGAACTCGTCGCGCAGGCGACCCTGCGCGCCGTGGAGACGTACCTGCGCGCAGACGCGTTATTCGTCGTGCAGTCCGCGACCGCTGTGTTGGCCGGCGCTCACCAGATCGCCTTGGTGGTCGTCTCGTGGTTGGGCCCGGACGAAGAGACGCTCAGCGGGTCGGCCGTGGTGCGCAACGACGCCCGGGAGGCGATGGTCCACGCCACGCTCGACGCCATCAACCGCACCGTACTCGGGCTCGGTACCCGCTAGTGCCTGTACGGCCGGTCTGGACCGCGCTTGCGCGGGCGGCGGCGATCGCCTGCGTGGTCGTCTGTGCGGCGCCGGGCGTGCCGACGCGAGGAATGGCCGCGCAGACGGCGGTCCCGGTGCTGATGTATCACCGGATCGATACGGTGCTGTCCGCGCGCGATCCGATCACCGTGGGCCTCACGGTGATGGCGCCCGCGTTCGAGGCGCAGCTCCGATTCCTGCGGCGGCACGGGTTCCGTTCGATCACGCTCGACGACATGTGGACGCACATGGTCCGGCACGCACCGGCGTCCGGGCCGGAAATCGTCCTCACCTTCGACGACGGGTACGAGGACAACTATACCGTCGCGTTCCCGCTGCTCCGCCGGTACCGGTTCACGGGAACGTTCTTCGTCGTGACGTCCACCGTGGGGACGCCCGATCACCTGACGGTGACGCAGATCAAGGAAATGGCCGCCGCCGGGATGGCGTTTGGATCCCACGGGCAGCACCACGTCGATTTCTCCGCTCTGCCGCCGTCGATTGCCCGCCTCGAGCTCGAACACAGTAAACGTTTCATCGGCGAGTGGGCAGGAGACTCGGTCACGTTCTTCGCGTACCCCTCCGGCCGATACTCCCAAAGCGTGGAACGGAGCCTCTCCGACCTTGGCTACCGTGGCGCCGTGACGGAGATCCCGGGGTTCGTCAGTGCCGCGAGCCGCCCGTACGAGCTGGAGCGCGTGCGGGTCGCGCACGACGATTCCCTGGCGGGATACGCCCGCAAGCTCCGGCTGCCTGCGCCCTGACGCGCGCGGCAGCCTGCGCCCGCCCCCGGTGTAGACAGCCTGGACTATAATGGGCGTGGGCGTACGTTAGGCTAAGGAGCGCGGGATTGGTGAATCATATAGTAGGAGCCGGAGGACCGGCGGCACCGTAGCGTCCGTGGGCGACCCGTGGTCGAGGGGCGTGCCCGCGACTTCAGGAGCGATCGAATGCTGAAGCTCTTCCAGAATCTGCTCGGTGACAGTAGCGAGCGCATCGTGAAACACCTGCGCGACACGCTCGTGCGCGACGTGAATGCGATGGAGCCCGATCTCGAGGGCCTGTCCACCGACGCGCTGCGCGCGAAGATGGACGAGTTGCGTGAGCGCGTCCGCGGTGGCGAGCCGCTCGACGACGTGATGGCCGAGACGTTCGCGGTGGTCCGCGAAGCGTCGAAGCGGGCGCTGGGCCAGCGCCACCACGACGTCCAGTTGATCGGCGGCGCGGTGCTGTTCAGCGGGAAGATCGCCGAGATGAAGACCGGCGAGGGCAAGACGCTGGTCGCGACGCTCCCCCTGGCGCTGAACGCGCTTGAGGGACGCGGGGGACACCTGGTCACGCCGAACGATTATCTGTCGCGGGTCGGCGCTGGGTGGATGGGGCCGATTTACCATCTGCTCGGGATCAGCGTGGGCGTGATCACGCACGAGTTTGCCGGGCTCTACGATCCCACGTATCATGACGCGGCCCACCACGGTGACGAGCGGCTCGTGCACTTCCGCCCGGTCCACCGGCGCGAGGCATACCTCGCGGACATCACGTACGGCACGAACAACGAGTTCGGGTTCGACTACCTTCGTGACAACATGGTGATCCGAGGGGAGGATCTCGTCCAGCGTGAGCTCCGGTACGCGATCGTCGACGAGGTCGACTTTATCCTGATCGATGAGGCGCGGACGCCGCTCATCATCTCCGGCCAGGTGGAGCAGTCTACGGACCTCTACTACCAGTTTGCCAAGCTGGTGCCCCGTCTCGCCGCCGAGCAGGACTACCACGTTGACGAGAAGCTCAAGACCGCGACGCTGACGGAGCAGGGTGTGAGCCAGTTCGAGCGGTGGCTCGGCATCGACAACCTCACCGATCCGAAGCACATCGAGCTGATGCACCATGCGCAGCAGGCGTTGCGCGCCCACACCCTGTACCACCGCGACGTCGAGTACGTCGTCAAGGACGGCCAGGTGCTGATCGTGGACGAGTTCACGGGTCGCCTGATGTTCGGACGGCGGTACAGCGACGGGCTGCACCAAGCGATCGAGGCCAAGGAAGGCGTGAAGATCGAGAAGGAGTCCCAGACCCTCGCCACGATTACGTTCCAGAACTTCTTCCGCATGTACGACAAGCTTGCGGGGATGACCGGAACGGCCAAGACCGAGGAAGCGGAGCTCACGCAGATCTACAACCTGCCCGTGGTCTCGATTCCCACCCACCAGCCGATGGTCCGCAAGGACGCGCCGGACCTCGTCTACAAGCATGAGAAGGCGAAGTTCAAGGCGGTCGCGGACGAGATCGCTGAGTGGCACCAGAAGGGGCGGCCGGTGCTTGTCGGCACGCGTTCCATTGAGAAGAGCGAGGCGGTGTCGGCGCTCCTCCGCCGGCGCGGCATTCCGCACCAGATCCTCAACGCGAAGTACCACGAGCGTGAGGCGGAGATTATCGCCCAGGCCGGTCGGTCGGGCGCCGTGACGATCGCCACCAACATGGCGGGGCGCGGCGTGGACATCCTGCTCGGCGGCAACCCGCCCGAGGCGGGGGACGCGGAGAAGGTGCGCACGCTGGGCGGGCTGCACATCGTCGGGACCGAACGGCACGAAGCGCGCCGCATCGACAACCAGCTGCGCGGCCGCGCCGGACGCCAGGGTGATCCGGGCTCGTCCCGATTCTTTGTCGCCCTGGACGACGAACTGATGCGTCTGTTTGCCGGCGAACGCATCGCCGGCATCATGGAGAAGCTCGGCATCGAGGATGACGTCCCGATCGAGCACGCGCTGGTGACACGACAGATCGAGAACGCGCAGAAGAAGGTCGAATCGTACCACTTCGACGTGCGGAAGCACGTGTTGGAGTACGACGACGTGATGAACGTCCAGCGGCAGGTGATCTACGGCGAGCGCCGCAAGGTCCTCCTCGGCGAAGGGTTGCGGGAGAACATCCTGGACTTCATCGAGCAGCTCGTCGACGATCTCGTTGCGGGATTCTGCTCCACGGAGTCGCGGCCGGAAGAGTGGGACCTCGACGGGCTGCTACAGGAGGTTCGGCATGTGATCCCGCTGCCTCCCGACCTCACCGTGGAGCAGTTGCGCGGGCTCGACGCCGACGGCGTGACCGAACACGTGTTGGAGGCCTCGCTGGCCGCGTACGAGGCCAAGGAGCAGGCGGTCGGGCCGGAGACGATGCGCGAGCTGGAGCGCATCATTCTGCTGCAGACCCTGGATCGCAAGTGGATCGACCATCTGTACGCGATGGACGCGCTCCGCGAGGGCATCGGGCTCCGGGCGTACGGACAGGCGAATCCGCTGATTGAGTATCAGAAGGAAGGATACGGGTTGTTTGAGCAGCTCAAGCGGGACGTGCAGGAAGAGACGGTCCGGTTCCTGTACCTCGTGCAGGTCCAGGCCGCGGCGGCGGCGCCCTCCAGGGACGCCGGTCCCGCGGTTCGCACCCCGGCGCGGACCGGATACCGCGTGACCCGAGAGAGCGGCGGCGGCGATGCGGGGCGTCCGCAGCCAGCCGCGGCGGCGGTCGGGGGCGGCGGGACCGCGACACAGGTCCGCGTGGCCAAGGTCGGGCGCAACGACCCGTGCCCGTGCGGCAGCGGGAAGAAGTACAAGAAGTGCCACGGCCGGGGTGAATGAGCTAGTGTGACAGCGCCGCGGTTCCTCGCGGTTCTCCTCGCCGGCGCCGCGTACGCGGCGGCGTTTCCCCCGTTCGACCTCGGATGGCTCGCATGGGTCGCGCTTGTGCCGTTGTGTGTCGCGGCGGCGACCGAAACTCCGCGGACCGCGTTTCGCCTCGGCTACTGTTGGGGATTGGTCGCGTTCGGCGGCGTGTTGTGGTGGCTCACGGCGTTCGGCCCCGTCGTGTGGGTGTCCGCCGTGGCGCTCGTCGCGGTCTTCCCCGGCGCGGCGACCGCGACCGCCGCGTGGGCGCAACGCGGGCGCGGCGACGCCCTCGGATTGCTCTGGATGCCCCTCGTGTGGGTTGTCGGTGAGTTCGTGCGGAGCCAGGGCCCGCTCGGATTTCCCTGGGCGCTCGTGGGAGAGTCGCAGCACGGGGCACTCCCGGTGGCGCAACTTGCGTCAGTCGCCGGGGTGTGGGGCGTCAGTTTCATCGTTGTGCTGGCGAACGCGCTTCTGGCAAACGTGGTCGTCCGCCGCGCCACGGTGAGCGCGTGTCTGGCCGCGGCGGCGCTGATCGCGGGAACCGTCGGGTGGGGGTGGTCGGCGCTGCAGACCCCGGTTGCGCCAGCCGGGCCCTCGGGTGCGGTGACCGCCGCGGTCGTGCAGCCGAACGCGCCCCCCCGCGGGCCCACGACCCTGTCGGACACACGCGCGCAACTCGCGGTCCTCGAGACGCTCACGAGCGAGGCTACGTCACGCGGGGCTCAGCTCGTGGTGTGGCCGGAGACCGCGTTTCCGACGGATGTCGCCGGCGACGCCGCCGCGCTCGCCCGCATCGGGAGATGGATCCGTCGGAGTCCCGTCGCGCTGATCGCAAGCAGCCTGGAGGGCGGGACCACCGACTCCGCGTTCGCGTTCTCGCCCGCGGGTGCCCTTGTGGGTCGCTACGACAAGATGCACTTGGTACCGTTCGCCGAGTTCGGCGAGCGCGCCGGTCGGACGCCCGGCGTGCTGCCGGCGCCGAGCGGGCCGGTGGGGATCGCGATCTGCTTCGAGAGCGTGTTTCCCGAGATCGCCCGCAACACCGTGTTGGGCGGCGCCGATCTCCTCGCGGTGCTCACGAACGACGCGTGGTTCTCCGGCCCTGCCCCGGCGGAGCAGCACGCCGCCGCGGCGGCGTTTCGGGCGATCGAGGAAGGGCGCTACCTGCTTCGTGCCGCGAACAGCGGCATCAGCGAGGTGATCGACCCCCACGGCCGCGTCGTGGCAATGCTGCCGCTCGGGGCCCGCGGCGTCCTGGTGGCGCGCATTGCCGCGACGGCCAGGTTGACGCCGTACGCCCGATACGGCGACCTGCTCCCGTGGGCTACCGTCGCCATCGGCACGGTGCTGCTCGCGCGGCGGGCTTGGGTCGGCGGGATGCCTCCCGCGGATCCTGCGTTCGTCCGCCTGCTCACCGTGTCCGTCGCCCCGTTGCTCGCGATCGCCGCCGTGGCATGGGGCGCCGATGCCGCGCGGACGCCCGGCCTGCTCGTCGCGGGTGCGCCGGTGCCGCTGCCGGTGCTGGCGGTGTTGGGGGCGAACGTCGTGTTCAGCATCGGTCGGCCGGTGCGCAGCCTGGGGTTCCAGGCGGCCGGGTTCGTGCCGGCCGCGGTTGCGGGCCTGGCCGTGGTCGGGGTTGTGGTGGGCGTCGCGGCGCAAGCGTTCGCGTCGCAGGGCGCGCCGGTGACCTTCGGGTCCCCGGCGGGCGGGTGGTGGGTAGGGAGCCTGGTGCAGGTGCTCGTCGTCGGCCTGACCTTGGAGTGGTGGCTGCGAGGACTCGTGTACGGTGCCGCGCTCGCCTGGCGCGGCTGGCGCGTCGCGGTCGCGTGGTCCGCGGTGCTCGGGTTGCTCGCCGCCTCGCCGAGGGGCGCGGAGGCCATGGTGTGGAGTTGCTGCGCGGGGCTCGCCTTCGGCGCGATTCGGACGCGGTGGCCGCAGGTTCCCGCGCTCGCGGTGGCGCACGGCGCGGGCGCGGTCTTCCTCGGTTTTTTGCTTTCACCCTGGTGAGTGATATAATGGGACGTCGGGCCGCGCGGCGTGCGCCGCGGGTCGGCCTCGGCGACGTGTACGAGTTGGGGGTCGGCAGTGACGGTCGAGGAACTGAAGCGTACGCTCGAAGGCTATCAGGAGCGCCTCAGCGGTATCGGGAGGCATCTTTGACGTTCCCCGCATGCGCGCCCGCGTCGCGGATCTCGAACGGCAGATGCAGCAACCGGGTTTCTGGGATGACCAAGACGCCGCCCGGCGCGTCTCGCAGGAGGTCGCCGGGCTTCGCTCCCGGATTGACGAGCTGACCGATCTCGATCGCGAGATCGGCGACCTGCGTGAGCTGGTGGAGCTCGCCGGGAGCGAGGATGCGGCGACGCTCGCCGAGGTTGAGCGCGAGCTGGAAGCGGTCGGCGGGCGGCTCGATCGCTTCGAACTGGCGACGCTGCTTGCGGGTGAGCACGATGCGAGCAACGCCATCCTTTCGGTACACGCCGGCGCGGGTGGTACGGAATCCCAGGACTGGTCCGAAATGTTGTTGCGCATGTATCTTCGGTGGGCCGAGACCCACGGCTATCGCACCGAGGTCGTCGACATGTCGCCCGGCGAGGAAGCGGGCCTGAAGAGCGCGACCGTCATCGTCTCCGGCCCGAACGCGTACGGCTATCTGCGGGGCGAGCGCGGCGTCCATCGGCTCGTCCGTCTCTCGCCGTTTGATGCGGCGCACCGCCGCCACACCTCCTTCGCCCTCGTCGATGTGATCCCTGAGGTCGAGGCGACCGAGGTGCAGATTCGTGACGACGAGCTGCGCGTGGATACGTACCGATCGGGTGGCGCCGGCGGCCAGAACGTCAACAAGGTCGAGACCGCCGTCCGGATCACCCACCTGCCCAGCGGCATCGTCGTCCAGTGCCAGAACGAACGCTCCCAACACGCGAACAAGCTCACCGCGATGAAGCTGCTCCAGGCGCACCTGTTCGAGCGCAGCCAAGAGGAACAGCAGCAGAAGCTCTCGGCGATCCGCGGGGAACACCGCGACGCCGCGTGGGGGAACCAGATTCGGTCGTATGTCTTGCACCCGTACACGCTCGTGAAGGATCATCGCACCGGCGTCGAGACCGGCAACACGCAGGCGGTGCTCGACGGCGGGTTGGACCCGTTCATCGACGCCTACCTTCGACTCGGCCGCGCGCCCGCGCAGGCCGGCGAGGTGAGCGCCGGCGCGGACCGCCGCGGCACCGAACCGCAGGCGCCCTCCTGAGAATGGCCGCGGCGCGGTGGAACGCTTCGGACTCGGCCAACCGGACGCCGCGCAAGGCCGGCGTTCGGGCCGGCGTCTTGTGGTGGGCGGTCGTCGTGGCGCTGGTGGTCGCGGTCGGGGTAAGCGTGGGAGGGCCGACGGTCGCGTCCGCCGCCCTGGACATGGCGCTCGTGCGGGCGCTGGACGCGGAGCGCGTGCGGGTGGAGGTCACCGCGTGGCCGCCGGCGGCGCTGTGGTGGGGACGCGTGGACGTTCTCACCGTGGCCGCCAGGAATCTGCGCGTCGGTACGTTGCGGGTGCAGTCCCTTGACGCCACGTTGGACCGCGTGCAGATGGACGCCGGCGCGCTCTACGCGGAGCGCCAGGTCTCGATCCGCTCGCTCGGTTCGGCCGTCGCGCGGTTCACGGTGGCGCAGGACGCGCTGCAGAGCATGCTCGGCGCGCAGCCCTCGGTGCGGGACGCCGTCGTGACGTTGCACCCGGGACGGATTTCCCTCGCCGCCACGGTCGGCGTGCTCGGCATGTCGCTCCAGGCGGTCGGGACCGGCCGGCTGGTGCTGCGCGGCGAGCACGCGGCAGATCTCGCCCTGGATCGCGTGACGGTCGCCGGCGTGCCGGTCCCGAGCGCGATCGTGGCGCAGCTGATCGGGGGGTTGAACCCGGTACTGGACGTGGGGGCACTGCCGTTCGGTCTGCACCTCACGGGCGTGACGGTGGGCGAGGGAGAGGTGATCGTGGATGCGGCGGCGGGGACGCGGTAGGCCCGCGGGGGTGGCGCGATGACGGCAATGGTTCGAACGCTCGCGCGCCGCTACCCCGTGCTGACCGTCTGCGCCGTGTTGGGGGTGGTGGCGGCGTTTGTGATTCTCGGCCACCGCTCCGAAGTCGAGCGCGCCTACCATACTGTGGAGATCACGGCCGACGGCGACGATTGGACGACCCTGGCCCGACGGGACGGCATGGACCTCGGCACGCTGTACGCGGCGCTGCGCGAGCGCGGCGTACGGAGCGTGACGCTGTACGCTGCATCGCTCCGGCGCTTGGCCAACACGGGAATGATCGCGTACATGACGGGCACCGACGCGCTGAACGCCGTCCGCACCGGCAGCCTCGGCGGTCCGCTCTTGGACATGGCGCGGCAGGGGCGGATTCACCCGAACAGCACGTACGTGGTCGGCGAGCCGGCGGTGCTGCGACTGGTCCAGCGCGGGTTCGCCGACCAATTGGGGGCCGATCGCGCGGTCATGCGCGAGGGGAGCGGCCCGGTGCTCGAGATTGGCGCGCGCGGCCAAGAGGTGGAGGATGCGTCGCTCGGGGTGCCGCCGGGCGCGATTCAGGCACTCCACGATCGCGAGCTCGCGGCGGAGTTGCGCGTGCTCAACTTCCACTACGTCGCGCCGGGTGGGCTCGACGCGTTCTTCGTGGACCTCCGGCAGGCGGGCCAGCCGTTCACGCTGATCTTCGACCGCGATCAAGTGCTGGGGTACGACGCGTTGATCCCCGACGTCGCCGCCCAGATGAAGTCGGCGGGGTTCGCGTTCGGCCGCATCGAGTCGTTCATCGCGACCCGCAAGCAGAAGGGCGAAGATGGGTTGACGAGACTCGTCGCCCCGGACATGATCCGCGTCTTCAGCATGACGCCGCAGGAACTCGCAACGTCAACGCCGGAGGACGCGCGCGACAAGTTCGTGCTCGCGGCGCGCGAGCGCAATGTGCGGATCCTCTACGTCCGTCCGTTTCTGAGCACGACCGCGGGCGTGGACGAGATGCAGACGAACCTCGATTATGTGAAGTCGATCGCGGACGAGCTGACGCAGGCTGGCTACAAGCTCGGTAAGGCGGCGCCGTTGCCCGTGATGAGCACGCCCGCGCCCTTGTTCGGCCTCGCGGCGCTCGGAACGGTATCGGTCACGGCGATCGCCACGGCCGAGGTGTGGGGCGCGCTTGCGCGCCCGTTGCCGGTCGCGCGGCTGCACCTGTGGGTCGGCGTCGGCGCCGTGCTTACGGTGGCGGCGCTCGCGCTCCACCACGTGACCCTGTGGCGCGAGGCCCTCGCGTTCCTGGCCGCGCTGACATTCCCCACACTCGGGATGATGTGGCTGGTGCCGGCGGCCCGTCGGGAGGACATCGCGGGGCGGCGGGCCGCGCCGACCCGGTCGGGGCTGCGGGCGTTCGCGCGCGGCGTCGTCGGGCTGTGGACCGTGTCGCTCGTGAGCGTGTTGGGCGCGCTCGTGATGGCGGCGTTGCTGAGCGAGTGGGATTTCATGATGGAAGTGCGGGAGTTCCTCGGCGTGAAGCTCGCCCACGTCGTGCCGGTGATCGTCCTCGGTCTGCTGCTGGCCGCGGCGGACGTGGCGCCGGGCGAGCTGTGGCGGCGGCTGCGCGGGTGGCTACGGCAGCCCCTGCTGCTCGAGTACGGCATCGCGATCATCGTCATCGCCACCGCGGTGGTGTTCGCGCTCGGTCGCACCGGCAACTCCGGGCTGCCCCTCCTCGGCGGTCTCGAGCTGAAGAGCCGCGTCGTGCTGGAGCGGGTCCTGATCGCGCGACCGAGGACCAAGGAGTACCTTGTCGGCGACCCGTTCATGGTGCTGGCATTCGCCCTTGCGGCCGCCGGGTTGCGGCGCTGGATCCTGCCGGCCGCGGTGATCGGGGCGATCGGCCAAGTCGGGCTCGTCAACTCGTTCTCGCACATCCACACCCCGCTCGTCTACGCGTTCATGCGGACGGTCTACGCGCTCGCGATCGGCTCGGTGCTCGGCGGCGTGCTCGTTGCGCTGCTGTGGTGGGCGCGCCGTTGGTGGGGACCGGCCGTGGACGGCGACTCTTCCCGAGCGTCCCCCGGGGCGTCACGCATGGCATGAGCCGGATTGTTATCTCCGGCTACTACGGGTTCGACAATCTCGGAGACGAAGCGGTGCTCGCGGCGACCGTCCAAGAACTGCGGCGCCGCCGGCCGGATGCCGAGATCGCCGTGCTCTCGGCGGCACCGGACGCGACCGCGAGGACCCATGGTATCCGCGGCGTTGCCCGCACGGCGCCCGGCGCGATCGCCGGCGTGCTCCGCGGGGCCGACCTGCTTCTGTGCGGTGGCGGCAGTCTCTTTCAGGACGCGACGAGCTGGCGCAGCCCTTGGTACTATCTCGGCGTGCTCAGCCTGGGGCGGCGCCTCGCGCGCCGGACGGCCGTGCACGCCCAGGGGATCGAACCGCCGACCCGGGCTACCGTCCGCGCCGGGGTCGCCTACGTGGTCGACCGCGTGGATCTTGTGACGCTGCGCGACCGCACGTCGCAGAGCGTGCTTGCGTCGCTCGGTGTCCGGCGCCCCAGGATCGTCGTCAGCGCCGACCCGTCATGGCTTCTCGAGCCGGACTGGTCGGCCGCGGCGGTGGCTGAGCGGGCCCGGTGGGGCGCGGGACCGCGCTTCGGCCTCGCGCTGCGGGCGTGGGGATCCGGCGCCGCGGTGCGGGCGGCGGTCGCGGCGGCGCGCGCGGTGACCGCCCGCCTGGGCGTGCGCTGGGTGTTGTTGCCGATGCATCGGCCGTGGGACCTGGCGGTCGCCGATGAGGTGGCGGGCGAACTCGGGGACATCGCGACGGTGGTGCGTGCCCCGCTCGGCCCGCGCGAGATCCTCGCGCTGGTGGGGGCACTCGATGTGCTGGTGGGGATGCGGTTGCACGCGCTGCTGTTCGCGGCGGCCCAGGGTGTGCCGATCGTTCCCGTCGCCTACGATCCAAAAGTGACCGCGCTGGCGCGAGAGCTCGGCGAGCCCGATCCGGCCGGCGCCGAGTCGATTGCGCCTGACGATCTGGTCGCGTCGATCGACCGAGCCGTCGCGGAGCGCGCGGCGAACCGTGCGCGTCTCCTGGCGGCGGCCGCGCCGCTGCGAGACCGCGCGAAGCTTGCGCCAGCGCTCGCGGCGGACCTACTCGCATGAGCCGGATCGACATTCTCGGGGTCGGTTTCGACCCGATCGACCTCGACGGCGCCGCGGCGCGGATCGTTGAGTTCGCCCTGCAACCGGACCCCCGCCTCGTCGTTACGGTCAACGTGGAGATGGTGATGCTCGCGCGCAGGGACGCGGACGTACGGGGGATCCTGCGCCGGGCGTCCCTGGTCGTCGCGGACGGGGTTGGTGTCGTGTGGGGATCGCGGCAGCTCGGCCGCACGCTGCCGGGGCGCGTGCCGGGCATCGACCTCGCGGCCCGCCTGTGTCAAGAGGCCGCGCGGCGTCAGTGGCGCGTCTACCTCCTCGGCGGTCGTCCTGGCGTGGCCGACGGTGCCGCAGCGCGCCTACGCGCGTGGTACCCTGGGCTTCTGGTTGTGGGTGCGCGGGACGGGTACTTCTCGCCGGACGCCGACCGCGACGTCGTGCGCGCGATTCGTGACGCAGCGCCGACCGTCCTGCTCGCGGGACTGGGGGCGCCACGCCAGGAGCGCTGGCTCTCGGAGCGGCTCGCGGACCTCAGCGTGCCCGTCGCAATGGGGATCGGGGGCGCCTTGGACGTGTGGACCGGGCGCGCCCGGCGCGCGCCGCGGGTGTGGCAGACGCTGGGCCTCGAATGGTGCTACCGACTCCTGCGCGAGCCGAGACGCTTTGGCCGGCAGCTCGCGATCCCGCACTTCATGGCGGTCGTCTACGGGCAGCGTCTCCGCGCGTTGCTGCATCCTGCGTCCGGGTCGTGACAAGCCCGCCCGACGCGCTTCTGAAGGAGTTCCCCCGCGTATCATGGAATAGGGGGCCGGATCGGTCGCTGGCGCAGCGAACGAAGGAGCCGTGGCCGCATGGGGGAGGTTCTGAAGGTCTCGGCCGACTCGAAGCCCAAGGCCGTGGCGGGTGCGGTGGCTGCGGTGCTGCGGGAGAAGGGATCGGTCGAGCTTCAGGCCGTGGGCGCCGGTGCCGTGAATCAAGCTGTCAAGGCGATCGCCATCACACGTGGGTTTGTCGCTCCGAACGGCATCGACCTGATCGCGATCCCGGCGTTCACCAAGGTGGAGATTGAAGGCGAAGAGCGAACCGCCATCCGTTTCCTGGTCCAGGCGCGCTAGGCTCGACCGGCGTCCCGGCGGGGGTCGGCGGTTCGATGACAGCCTTTCCGACGGCGACATGAAAGTGTTCTGCGGGACCGCGAACCGCGCGCTCGGCGAGGAGGTCGCCTCCGAGCTCGGGTTGCCTCTCGGCCGCGTCACCATTCGGCGGTTCGAAGATGGCGAGATCTACGCGCGGTACGAGGAGAGCGTCCGCGGCGTAGATGCGTTCATCATCCAGCCGACGTGCCCGCCGGTCAACGAGAATCTCATGGAGCTGCTCGTCATGGTGGACGCGCTCAGCCGGGCGTCCGCGGGGCGCATCACCGCGGTGATGCCGTACTACGGCTATGCGCGGCAGGACAAGAAGCACGCGCCGCGGTCGCCGATCACTGGACGCCTCGTGGCGGATCTCCTCCAGAGCGCCGGCGTGCACCGCGTGCTCGCACTGGACCTCGACGCCGACCAGATCGAGGGGTTCTTCGAGATCCCGGTGGACCATCTGCGCGCGCTTCCGCTGTTCGCGGAGTATCTCGGGACGCGCGACCTCTCGGATGCGGTCGTGGTGGCGCCGGACGACAGTGCCGTCAAGACCGCGTTCCGGCTGGCCGAGCGGCTGCACCTGCCGCTCGCGGTGGTGTTCCAGCGGGGCCAACTCCATGGCGCCGGCCCGCTGACCCAGGTCGTCGGCGACGTGGCGGGACGGGTACCCGTCGTGGTCGATCGGATCGTGGATACGCCCGATCGGATGTGCGCGGCGCTCGACGCGATCCGGGAACAGGGCGCGCGTCCGGAGGCGTACGTGTGCGCGACGCACGGCGTGCTCGTGGAAGGGGCGATCGACGCCGTGTGCCGCGAGGACGTGCGGGAGGTCGTGCTGACGAACAGCGTCCCGATTCCTCCCGAGAAGCGGCTCGACAAGGTGCGCGTGCTGTCGGGCGCGCCGCTGCTCGCCCGCGCCATGCGCAACATCCACCTGAACGATTCGGTCAGCACCCTGCTGAGCTGATCGGTCCCGCGCCGTCCGCGCGGCCGCGTGTTTGCGCCGCAGACGGGTGGTGTGCTACGCTGACCGCATGACCGTGCGCACCCGCTATGCTCCGAGCCCCACCGGTTTTCTTCACGTCGGCGGCGCGTGGATGGCGTTTTTCAACTGGTTGTTCACGCGGCACTACCGCGGGCAGTTCGTGCTGCGTGTCGAGGACACGGACCGCACCCGATCGACCGAGGAGTACGAGAGGTCCATCCTCGAAGACCTCCGCTGGCTCGGCGTGGACTGGGACGAAGGCCCGGACGTCGGCGGGCCGTATGGACCCTACCGGCAGACGGAACGGAGCCGGCTGTACCACGAGCAGGCGCAGGTGCTCGTCGCGCGGTCGGCCGCGTACCCGTGCTACTGTACCCCGGAGGAACTGGAGGCGGAGCGCGCCCGCGCCGCCGCGGAGCGGCGGCCGTACCGGTATTCAGGCCGCTGCCGGGATCTGTCGGCGGCGGACCGTGCGCGATTTGAGGCGCAGGGGCGCCGACCGACGTTGCGGTTTCGGGTGCCGGCAGCGCATCCGACGATCATCGTGGAGGATCTGGTCCTCGGGCGGGTGGAGTTCCAGCCGGGCGATCTGGACGACTTCATCATCGTGCGGTCGGACGGCACCCCGCTCTACAACTTCGCGAACGTCGTCGACGACCACGGTATGCTCATCACGCACATCGTCCGCGGTTCCGAGCACCTCTCCAACACGCCGCGGCAGTTCCTGATGTATCAGGCGTTCGGGTGGGAGCACCCCAAGGTCGCGCATCTGCCGGTGCTGCTCGGGGTCGACCGGAAAAAGCTGAGCAAGCGCCACGGCGACACCGCGGTGCGCGACTACGCGGCCCAGGGGTTCCTGCCCGAGGCGCTCGTCAACTTCTTCGCGCTGATGGGGTGGTACCCTGAGGACGGGCGCGAGGTGTTCTCCGTGTCCGAGCTCGTCGAGCGGTTCCGCATCGAGGAGATGGGCAAGAGCGGGGCCGTGTTCGATGTCCAGAAGTTGACCTGGCTGAATGGGGTGTACATGCAGGAGGCCTATCGCCGCGACCCGGACCGGGTCGTCGATCTGGTCGTGGGCTACCTTCGGCGGCAGTCGGTGTTGACCGGGGAGGTCACCGCCGAGCAGCGGGCGTACGTCGCGCGGGTCGTCAGCATCATGGGAGAACGGCTTCGATTGCCAAGCGACGTGCTCGTGTACGGCGACTTCTTCTTTTCCGACGACGTGACGTACGATCCGCAGGCGGTGCAGAAGTATTTCAACACAGACGGTGTGGCAAAAGTGCTCGCGTACATGCGTGAGGCTCTGGCCGCCGCTACGAATTTCACGCTCTCCGACATCGAACGGGCGATCACGCGCGGTGCGGAGTCATTTGGTGTTTCCCGCGGGGTCATCATCCACCCGCTGCGCGTGGCGATCACCGGGAAGACGGTGGGCCCCGGGTTGTTCGAGTTGATCGAGGTCCTGGGGCGCGAACGCGTATTGGCACGGCTCGACAAGGCGATCGAGTTGACCACTGCTGGACGCCTCCCTCGCGCGTAGCTGGCGTCCGTTCGATGGCGGTCCCCGCGACCGCCGGAGCACCCCGCGTCGTGATGGGTCCGCCATTCGCGTTGACACGCTTCTTTGGCCCTCAGTATAATGAGGGCGCCCGTGAGGTCTCGTTGGGGGATCGTCTAGCGGTAGGACGACGGGCTCTGGACCCGTTAGCGGGGGTTCGAATCCTCCTCCCCCAGCCACGCCTTGTGGCTCCTCGATCGTTGCACCGAACAGCACGGTTCGGCACCGAGGAGAGCGCCGCCCGCGCAGTTTGCGACCAAACTCACCCTCCCCCGACTCCGGGAATGCCAACTCGTCAAGCCATTCCGTTCGCTTGGGCCGTGGCTCCAATGATGTGCATGGCGGTCCATGGTGCACCCGGCCGCGGGCGGCCGAGCTGGCATTCCCGTGGGCACCGGGCCAGGGTTCCGACGCTAGCAGGAGTCGAACGCGAACAACGGAAACCCGCAAGAGAGGGAGGCCAACATGATCCAAAACCGTTGGTTCGCACGCCTGAAACAGGTGAGCGACAGGTATGGACAGTCTCCTGCGTTTAGACTGCTGCACACCTCTGGCCTACTCAACAGCGGAAAGATGGGCGCCGCGGGCGATCCTCCGCTCGCCTTGAGAAGGGTAATCGATAAAGGGTTGCGGCCGAACGACGCGGGTCACCATGTCACGTATCTCGAAGTCTATGAGCCCGACGTAGCTGCGGACCAAATGCAGCTGGTCCTCCGTTACGGAGCGTCGCTCTTCGACTGACCCCGGAGGATCAGGAACACTTGTGAGGCTGACCGCCGAAGCCGCTCACCAATCCAGTGTCGCATGGAGGACCCGAATGGCCACGGTCGGCGCGAATCAGCCGCCGGTCGGGCAGCGGCGGTTGACGCGGCGGGCTGCCGATCTTCGCTCAAGGGGTGCCTAAGCGTCCACGCGGCCGACGGCGGAGCCGGAGCCGGGGGTATTGGTGAATCGCCCGCCGGATCCGATGGAACTGTTCCGTCGGCTCTCTGCGTTGAGACGTAGTAAGTAGGGGGACGCCGAGCGACGTGACGGCGCTCGATCGAGGAGGCATGGCGACGCAGCGCATCGGTGTGTTTTGGAAGGGCGGCCTGGCGGTCGTTGTATTGGTCTGCTTCGCGAGTGCCATGTCCGCCCGCGCAGGTACGGTGGCCGGGCGGCCGATTTCATTTCCGGTTACCGTGTCCCTTCCCCTGGATCATGCTACGGATTCCGAAGGCGCAGCCGAAGCGTGGTCGGTTCAGGGTTCCAGCGTGGTCGGCCTGCGCCCACCCGCTCCGGTTTGGATGCGTGACGGTGTTCAGGCGGTGCTCGATGCGTTGCAGTCACTCCGTCGATCGAGTATAACTCGGATCTCCCTCCCTCCGCCGGCCCGCGGTTGATTCAGCGGTCTGCGCTACTGCGGCGGACTGACCGCCGTATGCGTCCCCATCAGGAGGGAGAGTACATGGGACTGTTTGATGCACTGCGCGGGCGTGGACAGCGTTCTCGACGTCTCGTCGGCCGCATTTCCGACGAACCCCAGTTGATCGGTCAAAACGGCGTGAGATATCTCGTGTTTCACGTTGCGGAAGCCCCCCATATCGAGTTCAGGCTCACCATGTTGCCAACAACCCAGAAGCGTCGCAAGGGCGACCGGGTCGAGTTGACGTGGTCGCGGGAGGACGGGGGCGTTGCCATTCTTGAAGGGTTATATGCGGCCCCTGATTGGGAGTCGGTGAAACGGCGCAATGAGACTTACCTTCAGGACATCCAGGCGCGAGAAGCGAAGGACGGACACTAGGATCTGGCGGGGCGGGCCACACCTGGCCCGCCCCGCACTCAGTGTCGCAGCGTTGGCGGACGATGAATATGGAACAAAGCACCTGGGGTGGATCCGCCGAGGAGGCTGGCCGGAGCACGGACCGGGCCGGCTGTGTTGTGCCGGGCTGTAGGAGCGGGGATCCAGCGCAGAACACCGAACGGCGGTGCGGGATCGGGCGTGCCGGCGACATTGCGGTGCCGCACGACGCCGAGGCTATCCCGGGTTTTTCTACCCAATCGATGGGTGGCCGCTAGCGCCCAGCAGGATCGCCGACTACAATGTCAAAAAGGAACGCTCCACATGTTTCCGTCCGCGGGGCGGGAACGTGGGGATCTCACGATGCTTCGTGAGTGGATCCGAGCCCGGGAGCGGCGTGGAGGTGAGAGACCGCCATGAATGGAGCGCTGCGATTCCGATATCCCTACGCGCTCGTTTGTATCGCGGTCCTTGTTGTCGTCATCGCGGTTGGTGCCGGAAGTGTTCGCGCCGGGTCAGCCGTCGTGACCAAAGTCGCCGCGGTGGAGACGGTGCAGGGGGTTGAACTGTCCGTCGTCGCATCGGCCCCGATCCGGTACGAGCTCCGGCAAGTGCAGTCGAACTGGATCGTGATCGACGTAACCCCCGCCGAACTCGGGATTCCGGCCGGCACCCTGCCAACTGCCGGGCACGTGGTGACCAAGGTGCGTGTCGGGCAATTTCAATCCGACGTGGTGCGGGTTGTCGTTGAGATGGTGCGGCCCACGCCGTTTCACGTGACCGCTTCGGCGGATCGGACCGCGTTGCTTATCGGCATCGGCGCGCCGACGTCGGCGGTCGCGAGCGGCGGGGTAGGGCCATCGACCACGGCGCAGGCGCCGCCCTCGGCCCATCCCCAGGCTCCCCAGGACACGACCATCGTGTTCAAGTCCACCGCCGTCCTTCCGCAGCCAACCCGGCCGCAGACGCCCCCGGCGCAGACCGCCCCAACGCAGACGCCGCCGGCACAGACCGCTCCAACACAGACGCCGGCACAACGGGTCCAAAGCGTGGTGCCAGGCAAGGGCATCGGTCCGGTGCACCTCGGCATGCGCGTCGCGGAAGTCGTGGCTGCGCTCGGACAACCGGTGCGGTCGCAGTCTTTGTCCGACGGGACCACGGCGTACGAGTGGTTTGGGCCGCCGAACAACAGCGGACTTGGCGTGCGCACAACGCCGGCGGGTGTCGTGTACCGGGTGTGGGTCATCAACGATGCCCAGTACGCGATCCAAGACCGAGTCCACGTGGGCAGCACGGAGACTGATGCGCGTGCGGCGCTTGGGGAACCCTCGCAGGTCCTGGTCGATGCGTCGCACGGACTGAAGACGCTGACCTACCCGGCTCTTGGCGTGTGGATCGTCATCCAAACGGACAAGCAGTACGCGTTCTATAACCAAGTCTTCGAGATCGGTGTAACCACGCTGCCCGAGCCTGCCGCCGCGCGATAGGCGTGTCGTGCCGGCACGCCGGCGCTGACGCTTGGGTTTCTGCAACAAGCCGTTCGGGGGCGCGGCGATACGCCGGGGCCCTCTGCGCGAACGTGTTTTCGCTGCGAGGTCCGCCGGTGCGCGCGCGATTGCCCCCGGTCGTGCGGCTTGTTATACTCCTCAGTGGTTCAGTGGTTCTCTGCGCTGGCCCCATCGTCTAGAGGCCTAGGACGCGGCCCTCTCAAGGCCGAAACGGGGATTCGAATTCCCCTGGGGCCACCAAACCGATTCCAGAAGGTGCGCGCACGCCCGAGGTATCGTACCCTACCGGGAACTTCAGCACGACGATCGCAGGAGGGGGTTCCAAATGGCCAGCAAGCGCGAGTACAAGGTGATCTGGATGGAGGACAGGGGGTCTGTTGAGGGAGCGTTGAACCAGGCCGCCCGCGGTGGGTTCAAGATCGTCGGCACGACCGCACAAGCGATCATCCTCGAGGGAAAGACGAAAGGCAAGAATAAGGACGACGACGATGAGGATGACGACGACGACGAAGAAGAAGAGAACGACTAGTCGCTCTCGCGTCGGCAAGGGGCTCGGTCCGCGCTACTGACCCGGGAGTACGTCGTCGGCGCAGGGACGGTCTTCCTCGGTGGGAATCTGATCGCGTGTCGTTGACACTAGGATGTGTAGGGCAAGTTCTCGGCGATCGGGAGTGAGGTCATGCCACAGACGATCTTCGAGATAGACCAGCGCGGTCAGATCGTGGAGATCGGTCCGCACGACCTGATCATGATGAGTGACGAGCGCACCGTGGAAGCTTACAAGCCCCAAAGCGGAGAGCGTATCCTCCTGGCGAGCCACGGTGATGCGGTCGAGCTCTTTCAATACGTTGTCGAGCTGGAAAAGGACCGCGGCGCATTGCTCGAGAAGCCCTGCCGGTACGTCAGCAATCCGGAGGACTGGCACGGGGACGGCATGGCGCTGCTCGGCGTCGGGGCGCTAGAAGATCCGACACAGACTGACGACCGGACGCTGGGTGTGCGTATCGTGTGCTATGTTCGCAACGACGTCGGCGAGATCGTCGCGTTGGACGCGGCGGGCATGGGATAACCTCCGAGATTGGCCCGCCGGCCGCAGGGATCCCTCGCTCAGGTTCCCTGTGCCGGCGCGGCGATGGGTGGGACCGTGTGGCGGCCGGTCGCGAGATAGATCGCACCCGCGACCACGAAGCTGACGATGTAGCTGAAATCGGCGCCGCCGAGCGCCTTGCCGATCGGGCCCGCGTACCAGTCCGTGGCCATGAACGGGACGGAAGCGGCGACGCCGATCGCGAAAGCTGCAAGGCCGGCCCAGCGCAACGCGCCGAACGCACCGTTCGGCTGGTAGAACTCTCGGCTGTCCGGATACGCGAGTCCCCGGCGGTGGAACACGTAGAAGTCGATCGCGATGATCGCGATCCAGGGCGTCACCCAGTACACGAGTAGGAACAGAAACCCCTGGAAGAACTTGATGAACTGTGCACCGCCGAATAGGATGGACAGCACGACGCCAATCGCCCCGACCACGAGCGTTGCGCCTGTGCGCCGTAACGGCAATCCCCACGTGAGGCCGCCCATTCCGCCGCTGTACATGTTCAGTGTGTTGGAGCTGATGGATCCCAAGACCAAGATCGCGTAGATCGCCGTCGCGCCCATGCCGGCGACCGTCCGCATCGCGGGGATGACACCGCCGGCGACGGCGAGCGTGCCGAGCAGGGCTCCGAGGGTGTTGGTCCATGTCGTGGAGAGGAACATGCCCCAGAACGAGTACCAGAACGGCCGGCGGATCGGCGTGTCGCTCGGCAGGTAGCGAGCATAGTCTGCCGCGTACGGAGCCCAGCTCACCGTGTACGAGAACATGATCGTGAACTCGAGCAGCCACGCCATCCAGAACGCCGCTCCGCCCTTGGTTGGTACTGCGGCCGGCCCGGCGCCATGCTGAAGGGCGAAGATCGTCAGGAACGCGAACACCAGGACGCTTGCCCGCGTCAGCCACCGTTCCCACGCATGCACGAAGTTATACCCGTAAATCGTGATGACAATGGTGGCGGCGCCCAGGGTCACCGCGGTTGGCACGTACGGCGTGCCGAACAACTGCTGACTCGTTTGGGAGCCGAGGGTGTTGTCGACGGTGACCCACCCGATGTATCCGAGCCACGCGAGAAACGCCGGGAGATAGTTGCCCCGGTAGCCAAACGCGGACCGGCTCATCGGAAGCTGCGGCATGCCGAGCCTCGGGCCCATGGCCGCGCACAGCGAGTTGCCGAGCGCGCCGAACAAGTTGCCGAGCGCGCAGCTCAGCGCGGTGCCCCAGAAGCCGAGCCCGAGCGTGATGCCAAGCGCGCCGAGCACCAGCGTCGTGAGGTGCATGTTCGCGGCGAACCACACGTTGAACTGCCCGGCGAGCGTTCCGTGGCGCTCCGCGTCGTTGATACGCTCGAGCCCATGAGGCTCGACGACCAACACCTCGTCACGATACAGCGCGTCCGGCGACATGAACGTCACCCCCCGATGAGACGCTCGCGGGCACGAGTTAGTGCGGTGCGTCTCTCACCTGCGCGTGCACAAATCGTGTGTTTGCGCATGGGCCTGCGCTTCTGGATGAACCGGGGCCTTGCTGCCGTCCCTCGGGAGTGCGCGCGGCCACTCGCGGATCGCCATGTGCCCGAACCGGCGCTCGGCGGGTGACGGGGATGGCGCGCGCCCTTCCATACTGGCACAACGGCGCCATGTCCCGCGATATTTCGACGTCCGTGGCGGCGCACCGTCGTCGCTCCTTCCCCATCGACGGAATCGTTACACCGCCGCGGCACCGTGCCGGAGGCGCGGTACAGGCCGGCCACACCGATCGCATCGGATGGGGCAGGGAGCACCCGCTCCGAGGTCAAATCACGGTGCATCGCACAGGCTCGACCGAGTGGATCCATCGTAGCGGATGGGAGGCGACGAGATGGCGTGGCGGCAGGGTCGGTTCGTTCGAATCGGTGGAGTCCTCGCGCTCTGCGTTGTGCTCGGAGCGCTGGCGTGGGGTGGCCCGGCGGGAGCGCAGTCCACGGCGCAGAGCCGCGGGCAGTCGCTTGTGATCGTCCAGGCGCAGGACCCGCAGAATTGGGATCCCATCGCCACGTTCCTCTTGTCGTGGGGCATGGTCGGATGCAACATTTTCGACGGCCTCGTCGACCGCGGGCCTGACCTTGTGATTCGGCCCGGGCTCGCGACGAGCTGGAAGTGGATCAGCAAGGACGTCCTGCAGTTCAAGCTGCGGCGCGGCGTCACGTTTCACGACGGCGAGCCGTTCAACGCGGATGCGGTTAAGTTCACGTTCGACCGATTGCTCGGACCGGAGGGTGCAAAGGGGCCACAGCAAGGCAATTACAAGTCGATCGACCACGCTCAGGTGGTGGATCCCTATACCGTCAACCTTGTGATGAAGGAACAGGACCCCGTGATCATCACCAAGCTCGCCGGGTACGGCGGGATGATCGTGCCTCCGAAATACGTGCAGGAGCACGGCAGCGCGTACTTCGGGGCGAACCCGGTGGGGACCGGTCCGTTCAAGTTCGTCGAGTACCGGAAGGACGATCATCTGACGCTCGCCGCGAATGCGAACTACTGGGGCGGCGTGCCGAAGCTTTCGGCGGTGACCTATCGATTCGTGCCCGAGGCCGCGACGCGGGTCGCCGAGCTGCAGGCCGGGCGGGCGGACATCGCGCCGGGCGTGCCGGTCGCGCAGGCGAACGTCGTCAAGGCCGATGGCAATCTCACCCTGCTCACGGTGGGCAGCCCGACCGTCACCGAGATCCGGTTCGACCCGTCGAAGGCGCCCGCGGGCGACGTGCGGTTTCGCAAGGCGGTGATCGCCGGGATCGACGTGCAGACGATCATCCAGACCATTCTCGGAGGATACGGACGCCGCGTGTCCACGTTCCAGAGTCCGCTCTCGTTCGGGAACGACCCGTCGATGAAACCGTACCCGTACGATCCGACGCAGGCGAAACAGCTCCTCGCCGAGGCCGGGGTCAAGCCGGGCACCGAAATCACCCTCAGCTTCCCCAGCAACAACGCGGATTTCCGTGAGGCCGCGCAGGCGATGGTGAGCTACCTGCAGGCGATCGGCTTGAAGCTGACCCTGCAGCCGGTCGAGCAGGTGACGTATTTCAGCGACACGATACCCCACGCGAAGACGGGGCAGATTTACGAATTCGGCTGGGGCGGGTGGACCCTCGATTTCGACAACACGGCCGACCTCCTGTATCACAAGGGCGAGTATTGGAACCCGGTGTTCAGCGACGCGGACGTGGAGAAGTACCTAACCCAGGAGCGCACCACGAACGATCAGAAGACGCGGCTCACGGCGTTTTACGGGTTGGACCACCGGCTCTATGACCTCGCGATCGACTTCCCGCTGTGGCAGCAGATCAACCTGTGGGGCGTCAACAGACGGGTGCAGGGGTTCGTCGCGCCGCCGGACGATCGGGTTCGACTCCTCGCGGTATCGGTGAAGTAGTAGTCGTTCGGTGATCCGCTACGTCGCCGCCAGGATGGGCGGAGCTCTCGCCGTCCTGGCGGCGATTACGCTGTTCGTCGCGTTCGGGATCCGCCTGACCGGTGATCCGGCGGTGGCCCTATTCGAGGGTGCCGGCGCGCCGAGCACTCAGGACATTCAGCGGATGCACCGGGCATTCGGCACGGACCGTCCGTTCCTGGCACAGTACCTTGGGTTCGCCGGCCAGGCGCTGCGGGGCAACCTCGGAACCTCGTTCCGCAGCGGGCAACCGGTATCCGGCCTGATCTTGGAACGGGCAGGGCCGACGCTGGCACTGGCGGTGGGCGGCATGGTCGTCGCGCTCACGGTGGCGTTCCCGCTGGGTGTGTATGCGGCGATGCACCGGAACGCGCTCGCTGACTTCCTGATTCGCGTCGCCAGCCTGCTCGGGCTGTCGTTCCCCAACTTCTGGCTCGGGATCATGCTGATCCTCATCCTCGCAGTCCGGGTCCGGTGGTTTCCTCCATCGGGATACAGCGGGCCGATGTCGCTGGTCCTTCCGTGCCTGACCCTCGGCGTCATCCTGGCGAGCACGCTCGTGCGCCTGGTGCGCGCGAGCCTGCTCGATACACTGGGCCAGCCCTACATCCGCACCGCTCGCGCAAAGGGAATGGCGGAGCGCACGGTGATCGTGCGCCACGGCCTCCGGAACGCACTGCTCCCGGTCGTGACGTTCATCGGCCTGCAGTTCGGCGGGCTGCTCGGCGGGGTCGTGATTCTCGAGAACGTGTTTGCCTGGCCAGGGCTCGGCCAACTCGCGCTGGAGGCCGTGAGCTATCGGGACTACCCGGTCGTGCAGGGGGTGGTCGTCGTGCTCGCGCTGGGCGTCGTTGCCGTCAACTTGCTCGTCGATCTGAGCTACGGGTTGCTGAATCCGCGGGTGCGGGTGGGTTGATGGCCGCGACGCCGGCCGCCGTCGGCGGGCTCTCCGCGGCCGCCCGGCGTCGCTCGCCGATCGGGCTACAGCTCACGTTGTTCGTGGGGCTGACGCTCGTCGGTCTCTCGCTCGCGGCCGCCCTGGGTGCGCCTGTGCTCGCGCCCCGCAATCCTGAAGCGGCCGATCTGCGGGCGCGTCTGACACCCCCAGCCTGGCTGGCACCGGGATCGCCCTATCTGTTGGGCACGGACGCGATCGGCCGTGACATGCTGAGCCGGATCATTTTCGGGGCCCGGATCTCGCTTGAAGTTGGGCTCGTTTCCGTGGCGCTGAGCAGCGTCGTGGGCACCGCGCTCGGGCTCGTCGGAGGCTACTACGGCGGCTGGTGGGACGAGGCGATGATGCGGCTCGCCGATCTGCAACTTAGCTTCCCGTTCATCTTGTTCGCCCTTGTCGTGATCGCCGTGCTCGGTCCCGGTCTCAGCCGCATTATCTTCGTGCTCGCGGTCACACAGTGGGCGTCCTACGCCCGACTCGTTCGCAGCGAAGCGCTCGCGGTAAAGGAGGCCGACTACATTCAGGCGGCCCGCGCGCTTGGGATTCGCGACCGACGCATCATTTGGCGCCACATGTTGCCCAATGCGCTCGGCGCGGTGGTGGTGCTTGCCACACTGAGTATCGCCAACAACATCCTGCTGGAGGCGGCGCTCACGTTTCTCGGGCTCGGCGTGGATCCCGCGGTGCCGTCGTGGGGAGGGATGCTCGCCGACAGCCGCAACTATATCGAGACGGCGTGGTGGGACTCCACGTTCCCCGGCCTCGCGATCATGCTCGCGGTCATGGGCTTCAACCTGATGGGCGATTGGCTGCGCGATAGGCTGAGTCCTGATCTTCGTTGATACGCCCTACAGCTCGGACCCGCAGGGGGCGCTTTCCGCTGGGTGAGTCGCCTCTACGCAGCATAATCTGTCCTCATATGACCTTAGATGTTCCTCATAGATTACCATGATCCGATGGACATCTTGACGTAAAATGTCTATTCACGTACACTTTGTATGACTATACTAGACATAATTTGAAAAACGAGGTGTCCCGTGCGAAAGGCGTCCATCGCGGCACTCCGGGCGCATCTTAGCAAGTATGTCGAAGCCGCCAGCGCAGGGGAGGAGGTCCTCGTCACCGACCATCGCAAACCGGTGGCACGCCTCGTGCCGGTCGCCGCGCCGCACCGCATGGAGGCGCGCCTTGTCGAGATGGCGCGCGCAGGCCTCGTGCGCCTCCCGATCCGGAGGTTGCCGGCGGGCTTTTGGGACCGGCCTCGCCCGCGCGATGCGGCGGGCCGCGCTCTTGCAGCACTCATCGACGCGCGGCGGCGCGACCGATGAGGTTCTGGGACGCGTCCGCGATCGTCCCGCTGTGCGTGGCGCAGCCGTGGTCTCCCGCCGTGCGGACGTTGTGGCACGAGGATCCCGGTATGGTAGTGTGGTGGGGGGCGACGGTCGAGTGCTGGTCTGTATTCGCGCGCCTCAGGCGCGGTCTGGCGTTGCCCGGCAAACGAGAGGACGCGGCGCGGGGCCTGCTGCACGACCTTGAGCGCGCCTGGACGGAGATTCTCCCCAACGAGGAGGTGCGGGCGCACGCGGGCCGTCTCGTCAGGACGCATGCGCTCAGAACCGGGGACGCGTTGCAACTCGCGGCGGCGCTGAGCTGGATGAAGCTGCCGCAGGGAGGCGAGATGGTCGTGCTGGACCCTCACCTCGCGCAGGCGGCACGGATCGAAGGGCTGACGACGCGGCCGTAGGGCCAGGGTCGAGTCATGTGGACGTCTCGCAGCCCGGCCCCGGAGACCCTGGCAGGCGCTCCCGTCCGGATGACCCGCGTTGTATGCCTCTGTGCGCTCGGCGCCGCCGCCGCGCTCGGCGCAATGTTCTCGTTCGTCGCGTCGACGCCGGGCAGCGCCGCGGGGACGCCGCGGTCTTTCGGCGCGGTGCGGGTTTTTCCCAGCGCCCCCGTGCAGGGCGATACCCTGGTCGTGCTGGTGTCGGTGCCGGATCATGCCGGCGCGACCCTGACGTTCGACGGGAGCGCGGTGGCGACATACGCGACACCGGGCGGCGATCTCCGCGCGCTCATCGGCACCGATCCCGATGTCGCCGCCGGGAGCCACACGATCGCCGCCGCGATTCGCGACGCGGGCGGCACCATGCGGCGGATGACGCAGACGGTCCATCTTGCGGCGGGACGGTTTGGGGTGCGCCACTTGACCCTGGGCCCGACGACGTTCGGACTGATCACGCCCCAGAACCTTGCGATCGAGAGTCGCGCGCTCGTTCCCGTCCTCCGCCGGCGCACGTCGACGGCGTGGTGGGACGGTGTCTTCGCCGTGCCCTCGGATGGCCCGATCGATTCCCCGTATGGGGAGCAGGGCGTGTACAACGGCCGTCGGGAATGGTGGCATATGGGCGTGGATTTCGCCGCGCTCGAAGGCGCACCCGTCGTTGCAGCCAACGCCGGCGTGGTGGCGCTAGCGCGGCCGTTGCCGCTTGGCGGGAACACCATCGTCATCGATCACGGACAGGGCGTGCTCTCCGAGTACCTCCATCTCTCCGCGTTCGTGGTTCATGAGGGGGCGCGTGTGGAGCGTGGCGCCGTGATCGGGCGCATCGGCGCAACGGGGCTCGTCACCGGTCCCAGCGTCCATTGGGGCCTCTACGTAAACGGCCTGCCCGTCAATCCCCTGTTCTGGACGGTGCCGCACGCGGGTTTGACGGCGCCGTAACGCGCGACGCCGGTCACCGCGCGAAGATCGCCTGCTATTGAACGAGAACGTCGATGAGCCGGGGCTCCGTGCTCCGCTCGGCCAGGGCCTCGCGCAACTCCCCGGGTTCTGTGACGAGTCGGGCCTGGACCCCGAAGCCCCTCGCGACACCCGGCAGGTCCACCGCCGGCGCGTCGAGGTCCATTCCGATGAGGCGCTCGCGAGGAACAGGGCCGCCTTTGTACTCGGCCATGCCGTCTTTGAGAACCTGATAGGCGCGGTTGTCCACGACCATGACAGTCGCGGGAATGTGATAGCGGGCGGCGGTCCAGAGCGCCTGGATTGTATACATGATCGACCCATCGCCGATCGTGCAGATGACGCGGCGGTCCGGCCAGGCCATCTGGGCGCCGAGGGCGGCCGGCAACCCGAGCCCCAGCGATCCAGCGGCGACCCCGAAGTACGACCGCTCCGTGTGGAACGGGACGTAGCGGTCGATCAACCGCGCGGCCGTGATGGCCTCGTCCACGATCGTGACCTGTTCGTCGGCGAACTCGCCCAGGATCCCGTATGCGGCGGCGATCGTCATGCGCTCCCCCGGCTTGGGCAGGGCGGCGGCCTGCTTCCACGCCTCCTCCCGCCGGCCACGCTCCATGCGGACCTCGGCGGCGCGCGCGTCGGCCGCGCGGCGGCCGGCGGCGTTGATTCCCTCCGCGAGCCGGTCGGCGACGTCGGCGAAGACTGCGGATGCGTCGCCGACGATGCCGAGCGTCGTCGGGACATTCTTGCCGATCTCCCAGGGATCGGTATCGACGTGGACAACCATTGTGCCGGCGGCGAGCGTGACCGGCGGGCTGTACAGCAGCGATGCGAACTTCCGCGCGCCGGCGAGGACGACGACGTCGGCGTCCGCGAGCTCGGCCCGGAGCTGGCTGAGCGACAATCCGATCATCCCGAGGTACTGTGGGTGGTTGGTAGGGAACACCGAGCGTACGGGTAGGCGCTCGCCGTACACTCTGGCGCCCGTCGCCTCGGCGATGCGCACGAGCGCCGTCCGTGCGGCCGGCGCGGCGGCGCCGGCGCCGACGATCAAGACGGGAGCCCTCGCCCCGGCGAGGGCGTCGGCGACGCGATCGAGCGCCGCAGGTTCGGGGCGGGTGCCACCCGCGAGGGCGGTCCACGGCACAGGGCCCGAAACCTCTTCGTCGAGGCAGTCCATCGGGAGCGACAGGAACACCGGTCCCGCCGGCGGCGCGGCTGCGATCTTGAACGCCCGCTCGAGCGCAATCGGGATGTCCGCGCCGGTGCGGACCTCGTAGGACCACTTCGTAAACGGCGAGGCCACCCGCGCCAGGTCGCTCCAGAGGCTCGGCTCCTGCAGGATCATCCGCCGGTCCACCTGTCCGGCGGTGACGACGATCGGCGCCTTCGCCCGGTACGCGTTGAAGATGTTGGCGAGCCCGTTCGCCAGGCCGGGGGTGATGTGCAGGTTGACGAAGGCGGGTTCACCCGTCGCCATCGCGTAGCCGTAGGCCATTCCAACGGGGATCGCGTCCTGAAGCGACAGGACGTAGCCGACGTCCGGATAGTCCGCGAACATCTCCATGAAACTCAGTTCGGTCGTGCCCGGGTTCCCGAAGACGTGCCGGACGCCCCGCTGGCGGAGCATCTCGAACAGTGCGGTCTTCGCGAGCATCAGCGGCGGTCGCCTTGAGGCTCGCTCCGCGGCCGCCGGTACAGCGCCTCGAGACCTTCCCGCGTGAACCCCCGAGAACGACAGTACTCGATGATCTCCCGCTCGCGCCGCTCGACCTGCGCGACACCGTCCGCCACGTTGGTGGCGATCTCCGGCGGGATCAAGAGCACCCCGTGCTGGTCGGCGTGCAGGAGATCGCCCGGGCGCACCGACAGTCCGCCGACCTCGACCGGCTTCCCGAAGTCCACGAGGTGTACGTATGCGTGGGAGACCGCCACGCTTCCGGCGAAGAAATGGAAGCCGAGGGCACGCACCTCGTCCAGGTCCCGCACGCTGCCGTCGGTCACGGTGCCGACGCAGCCCAGCGCCAAGTGGATGTTACTCTGCACCTCGCCCCAGTACGCGCCGATACCGGCCGGGACGTCCAGGTCGTGCAGCACGATGATCCGCGGCGCGGGGATCTGTTCGATCGCACGCCACATCGCGAAGCGGTGCTCGTCGGCGTCCTTGGGAGGGCGCTCCGCAGCGCGGCACGTTGCGGTGAACGCGTACCCGACCATCGCGCCGAGGTCGGGGAAGATGCAGCGGATCTGGCTGGACATGAACCCGGCCGTGCGCGGCCTGACGTTGAACACCTCCACGCCGTTCGACAAGGCGGGGGTGGGGATCGTCCGAAGCCGCGCGAGCAGGTCGGGAGATAACGGGGTGGCCATTGCGACCCTCCGGTGATCGTGTTGTGCGATCCTGGCGACACATTCTCGCGCCGACGAGAGGACACCTCTCGCGGGCCCGTCGCGCGCCGGCGCCGACGTTCGCGGCACCGCCCGGCGTCGCGAAGCCTGCGCACGTCTCCCAGGAGCGCTTCGCGTGGACCGGTGATCGGGAGCCGCGGTGATGGCTCAGTGGCAACGCAACCTCTACACGCTGTGGGCGGCCCAGTTTCTCGCCATGGTCGGGTTGTCGCTCATCGTGCCGTTTATGCCGCTCTACATCGGCACGCTCGGGGTGGCGCCGCTCGAGGCCGTGGAGCGGTGGAGCGGCATCCTGTTCGCGGCGCCGTTCTTCGCGCAGGCCCTCGCGGCCCCGCTCTGGGGCATGCTCGGCGACCGCTACGGCCGCAAGATCATGGTCATCCGCGCCCTGGGCGGCATCGGGTTCACGAACCTCCTCGCCGCGTTCGTGCTCAACGTGTGGCAGCTGCTGGCGCTCCGGGCGCTGCAGGGCGGTGTGAGCGGTTTCGTCGCCGCAACGAACGCCCTCGTCTCCTCGGCGATGCCGCGGGACCGCCTCGGCGCGGCGATGGGCTTGCTGCAGACGTCGATGACTGCGGGGAGCGTCATCGGCCCGTTGATCGGGGGTGGGTTGGCCGACCTGCTGGGCTATCGCCATGTGTTCGTCGTGAATGGGCTGCTGTGCTGGGTCGCGGCGGCGGTGGTCCTGCGCGGTGTCCGCGAGCCCGCCGTGGCACGCGTCCAGGTTGCGCGGCCGGGCGTGCGTGAGAACTTCGCCTACTTCTTCGGGTCGCCCGCGCTTCGGACGACCGGCCTCCTGCTGTGCGCGAGCCAGATGGCGGTGATGGTGGTGGAGCCGATCTTTCCGATCTACGTGCAGACGCTGGGCGTGCCGACGGCGCGTGTCGCGACCGTCGCCGGCGTGCTGTTCTCCGTGACGGGGATCACCGCCATCCTGGGCGCGCCCGTGTGGGGGCGGGCGTCCGATCGGTCGGGCGAGGCGCGCGTGCTCGTGATCGTGCTCTGGGGGGCGTGCTTCGCGTACGCCCTGCAAGCAGGCGTGCACTCGCCGTACACGCTCTTGGTATTTCGGGCACTGCTCGGGTTCTTCGTGGCGGGCGTGCTGCCGCCGCTGTTCGCGATCGTCGCCCGGGTCACGCCGGCCGAGCGCCTCGGGGCGATCATGGGGTTGACAAGCAGCACCATCATGGTGGGGAACCTGATCGGGCCCATCGTGGGCGGTCTGTGCGCCGCCGCGTTCGGGATCCGGCCGGTGTTCGGGATGGCGGCAGCGATCCTGGCGATCTGCGCGGCCGGGACGCGCGGGCTTGGGCGAGCGAGGCAGGAGCCCGACGGCCCGTAGGCATATTGTGAGTCCTGGAGGGAACGCGTGACCGGAGGCTTTGTCGGCTTTGCGATGCGCCGGATCGTGGCGGCGATCCCGACGTTGTTCGGGGTCACGCTGATTGTGTTCTTCATGATTCGGATGCTGCCCGGTGACCCCGCGCGCCTCCTCGCCGGACTGAACGCCACCGAGGACGAGGTCAACCACATCCGGGTCCAGCTCGGGCTGACGCAGCCGCTGCCGGTGCAGTATGAGATCTTCATGGAGAACCTGGTGCGCGGCAATCTCGGCAACTCCGTGGTCACGCAGGCGCCGGTCTCGTACGAGATCGCGACGCGGTTGCCGGCGACCGCGTTGCTCGCCGCGACGGCCACGCTGATCGCGGTGGTCTTCGGCATCGTGTCCGGGATCGTCGTCAGCACGCGGCAGTACACGTCCACGGACTACCTGGTGACGGTGCTCGCGCTGGCCGGCATCAGCATCCCGGTGTTCTGGGGCGGGCTGATGCTGATGGTCGTGTTCGCGGTGTGGCTGCACCTGCTGCCCGCGGGCGGCGACGCCGCGGCGACCAGCCTCGTGCTGCCGTCGATCGCGCTCTCGGCCTTTGCGTTGGCCACGATCGAGCGGCAGACGCGGAGCAGCATGCTCGAGACGCTGCATCAGGACTACGTCCGCACGGCGCGCGCGAAGGGGCTCGGCGAGCGTGTCGTCGTGTACCGCCACGCGCTGCGCAACTCATTGATTCCGGTCATCACCGTGACCGGGCTCCAGGCGGCGACCCTGCTGGGCGGGGCGATCGTCACGGAGCGGACGTTCTCGTGGCCGGGGATCGGCACCCTGCTCGTCAATGCGATCCAGGCGCGCGACTACCCGATTATCCAGGGCGTCGTGCTCCTGTTCGCCGTCACGTTTCTCGTCGTTAACCTGGCCGTGGACATTCTCTATGGCTACATCGACCCGCGCATTCGATACAGTTGAGCGCCCGGCGGAGCGGGTGTTCCACCACCCGCTCGCGATCCTCCGCCGGCTCCGGCGGAACAAGATTGCAATGGTCGGGCTGGTGATCCTCCTGGTGATGGTTGCCTCGGCCACGCTCGCGGGCGCGATCCTGCCATACAATCCGGACACCGCGGACTTCAACGCGGTGTTGCAGCCGCCGGCCCTCGCCCATCCGTTCGGTACAGATCAGCTCGGGCGTGACCTGCTGACGCGCGTCGTGTACGGCGGTCGATTCTCGCTTCTGATCGGCGTGATTTCCGTCGTAGTCGCGCTCGCCGCCGGCGTGCCCCTCGGGCTTGTGTCCGGGTACTACGGCGGCGCGGTGGACATCGTGATCGGGCGCGTCGTCGACGTCATGCTGGCGTTCCCCGGCTTTCTCCTCGCCCTGACGCTGATCAGCGTGCTTGGGGTGGGCCTGACGAACGTGATTCTCAGTGTGGGCATCGCGACCGTCCCGGTGTACGTGCGCCTCATCCGCGGTGTCGCGCTGTCCACGCGCGAGCTGACGTACGTCGAGTCGGCGCGCTCGATCGGGATGAACGACTGGCGGATCATGGTCAAGCACGTGCTGCCGAGCACCGCGGCCCCGCTGATCGTGCAGTCGACCATTCAGGTTGGGGTGGCGATCCTGACGGCGGCCGCGCTCGGGTTTCTCGGCCTCGGCGTGAAACCGCCGACTCCGGAGTGGGGGACGATGTTGGGAGACGCCGTGAACTACCTGCTCGCCTCGTGGTTCATCGCGACATTCCCGGGGCTTGCGATCTTCCTCTCGGTCATGGCGTTCAACCTGCTCGGCGACGGCCTCCGCGATGCGCTCGACCCGCGGATGAAGGTCCTGTAGGACATTCGAACGGAACGACAATCGATCGAGCTGGTCGCGCCACGGGGCGCCGACACGCAGCAACCGCTCGTCCGGCGTCGGCACGTGCGGACGCGGAGCGGACGGCCTTTGCCCGGCGAAGTCCCGTTTGTCGCGGCCGGCGTTCCGCCTGCCTTCAAAACATGTCGGGACAACGTTCCTTGTTGCTGATTCTCCCATTGACGGTCGCCCGACACCCGTGACGTCCGCCGGCTCTTGACCGTTCCCGTGCCCCACGCTAGTATGGGGTCGAATACGAACGTGCGTTCGTAGTCAAAGGCTCGTCGCGCCGGAGGCGAGGATGAGGGCGGATCGCACGATCGCCCACGTGGATATGGACGCGTTCTATGCGTCCATCGAGGTTCGGGACACCCCGAGCCTACGCGGGCGGCCGGTGATCGTCGGCGCCCCTCCGGACGCCCGCGGCGTGGTCGCGGCAGCATCATACGAGGCACGCAGATATGGCGTGCACTCCGCGATGCCGTCGCGGGAGGCGGGCGCGCGGTGTCCGCACGCCGTGTTTCTTCCCGTGGACATGGACAAGTACCGTACCGTGTCCGCGGAACTGTTCGAGCTCCTTGGCACGTTCACGCCCCAGGTCGAGCCGCTCTCGATCGACGAAGCGTTCCTGGATCTCACGGGGTGCCCAGTGCCGATCGATGCCCCCGCGGCCGCCGGGACGCGCGAGGACCCGGGTCTTTCGATCGCCGCCGCGATCAAGGCGCGCATTCGCCGCGCCCTCGGCCTGCCCGTGTCCCTCGGCGTCGCCCCGAACAAGTTTCTCGCCAAGCTGGCGAGCGAACTTGCGAAGCCCGACGGGTTGCGGCGCGTCTATCCCGACGAGGTGCAGTCGACGCTCGATCCGCTGCCGGTGACCGCGTTGTGGGGGGTGGGCAAGGAGATGCGCCAGCGGCTTGCGGCGCTCGGTGTCTCCACCGTGGGGGCGCTGCGGCGCACGCCGACCTCGGTGTTGCGCGCGGCCGTCGGATCTTCGGCGGAGCATCTGGCGCAGCTCAGTCGCGGACTCGACGACCGTGAGGTCGTCACGTCGCAGGACGCTAAGTCGATCGGACGCGAGACCACGTTCGACCAGGACACGGACTCGCTGGACACGCTCGGACGCGTCTTGGCGGAGTTGGTTGAGGATGTTGCGCGACGGTTGCGCGCCGACGGCGCTCTCGCAGCCACGGTGACGCTCAAGGTGCGCTACGCCGACTTCCGGACGATCACGCGCGCCACCACGCTGGCGTGGCCGACAGACGCCGGTGCCGATCTCCGCGATGTCGTCTCCCGGATGTGGGACCGTCTGCAACCGCTCGAGCGGTCGGTCAGGCTGCTCGGGGTCAGTGCCTCACGGCTCTCCCGGGCGGCGTCCAAACAGTTGCTGTTGTTCGGGAGCGGTGAACGGCGGGACCGCGTGGACCGCGTCGTGGATGCGATCAATACGCGCTTCGGCGGCGGCACCGTCCGTCAGGCGCGCCTCGTAGGTCCGGGCGAATAGCTGCGGGGTCCCGCGTGCGCCCCGCGTTGGATCGCCGCGACTCTGCTGCCGGGTCGCGAGCGCTCGGCGCCCAGCGGCCCCGGTCGTGACCGCCCGGCGCGCTGGGCGGTGGGGTTCCGACCCCGAACGGAAGCGCGGAACTCAGGTCGTGTCGGGAACCGGTTGAGGGCGCGTTCCGCCCGCCGCCGCGAGCACCTCGTCGTTTAACACCCCGATGAAGGGGAGGTGCCGGTAGCGCTCCCGGTAGTCGAGGCCGTACCCGACCACGAACCGATCGGGGATCTCGAACCCGCGGTAGCCGATCTCAAGGGTATCCAGAATGCGCCGGTACGGCCGATCAAGCAGGGTACAGATCCGGAGCGTGGCCGGCGAACGCGCTTGCAGCAGGCGGACAAGATAGCCCGCCGTTAAGCCGGTATCGATCACGTCCTCGACCAGCAACACGTCGCGGCCCGTGATCTCTACGTCGAGATCCTTGATGAGGCGCACGACGCCGCTCTTCGCCCGCGCGGTGCCGTAGGTCGTGATCGCCATGAAGTCGATCTCGGTCTGGACCTCGATCGCCCGGCTCAGATCAGTCAGAAAGTACACGGCGCCCTTGAGTACGGACACCAGGAGCGGTACGCGGTCGACGTAGTCGCGCGAGATCGCGGCGCCGAGGTCTCGCACCCGCGCCGCAATCTGCTCGTGGGTGAGCAGGACCTCCCGAACATCCTGGGCCGGGGCGTTCACCGGCTGACCGTCGCGGGTTCCAGACCGTACTTCAGCGCGAGCTGCCGAAAATCGCGTCCGTAGAAGATCTTGATATGCACATCTGGGTAAAGTTCACGTAGGCGCCGCACCTTGCGATTCTTCTTCGTGACGAGGCTCTGCTTCAGGGTCGTGAGCTCGATGAACAGATCCAGGTCGGGCAGATAGAAATCCGGGCTGAAGCTCTCAAGAATCCGCCCCTGGTCATCCCATCGGAGGGGGAACGTCCGGGGCTCGTATTCCCAGCGAATCCCGTAGAAGTCGAGGATTCGTGCGAACTCGGCCTCGCTCGCGTGTGCAAACGTCGCCGAGCCGGCCGTCGCGCTTACGGAGTCCTTCACTGTCCGGCTGGTTCCTCCGCGGAGCTGCTCTGGACGTCAGTATAGACGGGGGTGTACAAATAATCAAGTAATCAAGGACAAATAATCCTACAATCAAGGAGAGGTTCCACCAAGCGGCGAACGTCTCGGTGGCGCAAGGAGGCGTGTATCTATGACCACCACACCGACCCCGGCCAGGCCTGAGACGCCCGGGTCCGGCCACGAGCTGGAGCGCTTCGTGCAGCAGTTGCGCAGCACTGACGTGACGCTGCGGAGCGATGCTGCGCATGCGCTCGGCAAGTTGGCCGACGAAGGGGCGGTGCCTGCGTTGGCCGAGGCACTCCACGATCAGGATGAGTATGTCCGAAAGAGTGCCGTGATCGCGCTGCGCCGGATTGGCGGTCACCGGGCGATGGAAGCGATGCGCGTCGCGCTCGCCGACCGCTCGGAGCAGGTGTGCGTGCAGGCGGTCAAGGGGCTCGGCGAGCTCCGCGATGCCGGGGCCGTCGAGGCCCTCGTCAAGGTGCTCGCCCGGCGCGAGCGATCGCTGGTCTCCGCTGCGACGGAGGCACTGTCTCGGATCGGCGCCGAAGCCGTCCCCGCCCTCATGGAGGCGTTCAAGGATCGCTACCTCAGGCGGCGCATCGGTCCGCAGGTCTGGCGTATCCTGACCGACATGGGGCCGCGCATCGTGGAGCCGCTGCTCGCGGTGCTCGGCGACGAGAACTACTACGTCAAGCTGACGGCCCTGACGATCTTGGGTCGTGTCGGCGATCGGCGCGTCGTGGTGCCGATGGTGCAGACGTTCCTGACGGACCCGCGGTTGCAGGAGACCGTGGTCGGGACCGTCGGGCGGCTCGAGGAGCGCGGGGTGCTGGCGATGCCGGCCGGCGATCGCGACGCGTTGTTGCCGGCAGAGGTGGTGCAGGCGTTCGCGCAGGGCGATCGCGAGGCGGTGCTTGCGTCGCTCCACAGCGCGATGGAGAACCCGAGCGGCAAGGTGCGGCGGTTCGCGCTCAAGGCGCTGTACGGGCTGCTCGGGGACGCATCGTTCGAACCGTTGCTGCGCTATCTCGCGGACGACGACCCGGACGTCAAGCGACTCTCGATCCGCCTGCTCAGCAAGCTGCGGGACAAGCGCGTCATCGAGCCGCTCGTCGATCTGCTGCTGCGAGACGGCGGGCAGGTCGAGGAGGCCATCTGGGACGCGCTCAAGATGCTCACGAACCTTCACGAGTACGAGGAGCTACGGAAGCGCGTCGCCCGCGAAAAGGCGGGGACCCGGCCGGTCGTGAAGACGTATAAGAAGAAGGACGTGTCACCGGACTGGTGGCGAGATCAAGATTGAGCGCGCAGATCGTCGGGCGCCGCTTCGTCCGGCGCCGCGATCGTGCATGGGGGTGGCCGGGGACGCCGTGACGGATGTGCCCACGGCGCGCGAACGCGGGGTCGGATCCGCGCGCATCCGCATCGTCTGCGGGGATGTGACCCTCCTCGCGGTCGACGGGATCGTCAACGCGGCGAACGACCGGTTGTGGATGGGGGGCGGCGTCGCGGGGGCGATCAAGCGGCGCGGCGGACCAGAAATCGAGCGGGAAGCGATCGCACTCGGACCGGTGCCGATCGGCGGGGCGGTGGCCACGGCGGCGGGACGGCTCGGGGCGCGATACGTCATCCACGCCGTGACGATGGGGCAGGACCTCGCGACGGGCGCGGGCATCATCCGGGAAGCCACTCGAAGCGCGCTCCGCGTTGCCGATTCCCTCGGCCTGCGGTCCGTGGCCTTCCCGGCGCTCGGGACCGGCGTCGGCGGATTTCCCTCGGCCCGGGCCGCCGCGGTGATGTTGCAGGAAACCGCCGCTCATCTGCGCGCGGGGAGTTCCCTCGACGAGGTGGTGTTTGCGCTCTACGATGTCGCAGCCTACGATGCGTTTGTGGTCGCGCTTGACGCCCTCGTGTGATGGCGCCCAGAGCGCCGGGTCGGGCTCCCGATGCGCGTTCTGCTGACCAACGACGACGGCATCACGTCGCCCGGCCTTGCCGCGCTCGCGCGCGCGGTCTGCCGCGTGGCGGAGACGTACGTCGTGGCTCCCGAGCACGAGCGAAGCGCCGCCAGCCATGCGATCACGCTGCACAAACCACTGCGGGCGACGCGCGCGAGCATCCGTGACGTGGACGTGACGGCGTGGGCCACGAACGGTACACCCGCCGACTGCGTCGTGCTGGCGGTGCTCGACCTTATGGGGACGCCGCCCGACATCGTGGTGTCCGGCATCAACGTAGGCGCCAACCTTGGCATGGATCTCATCTACTCCGGCACCGTGTCGGGTGCGGTGGAAGCGGCGTTGTTCGGGATCCCGTCCGTGGCGATCTCGGTCGGGGCGTTTCGCGAGATCCACTGGGAGCCCGCCGCGGCGTTCGCGGCGACGTTGGTGGGCGAGCTCTCGCGGCGCGGGCTGCCCCGCGACACCTTCCTGAACGTCAACGTGCCGAACCTTCCGGCGGACGAGCTCCGCGGCGTGGAGATTACCCGGCAGGGCACGCGCCGCTACGTGAGCCGACTCGAGAAGCGATCCGATCCGCGCGGCCGCGACTACTATTGGCTCACCGGATCGGCCGCCGACGAGGGCAGCGCGGAGGGCACGGATGTGCGCGCGGTCGCGGAGGGCAGGATTTCCGTGACCCCCCTTCGGCTGGACATGACGCATGACGAGCTGGACGCGGTCGTTCGGTCGTGGAACCTGACCGTCCCGACGACCTGACCCCGGCGGTGACGACCCGGGCCGAGGATGGCGCGGCCCGCGCGCCGCGGACCGTCGTCGTGTCCGCGCCGGCGGACCCGGGCGGGACGCCACCCCACGAGGGTGCTGCGGCATCCGAGCCGGACCCGGCGGCGGCACTCGGACCCGCCGCGGTCGAATTCGAGCACGTCACGAAGATCTACCCCAACGGGGTCACGGCGCTGCGGGACGTGTCGTTTCGCATCGCGCCCGAGGAGTTCGTGTTCATCGTGGGGCCGACGGCCACGGGCAAGTCCACGTTGATGAAGATGATCTACCGGGAAGAGTCGCCGACGTCGGGGCGCGTGCTCGTGAACGGCCGGGACATCACCCGGCTGCCCGCGCGCCAGGTCGCGTTTCTGCGGCGTCGCGTCGGCGTCGTGTTTCAGGACTTCAAGCTGCTCCCGAGAAAAACCGCGCGGGAGAATGTCGCGTTTGCGCTGGAGGTGACCGGCGCGCCATCCCGCGACCTGGCGCGCCGCGTCGCGGAGGTGCTCGAGGTTGTCGGGCTTGCCGCCCGCGCCGACGCGCTGCCGGGGCAGATGTCCGCCGGAGAGCAGCAACGCGTCAGCATTGCCCGCGCGCTCGTCCATCGCCCGCCGCTGTTGCTTGCCGACGAACCGACGGGAAACCTGGATCCTGACACGTCGTGGGAGATCGTGCAGTTGCTGTCCCAGATCAACCTGCGCGCGACGACCGTGGTCGTGACGACCCACGATAAGATGATCGTCGACATCCTGCGTCGCCGCGTGATCGCACTGGACACCGGCGCCGTGGTGCGCGACCAGCGGCGGGGACTGTACGGCGGTCGATGAGTTCGATCCAGCCGTCACGCGGCGCCCGCTATTTCCTCTCCGAGGGTCTGCAGGCGTTTCGGCGCAACGGGCTCATGAGCCTCGCCGCCGTGACGGTTACGATCGTGACCCTCGTCGCCCTCGGGGCCGCGCTTGTGGTCGCGGGCGCCCTAGACTACATCGCGCATCGGCTGGAATCTCAGGTGCAGACGGTCGTGTACCTGAAGGACGGTTTGGCCGACACCGCGGTCGCGGCCGTGCGCGCGCGGCTTGAGTCGCTGCCCGGCGTGACCGCCGTGGCCTACGTGTCGAAAGGGGAGGCGCTCGACCGGCTTCGACGGTCGATTGGCGGCGGGGTCCAGTTCCGGGATCTGCTGGCGCGGAACCCGTTGCCGGCGTCGTTCGTGGTGGACGCCGATCGACCGGACCGGCTTGAGGTGATCGCCGCGGCGGCGCAGCGCCTGCCCGGTGTCGAGATGGCCAGCTACGGCGGGGGCGCCGTGGGGCATCTGTTCGCGTTGACCCGGGTGGTGCGGCTGTTCGGCGCGGCGGTGGGCGGCGCGCTCGCGCTCGTGGCCCTCGTCATCATCGCCAGCACGATCCGGCTGACGGTGTTCGCTCGCCGGACCGAGATCGAAGTGATGCGGCTCGTGGGGGCGACGGCGTGGTTCATCCGGTGGCCGTTCGTCATCGAGGGAGCCGTCACGGGCGCCTGTGGGGCGGTCGGGGCGTTTGTCGCGGTCGCCGGACTGTACGCGCTGGTCGTGCAAAGTGCCCGAAGTTCGCTGCCGTTCCTGCCGCTCCCGGGGCCCGAGCAGGTCGCGCTGGGGCTGCTCTGGAAGCTGTTGGTGTGGGGTGTGGTGATCGGGGTCGTGGGGAGCCTCCTCGCCGTGAGGAGGCACTTGCGCGTCTGACCTCGCGGGCGCTCGGCGGGGATCGAACGGTGTCGAAACGGTGTAGATTGGAGCGGCGCCGCGCTCGGCGGGGGAGCTCGGTAGGGAGGCGGCAACCGCAACCTAGCGTCAGCGGGAGGCGAACTGGGATGGCACTCAAGGCGGTGAAGACGGCACCTCAGGAAGATCCGTGGGTGGTCGCACGTAAGCAGTTCAACCAGGCGGCGGACCTGTTGCCTCTCAAGCGCGGTGTGCGCGAGTTCCTCGTGTATCCGAAACGCGAGCTGACCGTGCATTTCCCGGTGCAGCGCGAGGATGGCTCGGTCCAGGTGTTCACCGGATACCGGATTCACCACAGCACGATCCTCGGCCCGACGAAGGGCGGGATCCGCTACCATCCGGATGTGTCCTTGAACGAGATCCGGGCGTTGGCGATGCTGATGACCTGGAAGTGCGCGGTGGTCGGTTTGCCTTACGGCGGCGCCAAGGGCGGCGTCGTGTGCGATCCCAAGATCTTGTCCCAGACCGAGCTCGAGCACCTGACGCGCCGCTATGCTACCGAAATCGAAGTCCTGATGGGGCCCGACAGCGACATCCCCGCGCCCGACATGGGGACGACGCCCCAGGTCATGGCGTGGATCATGGACACCTACAGCATGCATCGCGGCTATTCGGTGCCCGCGGTCGTGACGGGGAAGCCGATCTCGATCGGCGGGTCCGCTGGACGCATCGAGGCCACCGGCCGCGGCGTCACGATCGTGACCCGTGAAACCGCCCGTCACTTGGGGCTGCAGCTTGCGGGGGCGCGCGCGGTGATCCAGGGCTTCGGCAACGTCGGCGCGATCGCCGCCCAGACGCTGCACGCCGAGGGCTGCCGGATCGTCGCGGCGAGCGACAGCCGCGGGGGCGTTTACAACGAGAAGGGGATCGATCCGGACGACCTGATCCGCCACAAGCAGGAGACGGGGAGCGTCACCGGGTACCGCGGGTGCGACGCGGTCACCAACGACGAGTTGCTTGAGCTGCCGTGCGAGATCCTCGTGCCTGCGGCGATGGAGGGACAGATCACCGCGGACAACGCCGCTCGCATCAAGGCGCGCATCGTCGTGGAGGGGGCGAACGGTCCGACGACACCGGAGGCGGACGAGGTGTTGAAGAGCCGCAAGGTGTTCGTCGTCCCGGACATTCTCGCCAACGCCGGCGGCGTGATCGTGTCCTACTTCGAGTGGGTGCAGGACCTTCAATCGTTCTTCTGGACCGAGGAGGAGATCAACGCCCGGCTGGAACGCATCCTGGTGCGGAGCTTCCGGGACGTTCTCGCGGTGTGTCAGGAGAAGCAGATCGAGATGCGGGTCGGTGCGCTCGTTCGCGCGGTCAGCCGCGTGGCCGACGCGCTCGTGACCCGGGGCATCTACCCGTAACGGCCCAGGGCTGCGCCTCACGCGCCCCCGCGTGCCCGGGCGCGGCGGCCCGGCTGCCGTGACGACCGGCGCCGAGGTCCTCCTTCCGATCTGTCCTATCGTCGGCTCCGCGACCGATTCCCCGGGGCGCGAGGAACTGTCCCTGGCCGGAGGGAACTTTCCTCCCAGGCGCGAACGTAAGGATTCCTTGACAGGACGGCCGCACAGACCGTGGGAGGGTGACGCGGCTCCGTGCGGTTCGAAGGTTGGGAATCGATCATCGACTATATAGGGAGGGAATTCAATGCGGGATCGTGAGGCACGAGAACTGGTCCAGTTATTCCAAGCGGGCAAGATCTCCCGCCGTGACCTGCTCGCGCGGGCGGCGATGCTCGGGCTGTCGCTGGGCGTGCTCGGCGGCGTGGGCCTGCGGCCGGCCGGGGCGGCGGGGATGACAGAAGTGAAGGTCGGCGTTGACCTGCCGATGTCCGGCGGCGAAGCGCCGAACGGCGTGCCGACCAACAACGGCGTGATCATGGCGATCGAAGAGGCGAACAAGGCCGGCGGGATGTACCACTTCTCCGAGTCGCTGAAAGACGACGCGGTGAACGGCGTCCACGATCCGGCCCAGGGCGCGAAGAACATGCAGGAACTGATCGCCGATTCCTCGGTCGTCGGCATCGTCGGAAACTTCAACAGCAACGTGGCTCAGGCGTGCATCCCGATCACCAATGCGGCGGGCATCGTCCAGATCAGCCCATCCCAGACGAACCCGGGTCTCACGAAGCCCGCGTTCGGCGCGCTCAAGCTGTACCCGAACGGCCAACGGTCGAAGATCACGTACTTCCGGGTGTGCGCGACCGACGACCTCCAGGGGCCGGTGGCGGCAGACTACGCGTATCGGACCCTGAAGGCTCGCAAGATCGCGATTCTCGATGACACGGAGACGTACGGGAAGGGTATCGCCGACCAGGTGGAGATGGAGTTCAAGAAGCTCGGCGGCCAGGTGCTCAGCCACGATGGAATTCCGAAGGGCACTCAGGATTTCCACGCGATCCTGACCAAGATCAAGGCGGAGAACCCCGACTTGATCTTCTTCGGCGGAGTGACCACGACCGGCGGCGGATTGATTCGCAAGCAGATGGCCGACGTCGGGCTGAAAACGGCCTTCGAGGGCGGCGACGGCATCGTCGAGGACGAGTTCCTCAAGGTTGCCGGGGACCAGGCCGAGGGATCGTACGGCACGGTCGCCGCGATCGACGCCACCAAGGTGGCGTCGGCGCAGGGGTTCATCAAGACCTACAAGGCGCGGTTCAATGACGATCCCGGCGCGTACAGCGCCAACGGCTACACCTGCACGAGGATCATTCTCGATGCGGTCAAGGCCGTGGGGCCCGACCGTGAGAAGGTCCGCGCGTGGGTGGCCAGCCTGAAGAACTACAAGAGCATCCTCGGCACGTTCTCATTCGACCAGAACGGGGACACCACGAACCGGATCATCACCGTATACACGGTCAAGGGCGGCAAGTGGACCTGGGCCGACCAGGTCAACTTTAACGGCTAGCCGCGGCGTCGGATTGCGGGGGGAAGAGGAGGGGCGGCGGTTCCGCCGCCCCTCCTCCCGCGCCTCATGAACGGGGTCCTGTTCGCCCAACAACTCATCAACGGCCTGTCACTCGGGGCGATCTATGCGGTTATCGCCCTCGGCTACACGATGGTCTACGGGATCGTGGAGCTGATCAACTTCGCCCACGGCGACGTGTACACGGCGGGGTCGTTCGTCGCGCTCGCGCTGCTGACGGTGCTCGGGGCGACCGGCCACAGCGGGGCCGCCGCCATCGTCTTCGCCTTGGTCGTGGTCCTGCTCGCGACGATGTTCATCATGGGGACCACGGGCGTCGTCATCGAACGGTTCGCGTATCGGCCGCTGCGCGGGAAGCCACGCCTGGCGCCGCTTCTCACCGCGATCGGCGTTTCGTTCAGCATCGAGAACCTGCTGCAGCTGTGGTACGGTCCGTCCCCCGTGCCGTTCCCACAGGTCGTGCCGAACCCGTTCTTCTCGGTGGGCCCGCTCAGCATCGGCCAGATGCAGATCATCGTGATCGTCTCGTCCCTCGTGATGATGGTCGCGCTGCACTTCTTCGTCCAAGGGACGAAGTTGGGGAAGGCGATGCGCGCGACCTCCCAGGACTGGATGGCCGCCGAGATCATGGGGATCGACATCAACAAGACGATCGCGCTGACGTTCTTTATCGGGTCCCTGCTCGCCGGGGCCGCCGGCGTGATCACCGGCCTGTACTACGGAAACGTCTGGTTCATCAACGGGTTCCGGGCGGGGCTGATCGCGTTTACCGCGGCGGTGCTCGGGGGAATCGGCAACACGACCGGCGCCGCGCTGGGCGGCTTCGTGATCGGGTTCGTCGAGGTGATGACCGCCCAGTACGTCGGGTTCCAGTGGGCGGAGGTGACGATCTTCTCGGTCCTGATCCTCGTCCTGGTGTTCCGGCCAACGGGCATTCTGGGCCAGCAGTTGTCGGAGCGGGCGTAACGGTCGATGGCGCAGACCGGGGTGGGGTGGCTCGGGCGGATCCTCCGGTATCGGTACGCCCTGTTGATCCTGCTCCTCTTCCTGGGGTACCCGCTGCTCGATCACAACGCCGGCCACGTGAACTCGGCGGCCGACGCCGCCGTGTTCATCCTCCTCGCGCTCGGCCTCAACATCGTCGTAGGGTTCGCGGGGCTGCTGGACCTGGGCTACGCTGCGTTCTTCGCCATCGGCTCCTACGCTTACGCGCTGGCCGCGTCGCCGTTCTACGGGCTGCACATCCCGTTTTGGCCGATGCTGCTCGTCGCCGCGATCATCGCCGCCGTCTTTGGCGCCCTCCTCGGCGCCCCGACCCTCCGTTTGCGCGGCGACTACCTCGCGATCGTTACCCTGGGGTTCGGCGAGATCGTGCCGACGGTGTTCTTGAACCTGCCCAAGTACACCGGCGGGACGAACGGCATCGTCGGCATCTACCAGCCGTCTCTGTTCGGGTTCCAGTTCGGGTTCAACCCGCGCCCCTACTACTACACGCTGATCCTGGTGATTGTGCTGTCGGTGATTGCGATCCTGCGCCTTCGGGACTCCCGCCTCGGGCGCGCCTGGCTGGCGATTCGCGAGGACGAGATCGCCGCGGCGTCGATGGGGATCAATCTCACCACGACGAAGCTGCTGGCGTTTTCGTTCGGGGCCTTCTTCTCCGGGTTCGCGGGCGCACTGTACGTGGCCAAGCTCGGAATCGTCAGCCCGGAACAATTCAACTTCACGGTGTCGTTCACGGTGCTGGCGATGGTCGTGCTCGGCGGAATGGGGAACGTCTTCGGCGTGATCGCCGGTGCCGCCATTCTCTACGAGTTCCAAACACTGTTCCTGACCGACCTGACCCAATGGTCGCACGCGCTCGGCCAAGCGTGGCGGATGCCGCTGCTGACGCAGCTCGACTTCGTGAACCTCAAGTTCCTCCTGTATGGGCTCGGGCTCATCCTCCTCATGCTCTTGCGCCCCGAGGGGCTGTTCCCGGCCCGCCGCATCACCGCCATCTTGAAGGAGCATCCGCACGAGGCGTTGGCGACCGTCGAGATCGAGGGGGCGCCCGTGGCGGTCCCGCCGGATGAGGATTCATGACAGAACCGGATCGCATTCTCGAGATCGTCGCGGCGCCCGACGCGGGGACCGCGCCAGGCGGACTCCTGCTCGAAGCGCGGGGGGTGACCAAGGCGTTCGGCGGCCTCGTGGCGGTCAACCGCGTGGACTTCACGGTACCCGAGCACAGCATCGTCAGCCTGATCGGGCCGAACGGTGCCGGCAAGACGACGTTCTTCAACGTCGTTGCCGGATTGTACCATCCAACCGCGGGGGCGATCACGTTCGCCGGGCACGACATCACGAGGCGGAAGCCGCATGAGATCGCGCGCCTCGGCATCGCCCGGACGTTCCAGAACATCCGGATCTTCGCCAACATGACCGCACTGGAGAACGTGCTGATCGGGATGCACAGCCGTCTCACCGCGGATCCGCTCCGCATCGTCGTCGGCACCGCGGGGATCGCCCGGGAGGAGCGCGCGGCCCACGACGCCGCCCACCGCTTGCTCGCGTTCGTCGGGCTGGGGCGACGGGACCAGGAGCTGGCAAAGAATCTGCCGTACGGCGATCAGCGGCGGTTGGAGATCGCGCGCGCGCTGGCGCTGCGCCCGCGGCTCATCCTACTCGACGAGCCGGCCGCCGGCATGAACCCCGAAGAGGCGCGGCGGCTCATGGAGTTCATCCGCCGGCTCCGCGGGGAGCTGCAGGTGAGCGTGTTGCTGATCGAGCACCAGATGCGCGTCGTGATGGGGGTCGCCGATCGCGTCACCGTGCTCGACCACGGGGAGAAGATCGCGGAGGGGAGTCCGGACGAGATTCGGCGCGACGCGCGCGTGATTGAGGCGTACCTTGGGAAGGCGGCGATTTCGTAGATGCCCACGCTCGTCGCCGACGACATCCACGCGTACTACGGGCACATCCACGCCCTCCACGGGGTCTCGGTCACCGTGGAAACGGGCGAGATCGTGACGCTGATCGGTGCGAACGGCGCCGGGAAGAGCACGACGCTGAAAACGATCGCGGGGTTCCTGCAGCCGCGGCCGGGCGCGGTGCGGCTCGACGGGACCGCGATTCACGGGCTCCCGCCGCACGAGATCACGCGGCGGGGGATCTGCCTGGTGCCGGAGGGGCGCCGGATCTTCCCGCGCATGACCGTGCTCGACAATCTCAGGATGGGCGCGTTCACCCGCTCCGACGCCCGGGGAATCGAGGACGATCTTGCCCGCGTGTACACGCTGTTCCCGCGGCTCAAGGAGCGGCTCGGCCAGTTGGCCGGCACGCTGTCCGGGGGCGAGCAGCAGATGGTGGCGATCGGGCGGGGCTTGATGGCGAAACCCAAGATCATGCTCCTGGACGAACCGTCCATGGGGCTCGCGCCGGTGCTCGTCGAGTTGATTTTCCAGACAATTCAGGAGATCAACGCCCAGGGCGTGACGATCCTCCTCGTCGAGCAAAACGCGCTCATGGCCCTGCAGGTCGCGAAGCGCGGCTACGTCCTCGAGACCGGCCGCGTGGTGCTGGCCGACCGCGCCGACAGGCTGCGGGAGAACGATCTCGTCCGCAAAAGTTACCTCGGCGAACTCTGAGGGTCCGCGCACCGGGCCGCGATCCATCGGCGTGCTCGTGCTGCTCGCCGTGATCTGGGGCGGCAGCGTGCCTCTCACCAAGCTCGGACTTCGAGACTTTCCGCCGCTCACGTTGACCGCGCTCCGGTACGCGGTCGCCGCGCCATGTTTCGTGCTGCTCCTGCGAGGACGGCCGCTTCCGCCACCGCGCGCGCTCGCGGGCGCCGCAGGCCTCGGCGTGCTCGGCATCGTGGGCGGGCAGGTCTTGCAGACGCTCGGGATCCAGGGGACATCCGCGTCCGTCGCGACCGTCATCTCGGCGCTGATCCCCGTGCTGGTAGTCGTCCTTGCCGCGGCGCGCCTCCGTCAGCCGGTCCGGTTCCGGCAGGCGTTGGGGCTCGCGCTTGCGTTTGGCGGGGTGGCGCTGGTGGCGACCGGCGATCCCCGCCGGCTCGCCGCGGTCGCGGGAACCGGGAGCGCCCGCGGGGACGGCTTGATGGTGGCCTCCGCGATCGCGATCGCCCTGTACTACGTGCTTAGCGTGCCGCTCGTGCGGGCGTACTCCGTGCTGACCGTGGCCGCGCTGACGTCGCTCGCGGGCGCCTGCGGGCTGGTGCCGATCTCCGCCTGGGAGTTGCGCCATGCGCCGGCGCATCCGACCGCACAGGGGATCGCGGTCGTCTTCTACCTGGCGGTGCTCGTCACCGTGTTCGGGCTGTGGGTCTGGTTCGGCGCGCTGCATCGGCTGCCGGCGAGGGTCGCGGCAGCCCTGCAGTACCTTCAGCCGCTCGTCGGCGTGGCCGCGTCCGCGGCGCTGTTCGGCGACCGGCTGAGCGGGTGGTTCTGGACCGGCACCGCTCTCGTCCTGGTCGGGATCGCCGGGAGCACCGTCGGCGCGATGACGGACCCGGTTACGACGGGCGCGGCGCCGCCCCGGGCAGCACAACGGTGAACACGCTGCCACCGCCGGGCCGGCTCTGGGCCGTGATGCGCCCGCCGTGGGCGTCCACGATATGCTTTGCGATCGCGAGCCCGAGGCCGGTGCCGCCTTCCTCGCGGCTGCGGGAGCGCTCCACGCGGTAGAATCGCTCGAAGATCCGCGGCAGGTGCTCCTCGGGGATGCCCCGGCCGGAATCCGCGATCGTGAATGCGGCGCCGCCGTTGTCCGGGTGGATGGACACCTCGACCGCACCGCCCTCCGGCGTGAACTTGATGGCGTTGTCGAGCAGGTTCGTCAACACCTGTAAGATGCGATCACGGTCCGCCATCACCACCTCGGGGGCGAGCGCGGCGGGGCGGAGCGTGACGTGGTGGCGGTCTGCCTGCGGCCGCATCCTGCCGATCGCCTCGCCGACGAGGTGGTCGAGGCGTACGGGCGCTGGCTCCATCGCGACCGCGCGCGACTCGAGACGCGACAGATCCATCAGATCGTCCACGAGCTTCATCAGACGCGAGGCTTCGTTGTCGATGATCGTCAGGAACCGTCGACACGTGTCTTCGTCGGCCATCGCGCCTCCGAGCAGCGTCTCCGCAAACCCCTTGATCGAGGTCAGCGGCGTCCGCAGCTCGTGCGACACATTGGCGGTCAACTCCCGGCGCAGCCGCTCGGCCTGGCGCAGGACCGTGACGTCGCGGACCACCGCGACCACCCCGGAGGCGATGCCCTCCGTTGGTCGCAGCGTCGTGGCGTGGACCTCGAGCAGCCGCTCGTCGGGGGGGCCGAGGCTTACTTCCTCTTCGATCTCGCCCGCGTACGCGGCCGTCGCGTCGATACATCGGCACAACGGGTGTTCCCCGAGCATGGTCCGCAGCGACCGGCCCCGGGCCGACGGGCCGAGCCCCAAGAGGTCGCCCGCGGCCTGGTTCACGAGCAGCACGGTACCTTGAGCGTCCACGGCGACGACCGCGTCGTTCATACTCGAGATGATCGCCTCAATCTTGCCGCGTTCCTCGCTGATCGCGGTGAGCTTCTGCCGCAGCTCCCAGGCCATCGTGTTGAACGAGCCCGCGAGTTGGGCGATCTCGTCCCCACCGCCCACGTCTACGCGTCTCGTGAGGTCGCCGGCGGAGATCCCTTGGGCGGCCCGCGCGAGCTCGAGCACCGGCCACGAGAGAGCGCGCGCGCGCCACACCCCGAGGACCCACGCGCCCATGGTCCCGATCACGAGCGCGACGCCGAGCGCGAACCACGCGGGCTGTAGGGCCCGGTCCACCCAGATGCGGGGTACGCTGACCTGTACGACCCCCCGGACGAGGCCGTTGTTTACGATCGGCGCGGCGGCGAAGACGCGCGCTTCTTTGCGCGGTGGATCGTACCGGACCGAAGCCGTCGGCTGTCCGTGCGCGGCGGCCGCGACCTCCGGCTCCACCGGGCCGGACGAGGAGGTATCCCACTGGCTCGTCGGCAGGGGATGGCCCGCGGCATCGCGGACCCCGATGTACACCCCGTCACGCCACGCAAACCCCGCGGCGATCCGGTCGAGCCGCGACAGGCTCGTCCGCTGGGCCTGTGGCACCTCGAGCATCCGGGCGACCATGCGTGCCTGATTGAGCACGTCACGCTGGTAGGACATCAGGTAGAACCGCGTGATCAGCGGGATCAGCACCGCCGCGGCGACGGCGAGCGAAAAGAGCACGACCAGCAGGTAGCTGCCGGTGAGCTTCCAGCGGAGGCTCGATCTCATCCCGCGTCTTTTTTGACTTTGTAGCCGACGCCCCGCACGGTCATGATGTAGGTGGGGGCGATCGGATCGTCCTCGATTTTTTCGCGCAGTCGGCTGATGTGCATGTCCACAGTCCGGGTGCTGCCGAAGTACTCGTACCCCCAGATGTGCTCCAGCAGAAAGTCGCGCGTGAACACCTGGTTCGGGTGGCTCATCAGGAGGCGCAGGAGATCAAACTCCTTCGCGGTCAGGTCGACGAGACGATCGCGCAGCCGCACCTCGTGTGTCGTGGGATCGAGCGCCAGCCCGCCCACCGCCACCGTTGCCTCGGAGGGCGCTGCATCCCGGCTCGTCCGGCGAAGGATGGCGCGGACTCGGGCGACCAGCTCCCGCGGGCTGAACGGCTTGGCCACGTAGTCGTCGGCGCCCAGTTCGAGCCCGAGGACGCGGTCCTGCTCCGTGTCTTTTGCGGTCAGCATCAGAATCGGCACCGACGAGTCGCGCCGCAGGGCCCGGCACACCTCGAGCCCGTCCACGTAGGGGAGCATCAGGTCCAGCACCACGAGATCCGGGGCCGCCGTCCTGGCCTTCTCGATCGCCTCGTGCCCGTCGTAGGCGACGATGACGTCGTAGCCCTCGTGAACGAGATTGTACCGAACGAGCTCCACGATGTGTGGTTCGTCGTCGACCACGAGAATACGGCCGCCGACCTGCCGTTCGGGCTTGGTGGACATTATGCCGGTCCGGTCCTTTGCATGCGTCTCGATCAACGTCGACCTCCAGGCCGCGCTAGTGTTCTCCGCCCGTCGTGGGACCCCTTCACGCGGCTCCTGTCCCAGCTTGGCCTCGCGCTGTTAGCCCACCGTCACGATGGTGTCACGGAAGCGTAACCTCAGGGATGCGACGGCTCGCAACGCCCACCGGGCCACGGTCCCGGGCCTCGGGGGATGCGGCAGGAGGGGTCACGCGGCGCCGGTCCGAACACAGATGGAGGCGACGGCGGCGGTTGCCGGTCGCACCTCCCGTGTCATCCGCGCGACGCACAGTCAGGAGGCTCGTGGTGGAGTTGTTCACGTTTCCCACCGCGCCCAATCCCAAGGCGTCGGAATGGCCCGGGACGCCGATCGGGACGGGCAACGTCATCACCCGCGCTCGACGCCGCACCCCCGTGCGCGACAATGCGATCGACCGGATCGACGGGCGTCGAAACGAACTCGTCGCCGCCGCGGTCGAGCACATCGTCCGCCGCGCCGACGCCGAGCCGATCTGGGTCCGCGATGCGGTCATCCACGGCGTCCGGGTGCGCGTGATCACCAACTCACCTCACCTCTCCGAGTTCTGGGCCGCGAACTGCTACAGCCCGCAGGAGTGGCGCGGGGCGGCGAACCTTGCGCCGCCGCAGACGCCGAGGGTCACCGTGTACGCGCTCGGCGGGGTCGCAGATCAGCAGGAGGCCGTCTACTACAGCCGCCGCACCGACACGATCCTGCTGTTCAATACGTCGTACTACGAGGAACTGCGGGCCGCGGTGCTGGGCGCCGTCGGCCGCGTGCTGGCCGAGGACTGGGGGATCTATCTTGTCCGGGGCGCCTGCGTGGAACACGGGGGCCGCGGCATGCTCTATCTTGGACCGGCCGGCATCGGGAAGTCCACGCTCGCCTACGGGTTCCTGGCGCGGCGCCCAGACGCCCGCGTGTGCGCCGACGACTGGGTGTACGTGCGATACGCCGTTGCGACGCGCGACGGGGGGCGGCTCGTCCCGTTCGAGGTGCGTCCGCCGCACGGCCGCGCGGTGCGGGGGTACCGGGTGTTTGCGTGGCTCGAGGGTCACCGGGGCGTTCCGGGACAGGTGCGCGGCTTCGATCTCCGCCACGCGGCGATCACCGCTCCCGTTGCCGCGCTTGATCTCGGCAAACCGATCGAGGCGTACGCCTACCCGGCGGAGAAGGCCGCGTACGCGCGAACGGCGGTTGTCGCCGGAGTACCCGCGCTCGCGCGGGGGATCCGGCGGGCGCGCTTCGAGAACGTCCCTGACGTGACGCCGGAGTGGCTCGAGGCGCGCGCGGGTGAACTCGACGCCCTCGCCGACGCGGCGTCGCCCGACGCCCTCGACCCGGACCCCGGGGTCGGCGGGCCGGGGGATCCCGGAGACGTCGCCTCCCGCGACCGTCTCCGCCTGCGGCTGGCACGGCTGCTGGCGTTCGACGGCGCACGCGTGATCCGGGATCCGGCCGAGGCTCCACTCGCCGGGCGCGTCGTCGCAGACCCGACGCAGGGGGTGCCGCTCTCGGCCGTCGCGGTGCTGCGTCGCGATCCGCGCGACCGGACCGTGTTGCACGCGCTTGCGGTCGAGCCGTTCGTCGCGCGCCTGTTGATCGGCGAGACGGCGGCCGGGACGCGCGAGATCGCCTACAATCCCGACCGCGCCGTGGACGATGAGGCCGAGCGTGCCGCGGTCGCGCGTCTCGAGGCGGAGGCA
>Ga0070735_10000083_pt1 | contig 115978 bp, 117 predicted proteins | sample Coa_R1_FD_66443 | JGI IMG/M metagenome (GOLD analysis project Ga0070735, IMG submission 66443) | Surface soil microbial communities from Centralia Pennsylvania, which are recovering from an underground coalmine fire - Coalmine... | ecosystem: Environmental > Terrestrial > Soil > Unclassified ... | reverse complement strand
GTCTGCCACGTGGTCCTGCGCGCGAATGCGCAAGCGCCTGCCGACCCCACGCAGTTTTTCGGCGAGCACGTGCGCGCGACGATGGGCCCCGTCGCCACGCCCTCGGAAGTGCACGTCGTTCCCTCGCTGCCGAAGACGCGCTCGGGGAAGATCATGCGCCGTCTCTTGCGTGCGCGCGCCATGGGGGAGCCCGAAGGCGACGTCTCGACCCTCGACGTGTAGCGCGGCGTTATTGGTCGGCGTCGCGGCGGCGCGGTTGGCGGCGCTTGGTCGCGGCCGCCGCCACGGCATCGGCTTGCTGCAGCGTTTGATGGGCGTCGCGCGCTTCTGCAAGGATCCGCTCGCCTTCCCGATCGGCCGGGAAGAGATGACCGAAGACCACCCTCATCATGCCGGCCGCCGGCACGGCCAGCAGGAGGCCGATCAATCCGAAGGCTTCGCCGCCGATCAAGAGCGCGATCAACACCGTCAACGGCGTGATCCCGACGGAATGGCCGACGACCGTTGGCGCGATGAGGTGGCCTTCCGCCTCGTACATCAATACGAACAAGATCAGCACGAGCAGCGCATGAGGCCAACCGAACGTCAGCAGAGCGATCAGCACGGCCGGCCCCGCGCCCACAACGGCGCCGACGTACGGAATGACGTCCGCGATGCCTGTGATGAGCCCCAGGAAGAGGGCGTACTTGATGTGGGTGAGCAGGAGGATGATCGTCGCCAAGACACCGACAATGCACGCCACGAGGACTTGTCCGCGCACGAAACCGCCCAAGACCTGGTCGAACTCCACGGCAAAGGAGATGGCCGCCTGGCGCCGCTCTCGCGGTACGAGACGGAAGAACCCGCTCTGGATTCGGTCGAGATCGGCGATGAAGAAAAAGGAGATCACGAAGACCAGCACCGTGCCGATGACCGCGTGGAGGGCGCCGGTGAGGATCGCGATCGTTTGATCGGCGATGCGCGATGCGACGGTCCCAATCTCTTGCCCTAAGCGCGTCGCGTTGTCGGCAAAGAGCGTGCGGACCTGCGGCGGAAATTCCTGCAGCAGCCTGCTGTTCCGCGGGTCGGTCAACTCGCGCTGGACTTGTTGAATCAAATGCGGATAGGTACGCGCGAGCTCGTTGGCCTGCGCGGCGATCGGCGGAACCAGATAGGCGACGAACAGGACGAGCAAGAGCGTGATGCCCGCGTAGACCAGCAACACGGCGACGGCCCTCGGCATAAAGCGTGCCAGGAGCTTTACCGGCGGATAGATCAGATAGGCGAAGAGGATCGAGATGAGAATCACGCTCACGACGAGCTCGATCCTCGAAAGCACCAGCCCGATCATCCACAGGGCCAGCCCGACGCCGACGATGAGAGCGACGACCTGCAGAGCTCGGGTGAGGCGATCCATGTGGGTGCTCTCGCGTTTCTAGCGGCGGCGGCGTCCGGCCTCGCGCCTGGGGCGCTGGGCCGTCAGATGGAATCGAGCGCAGAAAGGGCACCGGTAGGGCCAGAGCTCGACCCCGCCCCGCTCCAACGCCCCCTCGGCCGCTTGCTCGGCGTCCACGAGGCTCTCGTAGCGCGCCTTGTTGGCGCAATCGGCGTGACTCTTTCCTGAGATACCCATCAGGACGGCATTCGCCGTTGCCACCGAAGTCTCTAGGCGCTCTTCCTGAAGTCCCCCCTCGACGCGGGACGGATTTCGGTCTCCGGCGTCGAATATCATGACGTTTACCGACAAAATCCCCTTTTCCCATACGTGGTACACTACAGAAATGGCTCTTTCAGCGCGTTCACGCATTCGTGCCCGCCTTGATGAGGCTGCGCCTCTCAAGGAAGCGGCCAGGGCTCTGACGGGTGGCGTCGCCATTCGCGGAACCCCGCAGGGTGCGCGAGCGGCAGTTACCGTCGCGCTCATCAAACGGACCAAGGCGGACTCGGCCGTGATCGTCGTGCCGGAGGATCACCAGATCTCGCGGCGCGCAGATGACCTCGCGTACTTCCTCGGGGTGCAGGCAACTCGCCTCGTCGAGTTTCCGTCGCGGCCGGAGCCCGACGACGCGCTCTTTCAGCCCAAATCTCGCGAGCGGCGGGCGGCGGCGTTCGAGCGTCTCTTGCGCGACAAGAAATCGTCGGCGATCGTGGTGACGTCGCTGGCGGCGTTGCGTCAGTACGTCGCGCCGGCGGCGCAGCTACGCGCGAGCGCGCTGCACTTGAAACCCGGCTCTGAGATGACGTGGGACGATCTGCTCGCGCGCCTCGTGGCCCTCGGCTATCGACGGGTAGAGACCATCAAGGGTCGCGGCGAGTTCGCCGTCCGCGGCGGCACCCTGGATATTTGGCCGGCGACGGAAAGCGGTCCGCGTCGCTTGGAGTTCGACGGCGAGCGCGTGGAGCGCATCGGCGCTCTCGAGCTCGCTGACGGGCGCGCCTTGGAGAGCGTCGACGACGTGCGGCTCTGGCCGTGGGCCGAGATCGTCCACGACGAGGAGACGCGCGCGGACGTCGTCCGGCGGGTCAAGGAGAAGGCAGCCAAGGAATACGCAAAGTCGGGCGGTGATCTCCCCGACGCATGGGCAGGTTACGCCTATGAGTCGACGTTGCTCGACCTCGTCGGCGACGGAGCCTTGCTCGTGCTCGACGGCGAGGAGCCCGAACCCGCGCCGCCGGTTGGGGAATCGGCGAAGGGCGGCATCGAGAACGTGGAGGTCGTGCCGCGCATCGCCCCGTTGCAGCTCAGCGAGGAGACGCTGCGCAAGGCCGTCGCCAGACGACCGTTCGCCGTGGTCGGCAACACCGTCGCCAAGTGGCTGCCCAAGCCCAAGAAGTCGATTGACCTCGAAGGCGAGGAGCTGATGATCGAGACGGGGCGCACGGGTCGCGTGCTCGAGCAGGCCAAAGCGTGGGTCGAGCGCGGCGACGAGCTGTGCATCGTGACGGCGAAACGCTCACGCATCGCCGGCCACCTCCGCGCGTTGGGCCTCGAGCCGAAGAAAGGCGCGAGCGTCTACGTGGATCGCGGCGCACTCGGACGAGGCTTCTCGTTGCCGAAGCTCGGATTGCATTTCATCTGCGACGCGGAGCTCTTCGGTGAGGCGGCGACGGCGCAAGACGTCTTGCCGTCGTTCGAGGGTGAGCCGATCACGCTCAAGGAGCTGGCGCCGGGCGATTACGTGCTCCACGCCGTTCACGGCTTGGCGCGTTACGGCGGGGTGCGCGAAGAGACGATTCTCGGCGAGAAGCGCGAGCTGATCGAGCTTAGCTTTGCCGGCAACGATCGCCTCTTGCTTCCTCTCTCCGCAATCGACGTGCTTTCTCGGTACGAGAGCCGAGCCACGGGCGTGCTCGTGGAACTGGCGAAGATGGGCGAGGCCGTCGAGCAGAAGCGTTCAGCGGCAAAGCGCTGAGGCGAAGGCGCGCCTCATCCCACGCGTCACGGGCGGCCCGTTTCCGTAAAGAGACGGGCCGTTGTTGCGCACGGGATAGCGAGCCGGGTGCTACATGCTCAGGAACCGACAGCCTGCTCGATGGCTTGCGCCGCCATCGCCGTGACGTTGATGATCGCGCCGACTCCTTCGGCGCGGAAGAGATCGTGCAGCGCGGGCTCGTTGACCCGTGCGACACAGCGCGGCACGTTGAACATGCGCCGCGCGATCTTGCAGATCGTGTAGTTGTCCTTGTCCTCGCCCGCCGCCGCAACCACGACGTCGGCGCGCTCGATGCCCGCGCGCTTCAGCACGCTCGAGTCCGTGGCATCGCCGGAGAAGATGCAAACGTCCGGAAAATGCTCGGCAACAACGCGGCCGATGTCCTCGTCGCGTTCGATAACCGCGACCTCATGGCCGTCGTTGATCAGGCCGCGCACCAGGTGCACGCCGACTTTGCCGCTGCCGCAGATCAACACGAACATAGCGTACCCTTGTTAGACCCGTTCCGTGACCGGGATGATGGAATGCGTAAAGGCCGTGACGGCGAGATCCAGCGGGCTGACGACTTCGTAGCCCGCCTCCCGATAGATCTGCGTGAGCGCGGGATCGTCGAGCCTCACGAGAATGCGCTTCGACGGAAAGCGGGCGCGCAGGAGATCGGCCAGGAGCACGTTGAGCGCGTCATCTCGATTGACGACGCAGATGACGTCCGCGCGTTCCACGCCGGCCCGCGAAAGCACGTCGGGATCGGTGGGCGAGCCGAGAACGACGTTAGCGCCCCATGAGTCGGGAAGGTATTGCTCGAGATAGCGACGGTTACGCTCGACGACGGTTACCTCTTGCGAGGCAGACCGGAGCGCTTTCGTAAGCCGGGCGCCCAGGCGCGTACTTCCAAGCACGAGGATCATGGCCAAGCCGTTTTCCGGGGGCAGGAGTGGCGACTCCTGCCGCACGAACCCCGCTGGCCGAATGTTGAGCAAAACCGTCGATGGTGCGTCGCCTCCGACTTTGCGACGGGCTGTCACGCCATGGGGGTCTTATTCCTGGGGGTACGCCGATATCGGCGCCGATATCTATACGGCGCTCGGTCTCGTGGTCGGTGCCGCCGCCGGCGGAGCCAACCTCGCCTTCGCTTTCGCTGGTTGCGTCTACGTGCTCGTCGGCTTGGCATATACCGAGCTCGCGAGCGCCTTTCCCGTGGCGGGCGGAGGGCAGTTCTTCGTTCTTCGCGGCTTGGGGGACATTTGGGGCTTCGTCGCCGGTTGGGCGGTGCTCCTCGACTTCACGATCGACATCGCCCTCTTCGCGTGGACGTGCATCGGCTATCTGAGCAATCTCATCCCGTTCATTTCTAGCGGGAACTCGCTCCCGCACTTCGTGATCATCTTGCTCGTGATCATCGGATTGGCGGTATTGAACATCATCGGCGTCCGAGAGAGCTCGCGACTCAACGAAGTCATTGCGACGATCGACATCGCGAACGAACTGGCTATCCTCTGCCTCGGCGCACTGTTCGCCTTCAACCCCCAGGTGCTGATCCACACGATGCAGGCCTACTGGCCCAGCACCGGCCAGCTGCTCGACGGCATCTCGCTGGCGATCATCTCGTTCGTCGGCATCGAGTCCATCTCACAAGCCGCCCAGGAAACGGAACGCCCCGCTTCCATCATCCCGCGCACGTCGCTCTCGCTCATCATCACCATCCTGATCTTTGCGCTTTCGTATTCGAATCTGGTGCTGGGAATGCAGCCGTGGCATCCCGATCAGCTCGTCGACGCGCAGGGACACCATTTGGCGCTCTTCCAGTGGCTGGGTCTCTCGGCCAATAACGATCACGCCGTCGCTCTGCTCGCGAGCCAGATTCCGTACTTCGGAGCGGTTGCGGCGCTGTACGTGCCGCTGGTCGGGGCCGTTCTGATGCTGATCTCGTCGAACTCAGGCGTGTTTGGTGCCTCGCGTATCGCTTACTCGATGTCGACCTACAAGCTGCTCCCTTCGTACTTCGCTTCCGTGCAGCAGCGCTTCCGTACGCCGGTGATCTCCATCGCCGTCTTCAGCGGCGTCGCCATCATCGAATTGATCTTCGCGGCAATCCAAGGCGACCAAGGCCTTAATTTTCTGGGCGACCTCTACGCCTTCGGCGCCGCGACCAGCTACTCGTTGGTCTTCATCGCGCTGATCTCTCTGCGCTATCGCGATCCGTACAGTCCGCGCGCCTACAAGATGCCGTTGAGCATCCCGGTGACCACGAACGGGCGGCGCTGGTATTTCCCCGTGCTCGCCGTCTTCGGCTTTTTGGGAACGTTCTCGATTCTCGTCGCGGCGTTCATCACCCATCCGATCGGACGCATCGCCGGTCCTTCATGGGTGGCCGCAGGTCTGATCTTCTACATCATCTATCGGTATACGCATCGCCATCCGATCTTTCGTTCGCGTCACCACGACTGGGTGTTGGATCAGATCGTGGTGCTGCGCGAGGCCGGTGAGCTGGAGCTGATGGACAAGTACGTCGCCGACGTCAAGGCGGCAGGGCTGCTCAAGAAGGACGTCAGCGTGGCGACCTTGGAGCGGGAGAGATGAAGAAGTTAGTCCGCTCGGCGGGATATGAGCGCTGGAAGCGGATGATGGGGTACGTCTACGTTGGCTTCGGCGCCGTCATGATCGGTGAAGTGGTGACGAGAGCGCACGCCGTGAACGAGATGCTGCCGGGCATACTTCTGGGCGGAGCGTTTGCGGCATTGGGCATCGTGCGCTTGCGGGGCATTTCCAGGTGACTCTTCCGGTAACGATCCATCCGGCGGGCGCCCTTTTCGCGGCGGCCATCTTCTCGTTTACGGTCACGACGCTCTGGTGGATGCTTCACCCGCCCAAGACGCGCGCCGAGGAAGCCGCTGAGGTCATCGAGGAGCACGCCGAGGAGATCGTCTCGACGACGATGCTCGTCATGTCGGCGACCACCTCGTCCGAACACATGATTCCGCTGGCGATCAAGGCGGCGGCACGCAAGGGGGCCACCGTGCTGGCGATCTACGTCATCGAGGTGCCGATGCAGCTTCCCGTCAATGCGGTCATGGCCGAAGAGGAGCGGCGCGCGCTCGAGGCTCTCGCGGCGGCCTCTGCGATCGCGAAGCGCTTCGGCGTCGAATTGCGCACGGAGACGGTGAAGACGCGCAACACGGGGCAGGCGATCGTCTCGACGGCCGTGCGCGAGCGCGCCCATCTCGTGGTGCTGGGCATGGTGCGGCGCGCCCACTTCTCCGGCAATCCGTTCAGCGGCCTGATCGAGTACGTCTCCGCCCACGCCCCATGCGATGTGCTGATCGGCGTGCGCCCCGAAGGCCAAGCCTCCAAGATGCTCGAGCCTCTCCGCGAAGAGGTCTCCTAGGAGCTACAATCTTGCCACGAGCTCGTTGACGTTGAGCGGTGTCGAGTACGCCAGCACGCCTAGCTCGCCGAAGACCTTCTGCATATCGGCCAGCGTCTTGGTGTCGACGCGCAGGTCTGGATCGTAGTCGTAGCGCGGGATCGTCTTGAGCGTCGCCGTCGGCAAGCCAGTGTACGTGCGGAAGACGTCGAGATTCCTCGCCTCGTAAAATGCGTCGCCTTGGAGATCGCGCGCGCCCCTGGCAAACGCCTCGCGCACTTTACGCGCGGCCGCAGGGTCTTTGAGCAACGTCGGTCCGATGAAGCTCGCCGTGCAGGAGATGCCCGGCGGCGGCGCGGCGATGTCGCGGGCGAGGTGCTGCTCCTCGAAGCTCGTGCTGAAGGGGGCCGCCGCGAAGACTGCGTCGACGGCACGTCGCGCCAACGCCGCGCCTTGGTCGGCGCCGGCAAGTCCGCGCACTTCGACGTCGGTGAGCTTGAGCCCGTGCGGGCGGAGAATGAGCGCGACGTAGTAAGCGCCCGTCGCGCCCTTCCCGCCGAGGAACGCGATCGTTTTGCCCTTGAGATCTTTCGGTGACGTGAGGCCGCCTGCGTAGAGGTCCTCGCGCACCAGAAGCGCGCTGGGGTGCCCTTTCTCCGGCTGATAGGCGGCAGAGCTGAGAATCTTCGTGTTGAGTCCCCGCTGGACCGCGTTGAACGTGGCCGCCGAGATGCCGCCCAGCACGACGTCGAGTTGTCCGCCGGCGAGCAGCGCCATCGCCTCTTCACCCGACCCGATGCGCTGCACCGACGGCGTGAAGCCCGCTTGTTCCACATAACCGCGCGCGATCGCCACGTAGAATGGCGCGAAGAGCGTGCTCGGCACGTTGCCGATGGTCAGCGTGGGCTTTCCCGCGGCGCGAGCGATCGACGGGGTCAACGCCGTAGCTGCGGCAAGCGACGACACGAAATCACGGCGGCTGAGCGTCATTCGAACAGGTCTCCCTTCTTCCCGCTCCATGTTTGAAAGGCGCCGGCGCGCAGCGCCCCGGCTTTCACGAATATTCCGGGCACGGGCTGGGTTGTACTGCGGGAGCGCGGACGCCTTCTGCAGAACGGCGAGCCGTCGTGCCATGAAGAACCACCGTGTGATCGTCGACGCCGTCAGCAAGCGCTTCGAGGACGGAACGAGCGCGCTCGAAGGCGTTACCTTGGAGATCCCCGACGGACAGTTCGCCGCTGTCGTCGGACCCAGCGGTTGCGGCAAGACGACGTTGCTGCGCATCCTCGCCGGCCTCGAGGAACCGACCTCGGGGCGCGTCGCGGTGGCCACGAGAGGTGGATCGCGCGATCGCGTGGCGATGGTCTTTCAAGAGCAGTCGATCTACCCGTGGATGCGCGTGCGCGAGAACGTCGCCGTCGGCCTGCACGGACTCGGCCTCGATCGCGCGCGGGCCAAGGCGAAGGTCGACGAGCAACTTGCCCTCGTCGGCCTCAGTGGGTTTGCGGAATCGTATCCGCACCAGCTCTCCGGCGGCATGAAGCAACGCGTCTCGATCGCGCGCGCCTTTGCTTCCGAACGTGAGGTGCTGTTGATGGACGAGCCGTTTGCCGCCCTCGACGAGCAGACCAAGATCGGGCTTCAAGGCGAGCTGCTGCGCATATGGGAACGCACGCGCAAGACGGTGGTCTTCATCACGCACGGCATTGAGGAATCCGTCGCTTTGTCCGATTGTGTCTACGTGATGACCGCGCGTCCCGGGCGAATTCATGCCCGCGTCGAGATTCCGTTCCCGCGTCCGCGCGATGTCGTCGCGCTGCGCGGCGACCCTGTTTTCGGGGAGCTCGTCGTGAAGATCTGGGGTCTGCTGCGCGAAGGGATGGCGGCGTGAGCCAAGCGTGGGAGGCCCAGGTTCGCCGCGCGCGGCGCCTTCGCGGCATCGAGCGATCGCTGCGCTTCGTCTCGCCGGTCGCGCTCCTGCTCCTTTGGGAATGGGCCGTGCGCGTCCACGTGCTCGACGCGCGATTCTTCCCGGCTCCGTCATCGGTCGTCGCCGGCGCCGTCTCGCTCGCGCGCACCGGCGAGCTTTGGGAAGATCTGCGCGCCACGCTGATGCGCTTGATCTTAGGCTTCCTCGCCGGCGGGATACCCGGGGTGGCGCTCGGTTTCTCGATGGGGGTCTCCCGCTGGGTGCGTGCCGTGGCAAGCCCGCTCATCGCGGCGCTCTACCCGATTCCCAAGATCGCCGTTCTGCCGCTCATCATCCTCCTCTTCGGATTGGGCAACAGCTCGAAGATCGCGATCGTCGCCATCGGCGTGTTCTTCGTCATGGCGATCAATGCCAGCGGCGGCGTGCTCCAGATCGAGCGTATCTACCTCGACGTTGCCAAGGCCTACGGCTTGCGCGGTCCCGCATACGTTCGACGCGTCCTTTTGCCGGGCGCCCTGCCGTCGTTGATGACGGGGGTGAAGGTGAGCCTCGGCATCGCGTTGGTCCTGGTGGTCGCCGCGGAGTTCCTAGCCGCCAAAGATGGGCTCGGCTACTTGATCTGGAACGGCTGGCAGACGCTGCAGGTCGAGCAGATGTATGTGGGCCTGGTGATCGTCGCGATCCTCGGCTACGTCGTAACGATCGGCTTGGAAGAGGCTGAGCACGTCGCGTTGCCCTGGCTGCGTCGATGATCCGTGGCCTCAAACGAACGATTGCCGGCGTGCTCGCCGCGGCCGCGGCCGCCGTCGCGCTGATCACCTGCGCGCGGCCCGTGCCGCACGTCGAGCCGCCCCAACCGATCGTCTCGCTGGATGCCTTGGCGGACGTGATTCCTTCAGAGGGCGCCACGGCGGTGACGATCGCCGCGCCGTACGGCATGCGTCTCTTCGTCGATGCGCCGCGCGGCGGCGATCTCGCATTGACGCGCTCCATCCTGCGCGCCAACCATCGGATCGCTCCCGTGGCAGCCCTCGAGTTGGCGTTCGAGACGGATCGCATCGCACGTTCGCGGCGCCTCGCCCCCGACATGCTGGCCGCACTCGTGCTACAGGAGTCGGCGTACTCGCGCCACGCGCTATCCGCCGCCGGCGCCATCGGCATCGGGCAACTCACGACCGGCACGGCGGAGTGGCTCGGCGTCGAGCATCCCTTCGACCCTCGAGAGAACCTCGCGGGCGCTGCCGATTACCTGGCGATGCTCCTGCGCCGCTACCGCGACCGCGACGACGGTTTCGAGCTGGCGGCAGCTGCGTACAACGCGGGTCCCGGTGCCGTGGACGCCTATCACGGCGTGCCGCCCTATCCTGAGACGGAAGCGTACGTCCGCCTCATCCTCTATCGTTGGGGGCGCCTGCTCAACGACGCGCAACGAACGTCGACACCATGAGCGCCAAGAGGCACCAGTTGATGGCGTGCCCGGTCCAGCAGTAGCGGCACGGAGCGCGCGCCACGAAAAGCAGCGAGTAGGCCAGATACAGGGAGAAGAGCGCGGCGGCGGAGGCGGCGACGAGGGCCGCCAACCGCGCCGCCGGGATCGAGAAGAAGAACGAGTCGACGGCGAGCGCCGCGTAGTAGACGAGGCCGATGGCCGCGTTGGAGATGCCGAAGAAGACGCGCGCACGGGGTGAGGAGACGACGCTTTCCTCGTGGAGCTCGCCGCGGCGCTGCAGGATCGACCGGCGGTGCATGCGCCACGAAACGGCGATGCCGATCGCGCACAGCAGGAGCAAGATCGCCTCGCGCAGCGGCGTCATCGGTGCGGCGGCCATGGCCGCGCATTGGGCCGGGGAGCGTTACCCTCCTGCAGCGAAGAGCGAGGCCGTGGAGGGACGTTACGAGGAGCCGAAGGTCGTCGGGCTGGTGCGTTTGCTCAATGCCATCGACGAAGGGTGCCATGACTTCGACGGCCTGCGGACGTGCGTGAACGAACAGCGCCCGCCCGGAATGCGTACCGTGCGACGGTACTTGCAGGAGCTGCAGGCCGCAGGCTTCCCTTGGTATTACGATCGCGAGCGCAGGTGTTATCGGTTTCCCGAGGGCTACAGTTTGCGCGCGTTGCGTTTGCGGCCGCGCGAGCTGCTGGGGCTGGTAACGCTGGGACGCGTCGGCGCGGCGCTCGGCGGCGCCTTCGTCGGCGAAGTTGACGGCCTTCTCCAGCGACTGGTCGGTGACGGCAGCCATCAGCCGCCGCCTGTGGCCGTGCGTATGGCCGAAGTGGAGTTGGGCGATGCGGCAAGAACTGCGCTCTCGACGCTCCAGGATGCCGAACGGGCCTCGCGCCGCGTGCGGTTTCGCTACACCGACAAGCGCGGCGTCCTCAGCGAGCGCGTCGTGGAGCCCTACGGCTTCGTCGTCTCGCTCGGTCGCGTCTATCTCGTGGCCAGCGACGTCGAACGACGCGCGATGCGCACGTTTGCCGTCGACAGCATCGCCGATGCGCGCATGGAGCCGCACGTCTTCAGCAAACCTGCCGACTTCGATCTCGAGGCTTTCGCCGGAACGTCGATCGCGGGCGTGCTTCACGAAGGTGAGCCGATAGACGTGACGGTTCGCTTCGCGCCTACCGTGGCCAAGGCGGCCGCTCAAGCGCGGATCGTGCGTGAGCGCGCGGTGCGCGAGCTCTCGGACGGCGGGTGCGAGATCACATACCGCGTCGCGTCGCTCGACGAATTGGTGCGATGGGTGTTGGGCTGGGGCACAGAGGCCGAGATCATCGCCCCGCCGGGGGCCCGCGAACGAGCCGGCAAGCTCGCTGAGAGCGTCGCCGCTCGGTACCGGAGTGCCAGGCAGTAGGCACACCCAGCCGCTACGCTTCGGACATGTTGCGATGCGGAGATCAGAGTTTCGAAGATCTGTGGGAAGCGGCGCTCTACGCGGAAGGGCTAACCGAGACCGACGGTCGTCGCCGTAACGTCGTCGAGTGCTTCGGCTGCGACGGTTACCACATCGCCGGATGACATAGCGTGATGAAGCGGGGCGTGAGCCCCGCTTCATCGACGGTATTCTCGTGCTGCTCGTCGCCTGCTCAGAGAAGCTCCGAGCTGACGTGCGCGTGAGCTGCACCTATTTGAGCCGGGGCTCGAGTGGAGCCTCTAGTGACTCACGCTGTCATTGCCGTCGGTCTCGGCACCTCTACCGTCGGAGTGCCACCTCGCGTTACCGAGGTGAGTGGATGGTAACACGCTGCGAAACGGCGAGGCAAGAGGAACGTTTCCCATTCCACAAGCAATCCACAAGAAAATTCGTTTATTCGCAATTCGTCCACAGCGATGGTGTCAATTCCTACAACTCCACGCGAGACAGGGCCAAGCGGCTCTCCCCTGCGCGCCGGATTCCGTGTTAGCGTTGCAAGAGACAGGAGTCACAACAGCAACATGTGGCGCTCCGCCGGGGCGAGCAAGCAAGGGAGCACGCGGTTTGTGACTATTCGGATCGTTGGAACATGCCGATATAGTCAAAGACAGCGCAATCGCGGTTCCAAACGCCAGCGTCGTTCAAGTCTTGGAACGGAATGACCGGAGCCCAGCGTAAGCGGGCGCCCGGTGGGGTAGAACCAATAGACAAGATCATGCAGATCTTAAGAGCACCGTCGACTCTCGAACTGCCAAGCTCGGAGGCGTTGCATCTGAGCGTGTGGGTTCACAATGAGACCGACGACGATGTCGTCTGCTTTCCCACCTTGGCGGATCTCGATCGAGGCGTCGACGTCGAGTTCGAGCCGTCGTTGGGGTTTCTCGAAGCACGTAGCACGGCGCGATTCGACGTGCGCGTTCGTCGTGTCGAGGGAGACGACGCGAAGGTGTTGCGCGGTGGCGTCCAAGCCACATGGCAGCTGTACGCGGACGGCGAGCTGCGCGACAGTCGTCCCTGCCGGGTGACGATGGAGCAGCCGCGCCAGGTGCGTGCGTCTTTTCTGGGCACGCATGCCGTTCGGCTGGAGAATATCGGGTCGCGCGCGGAGTCGCTTTCCATTAGGCTCGCGCCCGGTTTCGGCGGCGACGTGCTCGTGCCCAGCGGACCGTTCGAGCTGGCGCCGGGTGAGACTCACGACGTCCCGCTCTACGTGGGCGGCGGCGAGCCTGGGGCCGAGCGTCTCGGATTGCTCGTCGTCGGCGGTCCCGAGCCGATTTTGCTCCAGACTGAGATTCGTCCGGGATTTGCGTTGGCCGCCGCTTCGGCGTCAAAGACACGGGGCCGGCGTCTCGGGAGCGCCAGCATTACGGCATGGGGCGCGGCGATCGCCGCTGGGCTGGCGCTGCTGTTGACGGTCGGCGGCGGGCACCTCTCGGGGACCCGGCCGACGTTCGGAACCGGCGCGCCGTTCGTCATGCCGACGAAGCTCGACGTCCGCTCGCCGGTCGTTTCGCTCGTCAACGTCGGGTCGCCGAAGGTTGGCCTGACAGTACCCGATCGCGTCTATCGAGATGCGGCTCGCGCCGCTGCGTCGTCCTCGGGGCAACCTGCCGTCGTTGCGCATCCCGCGGCGCACGAGGCGCCGTCAAATCGCCGATCCGCGTTGCCGCCGCCGGCAATCGTCGCGTTCTCCGTCCCGGAGACGGCAAGCAGCGGCCGCAACATTCGCGTCCGCTTCGCAACGAAGCGGGCCTGGCAGGTCGAGGTCATCGCGAAGCTCGGTCCGATCGTCATCGCCGATCGCGTGACCTCGGCGACGAACGGCTCCATGGTGCTGCCCGTGCCGCACACGGCGAAGTGGGTGAAGATCCTCACCGTGCGGATGATGGCGCAGCGCGACGCGGCGCGTTCGACGCAATCGGCATTGGTGGCGATCCTGCCGCCGGACGCCACGACCCAACGCCTCTCTTTTCGCTAACGTCGGGCCACCTGCGCGAGCCTCGGGCCACTTGCGCGCGCGTGGTACGTTGGTAGCGTCATGCGCCTGGTCGTGAAGTACGGCGGCAACGCCATCAGCGGTGAAGACAACGTCTTGCGCGAGCTTGCCGATAGAGCTCAGGCGGGCGACGCCTGCGTGCTCGTCCACGGCGGCGGCCCCATGATCGCAGCGGCGTTGAACCGAGCCGGCGTGACCTCGCGCTTCGTCGAGGGCCTGCGGGTGACCGATGATGCCGCCATGGAGATCGTCGAAGGCGTCCTCTGCGCCACGGTCAACAAGGATCTCGTGCGCCGGCTCCAGGGCTGTGGAGCGCGCGCCGTCGGGGTCAGCGGTCAAGATGCCGGTCTCTTGCGGGCCTGTTCGATCCGCGCGGAGCTCGGACGCGTCGCCAACGACGTCGCCGTCGACGCCGCGCTTCTCGAGGGTCTGATCTCTCTCGGCTTCTTGCCGGTGGTTTCGCCCGTGGCTGTGGGCGATGACGGCCGGCCGTACAACGTCAACGCCGACGTCGCCGCCGGAGCGATCGCGGGCGCCCTGACCGCCGATGCCTACGTGGTCCTAACCGACGTTGACGGCGTGCGGGCCCATGCCGACGATCCCAGCAGCACGGTTGCCTCGCTCAGCCTGGGCGATCTCGAGACATGGCGGCAGGCCGGCCGGCTTCAGGGCGGGATGATCCCCAAGATCGAAGGCGCCGAGCGCGCCGCCCGAGACGGCGCGCGCGAGGTCCGCATCGCATCGGCAAGCCGGATGCGCCCCATTGCCGCGGCCCTGGCCGGTTCCGGCACCGCCATCACCCGCTGATGCATGTCCGAGCGCGCGAGGACTTGCAAATTTATGCAATCTATGCATAAATATACGTATGACTTCGGCACTCGCGCTCGCCACGAGCGGCGCTCCCACCCCGGGCGGCACCGCACAGGCTCCTCATCATGTGCTCAAGGTGAGCGACCTCGACGCCACTGAGATCACCACGATTCTCGACCTCGCCGAGCAATTGAAGGCGACCCGGCCGGTCGATCAACTGCAGCTCTTGCGCGGCCGTACGCTGGCCATGCTCTTCGAGAAGCCTTCGCTGCGCACGCGCGTCTCGTTCGAAGTGGGGATGACCCAGCTCGGTGGCCACGCGATCATGGCGACGGGCAACGAGTTCTTGGTCGGCAAGCGCGAGACACCCGAAGACGCGGCGCGAGCCCTCTCGCGCTACGTGGATGCCGTCATGGTGCGCACGCATGCGCACGCTCCGCTCGAGCGTTTCGCCGCCGCCGCCACCGTGCCCGTGATCAACGGGCTCTCGGCCGACCATCATCCCTGTCAGGCGCTTGCCGATCTGCTCACGATCAAGGAGAAGCTCGGGCATTTGGCCGGCGTCAAGGTGTGCTATGTCGGCGACGCGCGCAATAACGTAGCCGCATCGTTGCTCGACGCGTGCTCCGTGATGGGCATGCAGATGACGTTCGCCTGCCCACCGACGCTGCGCCCCAATCTCGCCGGGAAGCACAAGCGCAACGCTCGGGCTTTCACCAGCGCCGTGCGCGCCGTCGCCGACGCGGACGTGGTCTACACGGACGTCTGGGTGTCCATGGGAGAGGAAGCGATGACCGAGCGGCGCATGGCGGAGCTCCTCCCCTACACGGTCGACGAAGCGCTGATGTCGCACGCCGCCCCGCACGCCATCTTCATGCACTGTCTGCCCGCGCACCGAGGCGAGGAAGTGACGGAGGCCGTGTTGGAAGGTCCGCAATCGGTGGTCTTCGATCAAGCCGAAAACCGGCTCCACGTCCAGAAAGCGCTGCTCCTCTATTTGTTGACCGATACGACGAGGATTGCCCTGGCATGAAGAGTGCTCGACACCGCGCCATCCTGCAGACGATCGCTTCGCGGCCGGTCCATTCGCAGGAAGAGCTGATGCAACATCTCGCGGAGCAGGGCTTCGAAGTCACACAAGCCACCGTCTCGCGCGACATCAAGGAATTGGGTCTGCTCAAGGTTCCTCTCAAGAGCGGCAACGGCGGCACCTCGTTCAAGTACGTGGAGCCGGGCGCGTCGCGCGAGTACCCTTCGCGCCTGCACCGCATCGTTGCCGAATTCGTCGAACAGATCAACGGATCGGTCAATTTGATCGTGCTGCGCACGCCACCGGGGAGCGCGATGATGCTCGCCAGCGCGATCGATCAGAGCGAGTGGCAGGAAGTCATCGGCACGGTCGGCGGTGACGATACCGTCATCGTCGTCCTCTCTGCGCCGGAGAAGCTCCCCATCGTGATGCAACGTTTCCAAGACATGAAGGATGCAGGCTCGTGAAAATCGTTCTCGCATATTCCGGCGGACTCGACACCTCGGTGCTCCTGAAGAAGTTCATCGAGGCCGGCCATGAGGTCGTCGCCTTGACGGCCGATCTCGGCGAGAGCGACGCCGTGGCCGGCTCGGGAGCAGCGGCTCAACAGGAGCAGGTGCGCGAAAAGGCGCTGAAGCTCGGCGCGCTCGACGCCGTGATGGTCGACGCGAAGGAGCGCTTTTTCCAGGAGTACTGTCTCCCGGCGCTCGGCGCCAACGCCCTCTACCAGGGCACCTATCCGCTCTCGGCCGCGCTCTCGCGCCCATTGATCTCCACGCTGCTGGTCGAGACGGCGCACCAGTACGGCGCGCAAGCCGTTGCGCACGGATGCACGGGCAAGGGCAACGACCAAGTGCGCTTCGAGGTGACGGCCAAGGCGCTCGATCCCTCGCTGCGCGTGTTGGCGCCGCTGCGCGAGCAGCCGCTCTCGCGTCCCGATGCGTTGGCATACGCGGCGGCGCACGGCGTACCCGTGTTGCAGAAGGTCGAGAAGCCGTACTCGATCGACGCCAACTTCTGGGGCCGCTCCATCGAGGCGGGCGTGCTCGAAGATCCATGGAACGGGCCGCCGGAGGATTGCTACGGCTGGACGGCGTCGCCCGAGCAGCGTCCCGTGCAGCCCGACGAGGTCGTGATCACGTTCCGCGAAGGCGTGCCCTCGATCGACGGCAAGACGGGCGCGGAAATGGTGCTCGCGCTCAACAAGATCGCCGGCAAGCACGGCGTCGGCCGTATCGACATGGTCGAGGATCGCGTCGTCGGCTTGAAGTCGCGCGAAGTCTACGAGTGCCCCGGCTCCGTCACGCTGATCGCGGCGAACAAGGCGCTGGAGCGCCTCGTCCTCACGCGTGACGAGCTGCGCTTCAAGGCATACGTCGATCAGACGTATACCAATTTGATCTATGACGGGCTCTGGATGCAGCCGCTGCGCTCGGCGCTCGACGGTTTCATCGCCGCACTGAAGCCGCGCATGACGGGAGAGGTCCGGATCCGTCTCCATCAGGGACAGGCCGTGGTCGTGGGAAGCCGGTCGCCCTTTGCCGTGTACGATCAGAAGCTCGCGACGTACGCGGAAGGCGACACATTCCGCCACGACGCCGCCGGCGGATTCATCGAGCTGTGGGGGCTCCCGGTCGTAGCGGCCGCGAAAGCCGCTCCGCGCACCGCCGGCACGGCAGTCGGGCGATAGTGTCAGGACGCTAGCATGCGAACCGATCTTCAGTGGGGCGGGCGCTTTGCGCACGCTCCCGATGCCGATCTCTTGGCCTTCGGCTCCTCGCTCGAAGACGATCTGCCGCTAGCCGGCTGCGACGTGCGCTGTTCGCTGGCCCACGTCGAGGCGTTGGCCGGCGGCGGCATCATCGGCGTCGACGACGCGGAGACACTGCGCGACGCGCTGCGTCGGGTCGGCGAGGAGATCGCCGCGGGAACGTTTGTCGCCTGGGCGCGCGAAGGTGCCTTCGAAGACGTCCACGGCGCGATCGATGCGCGGGTGCGAGAGCTGGCAGGCGAAGTGGGCGCGCGCCTTCATGCGGGACGCTCGCGGAACGATCAAGTCGCGACGACGCTCCTGCTCTACGTGCGCGAGCGGTGCGACGCGCTCACGGCGCTGGTGCGCTCGGCGGCAAATCGTCTGCTCGATGCCGCCGAGGAGGAGCTCGCGGCTGGAACGCTCGTGCCCGGCATGACGCACTGGCAGCACGCGCAGCCCATCTCGTTGGCGTTTTGGCTTCACGCGTGGGCGACGGCCTTCGCGCGTGACGCGCGCCGCCTCCAAGCGGCGGCACGCGAGGCACGGCGCATCTTGCCGCTTGGCTCGGCCGCGCTCGCCGGAAGCACGTTACCGCTCGATCGCGCCGCCGCCGCCCGTTCGCTCGGGTTCGATGCGCCGTCGAGCAACGCCATGGACGCTGTCGGGAATCGTGATGCAGCACTCGACGCGCTCCACGCCGCGACGCGCGCACTGCTCACGGCGTCGCGATGTTCCGAGGAGCTCGTCATCTGGATGACGCAGGAGTTCGGCTTCGCGCGTTTGGACGACCGCGCGTCGACCGGCTCGAGCCTCATGCCGCAGAAGAAGAATCCGGACGTTTTCGAGTTGGTGCGCGCCCATGGCGGCACGGCGATCGGCATTCTGACCGGCGCCCTGGCGACGGTCAAAGGCGTGGCGCAATCGTACCAGCGCGATCTCCAGGAGACGAAGTCGGCGATCGTCCGCGGCCTCGAGCATGCGCGCGCCGTCTTCTCCGCGTTCGAGCGCGCGTTGGGGTACGTGAGCTTCGATCGCACGCGCACGACGGCACAGGCCGCCATCGGCTTCGCCGTCGCTACCGACGTCGCCGATGCGCTGGTGAAGACCGGCTTGCCGACGCGCGTCGCGCATGAGCGCGTGGGACGCGCCGTGGCTCGAGCCGAGGCCGAAGGACGTGAGCTGAACGGGGGCGACCTGCAGGCGCTGGGCATCGATGCTCCGCTCGACGGCGGTGCCTCCATCGCCGCGAAGCGCACGGTCGGATCGACGAATCCCGATCGAATCCGCGAGGCGATCGCCGCGCTGAGGGAGGAGCTGAACGCATGACGCGCCTGCACGTCGTCGGCGCGGCCGGATACGCCGCCGGCGAGGTGATCCGCTTCGCCGCGAATCATCCGCGCCTGAAACTTGGCGCGCTGGAGAGCGAGAGCGCGGCGGGGCGTCTTTTGGGTGAAGTCTTCCCGGCGCTGCGCCGCATCGAGCGCACCTTCGACGCACCCGGCGCCGTCGAGCGATCGCTTCAGGCCGGCGACGCCGTGATCTTCGGCGCCGCCAACGGCGTTGCGCTCTCGCGCGCGCCGCGGATGCTGGAGCGTGGGGCGAAGGTCATCGATCTCTCGAGTGACTTCCGCCATGACCCACTCGCCGTGTACGGCGCGCCGGAACGCCATCGCGGCGAGATCGCCGGCGCGAAACTCGTCGCGAATCCGGGCTGCTATCCGACGGCGGCTCTGCTCGCGCTGACGCCGCTGTCGTTATGGGCCGACAGCATCACGCAGCTCATCGTCGACGCCAAGAGCGGCGTCTCGGGCGCCGGACGCATGCCGAAGACGTCATCGCTCTTCTGCGAAGTCGACGGCGAAGTCGTTTCTTACGGTCTGGAAGGCCATCGCCACGTGCCCGAGATGATGACGGAGCTGCGCGGCTGCGGGATCACGGCGCCGCTGCTCTTCACTCCCCACGTGGTGCCGCTCAAGCGCGGCATGCTCGTGAATGCCTACGCCGTCTTCGACCGCGCGCCGGCGGAAGAAGAGATCCTGGAAGCCTACCACGCCGCCTACGAGCGCGAACCGTTCGTGCATCTCGTGACTGCGGCGCCTCGCTTGGGCAGCGTCCTCGGCACGAACGACGCCGAGATCCACGTCACCGTCGCCGGGAACACCGTGCGCGCGATCTGCGCGATCGACAATCTCGGCAAGGGCGCCGCGACTCAGGCGCTCCAGTCACTCAATATCATGTTCGGCTATCCCGAGGAGGAAGGTCTCGATGCTCGCGCCCTCATCGCCTGATCGCCTGATTGCATTGCGCGGCGGGCTCGGCGCGGTCCCGGGGATCATGCTGGCGGGTCTCCACGCAGGCTTCAAGAAGCGCAAGCCCGATCTGGCGCTGATCGTCGCCTCGCAGGAATGCGTCGCCGCCGCCTGCGTCACGACCAACGAGATCAAGGCGGCGCCGGTGATCGTGAGCAACGAGCATCTCGAGGCCGACGGCGAGGCGATCCGCGCGATCGTCTGCAACTCCGGTTGCGCCAATGCATGCACGGGCGAGCGCGGTCTCCGCGACGCGCGGACGACGGCGCGGCAAGCTGGTTCGCTGCTCGGCGTCCGTCCGACGCAAGTGCTCGTCGCCTCCACGGGCGTGATCGGCGTTCCGCTGCAGATGGATCGGATGCAGAAAGGGCTCGAGCGCATCGTGGGCCAGCTCCATGAGGGCACAGAAGCGGCGTTCGAGGCTTCTGAAGCGATCATGACCACGGATCACGTGCCGAAGCTTTCCGCCTACGCCTTCTATCACGAAGGGAAGCGCTATGTGGTCGGCGGCATCGCCAAGGGCGCGGGCATGATCGCCCCCAACATGGCGACCATGCTGGCATTCGTCGCTACGGACGCGCCGATGTCGCGCAGCTCGCTTCAAGCGGCGCTCTCCGATGCCGTCGAAGACACGTTCAACATGATCTCCGTCGACGGCGACATGAGCACGAACGACTCCATCTATGCGCTGGCGCCGCGCGGGGAGGCCTCGGCTCCGCCGGGCTTCGTGGCTGCCCTACGCGCCGTTTGCCAGGAGCTGGCAGTCGCCATGGTGCGCGACGGCGAAGGGGCGACCAAAACGATGACCGTGACGGTTGCAGGCGCCAAGACGCGCGAACAGGCGCGCAAGATCTGCAAGGCCATCATCAACTCGAGCCTCGTGAAATGCGCCCTGTACGGCGAGGACCCGAACTGGGGGCGCATCATCGCCGCGGCCGGCAGCATCGGCGCAGGCGTGATCGACGAGCAATGGCGCCTGTTCCTCAACGACAAGGTTTGGGTGGAGCGAGGCGCCGTCGAGGCGATCAGCGAAGCTGAAGCGCACGGCGAGCTCGAAGGACAGGACATCAGAGTCTTGCTCGATTTGGGCCAAGGGGATGAGCAGGCTGTGGGATGGGGTTGCGACCTCACCACGCAATACGTGCACATCAACGCGCACTATCGCACGTGAGGTAAAGCGCAGCTATATGAGTGGGGAAACCATGATGCCCGCAGGCACGCAGACGGGATTGTCGACGGCGAGCGCGGAGCAGATCGTCGAGCTCGACCGTCGCTACGTCGTGCCGACCTATCGCCGCCTCCACGTGGTCTTCGTGCGCGGCGAGGGCTGCGAGCTGGTCGATGCCGAAGGGCGTCGCTACCTCGACTTCGTCGCCGGCATCGCCGTCTGCGCGCTGGGACACGCGCATCCGGCCGTCACGGCAGCCATCGCCGCCCAAGCGGCGACGCTCGTCCATACCAGCAATCTCTACCACACGGTGCCTGGAGCGCAGCTGGCTGCCGAGCTCGTGCGGCGCTCCGGGCTGGCGCGCGTGTTCTTCTGCAACAGCGGCACGGAGGCCAACGAGGCGGCCATCAAACTGGCGCGTAAGCACGCGTACCGCAAGGGTGAGCCGGAGCGCACGACGATCATCACGGTGAAGGGCGCTTTCCACGGACGCACGTTAGGCTCGCTCGCGGCCACGCCGAATCCCAAGTACCAAGAAGGCTTTGTGCCGTTGCCGGGCGGCTTCAAGACGATCGAGCTGGAAAACGTCGCTGAAGCGCGGGCCGCCATCGACGAGCGCACGGCCGCCGTCCTCATCGAGCCCGTGCAGGGGGAATCGGGCATCCATCCGGTCGACGCGGCCTACCTCGGGGCGCTGCGCGAGCTCTGCGATCAACACGGCGCGCTCCTGATCTTTGACGAGATTCAATGCGGGCTCGGCCGGATCGGCAGCCTCTTCGCGTTCCAGCACTTCGGTGTCAAGCCCGACGCCGTGACCCTGGCGAAGGGCCTTGCCAACGGCCTTCCGATCGGGGCGCTGCTGGTCGGAGAGCGGGCGGCGGAATCGCTCCAACCCGGCGATCACGGCACGACGTTCGGCGGCAATCCCGTGGCGTGCGCCGCGGCGCTGGCGCACCTGGCCGTCTCCGAACGCGACGACGTCCCCGGCAACGCGCGCAGGGTGGGCGCGGTGTTGCGTGAAGAGCTCGAGCGTCTCGCGGCCGCCTACCCTGCGTTGCTCGGCGAGGTGCGCGGCATCGGCTTGATGCTGGGCGTGCAGGTGAAGGAGCCGGCGACGGCGCGCGCCATCGTCGAGGCTGCGCTGGAAGAACGGGTCGTCGTCAACGATGCGGGCGGGAATACTTTGCGCTTCGTTCCGCCGCTGATTCTCACGTCGGAGCAGGCACGTGAAGGCGTGCGCCGCCTCGAGCGCGCTCTCGCACGCTTGTGACGAAGCGACGTGAGTTATTTCGATAGGCTTTATGCAGGCGGTGAGGGTCTCTATGGAGAGGGGCCCGATGACTTTCTCGTCGCCAATCTTCCATTGGAGCGCATCCGCACGGCGCTCGACGCGGGCGGCGGCGAGGGACGCCACGCGCTCTGGCTCGCCCGCCACGACGTCGAAGTCGATCTGAACGACGCGTCCCCCGCTGCCGTGGAACGAGCATCTTCCGACGCCGACGAGGCGGGCCTTCCACTGCACGCCGAAGTCGCGGATTTGCGTGGCTGGGAATCCAAGCGCGCGTACGACCTCGTGATCGCCGCCATCGTCCTTCACGCGTTCAAGATCGCGCGTGCCGCCGATGTGGCGGAGCGTCTACGACGCGCCGTCGTTCCGGGCGGTTATCTCTACCTCTCCGTGCATCTGGCGGGCGGTGAAGAGGAGCGGATGCGTCGCGCGGCGGCGCAAGAGGAACCCGTGGAACGGACGTTCTTCTCCGACGGCCACATCAAGACGCTCTTCACCGAAGGCGAGGCGCGGCGCATGGCGGGATGGGAACCCGTCGCCGCCGAGCATTCCAAGAACGAGCGTTGCCCTCGCGCCGAGTGCCCATACCCGCACGACGTCTTTCGTATTCTGACTCGCCGTCCCATGGCATAGAGCTCCGGTCTTCGCGGCTGCAAGTCTATTTGCAAAAATCTTGTTTTTGCAAATGGCGTATGCTACCATCCCTTCATGGCAAGGCGTCGTGCGGGGCCAAAGAGCTACGCGGAGCTGTCGGAGCTCCTGCAGCGCGATTTCGAAGCGCTCACGCCGAGCCATCAGCGCATCGCCCGCCTTCTGCTCGCGGAGCCGGCGAACTGCGCGTTCATGACGATCTCGGAGTTGGCGGAAGCGGCCGCCGTCGATGCCTCGACGGTCTTCCGGTTCGCCGCTCGGCTCGGGCTGGGCGGGTATCCGGCGCTCGCGCGCCTTTGCCAAGAGCGCCTGCGCGCCGACGCGCAGCTCCTTCAGCGCTTCGACAGCCTGGCCTATCGCACGCCGCCGAAGGCGGGTTTCTTCGACGACGTCGTCGCAAACGATCAGCGGAATATCGCGCGAACCTTCGCCCAGGTCGAGGCGCGCGGTGATTGGGATGAGATGGTCGCGACGATTGCGCGAGCAACCGTCGTCTACGTCATGGGCGTGCGCGTCTGCCACGCTCCGGCCTATCTGCTGGCGTACTTGCTCTCCATGCTCCGTCCCGGCGTGATTCTGCTCAGCACGGAGGCCGGACGTCTTCCGGATTGGCTGCGCCACCTCGGGCCGGAGGACGCACTCGTGGCGATCTCGATCCACCCTTACGCGCGAGACGCGCTCACCACGTTTCGGTTCGCGCGGCGACGCGGAGCGACGACGATCTCGCTCACCGACAACGCCGCCTCTCCGGTCGCGCGCGGCGCGTCCTTCGCGTACTACGTTGAGACTGCCGGTGTCTCGATCATGCGATCGGTCACGGCGTTCGTGAGCCTCGTGGAAGCGCTCGTTTCCGCCGTCGCCCTGCGATTGGGCAAAGCGGCGCGCGCCGAGCTCTCGGCGCAGGAAGAGATGCTGCGCGAATTCGGCTCATACGAGACGTATTCGGAAGAATCTCGGCGTCCGTGAGGCGGCCGAAGATGGAATGGCTTGAGAGGAGAAAGAGTGGCAAGGGTTCCTTACGTTGACGGAGAGCAAGCGGCGGACGAGAGCGTCCGACGGCTATACGGCGAGATCACGCAACTGCGCGGCTCCGTGCTCAACCTCTATCGCGCGCTCGCGAATCAGCCGCCGGCGCTGCGCGCCTTTATGGAGATGTCGCGCCATATCCGTGACGAGTCCAGCCTTCCGGGCGACTTGCGCGAGTTGGCGATTCTCGTCGTCGCCAATGTGCTCGACGTCCCGTACGAACGATTCCATCACGAGCCGGCGGCACGCAAGGCGGGCGTCGGCGACGAGCAGCTCGAAGCCCTCCCGCGCTGGAGAGAGAGCGCGGTGTTCACGCCGATGCAACGCGCCGTTCTCGCGTATGCGGAGAGCGTCGCCAAGCAACATACGGCGGACGCCGCTACGTTTGACGCGCTGCGGGGGCATTTGTCGCTCGCGCAAATCGTCGACCTCGCCGTGACCGTCGCCTGGTATCATTTCTGCGCGGCGCTGATCGGCCCGCTGGAGATCGAGCCCGAATCATGAGGAACGGAGCGCAGCGTAGTGAGTAAGGTCTTTTATCGCGACGTCGCCAAGCGCTATCCGAAGGCGGTGCGGGGCGAAGGCGTCTATCTCTACGACGCCGACGGGAAGCGGTATCTGGATGGAAGCGCCGGCGCCTTGGTCGCGGCGATCGGCCATGGGCGGCGCGAGGTCGGCGATGCCGCCGCAGCGGCTATCGCGACGCTCGGCTTCGCCCACACGTCGCAGTTCACGACCGACGTGCAGGAGCGCCTCGCGACCGCGGTCGCCGCGATCGCGCCGGATGGACTCGATTACGTCTATCTCGTCTCGGGAGGCTCGGAGGCCAACGAGACGGCGATCAAGATGGCCTATCAGTACCATCAGCGCCGCGGGAAGAGCGAAAAGAACGTCGTGATTTCCCGCTCGCCCAGCTACCATGGAAACACGCTGGGCGCGCTCTCCGCATCAGGGCATGGCTCGCGGCGCGCTGGAATGGCACCGTTGGCGGATAGGTGGATTCAGGTGTCGGCGCCGGCATGCCATGAAGGGACGTGCCGCTACGTTCCAGCGTGCGACGCGTGCGGCATCAGTTGGGCCGCGGCCGTCGAGCGCGCCATCCTCGACGTAGGTCCGGAGCGCGTGAGCGCGTTCATCGCGGAATCGGTGACGGGATCGTCGTGCGCCGCCTACGTTTCTCCACGGGCGTTCTTCGCGCGCGTGCGCGAGATCTGCGATCGTCACGACGTGCTCTTCATCGCGGACGAAGTCATGTGCGGCATGGGGCGCACGGGATACGATTTCGCGATCGAGCACTACGGAATCGCGCCCGACATCATCACGACGGCCAAAGGGCTCGGCGCCGGCTATGCGCCCCTCGGCGCAACGATCGCCTCGCGCCGCATCTTCGAGGCGTTCCAAGCCACGCGCACGTTCACGCACGGCTTCACCTATGGTGGATCGCCCGTGGCGGCTGCCATCGGTGCCGCCGTGCTGGCGATCTACGAGCGGGAAGGGTTGCGTGAACGGGCCCGCGAGCATGGCGCGTACCTGCAGAGCGGCCTCGAGCAACTGGCCGCGGCCCATCCGATCGTCGGCGACGTGCGCGGCTTGGGGCTCATGCGCGGCCTCGAGCTGGTGGCCGACCGTGATGCCGCGCTGCCGTTCGCTCCGGCGGACGGTATGACGGCGCGAGCCGTCGAGGCCGCTTTCGCGCGCGGGCTCATTCTCTACCCCGCGGGTGTCGGCGCAACGGATCGGCACCGCGATCAGCTCTTGATCGGGCCGCCGCTCACCATTGAACGCACGGAGATCGACGAGCTTCTCCACCTCCTCGACGCCACGCTCGCCGATCTCGAGCGCACGATCCCGATTTCGCGATAATTCTCACTCATCAACCATCTATGGGAGGTAACACGAGCGTGCTTGATGCTCTACGTCTCAGCGTTGTCCGTACGGCGCTAGCCTTGCTTTGCGCCGTCGCACTCCTCGGCGGATCGGCACCGGCGTCGGCCGCCGATCAGGTCATCAAAATCGGTCTGGATTTCTCCGTCTCGGGGGCCGACGCCGCCGACGATCAGCCGCCGCAGTTCGGCGCGATGCTGGCCATCGAGGAGGCGAACAAGACCGCACCCAAGGGCTTCCACTTCGAAGCGATGGCGCTCGACGACGCCGTCGGCGGGATCCACAACCCGCAGCAGGGAGCGACGAACATCCGCGCGATGATCGCCGACCCCGCCGTCCTCGCCGTCGTGGGTCCCGGTTTCTCGAACGTCTCCGCGGCGACGATTCCGCTGACGAATCCCGTCGGCCTCGTGCAGATCACCACGCAGGCGACGAACCCCACGCTCACCAAGACGCCGAAATATCGCACCGCGTATCCCGATCGTCCGAACTACTTCCGCGTCTGCGCAACCGATGATCTCCAAGGTCAGGCTGACGCGGAGGTCGCGAAGAAGCTCGGCTTCACCCGCGTCTATATCATCGACGACAACGAGACGTACGGACGCGGCCTCGCGGAGGTCTTCGACGAGAGCTTCCGCAAGCTCGGCGGCACGGTGTTGGGTCACGACCATATCACGGCGCAACAGCAAGACTTCAAGGCCCTGCTTACCAAGATCGCGTCGATGAACCCGCAGGCGATCTTCTTCGGCGGCACCACGTCTACCGGCGGAGGTCTCATCCGCCAGCAGATGCCGGGAGCCGGCCTCGATCCCGAGAAGGTGGCTTTCATCGGGGGCGACGGGTTGAACAGCAAGGAGTTCATCAAGCTCGCGGGCCCCGCGGCGGACAACGTGTACTACACCGTCGCTTCACCGCACCTCGGCGACACGCCGCAGGTTCGGGCCTTCGAGCAGGCGTATCGGGCGCGCTTCCACACCGATCTCGGCGCCTACTCGGCCAACGGCTACGTGGCCGCTCAGATCGTGATCGCGGCGATCGAGCGAGCGATCAAGGAGAACGGCGGCAAGATGCCGTCGCGCCCCCAAGTGCTCGACGCGATGCGTCAGACCAAGATGGAGACGCTGATCGGACCCGTGAGCTTCGACAAGAATGGCGACACGACCAACCCGGTCTTCTCCGTCATGCACGTCAAAGGCGGCAAGCAGGTCTTCATGAGCCAGATCGCCGTGAAGGCGTAGCCGCTCAGGGGCGTCTTCAGACCTTCCCGGGAACACGCGAAAAGCGTGCGGCGTCCGCGAAGCCGTTGATCCCGTGGTGGAAGTAGACGTAAACGTCCAAGAGGTCTTCGAAGAGGCGCTCGATCCGCGTACGTGCCGCGGCGAGCGCCTCGTCCGTGTATGGCTCGTCGTTCCCCTCGGGACCGCGGAAACGCATGTAGCCGAAGTCCGCCGTCCGCACGTCCGCCATCGCCGCGCCGGGGTGGTCGCTCATGGCGAGGGCGACGCCACGCTCAGCCAACGCCTCGTAGATGGTATCGTCGTACCACGAAGGGTGGCGGAACTCGAACGCGCAGCGGCAGCCCGCTGGAAGCGCTTCGAGGTAGGCTTCCAGCCAATCGTCGTCGCGCTTGCGCGTGGGGGGAAACTGGAAGAGGAATGGTCCGAGGCGGTTTCCGAGTGCTTCGATCTTCTCGATGAACCATTCGATGTCGGCTGCCGTGGGCGCCTCACGCCGATGCGTCAGCCTCTGCGAGGCTTTGACGGAGAAGACGAAGCCGGGGGGCACGCTGTCGCGCCAGCTCGCGATCGCCGCCTCGGTCGGCATGCGGTAGAACGCGGCGTTCAACTCGACGGTAGAGAAGCGCTCCGCGTAATATCCAAGCCACTGCTTCTGCGGAACGTCGCGCGGATAGAAGTGGTCACGCCACTCCGCAAAGCTCCAGCCGCTGGTTCCGACGTGCAGCAGCATCATGCACCTTTATACCGTTGTAATCCCGGCCCAACTCTCCGGGTATCGTGCAAGGTTGTCGCGCGTCTTGCCTTTCTTCTTGAACGTTGGGACGCGCACGCGCTTCTTGAAAGGTTCCGAGCCACTCGGCTCGGGTTGCGCGTCGCTGCGCTTCGTTCGTGGGGGTCGTTCACGCGCGGGTTCCCAAGTACGCTTCGACGACGGCCGGCTGGTGGAGCAGCTCGCTCCCCGTTCCGGAGAGCGTGATCCGTCCGCGTTCCAGCACATAGGCGCGATCGGCCACCGCCAGCGCCTTGCGCGCGTTCTGCTCGACCAGCAAGACGGCCGTCCCGCTCGCGCGCACCTCGGCGATGATCCGAAAGATGTCGTCGACGAGCTTGGGCGCAAGTCCCATCGACGGCTCATCGAGCAGCAAGAGGCGCGGCTTGGCCAAGAGACCGCGAGCGATCGCCAACATCTGCTGTTCACCGCCCGACAGCGATCCCGCCGGCAAGAGGCGTCGCTGGCCGAGCACGGGAAAGCGCTCGTACATGGCGTCGATGGCAGCGCGGCGCTCGCGCGGCGGCGTGCGCACGGCGCCCAATTGCAAGTTCTCCTCGACCGACATCTGCGCGAGCACGAGGCGCCCTTCCGGGACGTGGATCAAGCCGCGCGCAACGATCGCGTGGGGACGGAGGCCGGAGAGCCGTGCGTCGTCGAGCAACACCGTTCCCGCGCGAGGGCGGACGAGCCCGCTCAACGTCAGGAGCATCGTCGTCTTGCCGGCGCCGTTGGCGCCCACGATGGAGACCAGCTCGCCTTCGTTGACGTGGAGCGAGACGCCGTGAAGCACTTCGATACGCCCGTAGCCGGAACGAAGGTCGTCCACGTGAAGCAGCGCGCGGCTCACAGGGAGGCCTCCGAACCGAGATAGGCCTCGACGACGGCCGGGTCACGAGAGACCTCGCTGGGTGTTCCCTGCGCGATCAGCTCGCCGAAATTGAGCACGGCGACGCGATCGCATGCCGCCATCACCAGCGGCATATCGTGCTCGACCAGCAGGACGGCGACGCCTTCTTCGGCGATCGAACGGATCAAGGCCTGAAGGCTCGCCGTCTCGGCGGGATTCATGCCGGCCGCGGGCTCGTCGAGCAGCAGCACGCGCGGCCGCATCGCGAGCGCCCGCGCGATCTCGAGCCGTCGTTGCGAGCCGTACGGCAAGACATTGGCCGCCGTCGTCCACTGATCGCGCGGGACGCCCACGCGGCTCAAGAGATAGCGGGCATGCTCCTCGAGCTCGATGCGCGCGCGGCGAACGGCTGGAAGAAAGACGAACGCCCCCAGATCGGGATCGCGACGGATGCGTGTCGCGCCGACGATGACGTTCTCGATGGCCGTCATCCGTGGAAAGAGCCGGATGTTCTGGTAGGTGCGCGCGACGCCCATACGAGCGATCTGGTGCTGGCGCTTGCCCGAGAGCGCGACACCGTCGAGCATCACCGTCCCGGTCGTCGGCGCAACGACGCCCGTCGTGACGTTGATCAGCGTCGTCTTTCCAGCGCCGTTAGGTCCGATGAGACCGACTACGTGCCCGCTCTCCACGTCGAACGAGACGGAACGCAACGCATGGACGCCGCCGAAGCTCACGCCGACGTCGCGATATTTGAGCGTGGTGTTTCCCCTATTGCTCGCCAATCGCTGGAACCTCTGTCGGCGTCTCTGCGGAGGCGAGCCTGGGGGCGCGGCGATCGCTTGACCAGAGACCGGCTATCCCTTGCGGTGCGAAGACCACGACAGCCAGCAGGACGATGCCGTTGACGATGTCTCGGTAGTCGTGCAAGAAGCGGAAAACCTCGGGAAGGATGGAGATGAGCGCAGCGCCGATCATCGCGCCCCACGGGCTCGCCACGCCACCGATGACGCAGTAGACCAAGATGTCGACCATCCTCGAGAAGCCCCAATCGCCCGGTGCGATGAAGAAGTTCTCGTGAGCATAGAGCGAACCGGCGATGCCTGCGATGGCAGCGCTCCCGACGAACGTCCAGAACTTCACGCGCGACGGATCGATGCCAAACGAAGCGGCGGCATGCTCGTCCTCGCGCACGGCCGCGATGGCCCAACCGGCACGCGTGAGGCGCAATCGCCAAAAGAAGAACCCTAGGATCGCCAGTACCAGGTAGATCTTCCACGTCGTCGTCTCGTTGGGAATCTGTGAGAGTCCCTCGGCACCGCCTGTGATGGAGAGGTTGTTCTCCACGATCAACGCGATCTCGCCAAACCCGATCGTCGCGATGGCGAGGAAGACGCCGCGCAAACGCGTCACGGGCATCCCGATGAGTGCGCCGACGAATGCCGCCCCCGCGGCACCGATCAGCGTGGTCACGACCAGCGGCCAGCCGCGCGAGATGGAAAGCAACGAGGCAACATACGCGGCGATGCCGCCGAACGCGGCGTTGGCTAGCGCCAGGTGTCCGGCCTGGAGCGTCAGCGAGAGCGAAAGGGCGAAGATGGCGTTGATGCCGATCTGATCGATCAGCTTCGAATGCAGCGCGTAGAAATGGACGAGAGCGGGCATCACGCTGCCCTTGCCGCGCGCCTCCCGAGCAGCCCGCTCGGGCGCACGATCAGGATCAGGAACATCACGGCGAAGGCGATCGCGTCGCGGTAACTCGACGACAAGTACGCGACGCTGAACACCTCCAGCAATCCGAGCAGAAAGCCTCCCAGGACGGCGCCGGGAATCGATCCCATGCCGCCGAGGATGATCACGGCAAGTCCCTTGAGCTCGATGCGCTGTCCCATCAAGATGCTGACGGCATTGAACTGCGCGCCGATCAGGATGCCGGCGGCGCCGCCCAGCGCCCCGGCGATGAGAAACGTCAGAGCGATGGTGCGCTCAACGTCGATCCCCAACAGCGCAGCCGCTTTCGTATTCTCGGCGACGGCGCGAATGGCGCGCCCCAGCGGAGTCGCCTTCAGCAACACGCTGAGCACGACCATCATCGCCAACGAAACGACGAGCACCCAGAGATCCATCATCGTGAACGCGGCGTGGCCCACATGGAGGTTGGCGTTGGGCACGGCGCCCCTCGGATAGCCCATTTCGTCAGGACCGAAGATGCCGCGCATGACGGCCACCACGATGATCCCGAAGGCGATGGAGGAGATCAACGGGCCGAGGCTTCCGCCGCCCACGCCCCGGGCGCGCAGCGGAGCGAAGGCCAAGCGATCGAGCACCACGCTCAGCGCGCCGCCGAAACACGTTGCCACCACGAACGCCGCCCAGAAGGGGAATCCGTGGCGAACCATCGCAAGGGCGACGAACGACGAGGCCATGAAGATCGCCGAGTGCGCCAAGTTGAGGATGTCGAGCACGCCGAAGATCAGCGTGTAACCAACGGCGAAGAGCGCATAGACTGCGCCGAGAAAGATACCGTTGGCGAGTTGCTGGTCGAACACGGGCTCCAAGTTCGCGCAGTACCCAGGCGGGAGCCTCTTCTGTTCACCTGCGCCACTGCGTACATTGCAGGGAGGAGCGGCCGCACAGGCCCCTCCTCCCAGACGTCCCTTAGAACGCTTCGCCAGCTAGCCTTCGAACTTGGTGAACGTCCCGCCCTTGATCTGGACGACGAAGCCATGGGCATCGGCGTCGCGCGATGCGGCGAACTTGAACGGACCGATCACCGTCTGCACCGTTCCCAGGCTCTTCAGCGCTTGGCACATCCCAGCAGCGTCACCGGGGTGCGATTTCTTGACGGCAGCCGCTGCGATCTGCGCGCCGGCATAGGCCTGCGCCGCGAACTGGTCCGGCGCCACGCCGTACTTGGCCGTATAGTTCTTCACGAACGCGGCGTTGCCGCTGGTCTCAGCGCCGGCGTACCACGCGGAGCCGACGATCACGCCGTCGGCGGCCTTGCCGGCCAGCGTGATGATCTGCGGCGAGTTGAAGCCGTTGCCGCCGATCTCGTGCGCGCTCAGACCGATTTCGCGCGCTTGCGTCAGCAGCTTCGCGCCTTCCGCGTAGAGCGCGCCGTAGACCACGACGTCGGGCTTGGCTTCCTTGATCTTCGTCAACTGTGCCTTGAAGTCGACGTCGCCCTTGTGGAACGTCTCGACGTCGACGATCTTGACGCCGGCTTTCGGCAGATCGGTGCTGAAGATCGTGTAATCGGCCTTGGTGAATTGATCGTCATCGCCGTAGATGATGGCGGCCGTCTTGATGTGCCACACCTTCTTCGCCGCCTCGATCACGTCGGGCACGATCTGCGCTTCGGAGAGCGAGTCGCGGAAGACGCACGGCCCGATCTCGGGAATGCCGTTGGCCGTATTGGAGACGCCCAGCACCGGCACGTTTGCCTTCACGGCGAGGGGATCGGCTTTGAAGGCCTCGCTTGAGAGCGTAGGCCCGATGATGAACGTCGTGCCGTTCCCAAACGCCGACTGCATGACATTGATGACCTGTGCCGGCGAGCTGGCGGCGTCTTGAACCTCGATGGTGATCTTCTGCCCACCGGTGTCGATCTTTCCGCCGTCGAGATCCGTCTGCGCCAGCTCCAACGCGTTCTTTTGCGAGGTACCATAGGCGCCGGCGGAGCCGGTTACGTCAAAGATGGCGGTCCACTTGAGATCGGGATGTCCGGCCGCGAGGCCGGCGCCCGTGGCTGCTGCCAGGGTACCGCTAAGCGCCGCGGCAGCAATGAGCACGCGAGTAAACGTACGCACGAAAATCCTCCAAGAAAAACCCAGCACGCTAGGCATCAAACGATGAGGCCTCGGCACTCATTCGCGTGGACCCACGAAGGTGCCTGGTTTCACCGCCGCATGGCCAGGGGGCGCTCCGGGGCGGCTCGAAGGGCTCGCCGTGACGACCACCTTGCGACCCGAATTCACCATCGATGGCAAGCATTTGCGTCTGGAGGACGTCGAGGCCGTCGCCGTCTTCGGCCATCGCGCCCGGGTCGCGGAGGGCGCCTGGGCCGCGATCGAAGCGGCGCGCCGAACGGTGGAGCGTCACTTCGATCGCGGTGCCGCGATCTACGGCGTGACGACCGGCTTCGGACGCCTGGCCAACGTCGCCGTCCCGCGCGAGCAGGCCCGCGCGCTGCAACTGAATCTCGTGCGCTCGCACGCCGCCGGAACGGGGGCGCCGCTCCCGATTCCCCAGGTGCGCGCCGCCCAGGTCTTGCGCGTCTCGGCCTTGGCGGCCGGACATTCCGGGGTGCGCCGCGAGGTCGTCGCGCTCGCGCTGGAGCTGCTCAACCGGGGCGTGACGCCGTACGTGCCCGGACAAGGGTCGGTCGGCGCCAGCGGGGACCTGGCGCCGCTGGCTCACATGACCTTGACGCTGATCGGCGAGGGCGACGCCTACCTCGGCGAAGAGCGCATGCCGGCACGGGAGGCACTGGCCCGGGCAGGCCTCGAGCCGGTCGAGCTCCATCCGAAGGAAGGCCTCTCGCTGGTCAACGGCACGGAGGTGATGACGGGCATCGCCGTGCTCTCGCTCCTGCGCGCCGAGCGTCTGATGGCCGCGGCCGACGTGATCGGCGCCATGAGCCTGGAAGCGTTTCTCGGCACGGACAGAGTCTTCGACGAGCGCATCAATCGTCTGCGCCCTCACCCCGGGCAGTCTCGCGTGGCGGAGAACCTGCGCAAGATGCTCGCGAAGAGCGAAATCATGCAGTCGCACCGTGAATGCGGACGCATCCAGGATCCCTATTCCTTTCGCTGCATCCCCGTCGTGCACGGTGCCGTGCGCGACGCCGCCGCCTATGCGCGCCGCGTCTTCGAGATCGAAGCGATCTCCGTGACGGACAACCCGCTCGTGTTCCCCGACGATGACGAATTTCTGACGGGCGGGAACTTCCACGGCCAGCCCGTGGCGCTGGCGTGCGACGTCTTGAAGACGGCGATGGCCGAGCTCGCGTCGATCAGCGAGCGGCGTCTCTACCTCTTGCTCAATGGTCAGGAGCGCGGCTTGCCGCTCTTCCTGGCGCCGCAAGGCGGCGTGCAGAGCGGCTTGATGCTCGCGCAATACACGGCCGCGGCGCTCGTCAGCGAGAACAAAGGCTTGGCGTGGCCCAACAGCGTCGACTCGATTCCAACCAGCGCCGGTCAGGAGGATCACGTGTCGATGGGAACCACGGCCGCTCGCAATTTGGATCGCGTGCTCGATAACGTGGAGGGCGCGCTGTGCTGCGAATTCCTTGCCGCCATGGTTGCCGCGGACTGCCGCCGACCCCTTCGCTCGGGCGTTGGGACCCAAGCGGCGTACGATGCGGGACGCGCGTTGATTGCGCCGTTGCAGGAAGACCGCTCCCCCGCGCCCGATATCGAGGCGCTGCGCGGTCTCTTGCGCTCCGGCGAGCTGGTCCACGCCGTCGAGTCGGCGGTAGGCCCGCTGTGATCGCGTTCGAGTCTGCCGAACGCTTCCTCTGGCTCGAGGGCGGCGACGATCCCGCCGTTCCCGCGACGAGCGCGCCGACGAGCTCGCCTTCCTCTTCCATCACTTGGAGACGACGCCACCATGGACGTAACGACACCGGTTCGCGCGCCGCGCGGCAATGATCGCAGCTGCAAGGGATGGGAGCAAGAAGCCGCGCTCCGCATGCTGATGAACAATCTCGATCCCGCCGTCGCGGAGCGGCCGCAGGATCTGGTGGTGTATGGGGGCAACGGGAAGGCCGCCCGCGATTGGGACTCGTTCGAGAAGATCGTGCGCACGTTGCGCCGCTTGGAGAACGACGAGACGTTGATCGTGCAGTCCGGCAAGCCGGTCGCCGTGTTCAAGACGCATGCGCGCGCGCCGCGCGTGCTGATCGCGAACTCCAACTTGGTGGGGAAGTGGGCCGATTGGGAGCACTTCCGCGAGCTGGAGCGGCGCGGGCTCATGATGTACGGGCAGATGACGGCAGGCTCGTGGATCTACATCGGTACGCAAGGCATCGTGCAAGGAACGTACGAGACCTTCGCGGAGCTCGCCAACCAACGCTTCGGGGGCACGCTTGAGGGGCGCGTCGTCTTGACGGCCGGGCTCGGCGGCATGGGTGGTGCCCAACCGTTGGCAATCACGATGAACGAAGGCATCGCGCTGTGCATCGAAGTGGATCCCGCGCGTCTGCAGCGGCGCTTGGAGACGCGCTATCTCGACATGCTGGCTTCCTCACGGGAAGATGCGTTGACGATGATCGAATCGGTCCGTGCGCGCAAGGAGGCGGTTTCCATCGGTTACGTCGGCAATGCCGCCGAGGAGTTCCCGATACTCCTCGCGCTCGGACTGAAGGTGGACGCCGTCACCGACCAGACCAGCGCGCACGACCCGCTCAACGGCTACATTCCCGCAGGGTTGTCGTTGGAACAGGCGGCGCGGCTGCGGACAGCCGATCCCGCGGAATACGAGAAGCGCGCGATCGCCTCGATGGCGCAGCACGTACGGGCGATGCTGGCGTTCCAACAGCGCGGCGCCGCCGTCTTCGACTATGGGAACAACATTCGCGAGCAGGCGCGCCGCGGCGGCGTGACCGACGCGTTCGATTTCCCCGGCTTCGTGCCGGCGTTCGTGCGCCCGCTTTTCTGCCGAGGGAAGGGACCCTTCCGCTGGGCCGCGCTCTCCGGCGACCCGCAGGACATCGCGCGTATCGACGATGAGCTGCTGAAGCTTTTCCCCGACGATACGCACCTGCGCCGCTGGATCGAGATGGCGCGCCAGCGCATCGCTTTCCAAGGGCTGCCGGCGCGCATCTGCTGGCTCGGCTACGGCGAGCGCGCGCGCTTCGGCCTGCGCATCAACGAGTTGGTCGCCGATGGCGACGTGAGCGCGCCGATCGTCATCGGACGCGATCATCTCGATGCGGGCAGCGTCGCCTCGCCCTATCGCGAGACGGAGGCGATGAAGGACGGCACGGACGCCGTCGCCGATTGGCCCCTGCTCAACGCGCTGCTGAATACGGCGGCCGGGGCATCCTGGATCTCAATTCACCACGGGGGCGGGACGGGCATTGGGTACTCGCAGCACGCCGGAATGGTGGTGGTGGCCGACGGCTCGGAGCTCGCGCGCGAGAAGCTCGGCGCCGTGTTGACGACCGATCCCGGCCTCGGCGTCGTCCGCCACGCCGACGCGGGATATGACGATGCCGTCGCGACGGCCGACGAACGGGGTATCGATTGGCGGCTGTAGTGAGCGGTAGGCGAGGCAATACGCTTGGCAACGGGCCGAAGGTCCGTGGTGGCTCGCTGCTGCTCTACGGCGGCACGGTCGTGACCAACGAAGGCGCTCACGATGCGCGCCAGTCGGGCGTTTCGTTCGAGCGGCTCGGCATCTATCGCAAGGGTGCACTGCTGGCCGTGGACGGCGTCGTGGAAGTCGCGGGCGAGGAGAGCGACGTACGCGAAGCCTATCGGGCGCTTCCATCGGCGAAGCGGCGCCACGTCGTCGAGCTGAACCTCGACGGTCGCGTCGTCGTTCCTGGCTTCGTGGACGCTCACACGCACCCAGTCTACGTCGGCGACCGCGAACCGGATTTCGCGGCGCGGTTGGAGGGTCGTGCGCCGGTGCTGGGCATGGCATACACCGTGCAAGAGACGCGCGCGGCGGCCGACGAAGCGCGCGAGCGCGCGTTGGCGGCCCATCTGCGCATGATGTTTCGCCACGGAACGACGTCGGCGGAGGCAAAGACGGGCTACGACTTGCGACCCGAAGGTGAGCTGGCCCTCTTGCGCACGATCGTCGACGTGGCCGGGCGCGCGGCGATGCCGCGCGTCGTGCCGACGCTCATCGGCCCGCACACGCACTCGCCGGAGTATGCCGATGATGATGAGTTCGTCGACGTCCTGATCGCGGAGACCGTTCCCGCTGCGCGCGCAGCCGGCGCCGTCTATGCGGACGCGTTTTGCGAGCCGGGGTACTTTACCGTGGAACAGGCACGCCGCTACCTGCTGGCGGCGCGCCGTCATGGCCTGCGTTTGCGCCTGCACTGCGACGAGTTCGCCGATGGCGGAGCCGCAGCGCTCGCCGAGGAACTTGGGCTCGATGCCGCCGATCATCTCAACTACATGAATCCCGCGTACATTCCCGGACTCGCTCGCGCCGGCACGGTTGCCGTGCTCTGTCCCACGACGCTGTGGTATATGAACGTGGAACGGGTGGCGCCCGCGCGAGCGCTGCTCGACGCCGGCGTGCAGGTGGCGCTGGCGACGGATTTCAATCCCGGTACGGCGCCATGTCCGAATCTTCAGATGGCGGCACATCTTGGGCGCCGTCTGCTGGGATTGAGCGCGGCGGAGACGCTGGTCGGCGTGACGACGGCGGCCGCGCGTTCGTTACGCTTGGAGGCGGGTACGCTGGAGCCGGGTGTCCGCGCCGATGCGGTAGTGCTCGAAATGCAGGATCCGCGCGAGTTCGGATGGAGCTTCGGCGGAAACTTGGCGACGGCAGTGGTTGCCGCAGGGGAGGTCTACACATGACGCAGGTAGTGCGCGCGCGGCACGCGATCGTTCGCGGCGAGGTGGTTCGCGACTTCGCGTTCGCCGTGGAAGACGGGCGGATCGTGCGCGTCGGCGACGGCGCCGCGATCGTGGCGGCGTATCCGGATGCGCCGCTCATGGATTACGGCGAGGACCGTCTGCTCGCGCCCGGCGCCGTGAACGGGCACAGCCACTGCTACCAGATTCTGATGCGCGGATGGGCCGACGATTGGGGCTTCGATCGCTGGCGCACCGATGCGCTGTATCGCATCATCCCGCAGCTGACGCCCGACGAGCTCTACTGGGTGGCGCTCTCCGCGTTCGTGGAGATGCTCGGCAACGGCATCACGACCGTCGCGGAGTTCTTTTACCTGAACGGCGCGGGGACGAAGCACCTCGAGAAAATGGTGGAGGCCGCGATCGATTGCGGCATTCGCTTGGTGGTCGCGCGCGCATGGATGGATGCGGATTACGTGCCCGATCTCTTCCGCGAGGACGTTGCCGCGGCTCGTCGCGACACGCTCTTGATCGCGAACGAGTTTCGCAGCGCCGGCATCTTGGTGTGTCCGTCGCCGCACTCGCTTCACGCGACCTCTCCTGAGATGACGCGCGCCGCCGTCGATTTGGGACGCGAGCTGGGCGTGCCCGTTCACATGCACGTGGCCGAGGCGCGCTACGAAGTGGACCAAGTCAAAGCGCGCACGGGCCTGACGCCGATCGCGTACCTCGATACGCTCGGCGCGTTGGGGCCGAGCTTCGTCGCCGTCCATGCCATCTGGCAGACGGAAGAAGAGAAGGACCTGATGGCGGAGCGGGGCGCGGCGCTGATCCACAATCCCGTCACAAACCAATATCTCGGCGACGGCATCGCCGACATCGTCGGTCTACGGCGTCGGGGTGTGCGAATCGGGCTCGGAACGGATTGCGACCTGCGGCCGTGCATCTACGACGAGATGCGCGCGACGACGTTTCTGCAGAAGACGGCAACGTTGGACGGTGCGACGCTCGCGGCCCGCGATGCCTGGTTGATGGGCACGCGCGATTGCGCGAGCATCGTCGGTGTGGAGGCCGGCGACTTCGCGGAAGGCTGTTTTGCCGATTGGTGCGTCATCGACCGCACGCATCCGTCTTTCCATCCCTGGTCGCATCCCGTGAACCAGCTCGTGTATGTCTCGGATCCGGGGATCGTGGTTGAGACGTTCATCGGCGGGCGTAAAGTGAGCGATCGCCGGCGCGCGCAGCGCTACGGCAACGATCGTATCGCCGCCGAAGTGCGCAAGGTGGCACAGCGGCTAGGCCTCCCCTTGGACCATGCCGGCGCGCGCGTGTGATCGACGCGCAGCTGCTGGCCGAAGCGGCGGGCGAAGCGGGCCTCTCGCCCGTCAGCGCGGTGATCGAGCGCATCGACGGCGGTGGCGTGGAGCGTGCCGCGCTCGATCCCGATCTCCCTCTCTATCCGGCCAGCATGATCAAGCTGCCGATCGCCGCGGCGGCCTTCGCGCGCATTGCAGCGGGGACGCTTGCGCTCGACGCGTGCGTCGCGATCACGGCGAACAACCTCACGCACAACGATGCGCCCAGTCCTCTACGCGAAGGCTACCGCGCGACGGTCGGCGAGCTCGTCGACCTCATGATCTCCAGGTCCGACAACGTCGCCACGAATCAACTGATCGACGCCTTGGGGCGCGGTTGGATCACGGCGTACTGCCGCTCCATCGGCTTGGAGCGAACAGCCGTTCGCCGCAAGCTCTCCGGCGGCGAGCCGCTGATCGACGACCCCGAGGCCACCGGGCGCAACAGCCACCCTGCCGGCGACGCCGCTCGCCTGTTCGCGGCCCTCGACGGCCGTCGTCTGGCTGGATCGGCGGAACTGCTCGAGATCCTGTCGCGTCAATGGTGGCGTGGAAAACTCCCTCTCGGCCTGCGCGATGGCGACCGTTTCGCCCACAAGACGGGCGACACCGACGAGGTCAGCCATGACGGCGGCGTCTTGACGTTGCCGGACGGCCGCCGCTACGTCGTCGTGATCTATACCGGCACGGCCAGTCCGGACGAAGACCCGCGCTTCGGGGCGTGGATGCGCCGCATCCGAGAACGTCTCTGAGCGAAGACCCCGTTCCAAATAGCTTACCCTTAAATAATTTAGGGATTGACAAAAAGCCGCGAGGTAGTGTAAGTATCTACTTGCATACCCATGGATACCACGCATCGGCAAACCAGTCCTGAAGAGACTCGCGAGCGCATCCTGGCCGCCGCGCGAGAGGTCTACGTCCGCAATAACGGGCGTCACGGAACCACAACCCGGGAGATCGCCCAGCTGGCCGGGGTCAACGAAGTGACGCTTTTTCGGCACTTCGGCTCCAAGGAACGCCTCCTCGCGGAGATGGTCGGACGCTGCACGGTGAAAGACGAGCTCGGCAGCGTCATTCACGACACGGGCGATTTGCGCGCCGACCTCATTCGGATCGGTCTTGCCCTGGCAAGAGCCATGGAACGGGTTGAAGACATCATTCGCGTTCACCTGACCGAGACGACAGTGGGCGGCGCGGACGTCTTCGAGGGACCGAGGCGCGGCCATCAAGCGATCGTCGATTTCATGCAACGGCAAGCCGACTTGGGCCGCATCGCCGGCGATCCCCGGCGTCTCACGAGAACCTTTAGCGGCATGATCTTCGCGCACGTGATGGGCAAACGGTTCTGGGAAGACGATGGCCCGATCACGGAGAGCGATGTCGCCCGGTACACCGACATCTTTCTGAAAGGTACGCAGATCCATGGCTAGCACCACCGTCGAGACGCCCGAGGTTCCCGTCGAATCGAAGGCTCCCGTCTCGCGTCCACCGGGGGCCCTGGATGACCAGACGAGCGGCATGCCGCCGGGGCGCCGCAGGCTGTTGGCGATTGCCGCGGCGATCTGCGCGATCGTCGTCATCGTCTTCGGCACGAAGTGGTTCATCTACGCGCACGCGCATGAGAGCACGGATGACGCGACGGTGGATGCGGACATCGTGCAGGTGAACTCGAAGATCGCCGAGCGCGTGGACGCGATCTTTACCGACACGAATATGCCGGTGCACAAGGGGCAGCTCCTCGCGCGCCTCGCCGACCGCGATGAATTGGACCGTCTGCACGCGGCGCAGGCCGCGTTGGCAGCCGCCGAGGCGCAAGCGCGACAGGCGGCAGTCAGCGTGGATCTGACGGAATCGACGCAAGGCGCCCAGGTGCAGCAGAGCAGGGGTGGCGTGACGTCGGCGCAGGCCGGCATCCTCAACGCGGAGGCGGAGCTTGCGGCCGCGAGGGCCCAACTTCAGAGCGCTCAAGCGCAGGCCGAAGCCGCTGATGCCGCCGTTCCCGCTGCGAAGGAAGCGCTGTCGAAGGCCGACGCCGACCTTCGTCGCACGACGCAGTTGACGAGCGAAGGCGCCATCGCGGCCAATCAGCTCGACGCGGCCAACGCCGCGGCAGCCGCCGCGTTGGCGCAGTATCGGCAGGCGCAGAAGAATGCGCAAGCGGCCGACGCGGCCGTCGTCGCGGCGCGGGATCGCCTCCACTCGGCGGAGGCCGGCGTGAGATCCGCGCGGGCGCAGCTGACGACCGCGACCGGCAAGCTCGCCGAGAGCGCCACGCCGTACAAAGTCGCCACGCAAGAGGCGCAGGCTCAAGCGGCCGGAGCGCAGGTAAAGAACGCCCAAGCGGCCGTGGCGCAGGCGCAGTCCGCCGTCTCGTACACGTACATCTATTCGCCCGCGAACGGCGTGGTCGGCGAGAAGGACGTCACCGTCGGCCAGACGGTCGCTGCCGGACAGATGCTCTTCGCCATCGTGCCGCTCGACAAGATCTACATCACGGCGAACTACAAGGAGACGCAGATCGCCGACATGCGTCCCGGTCAGCACGTTGACATCACGGTAGACGCCTACAAGGGGAAGGTCTTCTCGGGCCATGTCGTCGCGCTCGGGCCGGCGACGGGCTCCACGTTCTCGATCATCCCCCCGCAGAACGCCACGGGCAACTTCGTGAAAGTCACGCAACGCATTCCCGTGCGGATCGAGCTCGACGGTCCCAATCCCACCGACACGCCGCTGCGTCCCGGGATGAACGTCGTGACGAGCGTCAAGGTGCGTTAAGGGACAGCCGCTCCAACTAGAAAGGCGATCCCCGTGATCGCAGACCAGTCCAACGTCATCGAATACGGATGGCGTAGGCTCCTCGTAACCCTTGCCGTGAGCCTCGCCACCTTGCTCGAGATCGTCGACAGCACCATCGTCAACGTGGCGCTGCCCACGATCCAGGGCAACATGGGCGCGACGATCGACCAGGCGGCGTGGGTCGTCACTGGGTACATCATCGCCAACGTCGTGGTGATTCCCCTGACGCCGTGGCTCCAGCGCCGCTTCGGCCGCAAGCAGTACTACGCCGCCTCCATCATCGGGTTCACCGTCGCCTCGATGCTCTGCGGCATCTCCACAACCTTCGAGGAGCTGGTGTTGTGGCGGATCGTGCAGGGTCTCTTTGGGGGCGGCTTGATCTCGACGTCGCAAGCGATCCTCCAGGAGACGTTCCCACCGCGCGAGATCGGCAAGGGTCAGGCGATCTTCTCGCTGGGCGTCATCATCGGCCCCACGCTCGGACCCACGATCGGCGGCATCATCACCGATCAGCTCTCGTGGCGCTGGGTGTTCTTCATCAATCTCATGCCCGGCATCATCGCCGCGTTGCTGACGATCTTGTTGCTGCGCAATCCGGAGAAACCGCAGCATCTTCCCGTGGACGTTCCCGGCGTGGCTCTGCTCGCCGTCGGCATCGGCTCGCTGCAGTATGTGCTGGAGCAGGGCGAGCGTAACGACTGGTTCGCCGATCCGATCATCGTCGCGATGACGGCCGTGGCCGTGCTCGGTCTCGCGGCCTTCACGATCTGGGAGCTCTTCTTCGCGAAGGACCCCGTGGTCGATCTCCATATCTTGCGCAATCGCGGCGTGGCGGCCGGCTCGCTCTTGGGCATGACGCTTGGCATCAGCCTGTACGGCTCGGTTCTCATCCTGCCGCAATTCGTGCAATCGATCCTCGGCTTCACGGCCACGCTTTCGGGCGAGCAGATCTTCGTCCGCGCGATCGCGATCGGCGTCCTCACGCCCCTGGCGGCGGCGCTCGCCACCAAGGGAAAGATCGACACGCGGCTGCAGATCTTCGCCGGGTTTCTCCTGATCGCGATCTCGAGCGCGCTCCAGGCCACGGTCACGACGACGCAGTCGAGCTTCTGGACGTTCGGCGCCGCGCTCGTCGTCGGCGGCATCGGCTTATCCCAGATCTTCGTCCCGCTCTCGATGACGCTCTTCCGCGCCGCGCCGCCGCGGGAGGTCCCGAAGGTCGCCGCGTTCTTCAATCTCGCCCGGCAGCTAGGTGGGTCGGTGGCGACGGCCATTCTGGTGACCATCGTTGACCGTCGCGACGCATTCCACTATGCGCTGCTTGCCGGCACGGCGACGCTCCATCGCGCACCGATCGCCCAGTATCTCTCGCACGCCACGCCGCTCCAGCTGTACGAGCTGCTCCACGGTCAGGCGCTGACCTTGGCCTTCGCCGACACGGCGTGGTGGACGGCCATCATCTCGGCGGTGCTCGCGCCGCTGGTATTTCTCATGCGCCGTCCCCGCGCGGCGGCCGGCCCGGTACCGGCGGAGTAAGTCGCGAACACGAACGCCGATGAGGAGGGGGCCATGGATGAACGATTAGGCGCCCTGGTGATCGGGGCCGGTCCCACCGGCTTGACCATGGCCGCGGAGCTGGCGCGTTTTGGCGTCGCGACGCGCATCGTCGACGGCGCGCCCGCCCCTTCGGCGACATCGAAGGCGTTCGCTGTGCAAGCGCGCACGCTCGAGGAGTTCGTGCGCATGGGGATTGCCGAGCGCTTTGTCGCGGAGGGGCTCCATGCCCGCGGAATCAGCGTTTTCGCTGAAGGAGCTCGCTTGGCGCACGTCGGTTTCGATGCGATCGAGAGCCGCTTTCCGTTTGTCCTCTTGATAGCGCAGAGCCGGACCGAACGGCTCCTGGCCGAACACCTAACAGGATTCGGCGTGGCGGTGGAGCGCGGCGTACGTCTCGTCACCTTCCGCGACGACGATGAAGGCGTCGAGGCGGAGCTCGCGAGCGCCGACGGCGGAGCCGAACGCGTACGCGCGCGCTGGCTGATCGGTTGCGACGGCGCGCACAGCACCGTGCGCCACGCGCTCGGCTTGCCGTTCCAAGGCACGACGGTCGACGCATCATTCGCGCTGGCCGACGTCAAGATGGATTGGGCGATGCCCGACGACGAGATCTCCGTCTTCCTGGGTCACGGCGACGTCGCGGGGTTCTTTCCCATACCCGGCAAGCGTTTTCGGATCGTCATCGAACGGCGGGACGCCCCAACGACCGGCGATCCGACGCTCGACGAGTTCACGGCCGCCATGCAGGAGCTGGGGGCCCCGCCGGCCGTGCTGAGCGACCCCGTCTGGCTCACGCGCTTCACCATCAACGAGCGGCGCGTCGTCCGGTACGGCCGCGGACGCGTCTTCGTCGCGGGCGATGCCGCGCATATCCATTCGCCCGTCGGTGGCCAAGGGATGAACACGGGGATTCAAGACGCGTGCAATCTCGCGTGGAAGCTCGGTCTGATCGAGCGAGGACTTGCCCATCGCGCGCTCGTGGAGAGCTATCGCACGGAACGCGAGGGCGTCGGCGCGGCGCTTTTGCGTGACACGTCCGCCGCGACGAAGATGGCGTTGTTGCGCAACCCCGTTTCGGAGGCGATTCGAAATCGCACGCTTCGGCTGGTCTCCGCGTTCGAGCCCGTGCAGGACCGGATCCGTGCCGCCGTCTCGGAGCTCGCCATCGCGTATCGCAACAGCCCCATCGTATGCGACGACGTCGTGGGTCTCGATCGCTTCATCCACCGCGTGTGGGGAGCGCAGGCTGGAGACCGTGCTCCGGAAGCGTTCGCGCGCCGTCAACGCGACGGCGCCGACGTCTCACCGCTCGATCTGCTCAAGGACCTCCGCCACGTGCTGCTCTTGTTCGTCGGAGCGTCGCGAGGCAGCGCCGAAGCGCAGTCCGTCGCCGATCTCGTCGCGACGTCGTACAGCGCAACCATCGCATGTTACGAAGTCTGCGCGGCGGAGCCAACGGAACGCTCGTTGGAGCCGCCTGGGCCGTGGGAGCGCCTGTACGACGGCAACGGATCGTTCCATCGCGCGTTCGGCGCCGTCCAAGAGCAGATCGTGCTGATCCGTCCCGACGGATATCTCGCCTATCGCGGCTTGCCGGTCGATGCGCGCCGCTTCGCCGGCTATCTTTCGCAGGTCTTCGCCTAGCGGGAGCTTAGGCGCGACGCAGCCGCTTCGTCGACCAGCCACGTCAGCTCGCCGCTGACGGGCTGCACGACCTGCACGGGCGTGACGTTGGGATCGAACGGTCCATCGAGCGCGCGCCGGAGCGCCTCCGCCTTTTCCCAGCCGGCGGCAGCGATGACGACCCGGCGCGCGTTGTTGATGACGCGCGGCGTCAGCGTCAGGCGGTGCGTTCCCAGCTGGGGCACAAAGGGCGCGGCAACCAAGAGCCGGCGCTCGCCGACGACGGGGGTCCCGGGAAAGAGCGAAGCCGTGTGGCCGTCGGCGCCGAGCCCCAGCATCACGAGATCGAAGACGGGGTCTTCGCCCAACACCTCGCGCAGCACGTCGGCATACGCCGAGGCCGCTTCCTCCGGCGGCAGCTCGCCGCGCATGCGGTGGACGTGCGCCGCGGGAATCGGAACGTTGGAGAGCAGCGTGCGTTGCGCCATACCGAAATTCGATTGCGGGTCGTCCGGCGGGACGCAACGCTCATCGCTGAAGAACACGCGAACGCGTCCCCAATCCACCTGCGAGCGCCGCGGCTCCTCCGCCAGCAACGCATACGCGCCTTTCGGCGTGTTCCCGCCGGCCAGCGCAACGGCGAAGCTTCCGCGCGGCGCTACCGCTTCGCGCGCCTCCGCGACGAACAGATCCGCAAGCGTCGTCCGGAGCGTCGGCTCGTCGGCGACGATCCTCAATGCGCCGCGTAGACGCGGCGCGGTCACGAATCCACCAGGCATGCCGCCAGTCCGAGGGCGGGCGTGAAGCCGCCGTCGCCGCCCGGGCCGTACAGCGCTTCCGACACCGACATCTCCAGCGAGGACCGGATCATCGGCTCGCACCGTCCGCGGTGTTCGTCGGGGGATTCGCGGCAGAGGTTGACGACGTGGCCGTCGCTTTCGGCGACGGCGGAATACGTCACTCGACCCACGCGCAGAAAGAGGGCGCAGATCTCGCCGGGCTTCCCGCGACGCGTATAGGTGAAGGTCACCTGTCTGCCGGTCGGCGTCGTGAGCTGCCGCGACTTCCTTGTGGCCGTATAGCCGAGCTGCACGCCGATCCACGCGGCTAGCAACGCTGCTTCGGCGGGCGTCCCGCTTTGCAGCTCAATCTTCTCCAACCGTTCCAGCTCGTCGACGCGCCGCGGATCGTCAAAGAAACGCGCAGCCATCTCGCGCCACGACGCGCCGCGTAGCCATGCGAGGTCCCGCAGGCCTGCGTGAGGCTCGCGCGACAGCGCCCGCTCCAGCTCGAGCAACCCGTGCCCGTTACCGTCGAGCGAGGTATCGACGACGACGCGCTTGGCCAGCGCGCGCAAACGGGGGAAGAGGCCATCGTCCAGGCGGCGGCAGCTCCACCAGAGGTACGCCGGCAATCCGGGAAGGAGCAAGTCTTCCACGTCGGCGAGGATCATTGCGTGATCACGCGTCACGAGGGGCAGCGTCACCTGCTCGCAGCAGATCGTATCGGTCCCTTCCCGACTGCAAAACGCGCAGACGTGCTCCCCATGGTTCAACCCCGTGGCGTCCAGCAGAAGAAGGCGCGCTCCGTGCGCGATGGCGATCTGTCGCGCCGAGTCGGTGATGCCGTCCCATGCCTGCGCATCGTCGCAGTACACGATGAGACTCGACGTAGCCGCCGTCGCGCTCATCACTTCACGTTCGCTTTGTGTCTCGCGCAGACGGTGAAGCTCGGCGACGATCGTCTCAACGCTCATAGCGGCCTCCAGGCATCGCGTTCAGCAGCCAGGAGCTCCTCGGCGGCTTTCGGTCCTTGCGAGCCCGCGGCATAGTTGGGAAAGTCTTCGGCCGGCGTCTTTTGCCACGCGTCAAGGACCGGAGTGACGATCTTCCAGGCAGCCTCGACGGCGTCCCAGCGGGTGAAGAGCGTCTGGTCGCCGCGCAGCGCATCGGCGAGAAGACGCTCGTACGCCGGCGCCGTCCTCACACCGAAGCCCTGTCCGTAGGCGAAGTCCATCGAAACCGTGCGAATGTGCATCGCCGGGCCGGGATACTTCGCGTTGAACGAGAGCGAAATGCCTTCCTCCGGCTGAATCTTCGCCACAAGCGAATTGGGCCCGAACTCGTCGTCCTGCTCACCGAAGAGACGGTGTGGAACGTTGCGGAAGGTCACGGCGATCTCACTATTCTTGCGCCGGAGCCGCTTGCCGCTGCGCAGGTAGAAGGGAATCATTCCACCCCAGCGCCAGTTGTCGATGTAGAGCTTCAACGCGGCGTACGTCTCCGTGTTCGAGTGCGGGTCGACGTCCGGCTCGTCGCGGTACGCGGGAACGTTTTGGCCGCCGATCTCGCCGGCGCCGTACTGACCGCGCACGGCAAACTCGTCGACGCGGTCGATGGGAATCGGCCGCACGGCCCGCAGCACCTTGAACTTCTCGTCGCGCAGCGAATCGGCGTCGGACGAGACTGGAGGCTCCATCGCCACCAGCGTCATCAAGTTGATGACGTGATTCTGTATCATATCGCGCAGTGCGCCCGCGCGCTCGTAGTAACCGCCGCGCTTCTCGACGCCGACCGTCTCGGCGGCCGTGATCTGCACGCTCTTGACGTAGCGGTAGTTCCACAGCGGCTCGAAGATCATGTTGGAGAAGCGCAGGGCCATCAAGTCTTGGACGGGCTCTTTGCCGAGATAGTGATCGATGCGGTAGATTTGCTTCTCAGGGAAGACCCGTTCGATCTCGCGCTGCAGCGCGCGCGCCGACTCCAGGTCCGTTCCGAACGGCTTCTCGACGACCAGACGGCACCAACCTTTCGTGCCCTTCGGACCCAACTCAGACGCATCGAGGTGACGAACGATCTCAGCGAAGACGACCGGCGGCGTGGCGAGATAGTAGAGCACGTTGCCGCCCGTTTGGAACTCCGCGGCCACCTCGTCGAGATGCCGGCGCAACTTGCGGTAGCACGAGTCGTCGTCGAAGTCGCCGCTGATGTACGAGAGCCGTCGCGCGAAGTCTTCCCAGATCGGACCTTCGGGGCGACCAAGCTGCGCGAAGTCCGCGATGCCCTCCTTCATCGCCTCTCGGAATTGATCGTCGTTCCACTCTGTGCGCGAGTACCCGATGATCGCGAAATCGGCGGGCAGGACGTCGTTCTGGCGCAGGCCGTAGAGCGCCGGCATCAACATCCGTTTGGTGAGGTCCCCTGTCGCGCCGAAGAGGACGATCGCGCACGGATCAGTGATGCGCGTGGTCTGCAGGCCCGCGCGCAGCGGGTTGGGGCGCCCGTCGACTTGCGGCGCGGTCGCCGTCACTCCCGCCATCAGCGAAGCGCCTCGGTCTTGACGGGATGACCGCCGAACTGCTTGCGCAACGCGGCGATCACCTTGGCGGAGAACGCGTCGGGATCGCGCGAGGAGAAGCGCGCGAAGAGCGATGCCGCGATGACGGGGGCGGCCACGTCTTCCGCGATGGCCGCCTCGACGGTCCAGCGCCCTTCGCCCGAATCCTCGACATAGCCGCGGATCTTCTCGAGCCGAGGATCTTCTTTGAAGGCGAGCTCCGCCAGCTCCAGCAGCCACGAGCGAATCACGCTGCCGTGATTCCACAGTTTGGCAAGGGCGCCGAGGTCGTACGTGAACGGCGCCTTCTGCATGATCGCGAAACCCTCCGCGTACGCTTGCAGCAAGCCGTACTCGATCCCGTTGTGCACCATCTTCGCGAAGTGTCCCGAACCGACGGGTCCCGTGTGGAGGTATCCGTCGACCGGCGCCAACGTGTGGAAGACCGGCTCGACGTACGAGACGTCTTCGTCCGCACCGCCGACCATCAAGCAGTACCCTTCTTTGAGTCCCCAAATGCCGCCGCTCGTCCCGGCGTCGCAAAAGCCGATGCCGGCTTCCTGCAGGAGGCGCCCGTGACGTATCGAGTCGGTGTATTTGGAGTTCCCGCCGTCGACGACGATGTCGCCCTTGCCCAGCAGCTTCGAAAGGGCCCCGATCGTGTAATCCGTGGGCTCACCTGCCGTCACCATCACCCATACGACGCGGCGCGGTCCGTCGAGTTTCGCCACCATGTCTTCCAACGAGGTCGAGCCGACGGCTCCCTGGGCAACGGAGCGCTGCACGGCGTCAGCCTTGCGGTCGTATACGACCACGCGATGGCCGCCCCGCAACAGGCGCTCCGTCATGTTGGCGCCCATGCGACCAAGGCCGATCATCCCCAATTGCATCGTCTCATCCCCACGAGTTCATGCGCGCGCGGCTACAGCGTCATGCGCTGCCGCCAACACGCGTTTGAGTCCATGCTCCGCATTCTGCCCGAGGTGGATGCGCGCGCCGCGCCGCTTGCGCGAGTCGAGCGCTTGAAAGTCCCCCAACGCCTGCGCGTGCTGCAGCGTACCGAAGGATATCCCCATGCCGGGAATGGGGAGCGACTCGCTGTGGTCGGCCGTCAACTGGAGCACGACGACCGTGTCGGGGCCGCCCTTGTGCAGCTGCCCGGTAGAGTGCAAGAAGCGCGGCCCAAAGCCGACTGTCGTCGCCACCTTGTACCGGTTGCGAACCAGCACGCGCAGCTCGCGCAGCGCGTCGACGTTGCTCTGCGTCATGGGAAGATACGCGTTGATCGCCAGATAGTCGCCCGGCCGCAGGTGCGCGAAGACGGCCGCCAGCGTCTCGGAGAGATCGCGGGCGCCCACGTTTGGGCTTCCCGAGAGCGGGTAGACAGCGAGACCATCGCCGTAGTCGCACGCCGCCCTGCCTTCGCCGAAATGCCCCTTTTCCTTGAAGATCTTGAGCAGCGCGTTGGTGTTGTCTTTCGATTCCTGGACGTTGGGCTGATCGAAGGCGTCGATGCCGAGCACCGAGCCCGCCGCCGCCGTGGCGATTTCCCACAGGTACATCCAGAACCCGAGCTCGATCAACGTGGACATCCGCAGGCGAACCACGGGGTGGCCGGCTTCCTCGAGCGCGCGCAGCTTCGTCTCGATATCGCGCTCGATGGTCGGTAACGGGCCACCGGCATCGGCAGCGTCCCCTGAGATGCCGTCGGCGACGGCCACGAAGAGACGGTCGTTGCCATACTGCCGCGGGTCGCCGAGCGGCTCGCCTTCGATCGGGATGATGCCGGTGCCGTTCTTGCCGGTCGATTCCGCGACCAGCTGCTCGAGCCAATAGCCGAATGCGGCGACGGGGGGAGGCGCGACGAGCGTGAGCTTGTCGCGTCCGGCCTTTGCCAACCCGCCGATGATGGCGCCTAAGCGCGCGCCCGGGTTGTGGTCTTCCGGTACCGACGAACCCGCGGCCGCCATGCCGGCCGTGCCGGCGTCGATCAAGCCCTTCACGTCGTATCCGGCGACCGCCGCGGGTGCCAGGCCGAAGAACGAGAGCGCAGAGTACCGGCCGCCGATGTCGGCCATGTTGACGAAGCAACGCAGGAAGCTGCCTTCGCGCGCCTCTTTTTCCAACGGCGTGCCGGGATCGGTGATCGCCACGAACTGCTTGGCCGCGCGCTCCGAACCGACCACTTTCTGCACACGGTCGTAGAAGTAGCGGAAGAACGCGTTCGGCTCGATGGTCGTCCCGCTCTTGCTCGAGACGAAGAAGAGCGTGCGCGCGAGATCGAGCTTGCGTTCCAGCGCGACGATCTGCGCGGGGTCGGTGGAGTCGAGCACGTGCAGGCGCGGAAAACCCGCCATGCGTCCGAACGTCAGGCGAAAGACGTCGGGCGCCAACGAGCTTCCGCCCATGCCCAGCACGACGGCGTCGGTGAAGCCGCCGGCTTTCACCGACGCGGCAAATGACTGCAGATCGGCGGCGTGCTCCTCCTGCATCTCACGCGGCGCCTCGAGCCAGCCGAGCGCATTGGCGATGATCTTGGCGTGCGCGGGATCGTCGGACCAAAGGGTAGGGTCCTTCTGCCACAGCCGCCGGCCGAAGCGGAACTCGCGCAGGCGGGCCAACGTCTCGTCGGCGACCGCTTGCGCGGAGCCCAGCGCCGCGGAGACACGCCCACCGGCATTCGCCCGCAGCGCGGCGATCTTCGCCTCGAGCGTGCTGATCAGCTCGTCGTAGCTCTCCTCGAAGAGCACGACGCCGTCGTCCTGTAGCCGCTTGGTGATGTCGAAGAGCGAGATCCCAAGCTCCTGCAGACGGGCGAGATTCGCGCGCGTCTGATCAAGGCCTTGCAGAACGCTATCGCAGACGATCTTACCGTGGTCGAGCAGGGCGTGGAGCGTCTGCGCCGGCATCGTGTTCACCGTGTTACGGCCGACCAGAGGCTCCACGTAGTGCAGATCGGAGTAGGCGGGATTCTTCGTTCCGGTCGAAGCCCAGAGCGGCCGCTGTACCCGCGCTCCTTTGGCGGCCAACGCCTTGAAGCGCTCGCTTTGCTCGAAGACCTTCCGATAGATCTGGTACGCCTCTTTCAGCTGGGAGACGCCGATCGTGCCCAGCAGCGACGAGAGGCTCTCCTCGCCCTTGGCGATGCGCGCTTGCAGGAGTTTGTCGACGGCCGTGTCGATGCGGCTGACGAAGATCGAAGCGACGGAGTGCAGATCGTCGATCGGTTGACCGGCGGAGAGGCGCGCCTCCAGCGCTTCAACGTATGTCCAGGCGACGCGCTCGTAGTTCTCCAGGCCGAAAAGGAGCGTGATGTTGATGTTGATGCCTTCGGTGAGGCACTGGCGGATAGCGTCGATGCACTCCGGCGTGCCGGGAATCTTCACCATCACGTTTGGACGGGCGACGGCGTGCCACAGGCGCCGAGCCTCTTCGATCGTGCCGTTTCCGTCACGCGCGAGATGCGGCGAGACTTCAATGGAGACGAAACCGTCACCGTGCTTCGATGAATCGAACAACGGACGAAACGCGTCGCACGCTCGCTGAATGTCGGTGACGGCGAGGCGCTCGAAGATCTGGGGGGCGCTCAGGCCGGCATCGAGCAGCGTGCGCAGCTGTTCGTCGTAGTCATCGCCGGCGCCGATCGCCTTGGAGAAGATCGTCGGGTTCGAGGTCATGCCTCGCAGCCCGTCGGCGATCAGGCGATCGAGCTCTCCCGACGCGAACATCGCGCGGCGGATGTTGTCAAGCCATACGCTTTGACCGCAGCCGGCCAATTGCTGCATCTGGTTCACGGGCGACTCTTCCTTCTACTAGCGCTTTGCGACGGTCCCGACGAGCGCGGCGCCGCGTCGCGCGACATGTTCCGGCGTGAAGCCGAAGCGCTCGGCTAGCGCCGCCATCGGCGCGGATTCGCCGAAGGTGTGCATGCCGATCGCGTCACCACGGTCGCCGACCCAACGGCTCCAGCCCAGCGTCGAGCCGGCCTCGACGGAGAGACGTGCCCCGACCTGCGGTGGGAGGACCTCGTTGCGATACGACTCGTCTTGACGCTCAAAGAGTTCCCACGAAGGCATGGAGACCACACGGGTCCCGATGCCGCGTTGTTGGAGCAGGTTACGCGCGGCCAGGCACAGCGCAACCTCGGAGCCCGTGCCGATGAGGACCAGATCCAGTGAGCCCGCGGCTTCGGCGAGCACGTAGGCGCCGCGCTCGACGGGGGCGCCGGCCGTCCCGTCGAGCACGGGCACTTTCTGGCGCGTCAGCACGATCGTCGTCGGCTCCGTTCGGTGTGCGACGGCGAACCGCCAGGAGCCCGCGGTCTCGTTGGCGTCGGCGGGGCGGATGACCACGAGGTTGGGCACGGCACGCAACGCTGCGAGGTGCTCGATCGGCTGATGCGTCGGGCCGTCTTCTCCGAGGAAGATGGAGTCGTGCGTGAAGACGAAGACGACGTGCAGCCTGCTGAGAGCGGCCAGACGAATCGCCGGCTTCATATAGTCGGAGAACGTCATGAAGGTTGCCGTGAACGGCAACAGCCCGCCGTGCGCCGCGATCCCGTTGGCTGCGGCGCCCATGGCATGCTCGCGCACGCCAAAGTGGATGTTGCGACCTGCGTAATGCCCGGGCTGGAAGTCGCCTCGATCTTTGAGGTAGGTCTTCGTCGACGGGTCGAGGTCGGCGCTGCCGCCGATCAGCTCGGGCAGGACGCCGACAAGCGCGTTCATCGTTTTCCCACCGGCGTCGCGTGTCGCGACCTCGCCCTCTTCCGGCTTGAACGAGGGGATCACGTTGGCGAAATCCTTCGGCGGATCACCGGCGATCATGCGCCGCAGCTCGGCCGCTTCGGCCGGATAGGCGGCGGCGTAGCGCTCGAACCGCTCCTCCCACGAGCGCTCCTCGGTGCGTCCACGATCGACGGCTTGGCGGAAGAACGCCAACGACTCGTCCGGCACGTAGAACGTGGGCTCGAGCGGCCAGCCCAACGCCTCCTTGGTCTTCTTGGTGTTCTCGGGGCCCAGCGGCTCGCCGTGGACTTTGTACGTGCCGGCCAGAGGAGAGCCGTAGCCGATGGTCGTGCGCACGGCGATCAGCGAAGGACGATCCGTGACGCGCTTGGCCTCGTCGATAGCGCGTGAGATCGCCTCGACGTCTTGGCTCTCGTGTGGACCGATGAGCTGCACGTGCCAGCCGAGCGCTTCGAACTTCGCCACCACGTTTTCCGTGTAGGTGACGTCCGTGGAGCCTGCGAGCGAGACGCGATTGTCGTCGTAGAGGTAGATCAGCTTGCCGAGACGCAGATGGCCGGCAAGCGACGCAGCTTCTTGCCCCACTCCTTCCATGAGATCGCCGTCGCTGCAGATCGCGTAGGTGTAATGATCGATGATCGCGTGGCCGGGGCGGTTGAAGCGCGCAGCCAGATTGGCCTCTGCGATTGCCATGCCGACGCCGTTGGCAAAGCCCTGTCCGAGGGGGCCGGTCGTGACCTCGATGCCGGGCGCGGCGCCGCGCTCGGGATGGCCGGGCGTTCTGCTCTTCAGTTGGCGGAAGGCGCGTAGATCGTCCAGCTCCAGCCCATAGCCCGTCAGGTACAGCAACGAGTAGAGAAGCATCGAGCCGTGACCGGCGGAGAGAATGAACCGGTCGCGGTTGAACCAGCGCGGGTTCGCCGGACTGTGCTTCAAATGGCGCGTCCAAAGCGCGTAGGCCATGGCGGCGGCGCCCAGCGGAAGGCCTGGATGCCCAGACTTCGCTTTCTCGACGGCGTCGACGCTCAGAAACCGGATGGTGTTGATGTTGCGTTCGTCGGATGGCGTGTTCGGCATAGCGTCGTCTGTTCTGGAGTGGTACCCATCTTTCCGGCTCCCCTGTCCCAAACGTGGAAAATCGCGGGCGCCAGGTATCGCGGCGCGTCACACGCGAACCGGGGGGCCATGGAGACGAACGCATTGGAACGCGCCGTGGAGCGGCTGGTGGGCGCCACCGCCGCCGTCCGCGGCGCGGAGGGAGCCGTGGTCGACGAGATCGTGGACTTGCTCGATCGCGGAGAGCTGCGCGTATGCGAGCCGGGACCCGGCGGATGGATCACGCATGCATGGATCAAGCAAGCGATCCTGCTCTACTTCGCGCGGCATGAGAGCCGCGAGCTCCACGACGAAGGCACGGGCCTGACGTTCTACGACAAGGTGCCGACGAAACGAAACTATGCGCAGCTGGGCGTACGCTGCGTGCCGCCCGGCGTGGCGCGCTACGGCTCGTTCTTGGCGCGCGGATGCATCCTCATGCCCGGCTACGTGAACATCGGCGCGTACGTCGACGAGGGGACGATGGTCGACACCTGGGCCACCGTCGGTTCATGCGCGCAGATCGGCAAGGGCGTCCATCTCTCCGGCGGCGTCGGCATCGGCGGCGTGCTGGAGCCGGCGCAGGCGCAGCCGGTGATCATCGAGGACGGTTGCTTCGTCGGCTCGCGCTCGATCGTCGTCGAAGGCGTGATCGTGGAGCGGGAGGCCGTGCTCGGCGCAAACGTGGTGCTCACCGCATCGACGCCGATCGTCGACGTGACCGGCCCCGAACCCGTCGTCATGCGCGGACGCGTCCCCGCGCGCAGCGTCGTGATCCCCGGCGCCATGCCGAAGAAGTTCGCCGCGGGCGAATACCAGGTGCCGTGCGCGCTCATCATCGGCAAACGCCAGGAATCGACGGACCGCAAGACGTCCTTGAACGCCGCGTTACGCGACTACGGCGTCAGCGTCTAGGTTGTTCGGCGCGGGCCGCAACCGTGCTCGGCATTAGTGGGCGCTCCAGCCTCCGTCTATGGGGATGGCGGCGCCGGTGATGGAGCGTGCGCCATCGGAACAGAGGAATGCGGCGAGGTGTCCGATCTCTTCCGGCTCGATCATGCGCTTGGTCGGCATGGCGTAGAGGAACGCCTTCTCGAGCACTTCCTCGTCGGAGAGGTTCTCGCCGAACGACGCGCGCAAGTCCGGAATCTGATTGCGTACCAGTTCCGTCATGACGGCGCCCGGGCAAATGGCGTTCACGGTGATGCCGTGCTCCGCGCCTTCGAGCGCCGCCGCTCTGGTCAGTCCCACGACGCCGTGCTTGGCCGCGATGTACGCGGGCTTGAACGGTGACGCGACGAGCCCATGGACGCTGGCGATGTTGACGATACGCCCGCGCTTGCGCGCGAGCAAATGGGGCCAGGCGGCCTTGGTGACGTGAAAGACGCCCGTGAGGTTGACGTCGACGACGAGATCCCACTTCTCGGCCGGAAAGTCCGCCAGCGGCGCGACGTGCTGAATGCCGGCGTTGTTGATGACGTGGTCGATGCCGCCGAGGTCCTGCACGACGGCGGAGCACAGGGCGTTCATCTCGTCCGCGTCGCGCACGTCGCCGGCGTAGCCGCGCGCACGGACGCCATGGGCTTTGGAGAGCTCGCTTGCCGTCGCCTGGGACTGGGCGAGGTCGAGGTCGAGAATCGCGAGATCCGACCCCACCTTCGCCAGCTCCGCAGCGATCGCGCGGCCGATGCCGCGGCTCCCGCCGGTCACCAGCGTCACGCGCCCATGCGCGTCCAGTGGAGACATCCCGTCTTACCTCCTACTTCGGGTGGTCCTCGTCCAGCCGCTCGCGCAGCGAGGCCAAGACGAGGGAGAGAGCGTTGAAGAAATCATCGGGTCGCGGCTGGATGGCCGTCCAGCGGTCGGCGTAGGCGACGAGGCTCGCCACGAAAGCGGCGTCGCGCGGATCCGTGAGCCACGCCGCGACGCCGCCGGGCAGTTCGCGCAACAGCGCCTGCGCGGCTTGCACGTCCTCACGCGCGCGTGCGGCATCGAGCCCGTCGAGAAGGGTTACGAGCGAACGTCGAGGATCGTTAGTCACAACGGCACCAGAACCGCTCCCTTCGTTTGGGCGGTTAGGCCGGCGAGGGGGCGGTTCCTCTCGTACCTTTACCAGATGTCTTCTTGGCCGTCCCGGATGCGCTTCACCAACCGGACGACGTTGCCCGTCCGTCGGTGCTCGTACTGGACCTCGTCCATCAGCTCGCGCATCAGGAAGATGCCGAAGCCGCGCGGCGAGCGATATTCTTCGTCCGGGCGGCTGCCGAAGCTCCCGAAGTCGAACTCCTCGCCCGTATCGGCCACCTCGATGACCAGCCGATCGTCCGCCGTGCGGTGGATGCGCAGCGTGATCTTGCGGTTGATTCGCCCGACCCGCCGCCCGTGCTCGACGGCGTTGGCCAACGCTTCACCCACCGCGAACTCAACGTCCGAGGAAACTTGCGCATCGGCTCCGAGATGACGAGAAATCGCCACCGCCCATCGGCGGGCATTGCCGACGAATTCAGGGTGGTTGGGAATCTCACCCCGCCACAGCAGCGTCGATTTCAAACCCCGGAGCATATCATGTTCGATCTTTCCCAATATCGAAGTAGACTTATCAGGAAGAAGCCCATACGAGGGAAGGAACGGTAGACGTGCTGCCGCCAGCTCCGCCAGCCATCATAGCAAGCGCCCCTACTCCTGCGCAACGGGCGAGCATTCCGGCCGGGACCGTCGTCGCCGTTGCCCTTACCGAAACGGTCGACTCCGCGAAGGCCCGCGCCGGCGATCTCTTCCGCTTCCAAACCATCGAGCCGCTCAAGGTCGACGGCAGGGTGGTGCTTCCCGCACACACCGTCGGCGTGGGAATCGTCTCCGACGCGCAAGCGGCGGGTGCCCACAGCCGCCCGGGATCGCTGCTCCTCGAAGCGCGCTATATTCAGCTTCCGAACAACGGCGAGCTCCAAGTCACCGTGGACCGAAAGATCAGCGATCTTCGGCAACATGGGGTCAATCCTCAGCTGCCGTTCTACACGAGCTACCTGCCCATACCCGCCATCGGTTTGCTCAACAAAGCCTACGCTTACGTGTTCAACGGCAAGAACGTCGCGCTCCAGAAGGGGACGGTCTTCATCGTCGTCACGATTCAAAAGACGAACTTCTAGATGCTCTTCTCGAAGAAGACATCAGACGGCGTGAGACCACCGATCGCGCCGTAGTGGGCCGCCGCCGCTGTCATGGCTTCCAGCGGGATGAGGCCGACCAGCTCGCCGCGTATGATTCGCCCTCCCGCTCGAGCGACAAGCCGCCGGGCCAGCTCGGTTACCCGATGAAGCGGCGTGGCCGCGATGTCGGTGATGTTGAACGAGAGCTGCACGCGACCACCGTCGAGGGGAAACGCCAAGGCCTTGAGCGTCTGAAGACCACCGTCACGACCCCGCATCGCACGCGCGACGGCGCGCCCTGCGCGCAGATCGATCCCTTCCGCGACGAGGTTCCATGCCACCAAGAGTCTGCGGGCTCCCACGGCGACGGCGCCTGCGCTCGGATGGGGAACGGGGTCGCCGACGTCCGGTGTGCCGTCGGGTTGACGCATGCGCTCGGCGAGCGCCTCGAAGCCGATGTTGCGAACGCGCGCGAGGTCGCGGCGTTCGGGGCGCGTTGCCGCTTCCTCGTAGAAGTAGGATGGGAGGCGCAAGTCGCGCCAGAGGCGTTGCGCCGTGGCGCGCGCGAGAGCCACGGCTTCATCCATCTCGGCTTCTCGCAGCGGGACGAAGGGTAAGACGTCGAGCGCGCCGATGCGCGGATGGAGGCCGCGGTGCGTGCGCAGATCGATGCGCTCCACGGCGACGCGAGCCATTGCCAGCGCTGCCTCGGAGAGTGTCGCGCCGTCGCCGATGAGCGTGATCACGCAGCGATTGTGTTCCTGGTCGAACGTCTGATTGAGGATGCGGGCGCCGGCACGCGCCGCCGCGTCGGCAAGGGCCTCGACGGTGCGCGGATCTCGTCCTTCTGAGAAATTCGGAATGCACTCGAACAGCGCCATCGTCGCCGCTAGAGTTCCCACGCGGCGGCGATCGCTCGCGCGACGTCATCCACGGGGATGACGCGCATCCCCTTAGGCGGCATGATGCCACGCGCGACGTGCGGCACGATGGCCGTCGTGAATCCCAGGCGCGCAGCTTCGGCCAAACGCCGTTCGCTCTGGCTGACCCCGCGAACCTCACCCGAGAGTCCGAGTTCTCCGAACGCTACGAGATCGTGCGCCAATGCCGTGTTGCGGTGAGCCGACGCGATCGCCAGCGCCAGCGCGAGATCGGCCGCAGGCTCGCTGACGCGCAAGCCGCCGGCGACGCTGGCATAGACGTCCTGCCCGCCGACGAGAAGTCCAGCATGCTTCTCGAGCACGGCGAGCACGATCGCCAGACGGTTGGAGTCGAGGCTCGAGGCGAGGCGGCGCGGCGTTCCGTAGGCGGCGCCCGCAAGGAGCGCCTGAACTTCGAGGAGGATTGGACGGCTGCCGACGATGCCCGGTACGACACACGAGCCGCCGGCGTGCGTGGAGCGGCCCTCGAGAAAGCGCTTCGACGGCTCCGTGATCTCACGGAGTCCCTGCTCTCCCATCGAGAAGACGCAGATCTCGTCGACGGAACCGAAGCGATTCTTGTAGGAGCGCAGGACGCGCAAGCCCGCGGCGGCATCGCCTTCGAAGTAGAGCACCGTGTCGACGAGATGCTCCAACAGACGCGGTCCGGCGATGGCGCCGTCTTTCGTGACGTGGCCCACCACGAAGGTCGCGCAACCCGTGCGTTTGGCAAAGCGCTGGATCGCTTGAGCGCACTCGCGAACTTGCGCGACGCTGCCCACGCTGGACTCGCATTCTTCCAAGTACACCGTTTGAATCGAATCGACCACCAGCACGCGCGCTCCGGCGCGCTCCACTTCATCGAGTACGGGAGCGAGATTCGATTCGGCGACCAGCAGGACGTCGTCGGCGCAACCTACGCGCTTCGCTCGCAACTTGGTCTGCGCCGAAGACTCTTCGCCGCTGAGGTAGACGACGGGACTGGCGACGCGGCCCAGGCGCGCGAGCACGTCAAGCAGCAGCGTGGACTTGCCTACGCCGGGCTCGCCGCCGATCAAGACGACGCTTCCCGGCACCAAGCCGCCGCCGAGGAGATGATCGAACTCGCGCATCCCCGTCGAGATGCGCGCTTCTCCCGACATCTCGACGTCGCGCAGCGGCACCAGCGCCGGCGCGCGTTTGGCCAGCCCGGCGCGCGCGCCGGAGCGCGGCGCCGCGCCGGGCGCTTCGGCGAACGTGTTCCAGCCGTCGCATGCCGGGCACCGCCCCAACCAGCGCGGCGACTCATGTCCGCACGCGGAGCAGAAGAAGATCGTCTTCACGGCTTTGGCCATATCGATGTCCTGCCCGGTTACATAACCGGCGCGAGGGGCCCTGCCCGTGCGTGGGCGAAGCCACCGCTCCGTGAAGTTCCCACATATCGCGATCGACGGACCCGTGGCCAGCGGTAAATCGACCGTTGCGCTGATGGTCGCTCAACGCCTCAACATGCTTTACGTCGATACGGGAGCGATGTATCGCGCCGTCACGCTCGTCGCGCTGCGCGACGGTATCGAGATCGACGACGGCGTGGCGCTGGCGGAGCTGCCCCGTCGCCACCGCATCGATCTCGAGCCTGCGAACGATGCCCGCGGCTACACGGTGCACGTCGACGACCAAGACGTCACGTCGCAGCTCTTTCAAAGCGCCGTCACCGCCGCCGTCTCGACGGTGGCTGCGCATCCCGAAGTGCGGCGCGTGTTGGTGGATCGCCAACGAGAGATCGCGCGCAACCGCCCGGTCGTGATGGCGGGACGCGACATCGGCACCGTGGTTCTTCCCGACGCGCCGTTCAAGGTGTTCTTGACGGCGTCCGTCGACGAGCGTGTGCGCCGTCGGCTCGAAGAGCTGCATGCGGCGGGGAGCACGATCGACGCGGAGACCCTGCGTAAGGAACTGGAGCGTCGCGACCACATCGACTCCACGCGCGCCGACTCGCCGTTGAAACCCGCGCCCGGCGCGCTCGTCCTCGACTCCAGCGAGCTGAGCGCCGAAGAAGTCGCGGAGCGTATCGTCTCGTGGGTGACCGCCGACGGCGCGAAACGCACGTGATGGAGCTCTACGCTTTCGCCAAAGTGGCGCTGACCGCGCTCTTTCGCTCCGTATGGCGCTTACGCGTCGAAGGCACGGAGCACATGCCCATGGACGAGCCGTTGATCCTCGCCTGCAACCACGTCTCGTATCTCGATCCGCCGCTGCTGGGGTGCGCCTCGCCGCGAACGGTCAAGTACATGGCCAAGAGCGAGCTCTTTCGCATCCCTCTGCTCGGGCCGCTGATCACCGCGCTGCACGCGTTTCCCGTCGAGCGTGGGAAAGGAGACGTCGCCGCGATTCGAACGGCCGTCAAGGAGCTCGAGCGCGGCGGTTGCGTGGGAATCTTCCCGGAGGGCACGCGCGTCAAAGAAGGGGAAGAGCGGCCTCCCCAAGCCGGAGTCGCCTTCCTGGCCTATCTCGCGCGCGCTCGCGTCGTGCCGGCCGCGATCACGAACTCGAACCAGGCCAAGCGCCTCGCGCCCATCACGGTCCGCTTTGGTCGTCCGATGGCATTCCAACCCGCCGGCAGCAAGGCGACGCGCGAGGAGCTGGACGCCTTCGCGAGAGACGTGCTGGCGCAAATTCGCGCGCTGCACGGGGACCGGGCCAAGGCGCCGGCGAATTGTCGGCGGCCATGACCCTGCGCATTGCCGGGCTCGAAGCCTTCGAAGAGCAGCTCGAGCGCTGGATCACACACTTCGCCGGCGATTCACCCGTCTACGATATGGTACGCTACCACTTCGGCCTTTCCGATGAGGGGCGCCGGGGGAAGCGCTTGCGGCCGTTGCTCTGCCTGCTGGTGGCACAGGAGGAGGGCGGCAGCGCGGATGTGGCGCTCGACGCCGCGATCGCCGTGGAGCTGTTGCACAACTTCTCGCTCATTCATGACGACATCGAGGACGGCGACCACCTCCGTCACGGCCGGACGACGGTGTGGTCACGTTATGGTATCGCGCATGGGATCAACGCCGGCGATGCGTTGAGCTCGATGGCCTATCTCGCGCTGTTGGAGAATACGGCAGAGCTGCCCGCCGAGCGCGTCGTCACGATGTTGAGCTTACTGCATCAAGCACAATTGGAGATGTGTGCCGGGCAGGGTCTCGATATGGCCTTCGAAGCGGCCGAGTCCGTCGACCTCGACGCCTATCTCCAGATGATTGAAGGCAAGACCGCCGCGCTGTTCCGCGCGACGGCCCAAATGGGGGCCGTCGCCGCCGGTACCGACGGGGTGCGCGCCGCCGCCTATGGCGAACTAGCAAGGCTCTACGGCCTCGCCTTCCAAATCCAAGACGATCTCCTCGGCATCTGGGGGCGTTCGGAGCTCACGGGCAAGCCGTGCGGCGCCGACCTGCGCAAGCGCAAGTGGACGTATCCCGTCGTTTGGGGCATCGCGTCGGGCGCCGCCGACGTCGCTCGTCTCTATCGTCGCGGCCGCGCCTTGGGCGATGACGACGTGGAGGCCGCGCGCATCGCGCTCGAGCGCGCCGGCGCGCAGACGGCGGCCGAGGAAGCACTAGATCGCTATTTAGAGCAGGCCGAGCTCGTGGCTCGCGAGAGCCACCTCGACATCGGGGGCGGCGTGCGCGCGTTTCTGGCGCAGGGGGCCCGCCGGACGGCGTGAAACGGCTCGTGAATACCGTACCGTAAGGAGGCTCCGTGGCGTCCAAGAATGCCGATCTATCCGTGCGCGTCACGGAGAGCGTCGCCTTGCGCGAGGCGTTGCCGCTGCTCGGTATGCTGGCGCTGGCCCTGGTCGTCCGTCTGGTCTTCCTGCCGTCGGAAGGCTACAAGAACGACATCCAGTCGTTCGAGAGCTGGGCGCTGACGCTCCACGATCACGGTGTTCGAGCCTTCTACCACTCCACGACGTTCGTCGATTACCCGCCCGGCTATCTCTGGGTGCTCGGCGCCGTCGGGTGGTTCTACCACGTGCTCCACGTCTCCGACGCCAATGCGGGTTACTACGTCCTGCGCGATCTCGTCAAGCTGCCGGGGATCGCAGCGGACCTGGGCTGTGCGGCGCTCATCTACTGGCTGGCCTTGCGCTTCACGAGCCGCCGCCCGGCTCTTGGCGCCGCCGCGCTCTTCGCCTTCAACCCGGCGACGATCTACATCTCGGCGTACTGGGGCCAAGTGGACGCCGTCGCCGCGCTCTTCACGCTCGGCGCGATCCTGGCGGCGTTACGCGAACGATCGCTGTGGGCGTGGGCGCTCCTGGCGATGGCCGTGCTCATCAAGCCGCAGGCGGTCATTCTCGCGCCGTTGCTCTTGGCGTACGATGCGCGCGCAAACGGCGTACGGGAACGGCCCGCGCGGCTGGCGGGCGGACCATTGCTGGCGGTCGGCGTGGGCTACGCTATCGCCGCGCCGTTCGCCCCGGAGCCGTGGAATCCGATCTCGACGTTAGCTTGGCTGCTCGAGCGCTACCTGCACGGCACGTCGGTCTACCCGTACAGCTCGATCAACGCTTTCAATATCTACGCCATCGCGCGGCCGTTCTGGCAGCCCGACTCGCAACAGATTCTCTTCCTGTCGCAGTCGTCTTGGGGGATCCTGCTCGTCGCCGCCGCGTGCGCGATGATCCTCTGGCGCTACGTCCAGCGGCGCGATGACCGGTCGTTCTTGGAAGCGGCGCTGTTGACGTCGCTCGCGCTCTTTCTCTTCGCCACGCGCATGCACGAACGGTACGTCTACAACGCCTTCGCGATCGGCGTGCTGCTGGCCCCATTGGCGCGACGCTATCTCGTGAGCGCCGTCCTTTTGTCCATCACGCTCTTCGCCAACCTCATCTACTCGTACGACTATCTCGGCGTCATGCAGACGCAGCCGGCAGGCGTCGATCCGACGGACCTCATGCCGTGGCTAAGTCATCCCGCCGCGCTGCTCAACGTGTTGCTCTTCGCGTACCTTGCTTACGTCTATCTTGGCATGGATGAGCAGCCGGCAGCGGCCGAGATGTCCGCGCGTGCGGGCACGCCGGCCGCCATGGGCCGGACGGCCACCGTGGGATGGGAAGGTTTCCGTGCGCGCTCACGCTCGTGGTTTGCTCCGCTGGAGGGCACGGCGTCGCTCACGCGCACCGACTGGGCAATCGCCGCCGGCTTGGGTGTGTTCTGCTTCGTCCTGGTGATGATCGACATTGCCAATCCGAAGGTGCAGATCTTCGACGAGATCTATTACGCGCGCACCGCGAAGGAGTACCTTCAGCACAAAGACGTCTTCGAGTGGACCCACCCGCCGCTCACGAAGCTTCTGATCGCCCTCGGCGTCATCATCAACGGCGGCTATCCTCAGGGCTTCACCAGCTTCGGCTGGCGTCTGGCGTCGGCGTTCATGGGCAGCTTGACGGTGCCGCTCCTCTACGCCTTTGCCAAGCGGCTCCTGCGCTCGACGCCGTTCGCCGTGATCGCCGCCGGTCTCTTGATCTTCAGCGGCTTCCACTACGTGCAGTCGCGCATCGCGACGCCCGAGATCACGGTTGCGTTTTTCTCGCTGGCGTCCCTGTACTGCGCCTATCGTTACCTGATCGCGTCGCAAATCCGGGTGGTCGAGCGCTTGCGCGCGGGATGGCACCTCGGCTTCGGCGTCGGGATCGCGGCATCCGCGGCCGCCGGCGCGATCGCTGTGTGGGCGTTGGGGCGTCCGCCCATCGTGTACGGTGACGGGCGTCCGGACGACGTTGCCGCGAAGATAGCCATTTTCATCGTCGTCGCCTCGGCCGGGTATCTCGTCGCGCGCTTGTCGTTGCCCCGTCTGTACGGCAGCGGCTTGCGCGTCGCATGCTACGCCGACGGCAGCACCGTCGAAGTGGGCCAAAACGTGCGCATCTTCGCCGCCGCCGAGAGCGGCGGCGGGAAAAAGGGCATAGGCTATCGCCGCGATGGTCTCGACGTCACCTTCGCTCCCGATGGAAGCCAACGCTATCGCACGGACGACGGCGATGCCGTGTTCCATCCCGATGGGACGTTGGCCATCGAACCGGGAGGCGTGCGGCAACACGCACGCGAGGCGACGTTCTGGATGTGGTTGCTGGCGCTCGCCCTCGCGGGCGTGGTCGACAGCAAGTGGAACGGTTTCTTCACGCTGGGCTGGGTCCTGATGGGGCTGGCCCTGGTGGCTTCCCAGCGGTGGTGGCGCCGTCCCGCGCTGTGGGGCAATCCGCGCATTCCCCTGGACGTCGTGTACGCGGCCATCTTGATCGTGAGCGCCGGCATCTACGTGCTTTCGTACATTCCGTACTTCACGCTGGGGCACAACCTCGCCGATCTGGTGGGCCTCCAGCGGCAGATGTTCCTCTATCACGACGAGTTGAAGGCGACGCACCCCTATCAAGCGCGATGGTGGGAGTGGCCGCTCATTTGGCGACCTATCTCGTACTACTATCACGACTTCGGCGGCCCGCAGCATATCGTGGCGGAGATCCTGGCGCTGCCCAATCCCGTCAATTGGTGGTTCGGGCTGCTGAGCGTGCCTGCGATGTTCGCGATCGGGCTGATGCGGCGCCACAAAGGGTTCGCGTTGCTGATCGGGGCCTATCTCTGGCAGTGGTTGCCCTGGATCATCAGCCCGCGCATCACGTTCGAGTACCACTTTTTCCCCAACCTCGCCATCATCTGCGTCGCCAACGCGCTCGTCCTGCAGGAGGTTTGGAGGAGCTGGGGCAGGCGGGGGCGCATCGCCGTCATCGCCTTCTTGGCGGCAGTGGCGTGGGCATTCGTGTTCTGGTTTCCGATTTGGATCGGGGCGCCGATTCCCTACGAGGAGTGGCACAAGCGCATGCTCGACTGGTTGGTGGGAGCACGCTGGATTTAGAGGGAGAGGAAGAGGTCATGTCCGGACACTCCAAGTGGCATAACATCAGGCTGAGGAAAGGTAAGGTCGACGCGCAACGCGGCGCGCTCTTCACCAAGCTTTCGAAGGAGATCATCCTCGCCGCCAAGAGCGGCTCGCCCGACCCGGAGGCGAACTATCGCCTCAAGATGGCCATCGAGAAGGCGCGCGAGAACAACATGCCGCTCGACAACATCAAGCGTGCCATCGCACGAGCCACGGGAGCGGAGGGCGGCAAAGACATCGAAGAGGTGCGCTACGAGGGCTACGGGCCGCACGGCGTGGCCGTGATCGTGGACGTTGCCACGGATAATCGCAATCGCACTGCTTCAGAGATGCGCTTTCTCTTCAGCCGTAGCGGCGGAAATCTCGGCGAGACGGGAGGCGTGGCGTGGCAATTCGAGCCGCGCGGCGTCGTCGAGGTGGAGACGGCGGGGCGCGGCGAGGAGCAGCTCGTGGAGATGGCGCTCATCGACGGCGTCGAAGACGTCCGTTACGACACGGAACGCAGCGAGATCGTGACCGATGTAACGGCGCTGCAAGCGGTGCGCGAAGCGCTCTCCGCGGCAGGACTCAAAGTCACCGACGCGCGCCTGTCCATGGAGCCCAAGCAGACCGTCGCCTTGGCCGGCGACGAAGCCCGCGCCGTGCTGCGGTTCCTCGACGCGCTGGAAGAGCACGAAGACGTGCAAACGGTCTATTCCAACGTCGATCTCTCCGGCGCCGACTTGGAGGCGCTCGCCCGCGCGTGAGTACGGACGCGCCGCACCCGCGCACGGCGTTGGGTCGAATCGGCTGGGGAACGTGGGCCTTTCCGTGTGCGCTGGCCTTCGCGACGGGCGTTTTCGTCTGGTTCGGCAAGACGATCTTCAGTTTCGTGATACCGAGCGAGACGGCCGTGATCGTGCCGCAACTCGTGGGGCTCACCCTGCCGGACGCGGAGGCGCAAGCAGCGCGCTCGGGGTTGCGCGTCACCGTCGCCGCAAACGAAGTCAGCGACAAGACGCCGGCCGGCGTGGTGATGGGGCAACAGCCGGACCACGGCAAGAGCGTGCGTCCGGGGCGCGCCATCGCTGTGCTGGTCTCCTCGGGCGTGAAGCTCTTCCCCATGCCGGATCTGCGCTACGACTCGCTGCGACAAGCGAAGCTGGAGCTGGCCGGCATGCAGCTTCGACTTGGCAAGACCTATCACGTGAACAACGATCAAGTGTCGGCTGACGGTGTGGTGGAACAGAATCCGCCGCCGCTGGCGACGGTGCATCCCGGGAGCACGGTCACGCTGGGCCTTTCCTATGGGCCGCCGCCGTTCGTCAAGGTGCCGAACCTCACGGGCATCAACCTCGATCAAGCGCTCGAACGCGTGCGCGAAGCGCACGTGCAGCTCGGGCAGATCGTGTGGACGCCGTTCGGCCGCAACGGTCCTCCGCGCGGACGCGTCGTGCGCCAGTCACCGGCGGCGGGATTCCAAGCGGACCCTTCGCAGTTCGTGAGCTTGCAGGTCAGCGCGGGCCCCGAGGAGGCGGGCTACACCATCCACCAAGTTCATGCGATCGTCACGGTGCCGCAACGCGACGCAGACGTGGAGATTCGGATGGTCGAGCACGATCTGACCGGCACATGGACCGCCTACGACTCGTATGCGCGCGCCGGGCAGAAGCTCGACTTCACCTTGACATTCGTCGGAAACGGCACGCTGGACACGTATATCGACAAGGATCTCGTCGACGAGGCGAAAGTATGACCGGGAGGCTTCCGACAATCGGGATCCCCGCCGAGCTAGCGAGGTCGAAATGAAGGTCAAGATCGCACCCTCGATCCTCTCCGCGAACTTCGCGCGCATCGCGCAGGAGATGCGAGCGGTCGAGGAAGCCGGCGCCGACTGGATCCACGTCGACGTCATGGACGGACGCTTCGTGCCGAATCTCACCTGGGGTCCGAAGGTCGTGGCCGATTTGCGCCCGCTTTCCAGCTTACCGTTTGACTGCCATCTCATGATCGAGGAGCCGGAGCGCTACGTCAAACAATTCCGCGATGCCGGCGCCGATACGATTACCGTCCATTGGGAGGCATGTCGCCACGCCCATCGGACGATCCAAAACGTCAAAGAGACGGGAGCGAAGGCCGGTATCTCCATCAATCCGGCCACGCCCGTTGCGTTGTTGGAAGACATCGTCGGCGACGTCGATCTGATCCTCGTCATGAGCGTCAATCCCGGCTTCGGCGGTCAAGCGTTCATTCCGCGCGCGCTGGAGAAGGTGCGTCAAGCCAAGGCATTGGTGGAGCGGAGCGGCCGCGAGATCGAGATCGAAGTCGACGGAGGTCTCGGCGCGGAGAATGCGGCGCAGATCGCCGCGGCTGGTGCGACCGTCTTGGTCATGGGCTCGAGCATCTTCAGCGCCGAAGATCCCGCTGAAGCCGTTCGTCGCATGCGCGCCGCGGTGGAGGTCTTGCGCTGAACGAAGAGACGCTCGTCGCGGCGCTGCGGGCGCTGCTCGGGGAGCCGTATGGGCGCTTGCGGGTCGGCATCGGTGACGATGCGGCCGTCTGGACGCCGCGCAAGAGTCAGCTCCAGCTCATCACGGTCGACGAAGTCACCGAGGGCGTCGATTTCCGCCGCGCGACGACCAGTCCCGAGGATGCGGGATGGCGGGCTTTGGCGGTCAGCCTCTCCGACATCGCGGCGATGGGCGGCCGGCCGATTCTTGCCGTCGTCTCCTTGACGATTCCGAGCGACCTCGGGGAGCGGGATATCCACGGGCTCTACCGGGGCATGAAGGAGCTCGCAGCGCGCTATGACGTGCAGATCGCCGGCGGCGATCTTTCACGCGGAAACGTGCTCTCATTGGGCGTCACCGTGGTCGGGGAAGTGCGCCGGAGCAACCTCAAGCGCCGCGGCGGCGGCGCCCCCGGTGACGTGCTGGCCGTGACGGGGCCGTTGGGTCTGAATCGCGCGGGGCTGGCGATCTTGGAAGGCGAGGTCGACCCGGCGGCGTTGGATCCGCGTCTCGTGGAGCGCGCCGTGGGCGCCTACCGGCGCCCCCAACCGCGCGTGGAAGCGGGGCGCTTTCTCGGCGGCTCCGCCTACGTCACGGCGATGATGGATCTCTCTGACGGCCTTGCGGCCGACCTTCCGCGGCTTGCCGCAGCCTCGGGCGTCGCGGCCGTCGTCGATGCGCAAACGCTGCCGATCGACCCTGCCTGCCGCGCCGTGGCCGAGGCCATGGGGGTCTCGCCGCTTCGTCTCGCGCTTGAAGGGGGAGATGACTTGGAGTTGCTCTGTGCCATACGCGCCCGCTCGGCCGCCTATGTGGCGGGGCGAGCGGAGAAACGCCTCGGACGGCCCCTGCTGCGCGTGGGCCGGCTCGAAGCGGGGGCCGGCGTGACCGTATGCCAAGACGGTGAGCGACGACCGCTGGGCGTGACCGGATGGGATGCGCTACGGCGCTGAGGCGGAAAGCCCCCAGGCCCAACGCGATGGGGACCGAGCCGTTAGCCGACCAGGCGGGTGACCCGCTTAGACTTGAGGCACTGCGTGCAGATGCGCGCCGTGCGATGGGTGCCGCGGTCATTGATGCGGATCGACTGCAGGTTGGGCAGCCAGCGGCGACGCGTCTTGTTCATCGCGTGGCTGACGTTGTTACCGGTGGCAGGACCCTTCCCACAAACTTCGCAGCGCTTCGCCACGATCATCCACTCCTGTCGATACAAGCGCCGGGAGGCGCGACAACCACGGTACTATAGCATAGCCGCTCTTGCGAGGCAATCCCACCCAAAGGAGTCGCTGGTCGCCCATCGTAAACCGCTCGCGATGTCAGCGGCGTGGACCGTTTCCCTGGCCGACGGACGGGCTTTGCGCAGGTTTTTGGCCGCCGGGACCTTCTTTTTGCGCAAATACCGTCGGGTCGTCGATGAGTTGAACGTCTTTCCCGTTCCAGATGGGGACACGGGCTCCAACATGTATCTCACGGCGCGCGGCGCGCTTCAAGAAGTCCGCAAGGCCGGCGCGACCGGCATGGCCGAGGCCGCGGCGGCCGCTGCGATGGGGTCCCTGATGGGTGCCCGCGGAAACTCGGGCGTCATCATCTCGCAGATGCTGCGCGGTTTCGCGCACAGCGTGCGCCACAAGCAGAGCCTGGAGACGTTCGACTTCGCTCTGGCGCTCCGCGACGGCGTCGCCGCAGCGCGCGCGGCCTTGCTGAGGCCCGTCGAGGGGACCATCATCACCGTCGCGCAAGCGGCCGCGGACGCCGCGTACAAGCTCGCGCTGAAGGAGAAGGACTTTTACCACTTGATCGCCGGCGTCGTGAAACAGGCGCACGACGCGCTCGAACGGACGCCGGAACAGCTACCCATTCTCAAAGAAGCTGGCGTCGTCGACGCGGGCGGCATGGGGTTCGTCTATTTCTTCGAAGGCATCCTGCGCTTTCTGCCCGGAAATATCGCGCGCACGACGGCGTTTCCACGCCGTCCGCAACGAGCGGCCGCCTTTGCGGCGAAGCAGACGATAGAGAAGCACCGTTTCTGCACGGAGTTCGTGCTCGAGGGCTCCAGTTGCGACGACGCCCAACTTCGCGAGCGCTTGGAGAAGCTGGGTGAGTCGCTGATCGTCATCGGTCACGACGACATGCTCAAAGTGCACATTCATACGGATCGACCCGACGGCGTGACGGCCGTCGCCGCGGCGCTCGGCACGGTGACGCGCCTCAAGGTCGACGACATGGAGCGACAGCACAACGTGATGGTCGTGGAGCGTCCCAGCAAGCCCTGGGGCGTCGTCGCCGTGGTGCCGGGTGCCGGCTTCGAGACGATCTACCGCGACCTTGGCGCGGAAGTGGTGCTGCGCAGCGACGTTGCCGGCTCGCCCTGCGTGCGCGATCTGGTCTTGGCGTCGAACTCCATCCTCGAGGCGGTGGTCTACGTGTTGCCGAACGACCCCAATCTGCTTCTCGTGGCGCGAGAAGCGGCGAAGCTGGTCGAAGGGCGCGACGTGCGCATCGTGGCCACGCGCAACCCGGCGCACGGCATCGGCGCGCTCTTCGCCTTGGAAGCGCGTTCGCATGAGTCGCCTCGCATCGACGAGCTGGAAGCCGCCGCGCAGGCGATCATCGTCGGCAGCGTCTTTTTCGCCGGCAAGGATACGACGTTCCGTGGCGTGAGGATCTCTCGCGGCGAGCCCACGGGATCGATCGGCAGCGAGATGCTCACGGAACGCTCCATCGATGAAACGGTGCTGCAGGTGGCGCGCCGGATCGGCGGGGAGGACGGAGGACTGCTGACGCTCTACTACGGAGGTCAGCAGAAGGAGCGAGACGCGGAGCGGATTGCCAACCGCTTGAGGGACGAGGTCGCATCCATCGACGTGCAATACTATTACGGCGGCCAATCCAATTCGGAGTACGTGATCTCTCTTGAACGATAACCATCGCAGGCGCAAGCCGCGCGTCGCCGTCGACGCGATGGGGGGAGACAACGCGCCGCATGAGATCGTGGTGGGCGCCGTGCGAGCTGCCCGCGACGGCCTCGCCGTGGTGACCCTCGTAGGCGACCGCGCGGCGATCGAGTCGACGGTGCCGGCGAAAGATTTGGCGGACATCGACATCGTCGACGTTCGCGGCACTCCCGTCGCGATGGACGAGCATGCGGCACAGGCCGCTCGTCGCGCCGACGAGACGAGCTTGGGCGTGGCCGTGAGCCTCGTGAGAGATCATCGGGCGGATGCCGTCGTCTCGGCCGGCAACACGGGGGCCTTTCACGCGATCGCGTTGCTGGGCTTGGGGCGCATACGCGGCGTGAAGCGGCCCGCCATCGCTACGGTGCTTCCGGCGCCAGCCGGTCCCGTGCTCTTGCTCGATGCCGGCGCCAACGTCGACTGCAAGCCGGAGTATCTCTTGCAGTTTGGTTTGATGGGCGACGCCTATGCGCGCACGGTCATGGGGATCAGCCGACCCCGGATCGGGATCCTTTCCATCGGTGAGGAGGCGACGAAGGGCAACAGCCTTACGGTGGCCGCGCACCAGCTGCTTTCACAAGCGGCCGTGCGCTTTGTCGGCAACGTGGAAGGGAAGGACATCATGTCGGGCGTTGCCGACGTCGTGGTAGCCGACGGATTCGTCGGCAACGTCGTGTTGAAGTTCGGTGAGGGGATGGTCACCGAACTCTTCCGGCTTCTCAAAGAGGCGATCCTTTCCTCGGGGCCGTTGGGAAGGATCGGTGCCGTTCTCCTCAGCCGCGCCCTGCGCCCGTTGGCCGAGCAAATGAACTGGGAACGGTACGGCGGCGCGCCGCTGCTCGGGTTGCAAGGCATCTGCATCGTGACGCATGGACGGGCGAAAGCGCTGGCGATTCGCAACTCCGTGCAGGCCGCCGCGTTTGCCGTCGAGCGCAAACTCGTCGAAGCCATCGCCGAAGAGATCGCGCATCCCAGCGAGCGAAAGATCCACCCGTGAGCGTCGCCATCGTTACCGACTCGACGGCCGATCTCGAACCGGCGGTTGCGTGCGAGCTCGAGATCACCGTCGTTCCGCTCTATGTCAACTTCGGAGAACAGCGCTTCCTCGACGGGGTCGACCTCACGCGCGACGCCTTCTTCGCGCGCATGGCCGACGGCGGCGCGCTGCCGACGACGTCGCAGCCGACGGCTCGAGCCTTCGAAGACGCCTATCGGCCGCTGGTGGAGGCGGGCAAGGAGATCATCTCCATCCACATCAGCGAGAAGCTCTCTGGAACGATCAATGCCGCGACGGCCGGAGCGCAAGCCTTTCCGCGGGCGCGCATCGAGCGCTTCGATTCGCAGACGGCGACCGCGGGACTCGGCCTCTTGGTGACGGGCGCGGCGCGCATGGCTCGCGAAGGGGCCGGCGTCGACGAAATCTTGGCCTGTCTCCACGCGTGGCGCTCCTCGCAGCACGGGTACGCCGTCCTGCCGGATCTCCATCATCTCGTGCGCGGTGGCCGCATCGGCAAGGCCAAGGCCCTGGTCGGAAGCATTCTGCGCATCGTGCCCGTCCTCGAGGTGAAGGACGGCGAAGCGCACGAGTACGGCAAGGCGCGAACCTTTTCGCGTGGGCTCGATCAAGTGGCGGAGGCGGCGGTAACGCATCTCGTGCGTCCGGATCAGGCGCGCCTCGCCGTGGTGCACACGCATGCGCCGGCAATCGCGGAGGATCTCTTGCAACGCCTGCGCGCGCGTCTACCCGCCGAGCCGCGCGAGATTGGGGTGATCGCCGCCGGTCCGTCGATCGGCGTGCACGGCGGGCCGGGCGCCGCCGGCATCTTTTCCATCGGATAAGCCATGGCCGGCATCTACGTCCATCTTCCGTTCTGCCCGTACATCTGCCCCTATTGCGACTTTGCGAAATGGCCCTACCGTCGATCGCAGGCGCAGCGGTACGTCGCGGCGTTGGTGCGCGAGATCGAGAGCGCGCCGCCTGTGCGGGGCGAGACGGTCTTTCTCGGAGGGGGCACGCCCAACGTGCTGCCGACGGAGGATCTCGTGACCATCCTCCGGGCAGTCCGCGCTCGCTTCGACGTTCCGGAAGGCGCCGAGATCAGCGTCGAGGTGAACCCCGACGCCGGCTCGTTCGACGGCTTTCCCGCCTACGTCGCCGCGGGCGTGACCCGCTTCTCCGTGGGGGTTCAGTCGTTCGACGAAGGCGAGCTGCGCACGCTGGGCCGGCGCCACCGTCCCGACGACGTCGCCGCGTGCGTGCGCGCGGCGCGCGCGGCGGGCGCGCGCTCCATCGGCATCGATCTCATCTTTGCCGTGCCGGGACAGACGCGCGAAAGCTGGCGGCGCTCCCTGGAGGCCGCGATTGCGCTGGACGTCGACCATCTGTCATGCTACGGATTGACGGTGGAGGCGGGCACGCCGTACGAAGCGTGGCGGTCGCGCGAGCCGTCGGCGTTCTTCGACGATGCCGCCGAAGCCGAACTCTACGGGTTGGCCATCGAAATCTTAGAAAAGGCTGGGTTCGAGCACTACGAGATCTCCAACTTCGCGCGCCCGGGGCACCGCTGCGCCCACAATTGGAACTACTGGCAGAACGGGGAATACGTGGGCCTCGGCGTCGGCGCCGCATCCTATCTCGACGGCGAGCGTTCGATTGCGACGAAGTCGCTGGAGGCGTATTGTCGTGCCATCGAAGCGGCGCAGCCGCTGCCGCGCGAGCGCGAGCGCCTCGCCGGCGAGGAGGCCGTCGGCGAGGCCATCATGCTCCAGCTCCGGACGGCGGAGGGGGTAAAGGTTGCCCCGTTCAATGAACGCTATGGCGTCGACATCGTGTCTTCATACCGGCCCGCGATCAGTCGGCTGGAGGCCGCGGGCCTCATCGTCTCTTCGGAGCAGCGGATCGCGTTGACGCCACGCGGCCGCTTCCTCGCAAACGACGTCTGCGTGGAGTTTCTCAGGGCGCGAGCGGGGACCGAAGACAAGCCGTAGGGTTGTGCATCGTGTTACGCGTCATCTTTGCCTTCATCCTCGCCGCAACGGGCTTCCTCTTGGGGCGCGAGGCGTACCTGCACTTGTTCGCCCAACACGTCGCCGGACAATACTGGCAATTCACGTTTCTCTTCGTGAGCCCCGTGATCGGTGCCGCACTGGGCGTCTTGATCGCGCCTTCCGTCGAGCAGCTCTTCCAACGTGAGCTCATCGAAGCGGAAAGCTCCATAGAACGGATGTCGCCGCCGGAGATCGTGGGCGGCGCGATCGGCTTGATCGTCGGTCTGGTGATCGCCTTCCTCATTCGCTTGGTGCTGTTGGAATGGTTCTCGGTGGCCGGGGCGGCGGGAACGTACGTCGGCCTTGCGCTCTACCTGATGTTGAGCGTCTTTTGCATCTACTTGGGGGTGCGGGTCGGCGTCAAACAGCGCTTGGGAACGATCGCGCGGCTCTCGAGCGTGGGGGGCGCCTCCGCCGCTTCGCGCGCCGTTCCGAAGATCGTCGACACGTCGGTGATCATCGACGGCCGCATCGTGGATATCGCCAAAGCGGGTTTCTTGGACGGGCCGCTGGTGGTGCCGCGTTTCGTCCTGCGCGAGCTCCAGATGATCGCCGACTCGCTCGATTCGCTCAAGCGAACGCGCGGCCGTCGCGGTCTGGAAGTGTTGGCGACGCTCCAAGAGACGCAGGAGTTGGAAATCGCCGAGTCCGACTACGCCGACATCCATGAAGTGGACGCGAAGCTGGTGCGCCTCGCGCGCGACCGCAAGGGGAAGCTCCTGACGAACGATTACAATCTCAATCGCGTCGCGCAGCTCGAAGGCGTCGCCGTCTTGAACATCAATGAGCTGGCCAACGCCGTGAAGCCCGTCGTGCTCCCGGGCGAGGAGCTGAACGTCAACATCATCCGGGACGGCAAAGAGCAGAATCAAGGTGTCGGCTATTTGGACGATGGGACGATGATCGTCGTGGAGAACGGAAAGCGGCTGATCGGCGAACACGTCGACGTGCAGGTCACCAGCGTGCTGCAAACGGTGGCCGGGCGCATGATCTTCGCGAGGCCAAAGCGTTGAAGTGGTGCGCCATCGTCACGGCGGCAGGCCGCGGTACGCGCTTCGGACGCCGCAAGCAGCTCGTGGAGCTCCTCGGGCGTCCCATGATCGCGTGGAGCGTGGGGACGTTCGCGGACATGGAGGAAGTCCGAAGCATCGTGGTGGTCTGTGAGGCGGATGAACGCGAGCAGATGCAGGAAGCGCTGGAGAGCGTCGCCGGTGGGAAGCTCGCCGCCGTCGTGCCCGGTGGAGAGACGCGCCAAGAGAGCGTCGCGCGTGGATTGGCCGCCGTACCGAACGGCTGTGAGGGCATCTTCGTTCACGACGGGGCTCGCCCGCTGGTGCGCGCGGACGACGTGCGCGCAACGCTGCGGGCCGTTCGGCCGGGGCGCGCGGCCGTCTTGGCGGCGCCCGTCGTCGATACGATCAAGCGCGTGGACGAGCGTGGCCATGTGGTGGAGACGCTGCCGCGCAGCGAGCTCTGGGCGGCATTCACGCCGCAGGCGTTCATGGCCGACGACTTGCGCGCAGCCCACGAAGCGGCGGCCCGCGATGCCGTCGTGCGGACGGACGACGTCGCGCTGGCGGAGCGCTTGGGCATCGAGACGGTCGTCGTCGCCGCGCAGTTTCCGAACCCCAAGGTGACGCACCCCGCGGATCTCGACGTCGTGCAGCGACTGGCGGAGTCTCATGTCCGTCGGTGAGGTGTCGGGGACGAGTTGGCGGATCGGCTACGGGTACGACGTTCATCCGCTCGCGGCCGGTCGGCCGTTGATCATAGGCGGCGTGCGTATCGAGCACGAGCTCGGACTCCTTGGCCATTCCGACGCCGACGTGCTGGCGCACGCCGTGGCTGACGCCCTGCTCGGCGCCGCCGCGCTGGGAGACTTGGGCGGGCGCTTCCCTGCCAGCGATCCGCAATGGAAAGACGCGGACTCGCTGCGCATGCTCGCGGAATGCGCCGGCGCCGTGCGTGAGCTAGGCTGGGAGCCGGCGAACGTCGACGCCGTCGTGGTGGCGCAACGGCCACGGCTTGGAGAGCACGTTGAAGCGATGCGCGAGAACTTGGCGCGCGCGCTCTTCGTGCCCGTCGTTTCCGTGAGCGTGAAGATCAAGTCTCCCGAAGGGCTCGGCTTCGAAGGCGAGGAGAAGGGGATGAGCGCCCGTGCCGTCGCTCTGCTGGAACGATGACTGAGATACCGTCGCCTTTGCGCGTGCGCTTCGCGCCTTCGCCGACGGGGAGCCTCCACGTCGGCGGCGCGCGCACGGCGCTCTACAACGTGCTGCTCGCGCGCCGTCACGGCGGCAAGGCCGTCCTGCGCTTCGAGGACACGGACGAGACGCGCAGCGTGCCGGGCAGCGAAGAGGGATTGCTGGCCGATCTCGCCTGGCTCGGACTCGAATTCGACGAGGATCCCATCAAGGGCGGCCCCTATGGGTCGTACCGGCAGTCGGAGCGTTTGCCCTTGTACGCGGACATCGCGCACCGGCTCGTCGCGCTCGGACGCGCCTACCTGTGCTACTGCACGCCGGAAGAGCTGGCGACAGATCGCGAGGCGCAACTGGCCGCGGGCATCAAGGCGCCTCGGTACAGTGGACGTTGCCGCGGGCTCGATGACGAGCAGCGCCGGGCCTTCGAGCGTGAAGGACGCCAGCCCGTCGTTCGTTTCGCCGTCGATCCCGGCGAGACCGTCGTCCACGATATGATTCACGGCGACGTACGCTTCGAGCACCAGCATCTCGGCGATTTCGTCATCCTCAAGTCCAACGGCTGGCCCACCTACAATCTCGCCGCGGCCGTCGACGACGCGACGATGGACATCACGCTGGTCATGCGCGCCGACGAGCATCTGCCGAACACGCCGGCGCAGATCATGATCCTTGACGCGCTGGGGCTGTCGCGTCCGCAGTACGCGCACATCCCGCTCATCCTCAACGCCGAGCACCAGAAACTGTCGAAGCGTCACCAGACGGTCGGCGTCGGCGAGTTCCGCAAACAGGGCTTTCTTCCGCAAGCGTTGGTGAACTATCTGGCCTTCCTGGGCTGGTCGCCGGAGGGCGAGCGGGAGCTCTTCACGTTCGGCGAGCTTGTTCAGACCTTCAGTTTGGAGCGCGTGCACCACGCGGCGGCCGTCTTCGACGAGCAGCGACTGCGCTGGATGAATCGCCGGTACCTCCAACGCCTCCCCCGCGACGAGTTCCAGATGCTGTTGATCGAGGCGTTCGAAGAGGCGGGGCTGGTACATCTGGTGGAGGGCGACGCGTTTCCCGCCGGGTTCGAGAAGTGGGTCTCGACGTTCATCGATGCCTATGGTGAAGGCCTGGAGACGATCGGCGACGCCATCCCGATCGCGCGCGCATTGCGGGCGGAGACGGTCGTCATTCCGGCCCGACGCCTCGAAGAGCTGCGCGACCGCAACGTCCTCTACTATTTGGACTCCGTGCGCCAGTACGTCTACGACATCGATCGCGAGCGCGCGCGCCAAGGAGTTCGCACGCTGCACGACTTGCCGCTCTCGCAAGACTTGCCGGTGCTCGCGGCCGAGTATGGGATCAAGAAAAAAGACGCCTTCCGATACGTCCGGCTCGCCTTGACGGGCGAGGACCACGGGCCGCCGCTCAATCTGCTCTTTCCGCTGCTCGGCGCGGCGCGCATCGACATCCGCCTCGCGGAAGCGACGCGCCACATTCTCCATGGCCGCGGGCTTGAGAAGATCGAATTCGACGAACGCGGACGGCCGGTGCGCAAGAAAGTGGAGTAATAAGATAGATTTTATTGTGTATCGAGGTCGCAGGAGCGTCGCGCGCGTTAGCGCGAACTCCGAGCCCGTCATGGAGAGTGCGTTCCCCGCTTCACAGAGCTGTCGACGCTGTAGCCGATAGGTGAAACTCGCGCGCTTCCGCGCGCGTCACAGCACTACGGGCAGCCGCGAGCTGCTTGATGAAGGGAACAGTAGAGGCATCCCATGCGTACCCCGGCACTCCTGGAAGACCTGCGCGCCGCGCTCGAGCGCGACCCCGCCGCGACCTCGTGGCTTGAAGTCGTGCTCTGCTACCCCGGTTTCCATGCGATCGCGGCGCACCGCCTGATCCATCCGTTGTGGAAGGCGCGCATCCCGCTCATTCCTCGTCTGCTCTCGCAGCTCGTGCGCTTTCTCACGGGGATCGAGATCCATCCGGGCGCAAAGATCGGTCCCGGCTTCTTCATCGATCACGGCATGGGCGTCGTGATCGGAGAGACGACGGAGATCGGGCGTGACGTGACGCTCTATCAAGGCGTGACCCTGGGCGGGACGTCGATGCAGCGCGGTAAGAAGCGCCATCCCACGTTGGAAGACGGTGTCACGGTGGGCGTCGGGGCGGTCGTGCTGGGGGCGATCACGCTGGGCAAGAACGCGAAGGTAGGCGGCGGCAGCGTCGTGGTCAAGGACGTTCCGCCGGATTCGACGGTCGTCGGGGTTCCCGGGCGCGTCGTCATCCAGAACGGCGTACCGATTCGCGCCGTGTCGGAGCGGCCGCGCGTGGACATGCCGGACCCCGAAATGGAGAAGATCGCGGAGCTCAGCGCGCGCGTCGCGCGGTTGGAGCGGCTGTTGGAGGAACGCGGCGGACAGGATGTCTCTGCGGCTCTATAACTCGCGCACGCGCGCTCTGGAACCGTTCGCGCCGCTCGAGGGCAACCATGTCCGCATTTACATGTGCGGCCTCACGCCGTCGGCGGAGCCCCATCTCGGCCATGCGCGCTCCATGCTTTTCTTCGACGTGCTGCGCCGCTATCTGGAGTTCAGCGGTTATCGCGTGACGTACGTCCAGAACATCACGGACATCGACGACAAGATCATCCAGCGCGCCGCCGCTGAAGGGATCTCCTGGAACCAAGTCGTCGAGAAGTATTACGGCAGCTTCAAGGAGAGCTTGCGCAAGCTGGGCGTGCGCGACCCCGACGTCGAGCCGCGCGCGACGGAGCACATCGGGAAGATCATCGAGATCATCGAAGGCCTGCAACAGCTCGGCATCGCCTACGAGAGCGAAGACGGCGTCTATTACAGCGTTCGCAAGTGGCCGCCGTACGGAAAGCTTTCGGGGCGCAATATCGACGAGCTGCGGGAGAGCGTGCGCATCGACTCGAACGAGCACAAACGAGATCCGCTGGACTTCGCGCTTTGGAAGAAGCAAAAGCCCGGCGAGCCGGCATGGCCGTCCCCGTGGGGTCCCGGCCGTCCCGGCTGGCACATCGAGTGCTCGGCGATGTCATGGGCGTATCTCGGAGAGCCGTTCGACATCCACGGCGGCGGGCTTGATTTGATCTTCCCGCACCACGAGAACGAGATCGCGCAGACGGAGCCGCTGCTGAACGGCCCGCCGATGGCCAACTTTTGGGTGCACACGGGGTTGTTGTTCTTCGACGGCTCGAAGATGTCGAAGAGCTTGGGCAACTTCGTGCCGCTGGAGGAGGAGCTGCGAACGCACGATCCGCGCGCGTTGCGCATGCTTTTTCTTCAGATCGACTATCGCAAGCAAGCGAACTTCACGGCCGCTTCCATCGATGCCGCGACCAAAGGACTCCAGCGGCTCGACACGGCGCTCGACGAGCTGGCGCATCGCGGCGGTATCGAGCGCATCGACGAACGCGAGGCCCTCGACACGTTGCGAGAACCCGCGCCGGCGATCGCCGGCATGGCGCATGCGTACCGCGCGGCGCTCGACGAAGACATGAACACGGCGGGGGCCCTGGCGGCGCTCTTCGCGTGGCTCGCTGAGACGAAGGCGCTCGAGGATGAGGATGCGCGAACGGCCGCGCGAGCGCTGTACGCCGCCATGTGGATCCTCGGCATCGCGCCCCCGGGCGATCGGCTCCGCGTACCGAGGCGCGAAGCGTCGCTGAACGCGGAGCAACGCGAAGAGCTGCGCGCGCTGTGCGAGCGGCTCGGCGTTTACGCCAACGGCGAGGGTGTCCATGAATGGGTCGAGGCGATTTTGGAGGTGCGCCGCCAAGCCCGTCAGGCACGCGACTTCAAGCGCAGCGACGAATTGCGCGACGCGCTCGCTGCCGTGGGCATCGTCGTCAAGGACAGCAAGGATGGGAGCACGTGGACCGTCGCCGGGTAGGAGGTGTCTCGACCGACGAAGTGGTCTACGGCATTCACGCGGTGGCGGAGGCGCTGCGGGCGGGTGAGCGCTTCCGCCGCGTGCACGTCGGCAAGCAACGCACGCGTGAGCCGCAGGTGCGCGAGATCGTCGAGCTCGCGCGCAAGCACGGCAGCAACGTTCGGTTCGAAGAGAGTTCGTTCTTCGATCGTTTTCCGTTCAAGGCGCACCAGCACGTCGTCGCCGTCTCCGAGCCGTTCGACTACGCGCGGCTCGAAGATCTGTTGGCCGGCGAACGGCCGCGGCTGATCGTCGCGCTCGATCATTTGACCGACCCGCACAACCTGGGCGCGATCGTGCGAACGGCGGAGGCCGTGGGCGCCACGGGCATCGTCATTCCGGAGCGGCGAAGCGTGGGCGTCAACGCCACCGTGCGCAAAGCGTCGGCGGGCGCCGTGGCTCATCTGCCGATCGCCCAGGTGACGAACATGGCGCAAGCGTTGCGGACGATGAAAGAGGCCGGCATCTGGGTGGCCGGCGCGGCCGGCGATGATGGGATCACCTACACGGACGCGGACTTGACGGTCGACCTCTGTCTGGTCATCGGCTCCGAAGGCAGCGGTCTGGCCGACCTCGTTCGCAAACAGTGCGACTTCTTGCTCAGCATCCCCATGCGAGGAGCCACTTCGTCGCTGAACGCTTCCGTGGCGGCGGGGGTGTTGCTCTATGAGGTCCTCCGGCAACGCAGCAGGGCCCTGGGCGAGTGAACTGGGGCGGCAAACGCGTCGCGCTGCGGCGCGAAACTCCTGCAGCCGTGGTTGACGAGGCTTGCAGGAGCCTCCTATAATGTCCTAGGTGTAGCGGTCGACAAGCTCCGGCTTGCGGTTTCGCTCCACCGCCGACATCAGTGGGAGACAACGAAAAACCAATGGGGTTGACCCACCCGTCCCAGGACGGTCTCAACTATCACGAGCGACCCGACGAGGACCTCGTCAGCGCTGCCAAGGCCGGTGATAACCTGGCCATGGAGTGCTTGCTTACCAAGTACAAGAACTTCGTCCGCATCAAGGCCAAGAGCTACTTTCTCATCGGCGCGGACCGCGAAGACATCATCCAAGAAGGGATGATCGGCCTGTACAAGGCGGTTCGCGATTTCAAAGCCGATAAGCTTTCGAGCTTCCGGGCTTTCGCGGAGCTCTGCATCACGCGCCAGATCATCACCGCGATCAAGACGGCGACCCGGCAGAAGCACATCCCGCTCAACCAGTACATCTCGCTCAACAAGCCGATCTACGACGAGGACAGCGAGCGCACGTTGCTCGACGTGATGGCATCGGCAAAGATGTCGGATCCCGAGGAGCTGGTCATCAACCAGGAGATCTCGGAAGATATCAAGGAGCGCATCCAGGAGAATCTCTCCGAACTGGAGTCGCAGGTGCTGCTGTCGTACCTGGAGGGCAAGTCCTACCAGGAGATGGCTCGAGATCTCAAGCGCCACGTGAAGTCGATCGACAACGCGCTGCAGCGCGTCAAGCGGAAGATCGAGAAGAATCTGGCTGAGATCGAGTTGCCGTAGCAGCGCTCGACGAAGTCGAGGCATAGGATAGGGGCGGCCGGTGACCGCCCTTTTCCTATCCGTGATGCCGATGTGACGTGGAGAAGCCTGTGTTCGACATTTCCCCCGAAGAAGCGCAACGGCGCGTCGCCGACGGCGCATTGCTGATCGACGTTCGCGAGCAGGATGAATGGGAGGAGGCGCACGTCGCCGAGGCTCGGCACATTCCCCTCGCGGAGCTTGCCGTGCGCGTGGCGGAGCTTCCGAAGGACCGCGACGTCGTGCTGATGTGCCATTCCGGCGGGCGAAGCGCACGAGCCCGCACTTTCCTTGCGATGCAGGGCTTCGAGCGCGTCTACAATCTCGACGGCGGGATCGTCGCCTGGATTCAGCGAGGTCTCCCGGTCGTCGCGTAGACAGCGGTTTCCGGTGCCGCAATTCGCGAGGAGCGGTTGCAGCGGAGGGCTCGACGCCGGATCAATGAGGTTGGCAGGTGATCGGGAATCCCGCGCGGCATAAGGCTTTGGATGGATACGCCCCCGTAGCTCAGTTGGTAGAGCGCCGCTCTTGTAAAGCGATGGTCGTCAGTTCGAGTCTGACCGGGGGCTCCAGTCCGACTTTCGCGACGGTCTCGCGACTCAGATACCGCTTGGTTGGCACATCGACGCGCTATCATAAGTAAGGGCGTCGTCACGTATTTGAGGAGGGACGGATTTGGACACGAAGCAGACCTATCTGACCACCATGATCTCGTTGTCAACGGCCGCCTTCGGCTTGATCGCGGCGTTGGCATGGAATGCCGCCATCACCGAGCTCTTCAAGATCGTCCTCAAGCCGGGCGCGGGCGTCGTTTCGCTGTTCATCTATGCGATCGTCGTGACGCTCATCGCCGTCGTGGTGACCAATGCGTTGGGGAGGCTCGCGGCGCGCGCGGACAAGAGCGTGGGATAGACCTTGACGCAGGCCGTTTCCCGAGGCCGTTGGCCGCGGGGGGCCCACGGGAAGGGATACGTCCGTGATGCTTGCACCCCTGTAGGGGGTGTGGTAGAATCCGAAGCCGTGGGCTCCGGGTAGGTGGCCGAGTGGTTAATGGCACCAGACTGTAAATCTGGCGCGCGAGAGCGCTACGCTGGTTCGAATCCAGCCCTGCCCACCATGTACGGAAACGGCGTGTCTCTGTGATTGGAGACACGCCGTTTGCGTCTCTCGGCAACGTTTTCGGGTAAGAGTGAAGCAGCCACCTCGGGGTCCCGCCAGCCGTGAAAGCCTGAAGCGCCGGCGGGGTCCCGTAACCGACCGAGGTGGGAAAGGGAGATTTCATGCGACGCATCCTGGTGCCGGTGCTCTTGATCGCCGCCGTCGTGACGGCCGGATGCGCTCATCGCGCCGATCCGAAGGCGGTGGCCGATGCTGTGACCAAGGCCGTCTACAACAACGACATCAGCCAAGTGTCCGGCGATTTCAACGCGCTGATCCGTCCGCAGTTGACACGCGCCTCCGTGGGCGCGCTCTCGGACAAGATGCACGCGCAAGGCGAGTATCAGGGTCTCGAACAGGTACAGAACGACCCGGCCACCAGCACGTACGGGTACGCCGCGAAATTCTCGAACGGCTCGATGTTGGTTTGCATGAAGCTGGATCACGACGGAAAGATCGCCGCCTATCGCGTGGAGCCTTTGGGGCCGAACCAGCCCCAGCCGTCCACGCAGAATCCGTGCGCGATGCTCAAGTAGCGGTCTCCCGGCAGCTCGGGCGGAAGGGAGACCGCGCCCATAGCGCTAAAGGGGCGCCCGACGCGGGAGTAGCTCAGTTGGTAGAGCGCTAGCCTTCCAAGCTGGATGTCGCGGGTTCGAGCCCCGTCTCCCGCTCCATGTCAAAGCCCCGTCCCATAAGGGATCGGGGCTTCTTACTTGATGCCCTGCTCAAACCTCACGGCGGCGTGGGGGCGGGCCTCCGCCTTCGCTGCAAAGAATCCTTGCGGCAACTTCCAGGCTCACGATATCAACGAACTCCGCATGGCTTGTCGGCCGCGCCGCCACGTCCTCGCGGAGCCAGGCAGCGCCGCCGCAGGGACATGGTGCGTTTCTTGAGATCATCGTTTCCCTCCGATCCCACGAAACAGCGAACGGCCGAGCTTCCCGAACGCACGCCAAAAGAGATGCTGCTCTACGCGCCGCACCATCTTCGCCGGATTCCCCGAGGCCACGGCCTCGACGTCGCCCAGCGCGCTGCCGGCGCGGTAGAGATCGTGACGCACCTTCCCGACCGAGATCCCCGCCGCACTTGTGCCGATCGCGCCGGCGATCACTGCGGCGGCAGCCGATGGATGGTCCACCTCGCGCGGCGTCTCGTCGATGTAGACCGTCATCGCTGCATCCAACGCCGTGTGCATGATGCCGAGCAATTTCTCGTCTGTGAGGGTGGCCCCGAGCGCTTGCGCTTGCTGGGGGAAGCCCAGGAAGATCTCCTGGGCCGTCCCCTCCAGCGCGACGTGAATCGCACGTTGCAGCGCGTCACGCAGGCGCGTCGCCTCCGCCCGCGGCAATTTCTCGAACGCCGCCTGCGCGAACGTGCCGTCAGTCGTTTCGATCATGGTCTGTCCTCAAAGCTGCTTCCGCGCCGCGCTATCACATTGTGGTGGCGGACGCCAGGATTGAGCATTCCAGCGCGTCGCCGCGTTTCCCGACGAACGACGGGGGACGAAGCAATTTTCCCCAGAGAAACGGTGAGTGCCTACCCCGCCGCCAGATTAGACCTCGGGTCCCGACACAGGACACTCGGCTGAAGTAGACCGGCCGCTCCGATGGGCGGTCTTTACAGATGCTTTACGCCAGAGACACGGCTCATACTCTTGACGGCGCGTGAGTTCGTCGTGTACCATGCCGAGCAAGCAAGCGCTTAACCGTGCTAGCGTCCGTGTCAGCTTTGCGTTGTTGGAAGGCGGGTGTTTCCAATCGCAGCGATCGCACAACTTCAGGACCCAGCGCGCGGATCGACGGTTGATGCGTTAGATGCCCTCTTCGACCGGGCCATAGCCGCAGGCGCGAGCGATATCCACTTGGAGCCCCAGGCCGTCGGCGGACGCATCCGTCTGCGCGTCGACGGCGTGCTGCGCCACCATCTCGCGCTCCCCGGCGATCTGTTCTCCGCGCTGTGCGCCCGCGTGAAGCTCATCGGCGAGCTCGACGTGGCGGAGCGGCGGCTGCCGCAGGACGGCCGCACGGCATTCCTTCGAGAGGGACGCACGTTCGAGGCGCGCATCGCGACGCTGCCGACCGTCTTCGGAGAGAAAGTCGTCATCCGTCTCTTCGATCGCGATGGAGGGTTGCGCGCCCTGGAGGAGCTGGGCATGCACGGCGCCGTCGGGGAGCGCTACGAGCGCGCGCTGCGCGAACCGCATGGCCTGATCGTGATCGCCGGCCCCACGGGCAGCGGAAAGACGACGACCCTCTATGCTTCCATGCCGCTGTTGGAACCGCAGCGCCGAAACGTCACAACGGTGGAAGATCCCGTGGAGCGCCGCATTCCGGAGATCACGCAAGTGCACGTGCACGCGCGCTCCGGCATGACGTTCGCGGTGGCGCTGCGCGCGTTGCTTCGTCAAGACCCCGACGTCATGGTCGTCGGTGAGATTCGCGATGCCGAGACGGCGCAGCTGGCCGCCTCCGCGGCCCTGACCGGACACCTGGTGCTCGCGACGCTGCATGTCAACGATGCCGACGGCGCCGTAATTCGATTGCGAGACTTGGGCGTCGACGCACACGTCCTTGCGACGGCTCTTCGCTGCGTCATCGCGCAGCGATTGGTCGCGCGTCCTGAAGGCGGCCGCACGGCCATCTACGATCTGCGCGAGTTCGCGGCGGCGCCGGCATGCTGAACGCCGCCGCCACGCTCGCCGAGTTGCGGTTGCGTGAGCTGTTGCGCGTCATGGTGCGCCTGCGAGCTTCCGACCTCCACGTCGCGTCGGGGATGCCGCCGGTGGCGCGTGTCGACGGCCGCATAGCGCCTGTCGCCATGTCGCCGCTGCGCGAGCAAGAGGTGGAAGAGCTTGCGGCGACGCTCGCGATCCACGGCGCCTCAGCCCATCGCGACACAGCCGGCCATCTCGACTTTGCCATCGAGGACGCCGAGTTCGGAGTCGTACGCGTCCATCTCTACCGCGCCGGCGGCAAACGGATTGCGCTGCGCGCCCTGGGCGGCGGCATCCCCACGGCCGCGGAACTGGGACTCCCGCGCGGCGTGCTCGAGTTTGCCGATCTGCGCAGCGGCCTAGTCGTGATCGCGGGCGCAACGGGGAGCGGCAAGACGACGACGGCGGCAGCGCTCATCGATACCATCAACGAGGGCGTCCCACGCCATGTCGTGACGATCGAGGAGCCGATCGAATATCGCCATCGCCGCAAGCGTGGACTGGTCACGCAGCGGGAAATCGGCGTGGATGTGATCGATGCCGCGACGGGCATTCGCGCTGCGCTGCGCGAGGATCCCGACGTCATCTTTCTCGGCGAGCTGCGCGACGGCGCGGCGGCCGAAACGGCGCTGACGGCCGCGGAGACAGGCCATCTCGTCGTGACGACGCTCCACGCGCGCGGAGCCGACGGCGCTGTGGAACGGATCGTCGATCTCGTGCCCTCGAAGCGACGCGATCATGCGCGGCGCCAGCTGGCGATCGTGCTGGCCGGCGTCGTCTACCAGCGCCTCGTGCCGCGTGCGGGAGGCGCCGGACGGGTGGCCGCCGTCGAAGTGCTCGTGGCAACGCCCGCCGTGCGCAGCCTCGTACGGGATGCCAAGGGGCACCAGCTTCGCAACGCGATGGCGACGGGGCGCGCAGCGGGCATGCAAACGCTCGCGGCACACGTGGAGGATCTGCGCATGCGCGGCATCGTCGACGAGGCGGCCGTGCGTGAGACGCTGCGTGATGCCGGGCTCGCCGATGGCTAAGCCGATGGCTCGCATCATCTCGTTCGACTACATCGCTCGCCGGGGCGACGGCAGCCGCGTGCGCGGAACGGTTCACGCGCCGTCGCCGGAGGCGGCGGTCACGCTGGTGCGAGAGCGCGCGCTGATCCCCATCTCCGTGGAACAGCGGCGCGAGGGTCAAGGAATGCCGCGGCTCGCCTCTATGCGCTCCACCGTCTCCGGCGCAGAGTTCGTCGGTTTCGTCCACGCGTTTTGCACGATGGTGCGCGGCGGCGTTCCCTTGCTGCGCGTGCTCGACGTCTTGCAAGAAGAGAACGCCGGGCGGGCGCTGCAAACGGCCGTCGCTCGCATGCACGCGGCCCTCGTGCGCGGGGAGCCGCTCTCCCGCGCCGTCGAGCGTGCGGGCATCTTCAACCCCGTGCACGTCGCCATGATCCGCGCCGGAGAAGCCGGTGGAATCCTTGATGAAGCGCTCGAGCGAGTGGCACGGATCGCCTCGCGCGATCATGCCGTCCGCCGCCGGATCCTCTCGGCCTTGACGTACCCGGCCGTGATCGCGCTGGCCGCTGCCACCTCGATCGCTTTGCTCGTTAGCACGCTGACACCGGCATTGGCGCGCCTCTTTGCCGAGATGTCGGTTCCCTTACCTCCGACGACGCACTGTTTGCTGGCGATCGGCGCGGCGTTGCGTTCGCCGACCACCCTGGGAATCGGCATCGCCGTCGCCGCGTTCGCCGCCGGCGCGGCGCTTGCGCTACGAGGAGCCCGTGTGGCGGCTCTGAGCGCCGAACGCGTGACGTTCCGTCTGCCGTTATTAGGCACGCTGCGCCGAGCGGTCGTCGTGGCCCGCGTCGCACGCACGTTGGGGTCGCTGTTGCGCAGCGGTCTGCCGGCGCTCGATGCGATCGAACTCTCCGCGCAAAGCGCTGGAAGCCCCACGGCGGCAATCGCGCTGCGGGACCTGCGACACTCTCTTCGGGAAGGTGACGGGCTCTCCCAACGCCTCGTTACCGGCGGCTTCTTTCCTCCACTTTTCGTCCAAATGGTACGCATCGGCGAGGAATGCGGCACGCTGGATGCGCTTCTCGACTCCGTCGCGGAGTTCTATGACGTCGAGGCAGAGGCCGCTTTGCACGCACTCACGACGCTGATCGAGCCCACGCTGATCGCGCTTCTCGGCGGCGTCGTCGCCGCCATCGCTCTCTCGGTCTTTCTGCCACTTTACAGCTTGATTGGGAGTTTTCGATGACCGTGAACCCAAGCGGAGGTCGCCCGGCTGACGCCGGAGAGGCCCTGCTCGGATGTTGGCTGCGTACGCGCGCCGTCGGCGATCGCAATGCGCTCGTCGAGCACTTCTATTATCTCTGCCGGCGCGCGGCGTCCCGTTTGCGCCGAGAAGGCGTCGATCGCGACGATGCCGAGCAGGTCGGTGCGCTGGGTCTGATCAAGGCAGCGGAATATTTTCGAAAAGAAGAAGGCGTGCCGTTTGAAGCCTACGCGTGGACGATGGTGCTCGGCGAGCTGCTTCATCATATTCGTGACACGGTGCCGCTGATACGTCCGCCGCGTCGCATCCGTACGACGGAGCGCCATGCGGCGCGTGCGCGCGAAGAGTTGTGCCAGCGTCTCTTTCGTGAGCCGACGATCGCGGAGGTCGCGGCGGAGCTCGGCGTAGCCGTAAGCGCTCTCGAGGAAGCGGAGCGAAGCCGCCGTTGTCACCGTTCCGAAGAGCTCGAGATCCGCGAGATGCCCGTGCGTGGTCTCTCCACGGCGGACCGCGTTGCACTCGACGTGGCGCTCGATCACCTCGACGAGCGGGAACGGCTGCTGGTGCTGGCGACGTTCGGCGCCGGCCGGACGCAGATGGAGCTGAGCGCTCATCTCGGCTGCTCTCAACGTCACGTCTCCCGTCTGTTGAACAAGGCACTGCGAAAGATGGCCGAGGAGCTGCACGGATAGGTGCTCTCCATCAGGCTCCTCGGGTCTGAGAACGGGCGTGCCGGGGCATTGCGCTGCCACGAGAGAGGTGGTAGCGATGCGGCGTTCGCAAGGGTTCACGTTGATGGAGCTGATGGTCGTTGTGGCCATCATCTCCGTGCTGGCGGCCGTCATCATTCCGAACTTCGTCCATGCGCGCGCGCAGGGCGTCACGGCAGCCTGCGAGAGCAATCTTCGCCAGATCGCCACGGCGATGGAACTCTACTATGCCGACAACGGCGTCTACCCGAACGGCGGCACGGTGGCGCCGGCGCTGTTCGCCGGCGGCGTCGCGCCGGCGCAAAGCTATCTCGGTCAGACCCCCATCGATCCGGCGAACAACAAGCCGTACATCGTGAGCGTCATTCCGGCAAGCGGTAACGCGCCAGCGCGCTACATCATCGAGGACCAGGGCGGACACGATCCGACGACGACGCGCGCCCTGACGGACCGCGACGATCCCGCGTCGGCCGGCCAAGTCGAACCCACCGCCGTCTATCTCGTCTACTCGTCGTCGAGCGGCCTCCAATCGGCGCAAAACGCCAACGAGGCCCCGTGATCGCCTGTTCGATCCTTGGAGTGCTTGCGATCGCGCTCGCGGTCCACGCGTTCACCGATCTACGCGAAGGCTACGTGTACGATATCGCCGTTTATCCGCCGCTGGCCGTCATCGCCGTGCTCTCGCTCCACGCGGGCCGCCTCGGGGACGCCGCGGAAGGAGCTGCGCTCTGCGGCGGCCTGCTCGTTTTCCTCGTCATGGCGACGCGAGGGCGCGGCATGGGGACGGGAGACCCAAAGATCGCGGCGATCATCGGCGCCGCGCTCGGGCCGTCAAGCGGAGCAATCGCCCTAGCAGCGGCGTTCGTTTGGGGCAGCGCCATCGCCGTCGTCTTGATCGCGGCGCGCCGGCTGCGATGGGGGGCGCGCATCGCCTTCGCCCCGTTTCTGGCGCTCGGCGCAGCCACGGCCATGGGCCTCGCGTATCTTCATTGATTCGTTAGTTTGTCCCAAGGAGAGAACCCACTCCGGGAGAACATTGGCCTCCATGGATCTCTCGGTACTCCGCAAGATCCCGTTGTTTGCCGAGTTCAGTGACGAGCAGATTGCCGAAGTCGAAAGGCTCGTACAGGTCCGGCGCGTCCCCAAGCATCAGATCATCGTCTACGAAGGTGATCCGGGAGACTCGTTCTACGCCCTGCTCAAAGGCTCGGTTGCCATCTCACGCATGACCGGCGAAGGGAAAGAGACGATTCTCTCGATCCTCAAAGAAGGCGACTTCTTCGGGGAGATGGCGCTGCTTGACTCCTCGCAGCGCTCGGCTTCGGTCAAGACGTTGACGGACGTCGAAGTCGGGATCATCACGCGCTCCGACTTCCATAATCTCTTGGCGCAGAATCCTTCCATCGGACTTGCGCTCGTCGCCACGCTGGCCACGCGTCTGCGCGAAGCCAACGAGCAGATCGCCGCTTCGGCATATCAAGACATCCGTGCCCGCTTGGCGTCGTTGCTCTTGAAGCTCGCCGCCCAGTTCGGCGAAGAGGTTCCGGAAGGCACCCGCATCACGCAACGGCTGACCAATCAAGAGATGGCGAGCATGGTCGGCACCACCCGCGAAACGGTGAACCGGACGCTCAACAAGTTCTGGGACGAGCAGCTCATCGATATGCGCACCGCTCACATCGTCGTCAAGGACGGCGAAGGCCTGCGCAAGCTCATCGAATAGACGGCGACCCGAATCCAGCCTGTTCGTCTACGCTACGCGCGCCGCGGGCACTAGGCATGCGTGTCCATCTTTGCGCGCGCCACGCTTCCCCTGGGACTCCACGTGAACGCTGATGGCTTCGCGCTGTGCGAGGTCGCCCACGCGTCGCGCGGCACGATCTTGCGTCGCGTGGTCTGCGAGCGCTTGAGCGACCGCGCGCTTGTGCCGGAGGCGCTTGCCGCCGCCGTCAAGACGCATGGCTGGCAGCGACGGTCTTGCGTCGTGGGCATTGCCGCCGAAGCGGCGATGCTCCATCCGCTGCACTTGCCGCCCATGCCGCGGCGCGAACGGATCGCCGCAGCGCGACTCGAAGCGGAGCGTCTCGCGCCCGAGCGGGGGGAGCCGCTTGCCGTCGACGTCTCGGCCCTGCACAACGGCTGGATGCTGGCCACCTGTCCACGCAGCGCCGTCCGCGCGCTCGTCTCCACGGCCACGAGCGCGAGCCTGCGTCCGCGTGCCGTCGATCTCGAGACGCTGGCTCTCGCGCGAGCCGTCGGCGCCGGAGCGGGCGATGCCGTGCTCGATGTCGGCGAGCATCGCGGCGTCCTCATCTTGCTGACCGACGGCGTTCCCTTCACGCGCGTGCTCGCGGTCGGGGCGTCCGTCGACGCGCTTGCCGGACGGCTCGCGGAGACGCTGGAGTTTGCGCGGAGCCGAGGCTTCGGGGTGGCGCAACGCATCATGCTCGCGGGCGACCTTGCGTTGCGGGACGGCATCGCCCAACGACTGGCCGAGGCCGTGCGCGCTCCAGTCACGCTCGCGGAGCCTCGCGCCGATCTCTCGACGCAAGAGCATCCGATCGACTTCGTGCGCGCGACGGCGCCGCGCTGGCTGGTGGCATGTGGGCTGGCCCTCTGGGCGCTGCGAGGACGTCCCACGTGCGCGTGAACCTGCTGGAGCGCGAAAGCCTTCGCGGGCGCGACCTGGCGCGGCCCGTCGTGCGCGCAGTGCCGCTCCTACTCGTGACCGTTGCCGTGGCCGCCGCTCTCGCTCATGTCGACGCCGCTCGCTGGGCGTGGACGTTGTCACGCGTGGAAGCGGAGCGTCGCATGCTCGAGGCGCGCGCGGCGGCGGTGAGGCGATTGCACGCCGATGTCGCGCGCTTGGAGAGCCGTGTCGCTGACGCCGAGCGCCTTCGGCTGACGGGACCGCGCATGGAATCGGCGCTCGCCGAGCTCGCGGTCGATCTTCCAAGCACCTCATGGTTGACGTCGTTGACGATCGAAGACGACGGCAGCCTTCGCATCGCAGGACGCGCCACGGCCTTCGCCTCCGTCGGATCCGTCCTCGCCTCCCTCGATCGCAGCGCAGCCTTTGGGAAGTCGGCGTTGCTCGATGCGCAACGCCCTGCGCGCGCCACGACGTTGCGCTTTCAGATCGAGACGCGACGCGCCGATCCCGGCGGGCGATAAGGGAGCGGAGGCGCCGCAGCGAAGTGGGCACCATGCTGACCGAAACCATCGACCGCGTCGTCACGTGGCGGCGCGCCATCCACGCTTACCCTGAGCCGGGCTTCGAAGAAGAGCGCACGGCACAGCTGATCGAGCGCACGCTCGACGAAGCCGGCATCGAGCACCGCCGCCTCGCGAAGACAGGCGTCGTGGGCATCATTAGCGGCGCGCAGCCGGGTCGCGTCGTCGCGCTGCGGGCCGATATGGATTGCCTCCCCATCGAGGAGCGCTCCGGCGAGCCGTTTGCCTCCCAGCGTCCGGGCTTCATGCATGCCTGCGGCCACGACGCGCACGTCGCCATGCTGCTGGGCGCCGCGACGGAGCTGGCTAAAGACCGCGCGAGCCTGCACGGCACCGTCGTCTGTCTCTTCCAACCCGCCGAAGAAGGCCCCGGCGGCGCGAAGCCGATGATCGAAGAAGGCTGTCTCGACGATCCCACCGTGGAAGCCATCGCGATGCTGCACGTCGATCCGCGCTTCGACACGGGCATGGTCGGCGTCACGCCGGGACCGGTGAACGCGGCTTCCGACGAAGTGCGCATCACCATCCGCGGCGTCGGCGGTCACGGCGCCCACCCGCACCGCGCCGTCGACGCGATTCCCGCGGCGGCCAACGTCGTGCTCGCGCTGCAGAACGTCGTCGCGCGTGAGACCGATCCGCTAGCGGCGGCCGTCGTCACGCTCGGAAGGATCGAAGGCGGATACCGCAATAACGTCATCGCCGATTCCGTGACGATCGCAGGCACCGTCCGAACGCTCGATCTCAGCGTGCGCAAGGCGACGCACGAGAAGATTCGCCGCATCGTCGAACATGCCGCGGCCGCGTACAACTGCACGGGCGCCGTCGAGTTTGGCTTAGGCTATCCCGTTCTCGTGAACGACCGCGCGTTGACGCCGGCGTTTGCCGCATATCTCAAGACGCACGAGCCGGATCTCACGGTCGTGGAGGATCTGCTTCCGTCGATGGGCGGCGAAGACTTCGCGTTCTATGCCGAACGCGTTCCCGGCGTCGCCTGCCGGTTGGGCGTGCGCAACGAAGCCATCGGCGCGACGGCGATGATCCACAGTCCGGAGTTCAAGCTTGACGAACGCGCCTTGGCCATCGGCGTGCGCGTGCTGACGCGCTTCGCGCGCGGCTTCGCGGCGGGAGCATTCGGAACGTTTGGAGCCTCGCGGTAGCTACAGGGAGCCTCGCTGCAGCTATTCGGGGCGGATGAGCTCGAAGAGGCCCTCCAGCCCAAGATACTCGCTCGCCCCGACCAGCCCCACCGGCTCCAACCGGCTGCGCAGGACGTGGCCTTCGGCGTCGATCAGCTCATCGGCGAGGTGAATGCGCACCACGCGTCCGATCACGAGATGGCCACCCCCGGCCCCTTCGCCGAGATCGACGATCTGATGCGTGACGCACTCGAAGTTCACCGGCGACTCCGCGACGCGCGGAGGGCGCACGTCGATCGACGGCACGGCCGTGACTCCCGCGTGCTCGAACTCGTCGCTCTCGTAGGCGTAGCTATGCGACGAGACGCGCGCGTGATTGATGTGATGGCGGGTGACGATGTTGACCACGAACTCGCCCGTGGCCTCGATGTTGCGCAGCGTGTCCTTCTTGATGTCCGGCGTGCGGCTGCGGCGCATCGGCGCGAACGCCAGCGTCATGGGACGCGCCGAGACGGGCATAAAGAAGGAAAACGGAGCGAGGTTGCGTTCCCCGTTGGGCCCGAGCGTCGAGATCCACGCGATCGGCCGCGGCAGAATCGTGTCTACCAGGATTTGATAGTTTTCGAGCCACGGCTGCTCGTCGGGAACGAGATTCATCGGGGTCGCAGTCCTTTGAATGGGGTAGAGCGCCTCGGCTTGCTTCGTCTTCCCCATCTCGGAAATCTTCCGCAGGGATAGCCGGGGCGGAAAACCAACGCTGATCCATGGTCCACGCTAGCGAGGAGATCGTGGCCGACGCGGGCGCGGCCTTTGCCTTGCTTTGCGAGGTGGAGAAGTGGCCGGTCTGGCTCGCGCTGACACGCAGCGCGAGGCGGGTGGACGGCGAGGCGCCGCTCGCCGTCGGCAGCGAGATCGCGATGCACGTGCCGCTGCTCGACCGCGACGAAGAGCTGTTCGTCGTCGAGCGGCTCATCATCGGCCACTTGCTCCGGCTTGAGAGCGCCTACTCGTGCCGGCGTTCTTGGGAGTTCCGCATCGAGCGCAAGGGAGCGAAGGCTCGGATCACGGTCGACCTGGCCTATCCTTCATATGGCGGCTGGTTCGGCGCCCAGCTCGACCGGCTCTTTCGTCGCCGAAAGGCGGGGGCCCAGCTGGCCGCGTCCGTGATGCATTTCAAGGGCTTGGTCGAGTTCGAAAACCACCCCGGGCGCGTGCTGGAAGACTTTTAGCAGTCGTTGACGGCGGCTGCTAATCTTCGGTAGAATAGGGCGAGTTCGTGACTTTACCCCAAAGGAGTTCCCTCTTGCCTCTCTACGAGTACGTGTGCCGAAAGTGTGGGAAGCGCCACGATATCCGCCATGGCTTCGAGGAGACGGCTGGCCCCTGCCCGTCGTGCGGAGGAATCCTCGAAAGGATCTTCCATGTCGCCGGCATTCATTTCAAAGGCTCCGGCTTCTACACGACCGACTACAAGCGCAGCAGCGCCGCGAGCTCCACAGGGTCGTCTACCGGCAGCTCGTCGAGCGACTCTTCGACCGGCAAGAGCGACTCGTCGGTAAAGAGCGACTCCGGCTCGCCAGCCAAGCCCGCGGAGAAAAGCGCGTAGCGATGAGCGCGCACGCGGCCGCCGGGTGGGCGGCGCTCGCGATCGTCGTCGCCGTGGCGATCGCCGTCGCCGTCAGCGGGTTCGCACTCATGGCGCGCATCCGCCGCTTGCGCAAACGCTTCGATCACCCCATGCTCCGGCGGCTCGCCGCAACCGCTGTCGACGTCAGGCGGCTGCACGAGGCGAGGACCCAATTCGAGGCGTTGGCGGCACGGGCAAAAGCCGCGCTCGAGCAACTGCAGGCCGCCGGAGTCGAGCGCGCGCGCTTGCGCCGCGAGGCGAGCGAAGCGGTGAGCTCCATTCTTTCCAATCTCCGAGAGATCGGCGATCTCTTAAACTAGGACGGCGTCTCCTCGGGCGGCTCCCAATGCCAGCCGGACGGCGGCTCGTCGATGCCCGGTAGGCCGAAGGCCTGCTCGCTCTCTTCGATCCCGAAAGTCTCGAAGCCGGCTTCCGATGGCGCGAGGTCCGGTTGGGGCGCCGGACCGTCCCGATCCGGCTCCCCCGCGGGGCCGAAGCCGGGAGGCGCAAAGGGCGTCCCCATCTCGGGCATGGGGGCGTCGGGAGGTTGCATCTCGGCCGCCGACGGGGTGATCGGCGGAACGACCGACGCCACCGCGACGTCGGCAGACGGCGTTCCCGCTTGGCCGGCGAGCAGGGCCGCCATCGACTTCGGCGGCAGCGCGGCCCCTTTCTCCGGCATCCCGACCAGCACGAGGCGGCCCTGCGGCAGCAGCAGCGCGCCGGGCTGGTTCGCGATTTCCCGCAGCTGATCGATGTAGTACTCCGGTGCCTCCTCGACCCGCATGGTGTCGAGCAAGAGGTTGAGCGTGTCGATCAAATACTCGCGCGGCGGCAGCTTGCTGAACGCGAAGATGGCTTCCGCGATTTGCGGCTTGCTCAACGAAAGCAGTCTGCGCCAGTAGCTTGGGGCCTGATAGTACTCAAACTGCCCGAGCTCGCGCTTGGCGCGCGAGTAGAGCGTGGCGATGCGCTTGCCGAGCGGATCGCTCGGCGGCATCGGCTCGACGATCACGACGCGCGCGGCGACGCGCCCCAACTCCTGGATCACGTTGGCATGGAAAAGGGGATCGATCTCGTGGAGATAGCTATTGGCGACGGCGAGATCGAAGGAGCTCGTCTTGGCGGGGATCGCCGAGGTGCTTCCGCGCAGCACCGCGACGCCAAGGTCCTCATGGCGCTTCATCAGCTCGTCACGGGACTCGATGACGGTGATGACCGCGCCCTCCGCAGCGGCGCGCTTGATGATGGCGACGTCGGGGCCGTAGCCGCAGAACAAGACGCGATCGCCGACGGAGATCCCCATCGCATCCCACACCAGCGACGCAAGGCGTTCGGCTTCCCGCTCGAATTCCGCCTGGTCGTAGACCTGGAGGGCGCGGGCGCTCACCGCTGGAGCGTCTCCCACGCTTCTTGGAAGGCCGGATAGCTGACGCCGGCGCAGGCCACGTCGTCGACGTGCACGCCGGCAGGGCTCCCCGCGCCCAGCGCCGCGGCCGCCATCGCGATCCGGTGATCTCCGTGGCTTGCCACCTCGATGCGTTCGCTCAGACGCTCCGCGCCGACGATGTCGAGTCCGTCGGGATAGCGCGTGACGGCCACGCCCGCCGCTTCGAGCATCGCCGCTATCGTCTCCACGCGATCGCTCTCCTTGACGCGCAGCTCCCGCGCGTTGCGGATGCGCGTCTTGCCGCGCGCGTAGGCGGCGGCGACGGCGAGGGCGGGAACTTCGTCGATCATCGTCGGCAAGAGCTGTGGATCGAGATCGATGCCGCGCAGCGCGCTCGAACGCACGACGACGTCACCGACTGGCTCACCGCAAAGCTCGCGCTCGTCGTGGATCTCGATCGCGGCGCCCATGGCCCGTAGCGCGCGCAAGAGGCCGTCGCGCGTGGGATTGAGGCAGAGACGCTCGATGCGCACCTCGGAGCCGTCAGCGACGAGCGCGCCGACGATGGCGAAGGCGGCGGCGCTCGGATCTCCGGGCACCTCGATGTCGCGGGCGACGAGCATCGACGGCGCCAGCTCGACGCGCTCACCGTCCCAGGCGATCCGCGCGCCGAGATAGCGCAACATGCGCTCCGTGTGGTCGCGCGATTGCTGATCGCCGTCGATCCGCGCCCCCACGCCCGCCGTCAGCGCCGCCAACAGCAGCGCCGACTTCACTTGTGCGGACGGAACGGCGAGACACTGCTCGATCGCGCGAAGGCCGCCATGCGCGGCCAGCTCGACGGGCGCATGACCGTCCGTGGTCGCAATCGAGGCGCCGGCCACGCGAAGGGGCGTTGCGACGCGCTCCATCGGCCGCCGCGAGAGGGATGCATCGCCAATGAGACGTGCCGGAAGCGCAGCGCCGGCGAGGATGCCCATCAGCAGACGCATCGTCGTGCCGGAATTGAGGCAATCGACGGTCCCCGGCGCCTGAAGCTTGGCCGGCGCTTGGAGCACGACGTCGGCGCCCTCCCCTTCGATGCGCGCGCCGAGACGGCGCACCGCGTCACGTGTCGCATGGAGATCGGCGCCTGCGTTGAGGTTCGAGATGCGTAGCGTGCCGCGCGTCAGCGCGCCCAGGAGAAGGGCGCGGTGCGAGATCGACTTGTCGGGGGCGACGCGTAAGGCGCCGCGCAGCGGCCCAGGTCGGAAGAGCGTTGCAGAGACGGATGACACGCCGCGTGGCTTCGCGTCGCGGCACCGCATGGCCTACATGGGGAAGGTGGGACTCGAACCCACACGGAGTCACCCCCGGACGCTTTTGAGGCGTCTGCGTCTACCGATTCCGCCACTTCCCCGTCGCCCCCGATTGTAGCACGTGGCGCAAGCCCGCTCCGAGCACCTGCGCTCGGGAGAACTCCTCCACCCGGCGCGCGCCGCACACTCTCTCGTAGAACGCCTCCGGGCCCACGGCCCCGATGAGCGCACGGCGGTATCCTTGGTTCGCCAGCGATTGGAGCGCCAACAGGCAGAGGAGCGAGCCCAACCCGCGCTGACGCTCGCTACGAGCGACGCCCATCGGGCCGAAGATGCCGACGTCCTTCCGCGCGCGCCATTTGCGCAGCCACGGGAAATCGAGCTGACACTCATACGCGGCAAATCCCAATTCGTTGCCGTCCCAATCGGTGGCAAACCATGCATAGCCCGTTGAAACTTCGTCGGCCCAGAGACCGCCGAACGTGCGGCGCAACCACGCGCGCTGCGCGGGCGTCGCGCCGTGTCGCTCGTGCAGCACGATGCCGCGGTCGAGCGTCTCGCGATAGAGCGTGGGACGAACGCGCGACCAGAGCTTCTCGTCGAGCTCCGCCAGCATATTGATCATCGTATCGGGCATCATCAGAGGTTCCCGAGTCGCCACTGCCAAGCGTTCCATGTCGCCAAGAAGCCGCTGGGCGCAAAGCCATGCAAGCGCTCGCGATACGCATACACGTACGTTGGATTGAAAAGATAGATGATCGGCACGTCGTCGGCGACGATCTCTTGGATCTTGAAGTAATCGCGCTTGCGTGTCGTCTCATCCGTGGCCGTCAACGCCTCACGCTCGAGGCGGTCGACGTCGGGATTGCAGTAGCGCATGAAGTTCGACGGCCCGTTGCAGGAGAGCAGCACGCTGTCATCGGGGTCGGCTCCCATGGGCCAAGGCACGTACGCCAGATCGAAATCGCCCATAGCGAGCAGACCGCCCTCGCTCTTGGGAAGGAACAGCTGCGCGTTCGACACGGACTTGATCTGGACGTCGACGCCGACGGCGCGCAAGTCGAGCTGAATCGCCGTTGCCGCGCGGACGCCCGTCGTGCTCTCGGGGAACTGCACGTAGGTCAGCGCGAGCCGCTTTCCGCCCTTCACGCGGATGCCGTCCGGGCCTCGCCGCCACCCCGTGGCATCCAGCAGCCGAGCCGCGGCGGCGGGATCGTAGGCGGGGAGCTTCGCGTGCGGATCGTAGGCCCACGAGAAGAGCGGCTGATCGGAGTCCGTCACGGGATAGCGTCCCAGCGTGATCTTCCTGCTGATGGTCGCGCGATCGATGGCCGCGGCCAGCGCGCGGCGCACGCGCACGTCGTCGAGCGGAGGATGGGAGAGATTGATGGCGATGCCGGCCACGAGCGCGAGGGGCGCATAGGCATATCGCATGTCGGCAATGCCCGCCAGCGCCGGCTGTTGAGCCGGCGCGATCAAGTTCCAGTCGCTGGATCCCGCTTCCAGCATCGTCAAATTCGTGCCCGGGTCGGGAACGATGCGCGCCGTGAGGTGCTTGGCCGCCGGCGCGCCGCGCCAATAGCGTGGATTCGCCTCATAGGTGAGGCGATCGCCGCGCCGCCACGTTCGCAGCACGTATGGGCCGTCGCAGATCGGCTTCGCGTTGAACGACGCATGCGCCAGCGACCCTTGGCTTTGCAGCGCGTGTGCGGGCAGGACATATTCAGGAACGGCGCCGACGGAGAAGAACGTGCCCACGGCCGGAGCCCACGGCCGGCGCAGCCGAAAGACGACCGTCTGCGCGTCAGGCGCGCTCGCGTGCTCGATCAGCTCGTACCCCGCTCGCGAGCGCACGGGATTGCGAGGATCCACGATCGCGTGAAAGGTGAAGAGCACATCGCGCGACGTCACCGGCGTGCCGTCTTGCCAGAGGACGTTGGGGCGCAGATGGTACGTGATGGTGCGCCCATCGGCCGAAACGCCCCCGTTCTCGCGCGTGGGAATCTCGCGCAACAGTGCGGGAATCCGCCGCCCGTGGACGTCGACGTCGAAGAATGGCTCGAAACAGAGGCGTGCCACCTCCTGATCGACGGAGGCGGCGTCTTGAACGGCGAAGAGCGGGTTGAGACTCGTGGGATCGGCCGCCAGATTGAAGCGAACGGCGTCGCCGCCGGACGGCGATACCGCTTCGCGCGCGCAAGCGCACAGCGATGCGACGGCACATGCGGCGAAAAGTAATGAGGCAAAGAGGCGCATCGCGCCGTTCTTCGCCTCATCGCACCCAATCTCCGCGCTGCGTGTACGAGTCTATCGCGTGCTCATGCCGTGCGTCTGATGAGACGCACGAGCCAGAGGAAGATCACGGCGCCGATGATGGCGACGATGATCTGCCAAACAAACCCGCCTGCCGCCGGTCCGCCGAAGAGCGTGACCACCCAGCCTCCGATGAACGCTCCGATGATGCCGACGATGATATCGGTTATCATGCCGCCGCCGATGGCGGTGGGAACGATCATGCGGGCCAGAGCACCAGCGACCAACCCGATCAAGAGCCAAACAATGATATGCATACGCTGCGGTGCCCTCCCTTCGCTCATCTTATCTCCGGAGAGAGGGCACCGCAAACGTGAGGAGCTCGTTGGATCGATGCGGCTAGTCAGCCCCTTGCTTGGCGCGCTCGATCTGGCGCGCTCCGGCGGTGCTGCGCGCGATCGACTTCGCTTGGACGAACAACAAGAGGTAATCGTGTCCGCCCGCCTTCGAGTCGGTTCCCGACATGTTGAAGCCGCCGAAGGGGTGAACGCCTACCAGCGCTCCCGTGCACTTGCGGTTCAAGTAGAGGTTGCCGACGTGGAATTCGCGCGCGGCCCGCTCCAGCTTCGCCGGGTCGGTGGAATACAACGCTCCGGTGAGGCCGTACTTCGTCCCATTGGCGATGTGGAGCGCCTGATCGAAGTCGCGTGCCTTGATGAAGGCGACGACGGGGCCGAAGATTTCTTCCTGCGCCAGCGTCTTCTCGGGAGCGACGTTCTCGACGACCGTTGGCTGGATGAAGTAGCCTTTGCGATCGGCGGGCTTGCCGCCGGTAAGGATGTGGCCGCCTTCCTCCACGCCTCGCGCGATCGCTTTCTGGATGCGATGGAACGCCTTCTCGTTGATGACCGGTCCCACGCTGACGCTCGCGCTCTCCGCCGGATCGCCGATCTCGAGCTTCGCCATGCGCTCCAGCACCTTGGCCTTGAGCGTCTCGTAGACGGGCTCCTCGATGATCGCGCGCGAGCACGCCGAGCACTTTTGGCCGGAGAAGCCGAAGGCAGATGCGACGATGCCGTCGGCGGCCGCGTCGAGATCGGCGTCCTTCGCGACGACGATCGCGTCTTTGCCGCCCATCTCGGCGATGACGCGCTTGATCCAGATCTGTCCTTCGCGGGGCTTGGCGGCCACTTCGTTGATGCGGAGACCGACGGCCATCGATCCCGTGAACGAGATGAAGCGCGTGCGCGGGTGCTCCACGAGGCGCTCGCCGACTTCAGCGCCGCCCGGCAAGAGATTGACCACGCCCGGCGGCAGGCCCAGCTCGAGAAGGAGATCGACGAAGCGCGCCGCGATGATCGTGGAGTCTGGCGAAGGTTTGAGCACGACGGTGTTGCCCGTGACGATGGCGGAGGTCGTCATGCCTGCCATGATGGCGAGTGGAAAGTTCCACGGCGGAAGAATCACGCCCACGCCCAGCGGCAAGTACTCCAGCCAGTTTTCCTCGGGAAGGGGGCTGGGCACGACGGGCTGAGGCCCTCCGAGCCGCAAGGCCTCGCGCGCGTAGAACTCGAGGAAGTCGATCGCCTCGGCCGTATCAGCGTCGGCCTCCACCCACGGCTTTCCGACTTCCACGATCATCGCCGCGTTGAAGAGGTCCTTGCGCTCGCGCAACGCGGCGGCGGCGCGGAACAGCAGATCGGCGCGTTCCGCCCATGGCACGCGGCTCCATGTCGCGAACGCCCGTTCCGCTTCAGCGATGGCGCGATCGGCGAGCTGCGGGGAGCCTTCGTAGTACCAACCGGCGTGCCGGCTCGGATCGGCGGGGGAGATCGAGGGAACGGCAGGCTCGGGCGTCAAGCGTTCCGAGCCGATGATGATCGGATAGCGACGTTCGCTCTCGGCAAGAACACGCTCGATGGCGGCGGCTTGCGCCGCGCGCTCTTGGGGATCGGCGAACGACCGCACCGCCTCATTGCGAAACGGCGGGTGCGTCTGTTCGAGCACAGTGGCCATGGACGGGGAAACCTCCTTCAAGGCGTACCGCTAGGAGTTTTGCGCCGCGGCGACGGCGAACCTCCGGCGCGATGCGCACCAGGCATGCCATTGATCTGCAGCGGCTTCTCGCGCTGTCGGGCACCGTCGTGGTCGAGGAGATCGAAAGCCCGTCACTGGCGGGCAACGTCCTGGGGGACCCCAGCAGCCGTCCTCTTCCCGTCTACCTTCCGCCCGGCTACGATCCCGAGGGAAGCCGGCGTTACCCCGTCCTCTACTGCTTGCATGGCTTCACCGGCTCGGCGCCCGCGTTGGCCGCCCCGCGCGCCTGGGCGCTCAATCCTATCCAGTGGCTCGATCGGATGATCATCGAAAAGCGCGTGCCTCCGGCGATCCTCGTCGTGGTCGACGGCTTCACGCGCTACGGCGGCAGTCAATACGTCAACAGCGCGCTCAACGGTAACTACGCGGACTACGTCGCGCACGACGTCGTCGGCTATGTCGACGCGAACTTTCGCACGCTCGCGCGCCCCGAGGCGCGCGGCATCTTTGGGAAGTCCAGCGGGGGCTTCGGCGCGCTGCACATCGTAATGGAATATCCCGGCCGTTTCGCCGCGGCGGCTTCCCAGAGCGGCGACGCGTACTTTCAGTATTGCTATCTTCCCGACTTCGCCAAGACGCAGCGCGCGCTGGAGCGCCACGGAGGGTTGGCGGGATTCATCGCCGCCTTTGATGCGGAGAAGAAGAAGAGCAATGGATCGATCGAGGCGATGAACACCATCGGCATGGCGGCCGCGTACTCGCCACGGCCCGATGCGCGGGAACCTTTCGACATCGACTTGCCGTTCGATCTTCAGACGGGGCTCTTGCGTGAAGACGTCTGGGCGCGCTGGTTGCGTTTCGATCCGGCCGTGGTCTGCACGGAGCGGATCGATGCCTTTCGCGCGCTGCGCAAGCTGTACGTCGATTGCGGGCGACGCGACGAGTATGCGTTGGATCTCGGCGCGCGCATCATGGTGCAACGGCTGCGCGAGGGCGGCATCGATGTTCAGCATGAGGAGTACGATGACGGACACATGAACGTGCTCTATCGCCACGAACAGGTCTATCCCGCGCTCTTGGAAAGGTTGGACAACGAGTGAATCGGAGAATGCTGCTGGCCGCGATGGCTGCGACGCCGCTGCTCTCGCGCTCCGCGACGGCGGCGCCCGCGGGCGACGGCGAGAGAGTGGACGTCGACGGCTTCTCGTTCGTCGTCCCGCCGGGCTGGCGCAGAGTCCAGCCCGGGCGCGCGGAAGGCTCCATCACACACATCGGCCTTTGGTTGCAAGGACGCTACTCCAGCCAGGCCTTCATCGCGCTGGACGAGGATATGTACCCCGGCCGGAGTCTCACCGACTTCGCGTTGGCGACGGAGAACGCGATGCGCTCGCGGCTGAGCAAAGTCTTCGTGGATGCGCGAGATAAGCTGCAGATGCCCAACGGCATGCCGGCGCTCCGCATGAAAGTGGAGTATCTCGCCGGCGACTCCGACGCGCTCTTGCAACAATACGTCTGGCTGATCTACGACGGCCGGATCGGCATCGCGCTGTCGATCGGCGGGGGCGTCGGACGCATCAGCCTCGAGGAAGCCTCGAAGATCGCTTCGACGCTCACCGTCGTCTGGCGAGGCGACGGCCCCCCGCCGCCGCTATAAGCAACGGAAACTTCGTCCGGGGCTGCAATCCCTCCCGCGCGCAGTTGGATCCACCGAACGCAGGGTCTCCCACGAAAGCAGCCCAGGATCGATCACCCAAGACCCGCCGTGAAGGCTATTTGGAATGGCTGACGCCCTCGAGCAGCGGCCGCCAAAGCCATCGAGGGCCATGTCGCCCTTTGGCGCGGCGTTCTCGTGTCGTAACTAGGATTTCCGCATCGGCTGAGGGCGTTCGTGTTGCAGCACCGCTCCACTAGAAAGGACGGCGGCAATCTCGGACTCGGAGAACTCGAGTTCGCGCAGCAGTTCCACGGTGTGCTCGCCGAGGACCGGCGCATGGCGCTTAACCTCGGGCTGCGATGCGCTCCATGTCGACGGCACGCCGATGCTGCGCAGGCGTCCTTCCGAGGGATGATCTATCATCGGGAAAAAGTCTATCGCGCGCACGTGCTCGTCTTCCAGCAGTGACTGCGGCGTGTTCAGCGGCGCTGCGGGAATGTCGGCCTCCTCGAGCAAGCGCATCCACTCCGCCGTTGTTTTCAGCGGAAAGATCGCGTTCAGCTCGGCATACAGCGCGCTGATGTTCTGCGTGCGCTGCTGCATCGACGCATAGCGCGGATCGGCTGCTAAGTCGGGACGCTGTGCCAGCGCAAAGAAGCGCTGCCACTGCTTGTCATTGTACACCAGAACGCTGATGAAACCGTCACTTGTGGCATACGGTTTGCGATGTGGGTCCAAGAGACGCGGATAGCCGAAATCGCCGAGGGGCGGTTCGAACGTGTGTCCGTAGAGATGGTCGCCCATGACGAATTGAATCATCGTCTCGAACATTGGGACTTCGATCGCTTGTCCATTGCCGGTTTTCTCGCGGTAATACAGCGCCATTCCGATCGCCGATGCGGCCGCCATCCCGACGATGCGGTCTGCGATCGCTGAGACCACATAGCGTGGCGGCTCACCCTGCTTTGCCTCCAGCACCGCAAGACCGACCGCACCTTGCATCAGATCGTCGTACGCGGGCTTGCCGGCGTATGGACCGTTTTGCCCGTAGCCGAACGCACCGCAGTAAATGATTCGCGGATTGATCGCCCGCGCGTCATCGTAGCTGAGGCCGAGCCGCGCCATCGCCTTGGGACGCAAGCTGTAGAACAGGACGTCGGCGCGCTCAATCATGCGTCGCAAGATGGGCCGTGCTTCGGCGCGCTTCATATCGACCGCCATGCTGCGCTTGTTGCGATTGAGATTGAGGTAGTAGGGTCCCATTTTGGGATGACGCGCCGGCCCGACGCCGCGCAGCGTATCGCCTTCCGGCGGCTCGATCTTCCAGATGTCCGCGCCCATGTCGCCCAAGATTTGGGAACCGAACGGTCCCAATACGTTCATGGTGACGTCGATGACCCGTACGCCCTGCAGCGGACCGCTCATGCGCGTGCCTCCATGCCCAGCTCGCGCAAGATGTCGCCTGTGTATTCACCCAGGCCGGGCGCGGTGCGGCGAAGTACCGGTTTGCGCGTGCCGTCAGCGATGACGGGAAACGGTAAATGCGTCTCGCCGTCGAGCTCGACGAGTAGACCGCGCGCGCGCATCTGCGGGGTTTGGCTCGCTTCGCGCGGGGTTACCGCGAGCTGCGCCGGGACGTCGTGCCGGTCGAAGCGCGCCAGCCATTCGTCCGCAGTGTGCGCGCGCAGCGTCCCACGCAAGAGCGGCTCGAGCGCGTCGCCGTGCTCGCGCCGCAGCGCTTCGCTCGCAAAGCGGGCATCGCGCAGCGCCTCCGCATCGTCGTCGAGCGCACGCAGAAAGTTTGCCCAGAAGCGATCTTCGACGATCCCGAGCGCGATGAACCGGCCGTCAGCCGTCTCGAACAGATCGTTGGTCGGATAGAGGTGCAGCCGCGTCGGACCGTCGAGGGAGAGTCCGCGCCGCGTCGCGGTGAACGAGAGCGCCGCCTCGAACAAGCTCACATCGAGGCGCCTGCCGCGCCCCGTCCGCTCGCGTTCGTGCAGCGCGCTCAGGATCGCGATCGCCGCATACGCGCCGGCTGCGAGATCGGCGACGGGAATGCCAGGGCGGCGCGGACGGGATTCGCCCCAGTGGCCCGCAAGCGTGAGCATTCCCGCTGCGGCGAGATAATTCAGATCGTGCCCGGGCGTCTGCGCTTGCGGTCCGTTTTGCCCGTATCCCGAGAGCGAACAATAGATCAGCCGCTCGTTGTACGCGCGCAGCGTGTCGGCATCGATCCCAAGACGCTGCGCGACGCCCGGCCGGAACGTCTCGATGGCGACGTCGGCCCAGGCGGCGAGTCGGGCGACGATCGGGCGTGACGCCGCATCTTTCAGATCGAGCGCGATGCTGCGCTTGTTCCGGTTGACCGAAGCGAAGTGCAAGCCGGTGATCGTTCGGCCTTCATCCCCTTTGGGGGCCTCGACTTTGATGACGTCGGCGCCGAGATCGGCGAGCGTCACCGTCGCAAACGGTCCGGGGAGCAGCACCGAGAAGTCGAGGATGCGTATGCCCGCGAGCGGCTGCCACGCGCTGCCGTCTTGCGTGCCGTTCATCGTCCCACCCCGAGCAAGCGCCGCGCCAGCGTGAGATGAGGGCGATCGATCATCTTGCCGTCGATCGCGACGGTTCCCGCGTCCGGAGCGCGCTCGAACGCATCGATCACCGCTTTGGCCCAGCCCAGTTCGTCCGGTGTCGCGGTGAACGCTGCGTTGATGATCGGCACCTGCGCCGGGTGAATCGCCATCTTTCCCGCGAAGCCTTCGCGCCGCGCGGCCCGGCTTTCGGCCTCGAGCCCACGTTCGTCTTTGAAGTGGGTGAACACCGTATCAACCGCCGCGACTTCCGCGGCCCCGGCGGCGAGCATGCACAGCGAACGCGCGAGCCGGAAGACCTCGCCGTACGTTCCGTCGGCGAGCCGGTTCTCCGAACCCAGCGCTGCCGCCAGATCTTCGGCACCCCAGGTCAAGGCTTCCAGACGCGCGGATGCCCCGCGATAGTCGTGCAGCGCGAACAGTGAGGCGGGCGTTTCCGTCGCGATCGCGACGATGCGCGTCGCCCCGGCCGGATGCCCGCAGGCCGCTTCAAATGCGCTCAAATACGCATCGAGCGTTCGGACGTCGGCGGGAACGCACTTCGGCAGCACGATGCCGTACGGTCGGGTACGCATGACGACCGCGAGATCGTCGAGCGCCGCTCCACTGGCCAGCGCGTTGATGCGCACGTAGAGCCGCGGACCGCCGCGCGCCGCCTCGATGTATTCGCGGGCGGAATCACGGGCGATCGGGCGGCGCGCTTCGGCGACCGAATCTTCGAGATCGAGGATCAGGGCGTCGGCTCCGCTCTCACCGCCCTTGGCGAGCTTGCGTTCGCTGTCGGCCGGGACGAACAGATATGAGCGCATCATGCCGCCGCTTCGCGCTTCTTCATGAATGCGGCGCGCACGCACGTCGCCACGATCTCGCCCCGCTGATTGATCGCCTGATGCTCGAATTCGACGATCCCGGCATCGGTCCGCGAACGGCTGCTGCGCTTCGAGCGCACGATCGTCCGCGCGCGCAGCGTGTCGCCGTGGAATACCGGCTTAGGAAAGGCGACCTCGCTCATCCCGAGATTCGCGATCGTCGTCCCGAGTGTCGTCTCACCGACCGTCATCCCGACTAGGAGTCCCAGGGTGAAGAGACTGTTGACCAAGCGCTGTCCGAACTCCGTCGTTTTGGCGTACTCCTCGTCCAGATGCAACGGCTGCGGATTCATCGTCAGCGAACTGAACAGCACGTTGTCCATCTCGGTGACCGTGCGCGTCGGCGCGTGTTCGAATACTTGTCCGTCGTAAAACTCTTCGAAATACAACCCTGCCACGTCGGCTCCGCTCCTCTCCAGCTAGTAGGATTTCGGTAAGCCGAGCACGCGCTCGGCGATGAAGTTCATGATCATGTGCGGACTGATCGGCGCGATGCGCGGGATCAGCGATTCGCGCAGATAGCGCTCGACGTGATACTCCTTGGCATAGCCCATTCCGCCGAGCGTCATGACCGCGGTCTCGCACGCACGAAACGCGGCTTCGGCCGCGAGATACTTGGCGCTGTTGGCTTCGACGCCGCACTCTTTGCCGCGGTCGTAGGCATCCGCCGCGCGCATCACCATGAGATGGGCCGCTTCCACTTCCATCCAGCAACGCGCGAGGGGGTGCGCAATGCCTTGATTTTGCCCAATCGGCCGATCGAACACGATCCGCTCCTTGGCGTAGGCCGCCGCCTTGCGCAAAGCGGCGCGTCCAATCCCGACCGCCTCGGCGGCGATGAGGATCCGCTCCGGGTTCATGCCGTGCAAGATCGATTTGAAACCGTCGCCTTCGGGCCCGATGCGATCGGCCTCGGGAATCTCCATACCGTCGATGAACACCATGTTCGAATCGACCGCCTTGCGGCCGAGTTTTTCGATCTCCCGGATTTCAACGCCGTCGCCGCGGTGGAAGTCGGTGTAGAAGAGCGTCAGCCCGTCGGTCTTGCGCGTGACTTTCTCGCGCGGCGTCGTGCGCGCGAGCAGCAGGATTTTGTTCGCGACTTGCGCCGTCGAGATCCAGATCTTTTCGCCGGTGACGACGTAGCGATCGCCGCGCTTTTCGGCGCGCGTCATGAGCGCCGTCGTGTTGAGTCCGATGTTGGGCTCCGTGACCGCGAAACACGCCTTGTCCGCTCCGGCGATGAGCGGTGGCAGCATGCGCGCCTTTTGTTCCTCCGTTCCAAAGACGACGACGGGCTGCAAGCCGAAGATGTTCATGTGGATCGCCGAAGCGCCGCTCATGCCAGCGCCCGATTCCGCAATCGCCTCCAACATGATCGCGGCTTCGGTGATCCCGAGACCCGCGCCGCCGTAGGCCTCGGGCATCGTGATGCCGAGCCAGCCCGCCTGCGCGATCGCGGCGTGAAACTCCTCCGGAAAGCCGCCATGGCGGTCCTTTTCGAGCCAGTAAGTGTCGTCGAAGCGCGCGCACAGCTTGAGGACGGAGTCCCGAATCGCTTGCTGTTCTTCGCTCAGTTCGAAATCCATGCGTTCTCCGTCAACCGATGTAACTCTCGAGCACTCTGGGATCGCGCGCGACGCTTTGCGCCGGTCCGTCGAAGACACATACGCCCGCGGCCATTACGTAGGCGAGCGTCGCGTGGCGCAGCACTTCGCGCGCGTTTTGCTCGATCTGCACGATCGTCAAGCCGCCTGCGTTGAGCGCGGCGAGACGCTCGAAGACTTGGGTGACCAGGAGCGGCATGAGGCCCCAGGAAATTTCGTCGACCAGTAAGAGCTTGGGACGATCCATGAGCGCACGCGCGAGCGCGAGCATCTGCTGCTCCCCTCCCGAGAGCGTTGCCGCTGCTTGCGCTCGCCTCTCGGCCAAGCGCGGGAAGAGCGCGAACGCTTCGTCGAGCCCGCGCCGAACCTCGGCGCCGGTGCGTGAGAACGCGCCGACTCGCAAGTTCTCCTCAACGCTCATCGCTCCGAAGAGCTGTCGCCCTTCCGGCACGTAGCCGATACCCCGCCGCTGCCGCTCCCACGCCGGAAGCTTGCTGACGTCCTCGCCGGCGACCGCGATCGTCCCCTGATGAGGAACGAGACCGCAGATCGCGCGCGCGAGTGACGTTTTCCCCGCGCCATTGGGACCAACGATCGCGATCCACGATCCGGGCTCCGCGCGCAAGCTGACGCCGCGCACCGCCAGCGCTTCACCGTACCGGACCAAGACGTTGCGGACGTCGAGCATCTAGGCACCCTCCGGCGTATCGCCCAGATACGCGTGAATGACCGCGGGATCGGACCGGATCTGCGCCGGCGTCCCTTGCGCGATGACCTTGCCCTGTTCCATCACGACGGCACGATCGCAGAGCGGAAGCGCGAGACGCACGTTGTGCTCTACCATGACGACCGCAGCTCGCGCCTTCACCGACTCGATCAGGCGGAGCATCATCGCCGATTCTCCGTCCGTGAGCCCCGCCAGCGGTTCGTCGAGCAAGAGCAGGCGCGGCTGCAGCATGAGCGCGCGCGCAACCTCGAACCGCTTGAGCATCCCGAGCGTGAGCGAACCGGCGGGATCGTGCGCGCGATCGGCAAGACCGACATCGCCCAGCAGTTGGAGTGCGTCGCGCTCCGGAGTGCGGCTTGGTGTTCCCTCGCTCGCGACGACGGCGAGCAAATTCTCCATGATCGAGAGGGCGCGAAACGGGCGGACGAGTTGGAACGTGCGCGCAATCCCCAAGCGCGCGCGCCGGAAAGCCGGGAAGCGTGTCACGTCGTCACCGCCGAAGCGAATCGTCCCCGCATCGGGATAATAGGCACCCGCAATCAGATTGAAGAGCGTCGTCTTGCCCGCGCCGTTGGGGCCGAAGAGCCCGACCAGCTCTCCGGGCTCGACCGTGACGTCGATGCCGTCGACCGCATGGAGCCCGCCGAAGCGCTTGCGCAGGCCCGCGGCTTCGAGGCGGCTCATCGTGCCGTCTCCAGTGCCGCTCGATACGTACGCCGCCGCCGCAGCAAGCGTCGCGCGGCGCCCACGATCCCGTCGCGCAAGAATAGGGTGACGAGCAGGATCAGCAGGCCGACGATCACGAGGTGCAGCGACGGCGCGGCGATCTGCAATATCTCGCGCAAGCCGACGTAGAGGATCGCGCCGACGACGGGCCCGAGTGCCGTTTCGACGCCGCCGATGAGCGGCACCGCGAGCGCGACGATCGACGTGTCGACGGAAAACACCGACTCGGGATGCAACGAGGCGACGAACAGCGCGTGAATGCCGCCCGCGAGCCCGCACAGTGCCGCGCTTGCGCAGAAGACCACGATCTTCAGCCGTGTCGCATCGATCCCGACCGCGGCCGCCGCATCTTCATCGCCTTTGATGGCGAGCAAGCGCACGCCCGTGCGGCTGCGGCGCACCAGCGCAAAGGCGATGGTCGCAGCCGCGGCAGTGAGCACCATCAGCACGTGCGGGAGCGAAGTCGGCAGAATCTCTTGCAGGGTCGTACCGGCCGCGCCGCCCGCGGCCGGAAGCTTGCGCACGCCGAGGAGCAGTAGCTCTTGGAAGAACAGCGTCGCGAACGTGAACGCCGTCCCGCGCAGCCGCAGGCTGGTCACGCCGATGACGAGCGAGGCGAATGCGGTCGCGGCGACCCCGGCGACGAGCGCGAGGGCGATCGGCGAGCCGCGGTTGATGGCCATCACCGCGGCGTAGGCCCCGATCCCCGCCAGCGCCCCGTGCGCGAATGAAACGTAGCCGGTGAGCCCCGACATCATGTTCCACGCTTGCCCGAGCGCGAGATAATAGGCGACGTAGTAGACGAGCGTACCGACGTAGACCGACACTCCGGTGAACGGCAATGCGGCGGCAACGGCGGCGGCCGCCACGGTGATCGCGACGAAACGCGCGTGCGGGTTCAGGTGGCCCTCCGAGCGCCGAGCAGTCCGTGCGGACGGACGAGCAGGGCCACGTACAGCAGCACATATGTCATGATCTGAGCCCAGGAATCATCGAGGAAATAGCTTGCGAAACTGTGCAGCAGGCCCAGCGCGAGCGCGGCGATGAGCGCGCCGCTGATGCTGCCGAGGCCGCCGATGATGACGACCACGAACGCATCGAGCAGCCATTCGTGCCCGACGTTCGGCGTCGTGGTGCCGATGAAGCTGATGAGCGCGCCGCAAATCGCCGCGAGCGCAACGGCGACGCTGAACGCGAGACGCTCGCTTGCGATGACGTTGACGCCGCATGCGGCGGCCGCCTCGCGATTCTGCGCGACGGCGCGAAACCCAAGGCCGATGCGCGCACGAGAGACCAGCGCCAGCGTTGCGGCTCCGACGATGACGCAGGCGACGAGCACCGTGATGCTCCGCCAGCCGACAACGACGCCGGCCAGCGTCACGTTGCCGCCCGGTCCCGCCGAATACGTGCGGAAATCGCCGCCGAACGCGAACGCGAAGAGCCCGAGGCCGATGATGGAGAGCGCATAGGTCGTCATCAATGCGTCGAGCTCGGGGCGCCCCGCAAGGCGTGAGACGACGAGCATTTGGACGGCAAGGCCGATCGCCGCGCCGAGCAGCGCGGCGATCGGGATGCCCCATAGCGGTGAGAGACCGGTCATGGTGACCAAAAGGTACGTCGCGTAAGCGCCTAGCGTGATGAACTCGCCATGTGCGAAATTCACCAGCCGCATCACGCCGAACACGAGTGCGAGGCCGAGCGCGACGAGTCCGAGCAGTGCGCCAAAGACGAGCCCGTTGATGGAGAGCTGCAGTATCAGCAGCACCACAAGACTACTTCCACGCGGGCTTCGGCCACAGCGCCTGAGCGGGATCGCGTATGACCTTGGATTCGCCGTTCACCCACTGCGTGAGCGTGTAACGATAGCCTTCCTGCTGCAGTTTGCTGTTGAGCTTGTACGTTCCGAGCACAGTCGGCATCGTCGTGGATTCGATGAAGTCGCGGATGCCGTTCTTGTCCGATCCTTTGGCCCTGATTGCCGCTTCGAGGACTTGTCCCGCGGCATACGCGGCGGCCGAGTGGTATGAGGGAAGCCGGTTGAACTTGGTCTTGTAGGCGGCGGTAAACGTCTTGCTCGCGTTGTCGGTGAAGGTTGATTCCCACGCGGAGCGGCCAAAGATGCCGTTGGCATCATCACCGAGTGCGGTCTTCGTAACGCCGTCCGCCGCCTGGATGAAATGATACGCAACGGGGTTGTAGCCCCGCTCAATCATCTTGCGCGTTAGCGCGACGCTCGGCTGGTAATACCCGCCCATCGAGACGGCGTCCGCCTTCGACGAAATGATGCGCTCGACGATCGAGCTGAAATCCTGCGAGCCCGGGGCATAGCCGAAGGCTTCGGCCGAAAGCCCCATCTTTTTCGCCTCCTCCATGGCCCAATTCTTGGCGCCGATCGAGAACGGCGATTCTTCGTAGACGATCGCGAGATGCTTGATCGCTTTGCCTTTGCTCGCGATCACTTTGAGAAAGCCTTCATGATCGTAGGTTGAGGACGGGAACGCCTGGACGGTCCAGCGCAGTTTGCGGCGCTCCCAAATCGAGCTATCCGAAGCGATCGTTCCGAGCATGGGCACACCGGCGCGTTCCGCAACGGTCGCTGCGGCATCGGTGATCGGACTCGAATACGGCCCGAGGATCGCGATGACGCCGTCGCGCGAGATGAGACGTTCGGTCAGCACGGCGGCGGTGTCCGGATTGCTTTCGTCATCATACGTAATGAGTTGAACAGGCCGGCCGTTGATGCCGCCGTGCGCGTTCACCTCTTGCAGCCAGAGTTGATAACCCTCTTGGACGTATTTGGCCGAATCGGAGAACCGGCCGGTCAACGAGAGCGAGGCGCCGATCTTGATGGGATCGGCCGCCGTCACCGGCCTCGAGCTAGTGATCGCGAAGGCGAGGATGAGCGCAATGGCAGCGAGCCGCGTGACCGTCCGAGATATCATGAACGTCCCTCCTCCTGACGTGGGCCAAAGTATTGCGAGATATCCGTCGCTGCCTCACGCAGCGCTTCGCCGAGCGTCGCAATGCCGATCCGTTCGATCTGCTCGCCGATGCCGAGCGCGACCAGGATGTGGCGTATGCGACCCATGGGGTCGAGTATCGGAGCGGCAATAATCGTCACTCCGCTGATGTAGTTGCCGACGTCGACGCCGTACCCTTGACGGCGCGTCTCTTCGACTTGCCGTTTCCAAGTGTCGAACGAAGGCGGCTCGTCCCAGCGCAACGCAGTGAACGCGCGCTCGAGCTCCGGAAGCGAGTATGAACCGAACGCCGCGACACAGCGTCCGCTTGCGCTGATCAGCAGTGGGAAGCGGCTGCCGATGTCAACGCGCAAGCGCAGCGCGCGCTCAGTTCGCGAGATCGCAACGACGACCAGATGTTTGCGCGCAAGCGGCTGCAGCGCAATCGTCGTCACGTCGAACTTGCGGGCGATCCGATCGATCGCCGGCTGCAGCACGCGATAGAAACTCTCTTCCTGCAGCAGCGAGCCCGCGAGCGTGAGGATCCCCGCATCGAGCGTGTAGTGCTTCGTCTCCGGGTTGACGGCGACGACCCCCTCGTCGACGAGGGCGCGCAAGATGTGCAGGCACGTGCTTGGGACGAGGCCCAGCGTTCGGGCGATCGCGGCGCCGCTGAGCGGGACGTCGCTCTTGGCGAGGAGGCGCAAGATCTTGATGGCTCGCGTCACGGCGGGAGCCTGCCGGGCGGCCCCTTCGTCGCCAGACGCCAGGAGGGGGGCGCCATCGCGTGGGGCGACCGCCTGCTGGCGTGCGTCCGCCGATGTGCATTTCATAGGTGAAATAGTTATTGTACTAATAAAAGAATTTCCCTCCCGGCCGCGAAAGAGCCCCGGGACCATGGCAAGACTGACCGACTATTCCAGCTACGCCGATGCTCAGCGGCACTTTACGAAGGAGCGGCTCTGGGAGCTCTTCGATGGAAACGAACATGCGCTGAACATCGCGCATGAGTGCATCGATCGCTATGCCGGCGATCCGCGCCGCATCGCGGTGCGCATCGCGCACGCTGACGGCACGGACGAAACGCTTACGTTTCGCGCCCTCTCCGAGGCGTCGTCGCGTTTCGCGCACGAATTACGTGAGCGAGGCGTCGCGGCCGGCGATCGCGTCGCGATCATGCTCGAGCCCTCGTTCGCCTTTTACGCGGCGCTCTTCGGAACGATCAAGTGCGGGGCCGTCGCCGTTCCGCTGTTCACTGCGTTCGGACCAGACGGTGTGCGCTTGCGAATTGACGACTGCGCGCCGCGTTTGCTTTTCACGAATGAAGAGAAGGCTGAGGAGCTCGCCGGATCGCTCACTCTCGAAACGGTGATCGCCGATGCGGAGTTCATCGGCGCGCTCGAGCGTCATCCCACGACGTTCACGACCGCGACGCGCGCCGATGATTTAGCCGTCTTCCAATACACGTCCGGCACGACGCGCGAGCTGCCGGCTGCGATCCGTCACAAGCACCGCGCGATCGTCCTGGTGATGATCGCGGGACTCTACGGAACGGGCATCCGCCCCGGCGACCGTTTTTTTTGTCCGTCGTCACCGGCGTGGGGTCACGGGCTGTGGCACGGCACGCTGGCGCCGCTCGCGCTTGGCCTCGAAACCGGCGTCTATGCAGGCAAATTCGACCCCGGGCGCCTGTTGCGCGCGCTGCACGAGTACGGAACGACCAATTTGTCGGCGGCGGCGACGCACTATCGAATGATGATGCTCTCCGGCGCGGCGCCGAAGTACACGTATGCGATTCGCAAGCTCACGTACACCGGCGAAGCGATCGATAGCGAGAGCCTCGACTTCGCGCAGCGCACGTTCGGCGCGTCTATCGGCAGTATCTACGGAACGACCGAGGTCGGGGTTTGTCTCGTCTGTTATCCAGGCGCGGAGGATCTTCCGATCAAGCCGGGCTCGCTCGGCAAAGCGGTCCCCGGCGTCCGTGTGGCGGTGCAAGACGCCGCGGGCAATCCGTGCCCGCCGGGCGTCATAGGCGAGATCAAGGTGCTGCGCAACGACGCCTGGTTTCCAACCAAAGATCGTGGCTATGTCGACGCCGACGGCTATTTCTATCACGCCGGACGCGCCGACGACGTCATCATCTCGGCCGGCTGGACGATGAGCGCAACCGAGATCGAAGAGGTGATGCTCAAGCATCCCGCGGTGCAAGGCGCCGCGGTGATCGCCGTTCCCGACCCGGTGCGCGGCCAGATTGCCAAAGCCTTCGTCGTTTCGAATCGGCCCGGTGACGAGGCGCTGGCCGCCGAGATCCAGGAGTTCGTTCGGGCGCGCCTCAGCCGGCACGAATTTCCGCGCGCCCTCGTCTTCGTCGACGAATTGCCCAAAACGCCGGCCGGAAAAATCAACCGCAAAGTTCTGCGCGACCGCGAAGCCGCGGCCGCCGAGCTCGTTTCGAAAGGGAATTGATGTCAACTGAAGCCGTCGAACGCTTTCCGAAGATCACCGATAAGGGATTGGCCGAGCTGCGCGAGCGGATCGGGGTCAAGATCGACAACACGCTCGAGCCCTGGTGCCACGAGGCCACGCGTGACAATATCCGTCACTACGCCCACGGCATCGGCGACGACAATCCGCTCTGGTGCGACCCCGAGTATGCCGCGAAAACGCGCTGGGGCGGCATCGTGGCGCTGCCCAGCTTCTTGTTTGCGACGAGCCGGATCGTTTCCGGCTACGTCGGTGGTCTCCCGGGCGTGCACGCGATGTGGGCCGGCGCCGATTGGACGTGGCATCTGCCGGTGCGGCGCAACGACGAGATCACGACGGAGGCGTGGCTGAAAGATCTGATCGAGCACGAAACGCGCTTCGCCGGGCGCGCCATTCAGCAGATCTATCACGTCGAGTTCAAGAATCAGAAAGGCGAGCTGGTCGCTGAAGCGGACAGCTGGTGTTTCCGTACCGATCGCGATCAGGCGCGCAACGGACCCAAGTATGCTGACGTGAAGGATCGTCCACCCAAGCGGTACACGGAAGAAGAACTGGCGGCGATTTTTGATCTGTACGCGAACGAAGAAGTGCGCGGTGCGACACCGCGCTACTGGGAAGACGTGCGCGTGGGAGACAAACTACCGACGCTCGTGAAAGGCCCGATGACGATCACCGGGTTCATCGCCTTTGCGCAAGGCTGGGGCGGTCTCTATATTCGCGCCAACAAGCTGAACTGGAAACAGTTCAGCAAGCATCCCGGCCTCGGCATTCCGAATCGCTTCAACGTACCGGATTGTCCGGAGCGGGTGCATTGGGATCCGGATTTCGCGCTGCGCGTCGGCGCACCAGGCGCGTACGACTACGGTCCGGAGCGCTGCTCGTGGCTCATACACCAGCTCACCAACTGGATGGGCGACGACGGATTCCTACGCAAGGCAAGCTCGAAGATCCGGCGTCACAATCCCGAGGGTGATACGCTGCGTATCGACGGGCACGTCGTCCGCGCGTTCGTCGAAGGGGGCCGTCACTTGGTCGAGATCGCGCAGGAAGCGCGCAATCAGGACGGCGAGCTGAGCGTGATCGGCACCGGCATCGTCGAGCTGCCGAGCAAGACAGCGCGCTGATCGCGACCGCCGCATGGGCGCTCGTGCACGGCGGCGTCGCGCTGACAGAACGCCAAGGGTCTTGGGGAAATAGCCGGATCGAAACTGCCGTAGCCGGATGCATGCAACCTGAGAGAAAGATACGGCGCTCTCAGCCCGCGTCGTCGTTCCGTCTCGAGCTCGCCGGTTCCTCATATCTAACCGCGAGGAACGTCACGATGTCCCACGCGTTGCGAATGCCGATGAAGATCAGCATCACGACGCCGCCAGCCAGCGCGAACAGCGCTTTCGCCGGAAAGGCTGGAAGCACGATCGCGCCCGCGAAGATGGCGCCGTACGCGACGAATGGGAGGATCGTGTACCAGACCCAGTCCTCGAAGTCCGCGCGGTACACGGTCAGCCGCCTCGTCCGGAGCGTCACGCGTACCACGTACGCGACGGCGTAGAGACCGATGAGCCCGAGCAACGTCCCGGCGTGAACCAGCGAGTGCCACGGAGCGCTGAGAATCGCCGAGATGAGCAATGCCGAGCCGAAGTGCATGACCGTCGGCGTGCTGAACGTCGCGATCCCGTTGTGCGTCCTTTGCGCGCGTTCCATCCTGGTAACCAGGGTGATCACGACGAACATCAACCCGGTCAAGGCGGCAGCCGACGAACCGGTCATGATGTAAAAGCTCGACCATGGGGGGAGAACCGACGACGCCGTTGCGTCCATTCCCTATGGTTTGCGCAGCGCGGCCGTTCTCCCACGAGGAGCACCAGTTCGCTTGGCCTCAGCGCACCGGGTGGGTCGGCAAGCCGGGGAGCGCTCGCTTAGCGCGGTCTACCCC